>JGI12210J13797_10307729_pt1 | contig 22224 bp, 12 predicted proteins | sample ElkSlonscriptome_3_FD_13797 | JGI IMG/M metagenome (IMG submission 13797)
AGGGCTCGAACCTAGACTCTTCTGTACCAAAAACAGACGTGTTGCCAGTTACACCATGGGACAGTTTCCTGTAAAAGGAGTGCAAATGTAATAATTCTCTTAATTTCCGCCAGCGATTCTACAAAAAAACACAAATTTCGCCCCTGTTTCTTAATGCTTCAAAAGGGCGGGAACGAAGCAGGGTTATTTTCTTATTTTCGCAGCCATAATTGACCATCCATATGGACTTTAGAAAGCTGAATCTGATTACGGGCTGGGGAGTGTTTCTCGTAGCCACCATCGTATACGTACTGACCATAGAGCCCACCACCAGTTTCTGGGATACGGGGGAATTCATTACCACCGCCTATAAACTGGAAATCGGACACCCACCCGGAGCGCCGCTTTTTATGCTCTTGGCGCGACTTTTTTCGATGTTTGTCTCGACGGAAACTGTGCCGATGGCGATTAATATCTTATCGGCAGTCAGTAGTAGCTTGACTATTCTCTTCTTATTCTGGACCATCACCCACTTCGGGAGAAAAATGGCCCTCAAAGGAGAAGATGCAGCCAACAACACGGGTAAAATCATTGCTACCATGGCAGCGGGAGTTGTCGGAGCATTGGCTTACACGTTCTCAGATTCATTCTGGTTTTCGGCGGTAGAGGGCGAAGTTTACGCCATGTCATCGCTCTTCACGGCGGCGGTTTTCTGGGCAATTTTACGCTGGGAAAGCCTCTCCAACGGAAAGAACGAAATGCGCTGGATTATCGTCATCGCCTATCTGATGGGACTTTCCATCGGAGTTCACTTGTTGAACCTCCTTGCCATACCGGCCATTTGCTTCGTGGTATACTTCAAGCGCAACAAGCCCACCACCAAAGGTTTGGTGGTTACGGGGCTTGTATCATTGATTATTCTCGGAGCGATCCAAGCAGGTATCATTCCGGGGGTTGTTTCATTGGCCGGAAAGTTTGAGCTCTTATTCGTGAATAGTTTCGGGATGCCCTTCAATACGGGTGTCATCATTTATGCTCTCATTGCCATAGCCGCATTGACATACGGACTTTATTACACACATAAAAACAACAAGCCCGTTTGGAACACCGTGATTCTTTCGGTGGTGGTAATCATTTTGGGCTACTCCACATTTGCCACCATCGTTATTCGCTCATCTGCCAATCCGCCTTTGGACGAGAACAATCCCGAAAACGTATTTACCCTTCTCTCCTACCTCAATCGGGAGCAATACGGAGATCGACCTTTACTTTACGGTCATTTCTTCAACTCCCCTACCGATGCCCAAAACCCAAGAAGTGATGGGGATCCCGTTCACACAAAAGCTTGGACTGTAAAAGCCCGCACAGGACGAATTGTCGAATGGTTTTCCGAGCGATTTGATGCTGAAAAATACATTGCCAACTCCGATCAGCCTTATGAACTTTCGCATGAGTATGTGATCTCCGATGACCGGAAATCGTCGGTAGTTAATTATGACTCTCAGTTCGAGTCAGTCTTTCCTAGAATGTATAGCTCTCAGGGAAACCACGTTCAGGCGTACAAGAGCTGGTCCGATTTTCAGGGAAAGCCAATTCGAACGGTCGGCCAGGATGGTCAGCCAACCATCGTAAACAAGCCTACTTTCACGGAAAATATGCGATTTTTCTTCCGCTACCAATTCAACTTTATGTACTGGAGGTACTTCATGTGGAATTTTGCCGGAAAGCAAAACGACATACAAGGGCACGGCGATCTGCTGAGTGGAAACTGGCTCAGTGGAGTTGACTTCATCGACCAAGAGCGACTTGGAAGCCAAGAGAGTCTCCCCGGAAGTATAACAAACAATTTTGCTTACAATAGATTCTACCTCTTGCCATTAATACTCGGTTTGGTAGGATTACTCTACCAGCTTTACCGACGCCCGGATGATTGGTTTGTGACCTTGCTATTATTTCTCCTTACCGGATTAGCCATTGTGGTCTACCTGAATCAAACTCCTTTTCAGCCGCGAGAACGAGATTACGCATACGCGGGCTCCTTCTATGCCTTTGCTATCTGGATAGGTCTGGGAGTATACGCTCTTTTTGACGCAGCATACCATATTAAGAAAAAACAGCTGATCAATAGTGCGGGAGCAGTTTTGGGAGCAGGAGCAGTGATTTACCTGCTGGAAAGTGTTCAAGATAACAGCCATTTTTTCTCCTACTCGGTTTTATACATGGGAGTCATTGGTGTGGGACTGATTGCCTTATTTTACCTCTTAGGGAAATCGGTTAAATCGGCTACTCCCATAGCCGTGATTGCCGCACTCATAACCTTGCCGGTGCCTATATTGATGGGTGCCGACGGTTGGGATGATCACGACAGATCAAACCGTTACACTGCGCGCGATTTTGCCGCCAATTACCTTTACTCAACCGACGAAAATGCAATTCTCTTTACCAATGGTGACAATGACACCTTCCCGCTCTGGTACGCCCAAGAAGTAGAAGGAATACGCACGGATGTTCGGGTGGTAAACTTAAGCCTGTTGAACACGGATTGGTACATCAATCAGATGAAGAGAAAAGCTTATGAGTCTGATCCCGTGCCATTCTCACTTACCGAGACAAAATACCGACAAGGTACGCGGGACGTTGTTTTAATGGATGAATCGTCTAACCCGCAGCGCATTCCGGTAGATGTGGACAAAGCCATTGCTTTCATTTCGAGAGATGAAAACCTAAGAAGTATGGGGGGAGGTGCAAAGCTGGCAGTCATTCCTACCAAGAGTTTCTACATTGATGTGGACAAAGATGCGCTTCTGCGCACGGGAGTGATCACTGCAGAAGATACCTCCCTTGTAGAAGATCGTGTAGAGTGGAGAATAGATAAGAGCTATCTGCTGAAAAACAACATGATGCAACTCGATCTTCTGGCGACCAATGACTGGAAGAGACCGATCTATTTTGCCGTGACCACCGGCCCCGACAGCTACATTAATTTGGAGAATTACTTCAAGCTGGAAGGTTTAGCTTACCGTCTGACACCGGTAAAAAGCCCCACAAACAGAAACCCCAACCTCTACGGTAAAGTGGATACCGAGAAGATGTACGAAAACGTAATGGATAAATTTCGTTGGGGGGGAATGGATAGTGAAAACCAAATCTACATGGACGAGAATAACCTCCGCATGACGAACAATCTTCGCCTTCAATTCTCAAACTTAGCCGAACAGTTGATCTTGGAACAGAAGGAAACCAAGGCACTCGCTGTTTTGGACAGAAGCCTGGAGGTAATGCCAAATCACAATGTACCTTACGACAAACTGATGGTTCCTATCGCGGAAAATTACTACGAACTGGGTGAGAATGAGAAGGCAAATGAAATCACGAAAATCGTTTTCGATCGGTATGCAGAAGACTTTGAGTATTACTTGACGCTCGATCCGAAATTTGCCATTCAGCTTCAGCAAGATTTGCAAATCGCTTATTCGGTCATGCGCCGACTTAGAGATGACGTGAATCAACGCTACCCTCAGGAAGGTTTTGGCGACGAATTGAATGAGCGATTTGAAGTGCTCGACAAAGCATTCGATATGAAGATTCAGGAGCTGGAGCAATATCGATCTCAACCCCTGATGAAATTCTAAAAACGTGTATCTCGTTAAGACACCGGAAGCAGTAAAGCCACTTGCGAGTGATCTACTCTGGAACGAGAGCAGAAAAGATAAAGTCATTTATCTCACCTTCGATGATGGACCAACAGAAACCATCACTTTGGAAATTCTTGATATTTTAAAGGAGTACAACGCCTTGGCAACCTTCTTTTGTATCGGTGGGAATGTAGTACGATTTCCTGCAGCCTATCAAGCTCTGATTGAGAATGGTCATAAAACGGCTAACCACACTTGGAACCATATGAATGGATGGGAGTTCCCGGATTACTCCTACTTCAAAAATGTGTTGGAATGCGGATCAGTTGTGGATTCAAAACTGTTTCGACCTCCATATGGCCGCATTACCAGAAGTCAGGTACAGGCGTTGAAGTCTCGATTCAAAATAATAATGTGGGACGTTCTGGCTGCTGATTGGCGCAGTGATGTATCCCCCGAAAAGTGTTTATCGAATGTGGTCGACAATGCCACTTCAGGGAGCATTATCGTTTTTCACGACAGTGAAAAGGCGTACAAAAACATGATCTATGCTCTTCCTCGAAGCCTCAAAAGGTTGAGTGAAGAAGGGTATTTGTTTTCGGCTTTGGCTTAATGCTAATACTGACTCTCAAGAGCTTGAAGCAAAACACTCTTTGGCATAGCGCCCGACTGTCGCCAAACGGGCTTGCCATTCTTAAAAATCACAAAAGTCGGCACTCCACGTACCTGATATACTTGAGCCGCCTGGGGATTTTTGTCGATGTCCACTTTTAAAATCGTTGCTTTCCCTTTTATATCTGAAGACAGGTCTTTTAATACGGGAGCCATGGTTTTACAAGGTCCGCACCACTCGGCAAAAAAGTCTACCAAAACAGGTTTATCACCGTTGATTAATTCTTTGAAACTAGCCATCTCATTCTTTTTTAAGAGGTTTTCCGGCCTTTTCCCAAGCCATAATTCCACCCTTCATATCATACACTTGGGTGAATCCATTTTCCACTAAATAAACTGCCGCTTTATGAGATCTTCCACCCACTTTGCAGTAGACCATGACCGGTTCAGTTCTATCCAACTGATCAACACTTGCTTTAAATTCTTCCCAAGCCGCGATATTCATGTTCTGCGCACCTTCTATGTACCCCTGATTGACCTCTCCCGGAGTTCTAACATCAAGTAAAACCAAATCACCTTCAGTGATCAATTCTGAAGCTTCGCCGATTTCTACCTCAATTGGAGATGATCGGGCCCCTCGCTCTTGGGCCGGTGCGGAACAGGAATAAAAAATTAACAAGAGAAAGAGAGTGTAAAACTTTGCGAGCTTTTTCATAGAACAAATACAAATAGATAGGCAAAGGTACACGATGAATTGCACAAGGAACGGTGAGAAAGGTCACAAAAAAGCCCCGAGTGATCTCGGGGCTGAAATAGCGCGTTTTAAAATATCTCTAAAAGTACCTTGGGTTTCTGGTCTTGATGTCGTCCTTGAAGAAATCGTAGGTCAGCATGACTTCGTGCGAACCATTGTGATAAGGATTGAGATCACTGGTTCCGAAATCATAAGAATATCCCGCCTGTAAATGATCCGTAAAATTAAATGACACCATGGCCGCAACGGCATCCTGATAGCGATAAGCCGCTCCCAACCACAACTTTTGTTTGATCAAAAAATTGGCAGATACATCGAAACTCAAGGGTGCTCCATTTACGGCTCTAATCACCGTACTGGGGCGAAACATGACGGAACCACTATCGGCACTGATATTGAAAACGTATCCCGCCAATAAGTAATAATGCCGGTTGTTTAAATCTTCAAAGTCGCTTCCGGGTGTATTGTTTGCACTGTTCAACTCGTTTTCGAGAATACTGGGTGATGAAATCCCCACGTACCCGCGATCAGTAGAATAATAGGCTCCGAAACCAAAATTTGGCAAGAAATTATTTTCTACATTTTGAACAAAGGCGGGGTCATTCACATCTACGGTTTGTATGTTCCGCAGATCAGCTTGATGAATTCCAAACCCGGCCCGCAGTGCCAATGCTAATTTCGCCTTTTCAGAGGTTTTTAATCGATAAGCAAAATCACCCCAAAGACCGGTTGTATTTACCGGGCCAACATTATCATTTTGCACAGTAAAACCCAAACCGATATTATCGTTGGTCAGTGGGCTGTGGATACTTAAAACCTGTGTGGAAGGCGCGCCTTCCAATCCGACCCACTGCTCCCGCCATACGGCTGAGGCTGTTAGGGCTTCACGGCTACCTGCATAGGCAGGATTTATCACCAGTTGGTTCCACATGTACATCGTGTACAAAGGTGTCTGCTGGGCAAAAGCATCTGCAGTCATAAAGACGATTGCAGATCCCATTACTATCTTTTTCAGAGTCGAATAGCTCATAGCCATTTATTTTTTAGATTCTTGTTATCGGTTGAGGTAAATAAAATCCATCACAGGCTCACTTCCATCTCCAAGATCGAGGATATACCAGTACGTGGCTACAGGAAGCTTTTCTCCTGCATTTAGCCCTGTTTCGGCTTTTCCTCCCCAATCGTTGTTGTATGGAGCGGCGTTCAATACTTCGGCACCCCACCGATTAAATATTTGTAGTGAATTATTTGGATACAATTCGTTTAAGCCTACAATGACAAATTGGTCGTTGAATCCATCTCCATTTGGTGAAAACCCTTCGGGAATCACAAATTCGAGAGGAAGTTGACAATTTTCTTCTGAAACATTGATGAACAATGTGGTAGAAATATCGCCACACTCTACACTGTTCACAGTGTAAGTGAACTCATAGTCACCTTCAACAGCTAATTCGAATTCTTCGGAGACGCTGTTTCCGTCGACATCAGTCCAAACACCGCCAAAATCTTCTCCCACTAAATAATCGGTCAGAACTACTTCAGACTGATCCAGACAAAGATCAATTTGATCATCGGTTGGAACTCCTGAAGATATCACTTGGATAACTTCGAAGTTTACATCCTTCGATTCTTCGGCACAGGGTGCTCGATTAATCGTGTACGTGTACAACTGATCTCCTACCTCGTCGACGGTGATGACATCTTCTGATTCGATACCCTCAGAATCAAACCACTGTCCATCTTCATCAGCTCCTATCAATAAGTCATTTAAATTTACCTCTTGGCCTGCACAGAAAGTTTCATCACCAACATCTTCTCCTAAATCGGGAAGCGCAATGACAGAAACAATCACATCAGTTGATCGCTCTCCACAAACGGGGTTGGTCACTGAATAGGTCAAGGTAAAATCTCCTGAATCGGTAAAAGTGTAAGTGTCTTCTATGACATTGCCTTCTGCGTCAGTCCAGACGCCATCAGCATCTGCATTTACGATCAGGTCGTCAAGCGAAACTTGAGCTTGATCAATACAGAATGTAGTATTCTCTGCCGGTTCGCCGGAAATCGGTGCTGCGATTACATCCACCGTAACGTCGGCTGATTCAGCCGGGCAGGGCTCATTGACAACCGTGTAAGAAAAGACGTTAGAGCCGGGCATTACCGGATCAAAAGTGTTTCCAACTTCGGTCCCTTCAGCATCTGTCCAAACTCCGTCGGCATCTTCTCCTTCGAGAAGATCATTTAAATCAACCAATTCTGACTCCTCACATACCTCTACGGTGCTCCCTGTTCCGGGAACGGGTACGGCGATTATGGTCACTTCGGTTTCGGTAGTCGTCGGACATCTTCCTTCTACCGTAAACGTAACATTATACGTTCCTGCTTCACTGTCTTGTGGTGTGATTTCCCCTGTCTCGGCATCGATAGCTAAACCGTCGATATCAGTGGTAAAGATTCCGCTACTCACTCCATCGAGTTCGATGGCTTGAACGTCGTCGCTCATACAAAAGCTCTCCGCTGCGTAGTTAAATGTGTTGGGGAAGAAACAAGTTAAAGTAGGCTCATTTTCTCCTTCTTCATTGGGTTCTCCATTCTCATTGGGATCCGGATTAGTTCCCACATGCGAAAAGTCTTGTCCATTGAAAGGCCCGGTCACTCCATCATTTGTTCCTTCATCTATACTGGTCACCGTCACTTGGTTACGAAATCCGTCTTGCTCGGCAGCATTCATATCTACTCGAATCGTAAGTTCAATAGCATCGGCTGCAGATCCAGGCAAATCCCCTGTTCCAGGTAATAAGCGGCGATCAGTAACTCCATCAAATAATGGGTTTAGACCTCCTGAAAGGACTCCAAACGCTAATGTTGGTGACCCGATAAGCTCGGCTGTTGCTCCCACGGGTAGTCCGCCCTCAATATTTTCAATGACTTGAATGTTCTGACTTGCACTTTCTGCCAGGTTCTCAATGAAGACCCTATAGGTAATATCAAAAATTCGCGAGCCCGGCGCGGTCTCTTCCACGACTTGTACATTCTTGGCTGCTCCTAAAGTCGATGGACAGTAGGGTATGTTAAAAGGATTTGAAGGAAATCGGAACCCACAGGCAATGTCGATACCCTCAACACTGTACTGACCGGCAAATTCCGGAACGAGAGTATTATCAGTCTCTCCTTCGATCTCTTCGCCTTCGAAATACCATTGATAGGTATCAAATCCAAACACTTGCAGGACGGCATTCCCGGGAATACAAGGTGTTGAACCACTTATCCCAGCGCTAAGTCCAACAACAGGCTCTAATGTGAATCCAGAGAAATATCCGGCAGATCCCACAACTCCATCCCGAGTTAGAAGAGCCACGTTCATCACTGAATCACTGACAATGTTCACGTTGTCCGTCGGAGGATCAAACGCATAGGTCACCCATTCGGTGTTTCCCGTTACGGCCTGTGCTCCTGTCAACGGTGAGGGGTTCTCATTTACAAAAATAGAGGTTCCTGCTTTTGTAATAATGTTGATACGACCATCGCCACTATTTCCAGCCAAACTGTTAACAAATGGTAGGTTCACCTCTTTTGCACCTACACAATTGAGAGGAGGGATAAAATTCAATCCAACGGTGGGTCCGATATTACTAGATGAACCCGAAACTGTCTGAAAGACATATATCTTCTCGGTAGCAAGAATATACAAGTTGTCATTTGCGGTGAATTTCTCTGTTTCCACAAAGTAAAACTCCCCTTCATCAAGAACAGCTATAGGGTCAACCTCGTCGTTCAGAAATACTTCAGTTCCGTCTTCAATCGCCACAACCATGGGGCGCTCCGTTGTCTCGTCACCCAGTCCGCGTACCAAAATATACTCTTGCCCGGTAACATCGGCGGTAACCAATTGGTCAGCACCAATACACTGACCATCATCATTTCCGGAAAGCCAAGATCCTGAGTTGGTAATAATGGGTTTATCTGAAGTAATGCGCGTTCCATTAACATTGTTGATATCCTCGTTTGAGAGGTTGTTGTGATCCACACCAACTACATAAGATTCAAAGGCATCCAAAGTAAAGGTTATTGGTTCGCCCGGGGTCTGATCTATAAATGTGATGGGATCTTTAATCATATCAATAGTCACTTGAGTATTATCCTCTGTGGCCATTACAGAGATGAAATGAGATCTTCTCTCATTGTTCCAGACCTCATCGTCATTATTTATCGTGTAAATATGCCCGCTGAAGAATTTTGTACCAAGTCCTACTTGACCCTTTGAAGTCAATGAGAACCCCTGAGAACCAGATTTGTGTCGCATGTTTACGAAGAAAGGCTGAAAACTCTCAAAATACAATCCTTGAGATCGTATCGGCATGTTAAGGCTATCTCGAGGGATGACATTCAATGGATATACCGAAGTCGCGGGATTTCCTGTAGCATCTCCTTGCGGACCGAAAGTATATTCCTGAGGACTGGCTTTCGAAATGAATACCGTATCAATCAAGTTTCCAAATCCATCGCGTATAACCACCGGAATGGTATCCGTGGCGGGAGTTGAGAGACTAACAAAGTGATCTCTGATATTCGATGTGCCTGTACCATCTTCTACCTTCGCAAAAAATGGAGGTATCCAGTGTTTGGTATCCAATTGGGCTGACAGTTCAAAACTGAAGAAAAGCAGCAACGGCAATATTAAATATTTGGTTTTCATAAGGGGGAAAGTTAAAGTTCCGGTTCAATCATTTTTTCTTTTGCAAATCGAATGCCCAAGAAAATCTCATGGGTTCCATTCGAGTAATTTCTCAAATCAGACGTTGTAAAATCAATTGAGTAGCCCAAGGTGAGGTAATTCATAATCTGGTATCCGGCAAAAACAGCTGCCGCATCGCTTGTTCGATACGAGCCTCCAAGCCAAAGGTTACCTTTGTATAGTGCTCGTGCACTGATATCTATTTGAGGATCAAGGGGAGACACGTATTTAATGAGCGTAAAAGGCTCAATATCAAAGTCTTCACTAATTTTAAATTTATACCCCCCTGTCAGAAAATAATGCACCGCCATTCTTCCTTCAGTATCTCCTTGGAACAGATCAAGCTCATTATTAAACAACTGAGTAGCCGAAATTCCGAGATGAAATTTTTCTCCATACCACAAAGCTCCGAATGAGGCATCGGGTTTGAGCTCGGCCTGCATGGAATTAGTCAAAACCTGATCATTGTTGTCCCTCAATGTGATTTGCGTTCCGTCAATTGCAAACTGCGTCACCCCGAAAGAGACACCCAATGAGATGTCAGAGCTTTCGGTGACCTTTAACTGATAAGAATAGGCCCCTTGAATTCCTGTTCTTCGGGTTGGACCCGCTACATCCGTAAAGAGAGAACCTCCGAAGCCCATTTTTCCAGAAGCACTAGGTGCATGCAATCCCAAGAAATACGTTCGGGGAGCATCGGTAATACCTGTCCATTGTGTTCGGTGAGTTGCTAAGGCATTGAAATTCTCCGAGCTTCCTGCAAAAGCAGGATTGAAAGAAAAACCCGACAAAAAATACTGCGAAAACTGCTGTACCTGCTGGGCATTCAACCCTTGAAGGCTAAACAGAAAAACCGATATGAATAAAAGTCTTTTCATTATCTATGCAGGGTTAATGGCCCCGTAATCGGGTCAGGGAATCGCGGATCATTTAATTCGATGGTGAAATAATATGTTCCACTGGGCAACACTGAACCATTGTAAGTTCCATCCCAAGCTATTTGAGAGTTGTATCCTTGTGATTCAAACACTTCCACTCCCCAACGATTGAAAACGTGTACGACCATAGAAGGGAAAAGTTCGATGTTGTCAATGATCCAAGTATCATTTGCACCATCACCGTTTGGCGTAAAGCCTGAGGTGACCTCTAAATCGGGCAGCACCTCCACAAACACGGTATCGGAAGATTGACATCCGTTTACATCGGTAGCAGTAACTACGAAATCTTCACTTTCCAGAAGGAATCCCGTTGGGTTGGCGGAAGTACTGTCAAATACTGACATCGGATTAGGCATCCATAAATAAGTCACCTCATCGGTAGAAGTCGGAGCTCCTCCCAGGGTAAAGACCTCTTCTATAAACACACGCAGATCATCACCTGCATCTACATCAGGACTGTCGAGAATTTCAACGGAAAGGGTATCGGTTTCTGAGCAAGCTCCATTTGACCCAATTAGAATCAAATCAGTGACTCCTTCAAAAGTGTCATTAATCGTGATTTCCGAAGTAGAGGAAAGCGTATCACCACCTAAAGTCCAATAGAATGCATCGCCGCCGGTCAATGATCCGTTCAAAAGCACCGGCAATTCAGAAGGACAGAGAGCCGTGTCTAAGCCTGCATTTACGTCAAGGTCGAAAAGGATTTCCACATTGGCCGTATCCGACTCTTCGCAATCGTTGACATCTGTCAACGTCAAAATATATTCTCCCTGAAACAGTGATGTGATGCTTCCTTGATCGGACTCAAACCCATCAGGGCCTGTCCATGAGAATGTATACCCTGGAGTTCCTCCTGTCGCCGTAACCTCGATGGATCCATCTGCAACGTTAATACAAGTGGCTGCTGCACCGGCGAGCGACAAAGAAATAGCTTCGGGTTGACCCAGTGTGATCGACTGTCTCAATTCACATCCGGCTTGATCTGTCACATTCAAATTATAATCGCCTTCTTGAATGTTGTTGATCGTGTCACCAACTCCAACAAAAGCGTTCGGACCCGTCCAACTAACGTCATAAGGTGGAACACCTCCGCTTATAACCGTTTCAATGCCACCCGTGGAAGCTCCAAAACAATCGGGCTCTATGAGATTCGATTCAAAAGCCAAAGGATCTACCGAAATAATTTCTATTTCGCCACTTACTTCACAGCTATTCTCATCCATCACGGAGTAGTTATAAACTCCCGGTGCTAAATTCGAAATACTCAAAGCGCTCGAGACAAAACCGTCAGGACCCGTCCAACTAATGGTGTAATCGGGTTGCCCGCCCTGCGGATTCAATGAAATAGCTCCCGAATTGGCCTCGTCGTCGCATCCCGAATCCGTTACATCTTCCAATACCGCAAGTTCTTCGGGTTCTGCAATGGAAATTGTATCCTGAATAAAACAGCCATTCAAATCCGTTGCAGTAAGGGTATACTCTCCTTCAGACAGACCTGATAGTTCTTCTTGGTCTGAAACAAATCCATCAGGGCCTAGCCATTCAATAGTGAAAGGCGCCAACCCGCCTGCAAGAGTGAGATCAATAGACCCATTTGATTCGCCGAAACAGGTAATGTCTTCAGAATTGGTTTCTCGAATGATTTCGGGGCTTGCAGTCACGGAATAAATCTGGCTGAAAGTACAACCGGCATTATCCACGACTTCTAAATTGTAATCTCCTTGAATCAAGTTGGAAATCGTCAAATCGGAAGAGGTGAATGCATCGGGTCCAACCCATGAAATGGTATATGGCTCTTCGCCACCGGAAACGGCAATTTCTATAATCCCTTCTGCTGCATCGAAGCAGGTGTTGACAATCGTTTCAACCACCGCAATAGCATCAGGTGAGACAACTTCTAAACTTTCAGAGAAGTCACAACCATCGGCACCGGAAATGGTATATGTATAATTCCCTCCCTCGAGACCATCTATGTCCTCATCGGTTGATGTGAATGTGTTGGGACCCATCCAATCAACTGAATATGGCTCGGCAACGCTTCCAATCTCAAGATCGATGGATCCATCCATTGCTCCATTGCATGATTCGGGGGTAATTATAGCTGTAATACCACCTCCCGGATTACTCAAGAAGATTTCTTCTTCAAATACGCAGCCATTGTCGTCAGTGACCGTCAAGCCATAAGTTCCCGATGGCAAATTGTCAATTAGCGCTGAATTTGAAATAAGCGCACCCGCTTGATCCTCCCAGGCTATTTGGTAATCCGAAGCAATCGTTCCGCCCGTAATTAAGGCTTCAATGGATCCATTTGACTGGTTGCAGTCGGGCTGAGAAATGGTGAAATCAACTAAAATAGAGTCGGGTTCATTCACCTCCAGTATCAGACTTTCTGTGCACGTGAATTGGTCTGTTACCGTTACAGTATATTCTCCGGGAGATAAATCAGTGATGTCTTCGTCGATGGAAGAGAACCCATCAGGGCCTGTCCAAGAAAATTGCAGAGGACTCGTTCCACCTGAAATCTCTATATCGATTGCCCCATCGGCTCCACCTGCACAATTGATATCGGTAATCACTTCTGTGATAGAAATGGATTCTGCCGGCGGAATTGAAACCGTTCCGGAAGTGCTGCAGCCCAATGCATCCATGATGACATAATCATAATCACCCGATTCCAAATCGGTAAGGGATAATCCACTCCCCGTAAAGCCATTTGGACCATTCCAACCCACATCAACGGGTGAAGCTGCATTTTCTATTGAGAGACCGATCGTAGCATCTGACCCAAGACAGCTGACGCCCGAAAAGTTAGCTACAACCGTTATGGCGGGCGGGTTTACCACTTCATAGGTTTCTGAAAAAACGCAATTATTTACATCGGTAATCGCAAGGACATACGTTCCCGCAGACAAATTTGACAGGTTTTCTTGGTTGGATGTAAAACCGTTGTCACCGGTCCATTGATAATCGAATGGAGCAGTTCCTCCGGTAAGCTGAGGGTCTATCGCCCCATCACTTCCACCGAAACATGTCGGGTTTGTAACAATCCCTGTAACGGTTCCATTGCTATCAGAGATTACGGCAGTCGCTTGAACGGAACAACCCAATTCGTCAGTTACCACAACTTGGTAGGTGCCTGCTTGAACATCTATCAAACTGTCGTTTTCAACCAGTTCAACTCCACTTTCATCTTCCCATACGTAGGTTAATAGCCCTGTTCCTCCAAACGCGGAAGCCACGGCTAAGCCATCGAATTGCAAACAATTCGAATCAAAAGTTTCAACTGAAACGGTCAATTCAGAATTTTCTGAGATGGTCACTGCATCGGTGACCGAGCACCCGTTTACATCTTCAACGGTAACCTCATAATCCCCCGGCTCCAGACCCGATAAGTTCTGATTTTCTGAGACAAAGCCATCGGGGCCTGTCCATGTGAAATCAAGTGGCGCTGTTCCACCGGAAGTCGATAAAGTGACTGCGCCATCCGCCGCTCCGAAACAGTCAATATTGGTCTCAGTAAAAACCACGGAAATCTCTGCAGGTTCGATGATTTCAACTTGTGCCGCACCTTGGCAACCGTTAGCATCTAATACCGTTACGTCGTAAACTCCCGCCTCAAGTTCGGTTAAGTCCTCACTCGATGAGGTAAATCCATCGGGGCCCGTCCAATCAAAAGTATAGGGATCCAATCCTCCGGAAGGAGTCACATCAATGGTTCCGTCTCCTGCACCGAAGCACGAGATATCAGAAGCAGCAGATGAGACAGCTACATTAAAAAGTTCCTGAACGGCAAACGTTTCCGAGGCAATACAGCCTCGACTATCCGTCACGCTGATCGTATAAGAGCCTGCTTCCAAGCCATTGATATCTTCAGTAATCGCCGTGAAACCGCCCGGCCCTGACCAAGAACGTGTAAACAATGGACTTCCGCCTGAAATGGTTGCATCAATAGCACCCGTAAAATCGCCCGAGCATGCCACATCAGTGACGGAGGCATCTATCACAATTTGATCTGGCTCATCAACAGAATAAGTGAAGTTGAAAGTACAATTGTTGACATCTGTTATCAGAACGGTATAATCCCCTGCTTCCAAACCTGAAATATTTCGACTCGAAGCAACAAATCCGTCGGGGCCCGTCCAGCTATATGAATAGGGAGAAGATGCTCCTGTCGGTGTTATGTTTATGCTGCCGTTTGAGCCACCAAAACAAGATACATTTGAAATCGTATTTGAAACTGAAAGATTACTCGGTTGAGTTATCGTCAATGAGAAAAATGCGTTACACCCATTGACATCTGTCAGAAGCAAGGAATAATCTCCCGCTACCAATCCATTAATGTTTTGATCTGTTGAGAAAAAACCGTCCGGTCCTAACCAAAGAAAAGTGTACGGCGCCGTACCTCCGGTTGGAGTAGTAACTATAGAGCCGTTATTTCCGGCAAAACACGTAACGGGTGTGAGGTCAAATGTTGCATTCAAACCCGAAGGCGCAGTCACGGTAAAGGTTTGCGTGGCAGTGCATCCCCCCGCATCACCCGCGGTAACCGTATAATCGCCCGCTACCAGTCCTGTAATATCCTCATCGGTAGAGGAGTAGCCTCCAGGACCTGCCCAAGACACATTGTACGGTGGAGTTCCGTTTGCAATGGTGAGATCTATGGCTCCCGTGCTACCTGCAGAACAGTTTGGGTCTGTTACAGAAGCAGAAAGATCAATGATCAATGGTTCCGTTAAGTCGAAACTATCTTCAATTGTGCAATTATTTAAGTCGGTGACCTCAACGGTGTAAGTGCCGGTGGTAAGCCCCGAAATATCTTCATCGGCTGATGTGAAACCTCCCGGGCCTGTCCAAGAAAAAGTAAAAGGAGAAGTACCTCCTGAGACATTCAAATCGATCTCACCGTCCGAATCACCGTTGCAAGAAATGGGTGTTTCGACAAAATTAAGAATCAGTTCGTCGGGCTGAACCAATTCAACATCCGTAGTGAAAACACAGCTGTTATTATCGGTCACGGTGAGCGTGTATGTCCCGGCGGGAAGAGCAATAATCGTTGGTCCTGAGCCAAAAAACCCGTTTGGCCCTACCCACGAATAATTGTATCCAGGTGTTCCTCCTTGAGCCACTGCGGTTAATTGACCCGAATTATCTTCAAAACAAAGAAGTTCGGTTGGAGTAATGTCTGCGGTCAGCGGAGTCGGCTGGTCGACTGTTTCTTGGATAACTAACACACAGTTAGCAGCGTCTGTGATCGTTGCTTCGTAAGTGCCCGCGATGAGGTCGGCAATGTTTTGAGCCGCAGAGACGAAGCCTGAAGGGCCGGTCCATGAAACATCGTAAGGAGCCAAACCTCCGCTAATCGTCAGGTCTATAGCACCGGTATTATCGCCATTGCACAAGTTATCCGTAGCATTTGCTGAAACGAGCAATACGGGATTTTCGCTAATGGTAAAAGTCTCTTCGGTCAAACAGCCGTTGTCATCCGATACTCCCACGGTATAATCGCCTGGTTCGAGGTTTGAAATATCTTCTGAAATTGAATTAAAACCATTGGGGCCTGTCCAGCTAAAATCGAGGGTTCCCGTTCCGCCGGAAGCGGAAAGGTCGATGATACCATCGTCAGCCCCGAAGCATGTGATATCCGTGATCACCTCATTAATTAAAACAGGATCAGGGATATTGGCAAAAGTCACGTTTGTATCAGCGATACACCCTTCGGAGTCTTCAATATTCAAAGTGAAAGTGGCGCAAAGTGCCGAAGCTGATAACCCTGATTCACCACTCGACCAACTCAAATCATACCCTCCGTTACCTCCTATGACTATAGGCGAAGCTTGACCATCGCATAAATCGGCGCAAGTGGGTGGTGTTTGACTCAAAGAAAAAAGAGACAACGGCCCGGGCTCATTGACGAAGACGTCTATATTGCATGGAAGTGCTCCCTGACCCAGATCCAAAACGATAACCGTATATGTACCCGCGCCTAAGTTTGTCCATTCTCTGGTTTCCGGCCCTCCGATCCATTGGTAAGAATAAGGCCCCGTTCCTGTTGTAGGCTCAAGTACCGCGGCAATTCCATTTTCAAAGCCATTGCAGGTTGGAGGGGTTGGATCAGGAACCAAATCGAAAAAAGGACAAGCCCCTCTGTTTCCACCGGATGAAGGAAGAATGGAATAATTGTCGGGAATTTTATCAAATCTGTCGTTCAGTTGAGAGGGAATGGTAAGTGAAGGGCTCTCATAAGCCAAGCCATTAAGTTCGATTTCCAAATTAGGGCTGATCGTGCAGTTTTCTCCCAGACTGAGACTGCCGTTTACCGACAGTGTCGAATTCTGATTCGACTCCAAAGAAATTGTTTCAAAACCTAGAGCTGTAAATGAAGCAACTTGATTCTTTCGATTATGAAAGATTATTGACCCCGAGTATTCGAGAGGAATGATGACATGCGTATTTTCGTTTGGCAAGGCTCTGGCAGGCATGCCATTTTCCTGATGCCAGTTTTCCAAATCACTCCAGTACGGCGATTGCCCTTGCCAGTGCAATACTTGAGCGGAGCCAATCATTGGAATAATCACTGAAATCAGGAAGATCAGTAATACTCGGATGGTGGGGGCATTTTTCATCTTAAATCCTAGTCGTATGCATTACAAGGCACAAAGCCTGCTTTTTGGTTTCGCGGACAAGCACTTATTCCAAGAATTATCTCGTGACTGTTTGACGACCCGAGACGGACCCTAGAATAGGTTACGTCGTATGCATAAGCTACGGTGAAGTAGTCCAAAAAGCTGAATTTCAACATTCCTGCTACTGCGTCTTCCGATCGAAACGCTACACCGAGAGCTACCACATCGTCGTAGTCTGCCCAGAAGTTTACGTCAAATGAAGGTGTAGAGTTACCGGTGAATTTTAGTTGAGCCGCCGGGATATAACTCATCTTATTACCTCCCGGAAAAATTCTTCCCGCCATCAAATTAAAATTCGGTTGCATTTGCACGTCGGTGCCTATATCGTCAAAGGTTGGACCTGTCAGGTTGTGGCCGCTAATACCTGCAAACCAGTACTTGCTGTAGAGCCATATGCCCGCTTTGATATCCGGAAAAGCGAATTCCGCTTGAGACTCCTGCAGAACAGGGTCGGGCGCGCTATTCGGGCCCAAAACTCGGATTTGCGATGCGTCGAAACGATATTGAAGTGCCCCGATGCCTATGCCAAATGAAATTCGGGTTTTGCGAGTGATCGGAAGATGCACGGCATAGACTGCATGGAGGGAAGTTCTTCCCGTAAAGCCCGTGTTATCTCCTTCGATGATAATCCCGGCTCCGTGGATTACCCCTTTTTCTTTGCTGATCTTATCAATACGCTGGTGTGCCGAGACGAAGAGAGTCTGAGGATTATTCTCAAAACCTACCCACTGATTTCGGTATCCCACTCTGGCGTCCAAGCATTTATTTAATCCTGCCTGTGCCGGTTGTAGAGCAAAAGAGTTGAACAGAAAATTTGTGAATTGTGCATTTTGTTGAGCTACTGCTGAAAAGCCAACCAGCACCACGAGAATCGATATGCAGAGCTTTCTCATCATCTCATTATGGTTACGGATCCTGTAATAGGCTCAGCATCAAAATCAACAGGATTCAGCTCTATCACATAGTAATAAGTTGCAGCAGGCAGGTCATCACCTCCCCAGTCATTTTCGTAATTCGTTGCTTGGAAGACTTTATTGCCCCATCTTGAGTAAACAAAAATTTGCGCATTGGGCCAATCATTGATTCCTTCTATAAACCAAGTATCATTAAAGCCGTCGCCGTTTGGTGTAAAAGCATTTGACGTGACAATAGGAGGAATCACCTGGACTTCTACTTCATCAGTAAAAACACACCCCTCAATTTCAGCTGTAACCTCATAAGTTGATATTCCTTCCCCTTCGGGATCAGCTGTTACCTCTGATCCCTGCGTTTGATTTAACTGAGGCCCCGACCAACCCAAATCACCAAAATCACCGTCAGCTGTGAGAACAACCGTTTCTCCTTCAAAAACCTCAGGAGAAGAAGAGGCATCATTGGGGTCGCTGCCGTTTTGATAACCTACGGCTCCGAGGTCGTATTCCAATGCGGGCCCTGACACACTCACATTAAAACTACACTCGGAATCGGAACCCCCTGCACCGTCGTTCAATCCGGTGATCATGATATAATAAGTGGTTGAGGGCTCGAGTGCCGTAAGAAAAATCTGTCCGCCACCGGTTGAATCTGTTGTGCAAAAAACGGGAGACGAATAAGAACCTGAATCACAAATATCCGCGGACTCAAATACAGCAACTCCCAGAGCTGTATCGGCAAGGCAAGAGTCCACGCTAAATTGTAATGTAGCTGTGCTATCTTGGTAATCGATAAACGGAAATTGATCAATGTCTTGTGTCTCGAATGAGTAAAAAACTGCATTCGGAGCGTCGGAAAAGCAAAAATCAGAACCTACGCCGGATGGCGCGCCATCTAAGTAAGAAAGGTTTGCAGAGCCTTCGCCGGAGCAGAGTGATTCAGGATTGGTGCAATCCTGAGCTGCCAGCATAGACCCTAAGAAAAGTAAGGGCAAAAGAAGAAAAGCCTCCGCAATCTGGAAGTTTCTAGTCATCAAGGGGAGTTGATAATTTATCTTTTTAAAGATACGCAAGAGAGTGGGTGGAAAGTTTCGGTAATTCATAGTTTTTCACAGTAAACTGTTGGAAATCGCGAAGTGCGGGGGTTGACTAAATCATGTCTGCCAAAAGCAGACCGAAAAGACAAGAAATTAGTGACGCCAGAAGATTGGTGGTGCTATTGTTAATCCAGTAAAAGCCGTGAAAAGGCTTTTCATCTTTTTCTAGAGGATTTTCCCGAATGGTGCCATCGGGATTTGAATATTTTGCTTGTAATAAATCTCCGATGAGGCTGTCTGCTAAATTTCCAAAAACTCCCGCCGCGCCGATGATCAAGCATTGCTTCAAGCTCAAATCAAACCCGGGCAATAAAGCCAGCGCTGCAGGCACAAAAGCAAAAAAGAACCCTGCTAGAGAACCACGGAGTGTAACAGCTCCGCTAGAGCCGGATATGGCCTTTTTACCATTCAATATTTTGTAGTGATTCCCTCCCATTCGCACACCTATTTCAGAAGCTGAGGTATCGCTCAAGGCAAACGCAAACCCCGAAATACCCGCAATCAAGAAAACGGAATCGGCCAAGATGAAGTATGCCATAAAGAAAACCGCGGGAATGCCACCATTGGCAAATACCTGATTCGCGTTTCTCACCGCACCGTCATCCTTATGTCCTGGAAGCTTAGAAAGCAAAGATCCGATTAGGAAAAATGCCGTTGGAAAAATGATGATGCCCGGATTCGGATTGATGACAAAAATCCATCCCAAAATAGCTGCCGCAAATGCACCTCCCGAGGTCAACCACTTTCGCCGAAAGGCAAAAAATGCTAAGGCAGGGATCGCCAAACCATAAATGAAAGAACCACCTGCCTCAGGAAGAATGAGCCAATAGGCCAATGCTGCGGGCACCCAAAGATTGTCAAAACTTCTGATGGAAAGCAGCTCGAGAACAGCCAAGAAAACCGCCATGAAAAAGGCCCACCTCAAGTCGATGCTCTCAGATACGAGCGGAATGAATCGACAGCTAAAAGCCAGAATGACAAAGGTGACCAAAAAGAACGTCAGGCATCCTTCCAGCGTTTTGCCTTCCGGCGAGAAATCAAATTTATGTTTGCCAAAGCCATAGCCAGCCACCGTCGCCAATCCGTCTGACCAAGCCAAAACCATCAGCGGATAAAACACGAGATCAGGCCGATCATCGCCGAAAAAGTAGGCCAACGCAAAAAAAGAAATGGCAAAGTAAAGAATACCGTAACTCCTGCGACCGGTCACGTCATCTTTGAAAAATCCCAAAAGAACGACTGCCGACAACAACGGAATCGCAATCCCGATAATCAAAAGTAAGTCTGATCTGTTAAAGTAGTAGATCGAAATTGCCGAAATGGATATTGCCCCGATGTGCAGTATCTTTCTCGCAAATACGGGGTCAACGATTCCTTTGCGGCGAAGCAGTTCGGCCAACAATACACACAATAAAACCAATCCGCCAAGGAGAAAATCCAATTATAGTCTTTTGATCGACGGTAAAAATAAGAGAAAGAAGTGGCGCCCACCCGAATTGGAAGATCAGACTTGGTTTCCTAACTGGTTGCGAGCCTATCAAGTGGCGTTCCTATCGACCTTAGATCGAATTACCCGACTCTACTTACCAGTCCATAAACGTTTGGAAGATCTTAGCCCGAAGCGGATTGTGGACTTGGCTTCCGGCTCGGGGGAGTCGGCGATGAATGCCACGGCTGCCTTGAGAAAATCGGGAACTTCCGTTCTGCTGACCGATAAATTTCCTTCGATCTCCGAAAGCAACGAGGAAGGTCATAACATAGTAGAATTGGATGTGCTCAAATCAGAACTACCCGCTGCCGACCTGTACATTATGTTCAATGCATTCCATCATTTCGACAGCCAAGAGCGGGCTTTGATTGCAAAAAAAGCCAGCCAAAACAGTAGCCAATTTCTGATTATCGAGCCGCTTCGACCGCGAATCGATGTGTTTTTAAAAGTCTTTCCGGCAACTTTTATAGGGCCTTTTCTGTTGGCTCCTTTCATGCGACCATTTTCCATCAAGTGGCTTTTACTGACTTATGTGATCCCATTGGGAGTTTTGGCTACTGCTTGGGATGGATTGGCCTCGGTGGTGAAATCCTTGAGTCGCGAAGAATGGGATGATTTGGAAAAAGAATTGATCTCTACCGAGCGAACCGTGGAACAAGGCCTGTTGACTTCGCGAATGGCAAAACTCAAATACTTCCTGGTGAAATGAGGACCTTGAAAACGCTGTGGGAATTTACCCGACCGCATACCATTATTGGTTCTGCGGTGAGCGTAACGGCGCTCTTCCTGATGGCCACTCGCGAGTGGCAATTCAGCTTTCTTTTTCTTCTGAGCCTAATCGCGGCGTTGCTTTGTAATGTGTTTATCACGGGCTACAACCAACTGGTTGACATCGATTTGGATCGGATCAACAAACCCGAGCTTCCGCTACCCGCAGGAAACCTGAGCGTTCAGTCAGCTCGATTCATTGTTTTTGGATCGCTGATCGCAACCTTGCTGATCTCCGCTTACGCCTCTTTTTTTCTTTTGGGGTTGGTGGCGATCATTGCCGGCCTTGGGTATATCTACTCTTGGAAAAGCGTCTACTTGAAGCGGCGTCACCAAACTGCTGCTTTTGCGATCATCATCGTACGCGGGGTTTTGATTAACCTTGGTTTTTACGCCCTATACTCAGGCGGCTTCGATTTCCCGATAGAGATTTGGACGCTCACCGTTTTTGTGGTTCTGTTCAGCGCGGGCATTGCTTGGTTCAAGGACATCCCCGACATCGAAGGAGATGCCGAAATTGATATCGGAAGCTTGGCGATCAAGCGCGGCGCTGCTAAGACCTTTTCGGCGGGAGTTTGGCTTTTGGGTCTTGCTTATTCCATCGCGGCTTTTGCTCCTCTTTTTTT
>JGI12210J13797_10229997_pt1 | contig 22219 bp, 19 predicted proteins | sample ElkSlonscriptome_3_FD_13797 | JGI IMG/M metagenome (IMG submission 13797)
CGACCAGCCCCGCCCGGTCGGCCACCAGCACCGCCGCGCCGTGCTCGGCCAGGGCCGGCACGGCGATCTCGCGGCGGGGCAGATCGGCCAGCTGCTGCGCGAGGGCCTGATCGGTCGCGTCGGCCAGCGGCGGGTGGTCGGTCACCAGCACCGCGCACGCCAGCGGGTCGTGCTCGGCCTGGCTGATGAGATCGGCCGCCACCAGCTGCGGATCGGCGCTGCGATCGGCCACCACCAGGATCTCGCTGGGCCCCGCGATCCCGTCGATGTCGCACAGGCCGAACACCTGGCGCTTGGCCGCGGTCACGTAGGCGTTGCCCGGGCCCACGATCTTGTCCACGCGCGGCACGGTGGCCGTGCCCAGGGCGGCGGCGGCCACCGCTTGGGCCCCGCCGATCTCGAACACGCGATGGATTCCGGCCAGCTTCGCCGCGAGCAGCACCACGTCGCTGGCCCGCGGGGTGAGCAGCAGCACCTCGTCGACCCCGGCCACGGTGGCCGGGATCCCGGCCATGAGCACCGACGAGGGGTAGGCCGCGGTGCCGCCCGGGGCGTACACGGCCACCCGGCGCAGCGGGGCCACCCGGCTGTGCAGCTGCTCGTCGTCGCGCTCGATCCCGGAGTCGCCCTGCACCTGGGTGCGATGGAACGCCTCGACGCGCTCGGCGGCCAGCTCGAGCGCGGCGCGGACGGGCGCCTCCACCCGGTCGGCGGCGGCGGCCCAGCGCGCGGGGTCGACCTCGATCCGGTCGGCGGTGAGGGCTCGGCCTTCGAAGTGCTCGGTGAGCTCGAGCACCGCCGCGTCGCCGCGCTCGCGGACGGCGGCGATGATCTCCCGGGCGGCTGCGTCGGCCTCGCCGGCCAGGCCGGCCGACCGGGCGCAGCGGTCCCGCCAGGTGCGCTGGGCCGCGGGGTCGACCCCCTCGGCCCCGGGTCGCAGATCGATGCGCGGCAGTCCCTCCCAGGCGGCGCTCATGCCCGGACGCTATCACGCCTGCTACCCTGCTCCGGGTGATCTCCGGCGTGCGTCGTTCGTGCCGCGTGGGCCCCGGCCTCCTCGTCCGGTGGGCCGGGCGGGCGGTGGGGCTGGCGTGGACGAGCGCGCTGGTGCTGGGCGGGTGCGGCAGCGACGACGCCGGCGACGGGCCGCTGCGCGAGGACGACGGCAAGCCGCCGCCGGCCGACGACACCAATGGCACCGGGGGCGGCACCGGGGGCGGCACCGGCGACGGGTTCCAGCCCAGCGAGAACGCCACCAACCTGTGCGGGCAGGCACCGACGATCGGCGCGGGTCGACACTACGGCTCGATGCGGGGGAATGCCTCCGAGCTGGCCGGGGCGTGCGGCGAGGGGGGGCCCGATGCGTTCTTTCGGCTCGAGGTGCCCCGGCGCAGCGACGTGTGGCTGCGCGGGTACGGGGCCAGCTTCACCCCGCGGATCGGCGTGCTGCCCAACACCTGCACCACCGACTGGCTGGAGCGCACGCTGGCGTGCACCCAGGGGGTGGGCACCTGGCTGCTCGACGTGCCGGGCGGCTCGAGCCTGGTGATCTCGGTGGGGATCGAGTCCGACCATCCCTCGCTCGAGGAGCCGCTGCCGGCCGAGGGGGGCGATCCCCTCGCGTTCGCGATCGACGTGGATCTGCGCAACGTGCTGGGCGAGGGCGATCCTTGCGTGCCCGCCGGTCGGGGCCGCTGCGGGGCGGGCACGGCCTGCCTCGAGCCCGAGCCGGCCGACGATCCCACCGCGCCGCCCGGCGAGGCCGTGTGCACCGCGCTGCCCGGCGACACCTGCGGCAGCGCGGTCGAGGTGGAGGTGCCCATGGAGGGGGTCGCGGTACGGATCGATCCCGCTGCGCCCCAGACCGACGCCCACGTGCACTCCTGCGGCGGGGGGCGCATGCGCGAGCGGGTGCTGCGGCTGCGGCTGCCCACCGACCCGGCTCGGGCTCAGGCCCAGTCGCTGCGGATCGAGGCCGACGATCCCGCCGTGGGCTTGGCCCTGCGCGCGCCCGGGTGTGGGGTGGACCACGAGCGGGCCTGCGCGGCACCGGGCGCTGGTGCGCCGCTCGTGGTCGAGCTGTCGGGATCGGAGGCCTTCTTGTTCGTCGAGCTGCCCGAGCCGGGCGACGATGCCGGCGGCACGACCGACGGCGGGGACACGGGTGAGGAAGCTCCGATCGTGGTCACCATCGAGGTGCTCGACGCGCCCGCTGGCGAGTAGCGGCAGTCTTGCTCGGCCCGTGGGCGCGGCCTATCCTCCCGCCTTCGCCGCGGACGGGTGCGTGCCCCTCGGCGGTCGTCATTGCATCGATTCGAGGAGAGTCCGTCGTCATGTCGCGTAGCCTGTTCACCAGCGAGTCCGTCACCGAAGGTCACCCCGACAAGATCTGCGACAAGATCAGCGACGCGGTCCTCGACGCCATCATCGCCGAGGATCCCACCTGCCGGGTGGCGTGCGAGACGCTGGTGAAGACGGGCTACGTCAACCTGGCCGGTGAGGTCACCACCAGCACCTACGTCAACCTGCCCGCCATCGTGCGCAAGACGATCCGTGACATCGGCTACACCAGCTCGGCGATGGGCTTCGACGCCGACAGCTGCGGCGTGCTGGTGGCGCTCGAGTCCCAGAGCCCCGACATCGCGCTGGGGGTCGACGGCAAGGGCGTGTACTCCGACGAGCAGGGGGCGGGCGACCAGGGCATGATGTTCGGCTACGCCTGCACCGAGACCCCGGAGCTGATGCCCATGCCGATCAGCTTGGCCCACAAGCTGACCCGGCGGCTGGCCTACGTGCGCAAGCGGACCAAGGACAGCTTCCTGCGGCCCGACGGCAAGAGCCAGGTCACCGTCGAGTACAACGACGCCGGCAAGCCCAAGCGGATCGACGCGGTGGTGATCTCCACCCAGCACAGCGAAGAGGTGCGCTACGAGACGCTCAAGGAGTTCATCGTGGAGGAGGTCATCAAGCCCACGGTGCCCGCCAAGCTGCTCGACGGGAAGACGCACTACTACGTCAACCCCACCGGTCGCTTCGTGATCGGCGGCCCCATGGGCGACTCGGGCCTCACCGGTCGCAAGATCATCGTCGACACCTACGGCGGCATGGGCCGGCACGGCGGCGGCGCGTTCTCGGGCAAGGACCCGAGCAAGGTCGACCGCAGCGCGGCCTACTACACCCGCTACATCGCCAAGAACCTGGTCGCGGCCGGGTTGTGCACGCGGTGCGAGGTGCAGCTGGCGTATGCGATCGGCGTGGCGAAGCCGGTGTCGATCCGGGTGGAGAGCTTCGGGACCGGCGAGGTGCCCGACGATCGCCTCGCGGAGATCGTGGCCAAGCACTTCGACGCGCGGCCCGGTCGGCTCATCGCCGAGCTCGACCTGCTGCGGCCGATCTACTGCAACACCGCCGCCTACGGTCACTTCGGCCGCGAGGACGACGGGTTCACCTGGGAGAAGCGCGACAAGGTCGACGCCCTCAAGGGCGAGCTGTAGAGCGCGCGGCGCTACAGCGCCGTTCCGAACGCCGCTCTGGATGCGGTGGTGAGCCGGCCCGGGAGACCGTGGCCGGCTCGCTGCGTTCTGGGGGCCCCGTCTGGCGGGGCAGGGGCTATGATGGTGGGCGAGCCATGATGGAGAGCGAGACATCGACATCGGCCCGGCCGTTCGCGGGGTGGAGCAGCGTGGGGTTCGGGCTGGTGGCGCTGGCGTTCGCGCTGTGGGTGCTGTTCGACGGCGACGTGTTCGCGAACCTCGATCGTTCGACCCGCGACGAGCCGTTCTTGATGGTCGCGCTGGTGAACGGGATCATCGGCACGCTCGCGGGGGTGGTGGCGCTCGCGCGAGGAGAGCCCACCCGGCTGGCGCTGGTGGGGCTGGCCGTGTCGCTGGTCGCGGTGCTCGCGAAGGTCTTCATGATGGTGTTCGCGGTGTCGCTGGGGGTGGTGATCTTGGTGGTGTTCGTGGGAGCGCTGGTGAGCTGAGGGGGGAGGCTCGGGGCATTCGTTGTACGCTCGGGTCGTGTGTGCCCGTGTCCTCGGATTGCTCGTGCTCGTTGGCCTGCTGGTCGGTCCGGGGTGCATCCACATCGGCCCGCCTTCGCTGCCGCCGGTGCAGAACGTCGTCGAAGAGTCGACGCTGGCCGGCCGCTCCGTCGTTCGGGTGAAGGTCGGCTGGTTGCCCATGGGGACCCAGCAGGTGAAGATCTTGGTCAGCGTGTACAATCCCGGTCTGGTGAAGACCGACAGCCTGCGGCTGCGGATGAGCTCCAACGGGGTGGTCTACTCCGAGGGCACTCCCACGTGGACGAGCCTCCTCCTGCCTCGCTTCGAGTCCTTCACCGAGGTGACCTACTCGATGCCCGTGGGGGTGGTCGCGGGGCAGGTGGTGGTGGAGCTGGAGCACATGAGGAGGAAGACGGTGGTGTCGCGCAGCGTGCTTCGGTTCTCGCGGGGCGCGAGGACGGTGGAGCTGGTCGGGGTGTAGGGGCGGTGCGCTACAGCTACGCCGAGTATCTGGCCCTCGAGGCGTCGAGCAACGTCAAGCACGAGTACCTCGACGGCCAGATCTACGGCATGGCTGGGGGATCGCCCGAGCATGCCGCGCTGGCTGCGACGATCGTCGGGTTGCTGTTCCCGCAGCTTCAAGGCGGCCGATGCCGGGTCTTCAGCGCCGATCTTCGGGTGCGCGTCGAGGCTACGGGGTTGTCGACCTATCCCGACGTGACGGTGGTGTGCGGGCCGCGGGAGCCTGCGGTCGAGGATGCGCAGGCCGTCTGCAATCCCACGGTGATCGTGGAGGTCTCGAGCCCGAGTACCGAGGAGTACGATCGGGGGGACGAGTTCGAGCACTACCGCGAGATTCCGGCGCTTCAGCACTACGTGATGGTCTCGCATCGAGAGCGTCGGGTGAGCGTGTGGAGCCGCGGGGCTGGGGGGGAGTGGGATCAGGCGTGCGGTGGGGATGGCGAGGTGGTGGAGTTGAAGGCGATCGGGGCTCGGCTCGATGTTCGGGCGCTGTACGACGCGGTCGAGGAGCCGAGCTGAGGGAAGGCCGCGTTCGGCCCTGGGGCGCAAGAACCACTACGGCTCGAGCTCGGTCCGAGGAACCGAGGTGTCCGCGCTGTTCTACAGAGTGTGCGAGACGGCGCTCATCCAGGGCATCGATCCTGTAGGACAACCGCGACGTGGGGCCGTTCCCGCGCACGCCAAGCTCCTGCGAGTTCTGATACCGTCGTTGCAGCGGAGCGGCGATGGGACAGGTTCACTTCCTCGGCGGATCGGGCGATGCCTACCTGCTGGCGGCGCTCCCGGGCCCGAGCCAAGCGACGGACCAGGCCTCGGATCTCGAGCGGGAGGGCTACGGCCGGCTGGACCCGCATGTGGCCCGGGCCGAGCTCGACGACGCCCTGCACGATCCCGCGCTGGTCGGTCGGATCGCCGAGGCCCTGGCGTTGCCCGCGGCGGAGGTGCAAGCGACCGTGTACGAAGAATTGGGCCTGCCCGCCGGGCTGGCCCGCTATGCGCTGTGGCACCGGCCGCTCGAGCGCCCGGCGCTGGACATCCCCGATCCCGCCGATGCGCCGCTGCTCAGCGAGCTGCTGGACGGGCCGGACGGGCCCCCACCCCTCGCTGCAGAGGCGCCAGACCTCCACTTCGAGGTGCGGGTGATCGACGAGCTCGGCGAGCCGGTGGCCGGGGTGGAGCTGCGCTGGAACCACGTGGGCGACAGCGAGACGGTGACCACCGGCGGCGACGGATGGGCCCGCTTCGACCGCCCGCCGGGCCCGAGCGCGGCGTCCGTGCGCCCGAGCGACCTGGCCGGGCTGCGGGACGCCCTGCGGCCGCGCTGGGACGCGACGGGGCGCTCGCCAGGCGCAGAGATCGTCGAGCCCTCGGACGAGGTCTCGGTGGAGTTCCTGCGCGAAGGACTGGGGACCAAGAGCTTCGGGCTGAGGGCCGGGACGCCCCACACGATCTCGATCCAGCCCTACGTGATGCTGGCCCGGCTGTTCGGTCTGACCTTCGAGACCTCCAAGGCGTTCCTGATGCCGGAGGCGATCCCCAGCGTGCGGGCCATGCGGCGGCTGTACGACGCCAACCCCCAGACCACCCTGCTGCTGGTGGGCCACACCGACACGGTGGGCGACCCCTCGTACAACGATCCGCTGAGCCTCGAGCGGGCCGAGTCGATGGCGGCGTTCCTCACCGACGATGTGGACGCCTGGTACGCCTGGTACGGCACGAGCGAGCCGTCCGAGAAGCGCTGGGGCAGCCGCGAGGACGGCCTGATGATGGCGTCGTTCCTGGGCGAGCGCGACGACGCCAGCGTGGGGGTGTTCCAGACCGCGTTCAACCGGGCGGTGGAGGCGGGCGAGGTGCCGGGGCCCACCATCGAGGAGGACGGGATGATCGGGCCGCAGACCCGCCGGGCCCTGATCCGCAGCTACATGGCCCACGACGACACCACCCTGCCCGAGGGGGTGACGCCCCAGGTACACGGAGGCGGGGAGAACTTTCCGCTCGGCGAGGATGGCGAGCAGCTCGACGACGCCCCGGCCGAGGGCCAGGAGGACCGCACGGACCGGCGGGCGGAGCTGCTGTTCTTCGACGGCGACATGGGAGTGCAGCCCCCCCCGCCGGGCTCGACCTCGAGCGCGGGCTCGGCGGAGTACCCGGAGTGGCGCGCGCGGGCCCGCGTGGTGGAGGAGTATCGGGCGGGCGTGCAGGTGCCGATCTTCGACTGGGACGAGGGGCTCGACCCGGGAGTCCCGGGCGATCTGGCGCTGACGCTGAGCGAGGGCGAGCAGCAGATGACGATCGCCTGGAGCGCGGGGGCTCGCTCGCGCCGGCGCCGGCGGTTCGTGTTCGGCGAGCTGACCGGCGAGCAGCCGTGCACCCTGGTGGCCAGCACGGGGGGGCAGGAGTATGTGCTGCTGCGCGAGCAGGTGATCCACTCGAGCGAGCTGCCGATCAAGTGGGAGCGGTGGCTGGAGGACCTGGTGATCGACCCCGATCCCGCCGACGGGGAGATCGAGCCGGGCGAGCCGTTCCCGGAGCTGCCGCCCGACGACGGGGTGCGGCCCTCGCTGTGAAGGCCCCCACCGGTGAGGGAGACGGGGCCGTGAGGCGGCGTGGATCGACGCACGGATCGACGCACGGTGCGATCGCCGGGATGGCGCTGCTCGTGCTGCTGCTGCTGACGCGCTGCGCATCGCCCTCGTCCCCCCGCGGCGCCTCGGGAGAGTCGCCGACGATCGCCCCGGCCTCCGACCGCCCGGCCGCGGGGAGCCGAGCACGCGACGACGCGGATCCGGGCGCCCCGGCCCCAGCGCCCGGGCCCGAGCCGCTCACGGCGTGGCCGTGGACCGACGTGCCGGCCCGGGTGCACGCGCTCGAGGGCCAGGTGTTCGCGAGCCACGAGCGAGGGCTGGCCCTCGTGCGCGATGATCGGCTCGTGCAAGACGGGGTGATCGCCCGGATCCCGGAGTGCGCCCGGGACCCGGAGGCGGTGGGCGCGGTGGCGGGCCTGGCCGGCACCTGGCCCCACCAGACCTTCCAGCTCCGCAAGGCGACCGATGCCTACGTGCTGTTTCGCTGGGAGGACCCGCGCAAGGACCCGCGCTGGCGCGAGGTCCGTCGGGTGGACCGCGCCAGGGCCTGGCTGGTGACTCGGGCCGGCGCGCCGCTGCTGGTGAGCACCGAGGGCGCTTCGCTCGGGCGCGTTCGCATCGAGGGGCTCGGCTCGACGGACAAGGCCCCCCGGCCCGCCCCCGGAGCGGCCGACGACTGCCCGACCGCGATCGCCGATCCAGCCGGCGTGGTCGCCAACGCGCGCGGCGACCTGGTGGTGTGGGGCCGAGGCTGCGCCGGCGAGGGCGTGGTGGAGATCTTCGGTGCCGAGGGCCCGGGGCGGCTGTCGTCGTTCGAGGGCTTCGAGGTGACGGCCGCGAGCGTCTCGGCTTCGGGCCAGGTGCTGGCGGCCCGGGTGGCGGGCACGACGGGGGCGGCCGAGCTGCTGGCGAGCACGGGCGAGGGCTGGGAGCCGCGGCCCGCTCCCCCGGGGCGCGTGGTGAGCCTGGCCCCCGGCGAGACGCTCCTGGCGGTGGTGGCCGTGCCCGAAGACCCGTCCCGGCGAGTCCTGGTGGAGCTGCGCGGGTCGGCGTGGCGCGAGCGCACCCTGCCGGCGAGCGCGGGCGAGCCGATCGCGGTCGCCACCGCGCACGACGGCTCGCCGTGGATCACCACCGAGCGAGCGCTGTGGAGGACCCGGCCTCCGGCCCACGCGGCCGACTGGTGGCGGGGCGGCTGCGAGGTGGCCACGGTCCGGGACGCGCCCGACCACCGCCCCCGGGGCGCTCGCTCGGGCCCCGGGCGCTGCCCGGGGGGTCTGTTCCTGCTGATCCAGACCACCGACGGGGTCGTGCCCCCGGCGTGGCAGAGGCTGTATCGCAGCATGCCGCAGCAGGTGGAGCAGGGCTACCGGGTCGCCCGTGCCCGTCGCCCCGAGCCCGACGCGGCGCCGATCGAGCCGCAGCCAAGCTACCCGTTCACCCCGGTGGTCGCCCCCGAGCTGGGCTCGGTGCACTACGGCTTCTTCATCCGCGACGGTCGCGATCAGGAGCAGTGGATGCTCGACCTGCGGGCACGGGCCACCGAGCAGGCCGAGGGCGAGCCCCGCCCGAAGCTCTTGTGTGCCGATCCGATCGGCCTGCCCGAGCCCCGCGTGCGCGCGCTGGCCGGCGAGTGAGGCCGGCGGGGCGCCGGGCCGCGCCGCCGCGTCCTACCAGGCCCAGGCGGGGTCGACCTTCTCGAGCACGCCGTCGGTGATGTCGCGGATCTTGGCGTCCTGCGCCCAGTCGTTGCGCCACAGGTACGTGGTCGACACGAGGGGGAGGGCGGTCGGGGACGAGGTGAAGGCGGCCGCCGGGCTGCCCTTGGGGGCCACCAGCACGGTGGTGCGGCCCTGGGTGTCGACCAGCAACGCCGTGTCGTGCTCATCGGACGTGCTCAGCCGGAGGATCTTGCCCGGAGGGCGGTCGAGCAGCACCTCGGGCACGGAGCTGCGCACGATGTACAGGTGGCCCGAGCGACCCGCGTGATGGTGGGCCACGGCCCGCTCGAAGATCGTGCGGGACACCTGGGACCCGGGCCGAAACACCTCGAGCCCGCTGGGAAGCCGCAGCACGGCGAAGCCGGTGTGGCCGTCGAGCTCGGTGTCGTCGTCGAAGATGAGCGCATGACGCTGGGTCTGCCAGCCTGGGTCGGGCAGCTTGGCGGTCAGCAGCGTGGTGTAGTTCATGTAGTTGCGGTCGTCGAAGTCGAGCCCGGGGAACTCGTGCTTCCACCACTGGAAGGGCTTGGCGTTCTCGCCCCCGGCCCCCACCAGGTGGATGTAGTTGCCGCTCTTTTGGCCGTAGAGCGAGCCCATGCCCGGTGCCGCTCCGAACACGGGGATCGACGTACCCAGGAACTGGGCGGCCGCGCCGGGGTAGGCCACGATCCCCCGGCAGTCGCCGTGCTCGAGGGGCCGGCCGAAGATCTCCGAGACGGCCGCCTGGGCCACGTTGCACTTGACCAGGTCCAGCGTGGTTCGCACGCGCCCGCCCCCCGAGAGCGCGATGTCGAAGAACTCGTCGCGCGGGGTCTTGGCCTCGATCTTCCCCCACGCGACTCGGCACTGCGCGAGCACGTTGTTCATGTGCACGCAGCCCCACAGCCGCAGCGTCGCGCCCTTGGCGAAGGCCTTGGAGAGCATGGGCCAGCGGGACATGAGCATCGCGCCCTTGGCCGGGCCGAGCGGGGTCTCGCGGCCCGGCTGGAGGAAGTCGTCCTGGCGCGCGTCGAGGTCCTTGGGCGTGCCCCCGCCTCCCGGCCAGCGCTCGGGACCGCGGCTGAAGTCGCTGGTGCCCCACACGATCGGCCCCTGCACCCAGCCGTGCCCGAAGATCCCCGCCTCGACCATGGTGCCCTCGTGGACCCAGCCGATGCCATCGATGTGGTCGTAGAAGGCCTCGATCCCGATCTCGTGCTCGGAGGTCTCGGCCGGCCGCTGCTTGCCGTCGTCGTCGGCGAGCGGGTGCGTCCAGGCCTCGTGGATCGTGACCCAGCCCTTGTGGGAGGGCGTGGCGTCCTTCACGGTGACGCGGATGACGCGGGCTTGGCAATCGAGGATGGTCGACAGCGTGCCCTTGTCGATCTTGCCCGCCCCGTACATGAGGTTGCGGTGCCCCTGGGCGAAGAGCAGGTAGCGGGTGCCGTCTCGCCCCTCGGTGCGGCGGGAGAAGTGGTTGTGACTCGCCAGCGCCACCAGCTCCGTGCGGGGCAGCAGCCGCACGTTGATCGTGGCGAACAGGGGCTGGTCGGCGGCTGGGGTGGCGCGGGGGCCCACGTTGACGATGCTGACCGTGGCCGCCTGGTGCGAGGCGCCCTTGGCTCGGTCCCAGCCGGGCGTGACCTCGAGCACCCCGCGCTTGGCGGTGAGCCGCAGCCGCTGCACCACGGTCGAGTGACCGGATTTCTGCACCACCAGCAGGTACTCGCCGGGATCGAGGGGCGCGGCGGACGTGGGCGCGTAGAAGCCGTCGGCGCGGTGGTCGTGGGTGGCGGCCAGCCCATAGTACGGCCACGTCTCGCCCCCGTCGGTCTGGGTCGAGGCGCGCGTCACCAGGCTGACCGTGGCATCGACCACCGGCGGCTTGGCGTCGTCCTTCTCCGTGTAGACCTGGATCTTGATCGACTCGCTCATCGCCGCGCCGCACACCGAGCCAGGCGCGGGGTCACGCCCTGCACCGCCGGGCCATCGTAGCGCGTCGGCTCCGGCCGCACACCCCGGCCCTCACGCGTGAGGCCCCGAGGGCGAGAACGAGCCAGCCCCGGAGCCTGCGGGTTCTCTTCACGGTGCCCGGGCTTGCGTGCGATAGTTCTGCCGATGGTCGAAGGCAATGGTGATGCACCGGCACTGACCGGCGAGCCCATCGCTCGGGTGGACTACACCTTCGACGTGCAGGGGGGCCCCAACCCCGACTGGACCGTCCGCCGGTTCCACCTGCACGAGGCGCTGTCGCAGCCCTATGCCCTGGTGGTCGACCTGCTCACCAAGGACACCGGGGTGGTGCCCGAGCAGCTGCTCGGCGCCGATGCCCGCCTCGAGATCGACCGCCGCGACGTGGCCCGCTCGGTCTGCGGGGTGATCGAGCGGGTGGACTACATCGGCGTCAACGTGGATCGCAAGCTCGCGCTGCGGCTGCACGTGGTGCCCGCGCTGCGGCTGCTCGGGCAGCAGATGGGCTGTCGCGTGTACCAGGACCACACCGTGCCCGAGATCCTCACCGAGGTGCTCGAGGCGGGGCTCGGCCCCTTCGGGCGCCAGATCGACGCCTCCAGCCTGTCGACCGAGGCAGCCGACTACCCCAAGCGCGACTACTGCGTGCAATTTCGAGAGTCGACCCTCGATTTCGTCAGCCGTCTGATGGAGGAGGACGGCATCGCCTACTACTTCCGAACCGAGGGAGACAAGGAGCAGCTCGTGCTCGTGGACCAGAGCGCCGACGAGCCCAACGCCTCGTTCAGCGACGTGGAGATCATCGATCCGGACGGCGACGGCCTGGTCCCGATCTTCTCGACCGACCCCCAGCTCTACGACCGAGAGACGCTGCGCCACTTCGACTGGTGCCAGCCCCTCCAGCCCAACCAGGTGGTGGTGCGCAGCTTCAACTGGAAGGCCTTCGACCCCGGCCAGGCCTTCGAGATCAGCGAGCCGTCCGAGGCCCCCGACGACCCGCGCCGGCAGTACGTGTTCACCGATGCGCGCAAGTCGGTCGACGAGGAGGCAGGGGCCGACCCCTCCTCGGGCTTCGATGGCACTGCGATCGACGAGCCCAGGGTGGACGCGCAGCGGCGCCTGCAGCTGTTGCGGCGCCAGACCCAGCTCGGTCGCGGGCGCTCCAACGTGATCAACTTCGCGCCGGGCTTCCGCTTCAAGGTGGACGACTTCTCGCTGATGCACCTCGAGCAGCTCGATTTCCTGCTCACCCGCGTGACCCACCAGGGCGACGACTCCGGGGCCGAGCGCTCCGACGGCCAGGAGGGCACGCTGTACGACAACAGCTTCGAGTGCATCCCGGTGGGCAATGCGTACCGCCCTCGACGATCCACCTCGCCGCCGCGGATCTTGGGCCCCCAGACCGCCACCGTCACCGGGGGCGAGGAGATCCACACCGACAAGCACGGCCGGATCAAGGTCAGGTTCCACTGGGACGAGCACTCTGCGCTCGACGGCAGCTCGTCGTGCTGGGTGCGGGTGGCCCAGGCCTGGGCCGGCCCGAGCTGGGGCTCGCTGTTCATCCCGCGGGTGGGCATGGAGGTGGTGGTGGAATTCCTCGACGGCAACCCCGATCGCCCGCTGGTGACCGGGTGCGTGTACAACAGCGCCAACCCGCCGCCCTACCCCCTGCCCGGCGAGAAGACCAAGAGCACGATCAAGTCCAACAGCTCCCCCGGCGGCGGTGGCTTCAACGAGCTGCGCTTCGAGGACGCGGCCGGCTCCGAGGAGGTGTTCCTGCACGCCGAGAAGGACCTCAACGAGGTGATCGGCAACGACATGAGCACCTCGGTGGGGCACGATCAGTCGCTGAGCGTCGGCAACGATCGCACCAAGGACATCACCGGCCACGAGATCGACACGATCCACAAGGATCGCAGCACGACCATCGACGGCTCCGAGTACGTGCACATCAAGGGCAGCCTGAACATGGTGGTGGACGGCGGCGCCAACAAGGGCGAGGCCACCGATCCCTCGCCGCTCGGCGGCGGGCTGGCGGTGACCGGCGAGTACAACGTGAGTGCCACCCAGAAGCTCACGCTGACGGTGGGCGACTCGAAGATCGAGATGGACACCAGCCACATCTCGATCGAGACGTCCGCGCAGATCAAGCTCAAGGTGGGCGGCAGCGAGATCATCATGGTGCCGGCCCAGCTCGACGCCAAGAGCGCTACGGTGGTGGTCTCCGGCGGCGATGCGGCCAGCGTGCTCAAGCTCGACGGAGCGGCGGATCTCCTGGGCGGCAGCCAGGCGCGGATGCACAAGGGCGGAGACAGCGAGGTCAAGCTCGACGCCAACGCGCTGATGAAGGGCGGCACGGCCACCGTAGAGGGCACGACCACCGCCGAGCTCAAGGGCGCGCCGGCCAAGGTCACCGGGGGCAACGTGGAGATCGGCGGCGATGCGATCAGCGTGACGGGGACCGGGGCGGTGACCATCGACGGCTCGACGGTGGAGCACAATGGCTGAGGGGCAGGGCGCACGCCGATGACCCGCCGCCGTCGGCGGTAGGGTCGGTCGAGGCGGACGGACCGGTGCCGGTGCCCTACGGCGACTTCGCTTCGGGCTCGGCCTCGACCACGGCCTCGACCAGCGGCTCCATGCTCAGCAGGCGCTCGGTGTGGCGGAGGTAGTAGACCCGGTAGCTCCCGGGGCGAAGCTCGTCTTGGATCTGGCCGTGGGCGCCCATGGCCATGAGCGAGAGGCCGCCGATCTTCACGACCGACTGGCCGCCCTTGGGGCCGCCCCCGCCCTCGACCGCGTCGATGGGGCCCTCGACCACGGCGGGGGTGCGCTCGACCCGATCGCGCACGGGGTCCAGCCCCAGCCAGACGGCAAAGGCCAGCGCGCCCAGGGCGACCAGGACCAGGGTGGCGATCCGGCCGCCGGGGTGAGGGCCACGGGCGCGCACGGCAAAGGCGATGACGCCGGCGACGGTGGCCACCACCAGCAGCGCGGGCATGACCACGCCGGAGGTGAGGGGGTCGAGCTGCTCGGAGGTGACCTCGCCCTCGCGGTTGGCCACGAGCTGCTCGGGGGTGAACCCCACCACGCGGGCGAGGGGCTCGATGCCCTCGGCGGCTAGCTCGGGTCCGGCCATATGACCCCGTGCTGGAGGGAATCCATCTTCTTGGGCGTGACCGGCAGGGGGACCTGGGTCTCACCGGCCCATACCACCACCACGCGGTCGAGGTCGGGCTCGATGACGAGGGTGCGGATGGCGGGGCGTAGGTTGGCGGCGGGGGCTTCGGGCAGCTTGAAGGCCATGCGGGGGACCTCGTCGGGCAGGTCGAACCTCCACTGCCGGGCTGTGGGGTGCAGGTTGGTCAGCTCGATGGTGGCGTCTGGGTCGATCCGATCGCAGCGCATGCCCAGCGCGGCCTGCTGGGCGGCACGGGGGTCGAGGCGGTGGGTGGCGGGGGCCCGCAGCAGCAGGGCCTCCGGGTTGATCCAGCCCGCCCACACCTCGAGGAAGTCGCGCGGTCGGATCTCACCGTCGTGGTAGACGCGGGGCGGGTGGCCGAAGTGGACGCTGCGGGGGAAGTAGCTGTGGTGCAACCATCCGGTGCTGGCCACCGGAGGCCCGCTGGGCCAGAGCATGAAATCCCGGCGGACCAGGGACTGGGGGGTGAGCAGGGCCTCGACCAACTCCACGTTGGGGAGCCGGCACTGCTCGACGCCGGCGGGGGTGTCCTCGGTGAGGTAGCCGCGGCCGACGGGGTTGCGCGGGTAGGAGAACAAGCCCCAGGTGGGATCGGTGGGGTCACCGGCCTCGGCCATGAGCTCCTGGAAGGGGTCGCCGATGTCCTCGCGGGCGGCCTCGTCGACGCCCCCGTAGGCGCGCTCCCAGCCCAGCGGCATCTTCTCGAACCCCTCGGGGGGGGAGAACTGGAGCCGACCGTCGGTGCCTCGGCTCACCCGGCGGTCACCGAAGATGCCCAGCCGCCGCACGAAGGCACCCACCTCGATGGTCGCCTCGAAGCTGGCGCGCCCGCCGTGGGGGTAGGCATGTCCCCGCACGATGATGTCGGCCTGCTTGCGCTGGAGCACCAGATCGCAATCGTGCTCGAGCACGCGCCCGTCGTCGGTGGCCAGCGGCTCCTCGACCAGGGGGAGCTGCTCGGGATGCGGGTGGCAGCGACCTCCGCTGATCAGGTAGGTGCGCTTGGCGACCACGCCGAACACCCAGCCACCGTCTACGTGGTGGCCGGCCAGCGCGGCCGAGAGGCGAGGGCCGGGCGGGTCGGGGGCCGCCGGGGCAGGGCCGGGGCCGGGGCCGGAGCCGGAGGGATCGGGGGCGGCCTCACTCATCGGTCACCGAAACAGGCCGTCGATTGCGTTGTCGATGGGACCCTGGGCGTGCTGCCAGGGGTTGCTCTCGGCGGCCGCGCCCATGGGGCTGCCCAGGCCCCACTGGAGGAGCGACTCGCCGATCGTCTGGTAGATGGCCGGGTGCTGCATGGTGGTGCGGGTGGCCTGGAGGAAGGCCCGGGCCGAGTCCACGAACAGCCGACCGTGCTTGGCGAAGAAGCCAGGGGCGTTCTTGCCGAAGAACGAGCCCGGTAGCGAGCCATACCCCATCCGGCTGGCAAAGGCGCCGCCAGCCTTGGAGAACGCCATGCCGATCGCCCAGGTGATGGCCGCGTCGACCACCATGTGGATGAGGCCGCGGAAGAAGTCGGCCCAGGTGAAGCCGGCGCGTACGGTGTTGGCGGCGGTGACGGTGATGCCGGTGGGCAAGGGGGGGTAGGGCACGTCCCAGCAGTCGAGGGCCAGGTCGACCACCCAGGCCACGCCCACCGCCATCTCTCCCTTGGGGGTCAAGACGGTGCCCGAGGCGAACTCGTGCTTGCTGGAGGAGCCCAGCAAGATGAGGGGCAGCAGCAGGTTGGGCCAGATGTGCCCGGGGTGGGGGCCTCCGTCGTGGGCCCGGGCGCAGGCGTAGCCCCAGCCGGCGACCACCGGCCGGCCCACCCCGCTCTCGGGCGAGTTGGCCTTGCTGGTGCCCACCGCCATGCCCAGGAAGTTCATCTTCTGGCTGAGCCCCACGACCCACACCACCACGTGGGGGGTGTGGGGCGGCGGCGCCGGCGGAGGCGGCGGGATCGTGAGGTGCATGTCGCAGCCGGCGAACGGCTGGATGGTGTTGAGGACCGGAAATGCCGCCATGGGGGTGCCTTCAAGAGTAGGGGTGGGCCGGGCGCACGGTCACCTTGCGGATCTCCTTGGCGCGCATCTGGTAGCCAAAGCGCGCCCGCTGGGTGACCACCAGCTTCTTGGCGTCGACCCAGGCGAACACGCCGTCGATGGGAGCATCGAGCGGGGTGCTGCGCTCGCCGAGCATCAGCTCCACCTGCACGGGCAGCTCGGGCACCCGCAGCTCGAACGGGTGCTCGCGCATGCCGTACACCTGGATCGGCTGGCCGGGGTGCAGCTTCGGTATGCACAACCGCGGGTGGGCATGGTTGAACAGCCGCGGGTGGATCTTGCTGACCATCTTGCTGCGGTCGTCGATGTCGACCGAGCGGCTGGCCCGCAGGCCCCAGTACATGGGGTAGGGGCCCCAGCCCACGATCTCCCCCTTGTCGTCCCAATGGCGGACATGGGGGCCCCGGGCGGGCTCGATGTTGGGCAGGCGGTTCTTCTCGGCCTGCTCCTGGTCGATGTAGTAGCCCCGCCCCACCGGGTTGTCGGCCAGGGCGACGTCCATGCCGTTGTACTCGCTGCTCCCGCCGTAGGTGTAGTGGTAGCCCAGCGGCAGCTCGGTGAACGGGTGGGGGGCGCTGGGCTCCAGGCCCGGGCCGTGCACCCGGGGCAGCCAGAAACGATCGCCGTAGACCACCAGCTCGTCGACCCGCTCGCCCACCACCAGGCGCAGCCAGGCCTCCTTGACCGGGGCCTTGCGCTTCACCGAGCCCAGCAGGCACACGTCGGCGCCCTGCTTGTTGAAGAACAGCTCGCCGTGGATCTCGCCGAAGGGGGTCTCGAGTCGGTCGAGCACCATGGGCATGGGCGCGTCGCTGACCGTCAGCCGCCCGTCGGGGTGGATGTCGAAGGTGGACTTGACGATCACCACCCCGCGCAGCTCGTCCTTCATGAGGTCGGCGACCTGGACCTTGGCGTCGAAGGTGGACTCGTTGTCCAGTTGCATGGGCGGGGCTCGGGCTCAGGGTCGGGCTCAGAGTCGCTCAGTGCTCGTCGTCGAGCATCTCGGCGAGGACGTCGGGGTCGCCGGTGGTCGCGGCTGGGGGCAGCGATGCGAGCTGGTCGCGACCGGGGCCCACCCACGCGGGCATGGGGGGCTGGCGATCGCAGTTGAGCAGGATCAGCTCGCCCATGAGCTGCACGTCGTCGTTGGCCCGCAGCCGCACCGCACCGGGCGAGGCGTCTACGGTGAGGGCCTCGGTCTCGATGGAGTGGGCGCCGGCCGAGCACTGGTGGAACGTGCCCTCGGAGCGCAGGTCGATCGACCGGGTGGCCCGCACCGCGAACTCCTCGCAGGTGGCGCTGATCCGACCGCTGGAGATCAGCTCGACCTCGGGGCTGCGCAGGCGCACCGTGGTGGCCCCGCCTTCGAAGCGCAGCTCGAGGTCCATGGTCTCGCCGGGCCGGGCCGAGCGCAGCCGCAGGCGGGCCCCGCCCTCCACCCGGGTCACGTCCAGGGAGCGCTCGGAATCCAGCGGCACGCACACGGGCTCGGCCGGGGTAGGGCGGGTGGAGGCGGTCATGGTTCAGAGAACCATACCACTCGCACGGCAACGACGGCCCCGAGGATGCCCTACCAGCGCGGATGCGGCCGGCGGCTCGCCAGCACGATCGCGCAGCCTCCGAGCGTGCTTCCGCCCCCGCTCACCCGAGCTGCTCGTGCAGCCACCCCCCCACGACCTCGATCTCCTCCGGGCTCACCTCGTGCCCGATCGGAAACCCCATCCACCGCACCTCCGCTTCGGGCATCTCCTCGCGCATCGCGTCCCTCGCCTCTCGCCCCAGCTCGGCCGGCAGCACCGGGTCCTTCAGCCCGTGGCACATCAGCACCGGCGTGCGCTGGTTCGCCTCGCTGCGCTCCGCGGCCACCGTGTCGGCCAGCACGCGGTAGCCCGACAGCACCATCAGGCCGGCCAGCCGCTCCGGGTAGCGCACCCCCACGTGCATCGCCATCGCGGCGCCCTGGGAGAACCCGGCCAGCACGGTCTTGCCGGGCGGCACGCCGCGCGCCTTCTCCCGCTGAAGCAGCGCCTCCACCAGCGTGGCCGAGCGGCGGATGTCGGGCTCGCTCTCCCGATCGGGCGAGCGATCGAGGGTGAGGATGTCGTACCAGGCCGGCATCACCGCGCCGCCGTTGATCGTGACCGGCTGCGAGGGCGCGTGCGGGAACACGAAGCGCACCTGGGGCAGCCCCAGCATCGGCACGATCGGCTCGAAGTCGTGACCGCTGGCGCCCAGCCCGTGCAGCCACACCACCGATCCCTCCACGGGGCCGGACTCGGGTTCGATCTCGACGCACGGCAGGATCTCGGTCATGCCCTCGGTTCTAGCAGTCCTCCGCGCTCGCCGGGCATACCGGGCCGCATGGCCAAACGGCGCCGAATACCTCAAGATCCCGGCCACGTGGACGCGACCGCCCCACCTTCGAAGCGCCGCCGCCTGCTGACCTGGGTGCTGTCGCTCGTGGCCGGCGCGCTCATGCTGCTGCTGGTCTCCTCCCGCCTGCGCCTGTGGCCCGACGACCTCCACCTGCCGCACCCGGAGCTGGTCGGCCTCGCCCTGCTGGTCCACCTGCCCTACGCCGTCATCCGGGCCATGCGCCTGCGCTACCTGCTCGACCCGGTGGTCGCCGCGGCCGAGGGCTCGCGGCAGCGCCTGAGCCGACCGGTGCTGTACGGCAGCGGCTTCGTCTCCTTCTTCGTGCTCATCGTGCTGCCGCTGAAGCTGGGCGAGCTGTCCCGCCCGCTGCTGCTCGCGCGCTCCCGCGAGCCGGGGGTGGGCATGGCCGAGGCGCTGTCGGCCGTGGCCACCGAGCGGATCATCGACGGCCTGGTGATCTGCGGCATGCTCTTCGGCGGGCTGGCGCTGGCCCCGGAGCTGTCGGCCCCGGCCACCGGCTCGCTGCACCAGGTGCAGGCGGTGGGGCAGGCCATGCTCGGGGTGTTCGTGGCGGGGTTGGTCGTGCTGCTCGCGGCCGCGCGCGCGCCCGAGCGCACGGCGGCGTGGGTGGGCCGGCTGCCCGGCGCGCTCGGGCGGCAGGCCGAGGCGCTGGTCGACCGGGTGGCGCAGCCGGTGCGGCCGCTGTGGGACCCGCGGCGGGCGATCCCCCTGCTGGGCTGGTCGCTGTCGTACTGGGCCGTCACCACGTTCCAGCTGTGGCTGGTGATGCGCGGGTGCGGCGTGGTGCTGGGGGCGGCCGCATCGGCGGCGGTGGTGGCGATCGTGGGCCTGTCGATCCAGCTGCCCGGCGGACCGGCGCAGGCGGGCACGTTCCAGGTGGGCACGTGGCTGGCGCTGGGGCTGTTCCTCACCGAGTCCGAGCTGCTGGGGGCCGGCTCGTCGTTCGCGGTGGTGATGTACGTGCTGCAATTCGTGGGGGCGGCGCTGGTGGCCCTGCCCGGCGTGTGGCTGCTGCGCCGGCTGGGTGCGTAAGGGGGCCCCAGGGCGCCCGTTGAGGGGGGCAGGCGGCGATCGCCGTGCTCGCGGCGCACCCGACGTTGCTGCCCGCGCGTCGACCCGGGTATGCTGCCGCGCGCTCCCGCCCCTGGGGGCCCCGCCAGGAGAGCTCCCTTCATGATCTCCCGCTCCGTCGTCGCCGCCACCCTCGCTCTCGGCCTCGTCTCCCTGCCCGCGTGCGGCAAGAAGACCGAGGGCGAGTCCACCAACCCCGAGGAGGGCGCCAGCTCGGCCGCGGAGGTCGAGGCGGCCATCGACAAGGCCAAGCAAGACGCTCGCGTCTCGCAGCTGGTCGACCTGGCCAACGAAGACCTCGCCAAGGGCCGCTACGTGACCGCGGCCAAGCGGGCCGACGAGGCCCTGGCCGAGAACCCCGACAACGCCGACGCCCACACCGTGCTCGGGGCGGCGCGGTGGCGCGCGGGCGACTTCGAGGGCAGCACCCAGGCCTACCGCAACGCCCTGGAGCTCGACCCCAAGAACTACGGCGCCGCGCTGGGCCTGGGGCGCAACCTCCAGACGATCGGCCAGCACGAGGAGGCCGCCGCGCTGCAAGACCCGCTGCTGGCCGACGATCCCGACCAGATCGACCCGCGCCTGGCCAAGCTGTGGAGCTACTACGCGATCTGCGACGCCCCCAACGCGGTGAAGGCCGCCGAGGACGTGCTGGCCCAGCTCGGCAAGGACGACCCCCTGCAGCCGCTGGTGCTCGCCTACGCCGAGTTCGTGCGCCCGCTCGAGGGCAAGGGGCCGCTGTGCACCGTGGAGGGGGCCAAGGGCACCTCTAGCCTCGAGCTCAACCTCGCCTACGGCCTGAAGTTCTCCGGCGGCGTGGTGGGCGGTGAGTTCAGCCAGGTGATGTTCCTCGAGACCCGCGAGGAGGCGGTCATCGACGCGGGCCTGGTGAAGACCCTGAAGCTGAAGGAGCTGGGCACGTACAAGCCGCCCGGCACCGACGCGGCGGTGGGGATCGTCATCATCCCCGAGATCGCGTTCGGCGACCTGAAGCTGACGAACGTGCCCGCCACCGTGCAGCCGCTCGACGCCTACGCCGAGGTCACCGGGGGCGAGACTCCGGGGGTGATCCTGGGGCGGCAGGCCATGCACAGCCTGGGCACGATCACGTTCGACTTCCCCAACCGCTCGCTCGAGGTGGCCAAGGCCGCCCCGGCTGGGCCGGCCGACGGCGAGATCGAGCTGCCGCTGCTGATGCTCAGCATGCACGTGCAGCACGCCCCGGTCATCCCGATCGGCATCGACGGCTCGGACCACAGCTTCTACGCCTACCTGGGCTTCACCTTCGGCAGCGGGCTGTCGGTGACCAAGAAGCACTATCTCAAGAGCGGGCACCTGCCCCGCGAGATCGAGCCCCCCGACGACCCCGACGCCGGGCTCAAGATGGTCTACGTGGACAGCTTCAGCCTGGGCGGGCAGCAGCTCGAGGGCACCAGCGGTCTGGTGCTCGTCAACGAGCCGCCCGACGCCACGCTCGACATCTTCCTGCGCAACACCGGGTTCGAGGTCGGCGGGCACATCAACCTCAACATGCTGCGGACCTGGCGAATCACCTACGCGTTTGGTGAGGGCAAGGTCTACATCAAGCCCTCCTGACGGGCCGGTGTGGCCTGGCAGTGGCTGCAGCGCCTGTGGCGACCCTATCGCCCCGTCGATGACCTGCTGGCGCTGACCGGCGGCACCGACCGGCGCGTGGAATTCGAGGGCCGCGTGGAGGCGGTGGGCCACCTGGTCGACCCGCTGAACGGCGAGCACTGCGTGGCGCTGGAGTACCGGGCTTGGCCGCCGGCCACCACGCTGGGCATGGACGGCGCCAACGCCCACGCGGGGCGGGCCTACCAGGTGAGCGCCCGCCAGGCGGTGGAGTTCGTGCTCGCCGACGGCGGCACCCAGGTGCTCATCCAGCCCGACCCGGGCGAGAACGTGACCGAGCTGCACGAGCGCTTGGTGGAGCGCTACGGGGTGGGTTTGAGGTGCGAGACCGAGGCGGTGGTGGCCGGCCAGCGGCTGCGGGTGGCGGGGGCGGTGATCCACCGCAGCGGGCCGAGTACGCCGCATCGGGAGCTGCCGTACGGGGCGATCGTGCGGGCGGAGCGGATCCGGGTGTTGTGAGCTCGAGCGTTCGGGGGGAGGGCTACAGGATCCATCAACTCGAGGACTGGTGGGTCCCCCAGTCGAATGCGGACTCCCGGCACCGTCTCCGACGCGCGAGGTCGAAGCACCATCGGCACCAGTCCCACCTCGGGCAGGTCCTCACCCTCGAGCTTCTTCAGCCAGTAGCCCAGCGTCTTGCTCGACACTCCACGGCGCTCCGCGAAACTCCGCTGCGATTCCTGCGCTGCGACCTGGCGGTACTCGGCGACGATCTTCGACCAGAATGCGTGTCCACGGTGGGTTCCCATCTCGCCATCCCACCGGCCTTTCCCACCACCGTCCAGGTGCGGTCCCCCGGACGCTCACCGCCGCCCGGAGACTGCTCTGCTGCCGCATCAGCTCTCGTAGCGGGCTCTGCCCTGAGCCCGTCGGCTCCGCGGGTGGCGTGGCTGACTCGAGGGGCAATCTCCCCGTGATTCGCGCTGGGGCCAGGGCGAGCACTTACTTCGGAACAGCACGCAGATTGGGATGGACTAGCAGCCCGTGGTGAAACCCTCGCGCGGCCATGACACCGCCCCCGCGGCTCATGCCTTCGTTGCTCATCGGTTGATTACGCCCGGTAAACGCCC
>JGI12210J13797_12266592_pt1 | contig 22204 bp, 12 predicted proteins | sample ElkSlonscriptome_3_FD_13797 | JGI IMG/M metagenome (IMG submission 13797)
CGCTCAGACTACGAGATATGGAGTGAGGAACGATAGCTTCTGTTCTTCAAAACCATTTAGTCTCAACTTGTATCAGCCATTTGTTCGAGCGATCGCCTTACCAAGCCGCCCCCGCCACCTACCAAACTCAAAAAGAAGCCTATTTTGCCTCTCAAAAGCGAACACTGCTTTTCGGCGTTGCACATTCGAAGAATGATTTTGGTAGGGGCATCGCAATGCGATGCCCCTACAGCAGGTCATCCATGCGTTGAATCTTTCCGCGTCATTCCATGCTGTGCAACGCCTGCTTTTCACTAAGGAACGTTTAGGAAATTTCTTCAGTTTCTAGGTCAGGGCGATCGAGATGTCCAGCCCAGCGGTTTAGAGGTACGCAATCCAAGTCAAACTGATCGAGAGCCCGCGCCACGACAAAATCGACTAGGTCTTCAACGGTTTGAGGATTGTGATACCAAGCTGGAATAGCCGGAACAATCCGAACTCCTGCCTCTGCAAGTGCCGTCAAATTGCGCAGATGAATCAGACTGAACGGAGTTTCTCTGGGTACGAGTACCAGCTTTTTGCCTTCTTTGAGCTGCACATCGGCTGCTCGCTCTAGCAAATCAGAGCTGAGACCTGCGGCAATTTTTGCCACTGTGCTCATACTACAGGGCATAATTAGCATTCCCTGGGTGCGATACGACCCGCTGGCGATGGTTGCACCGACATCACCCCACGGGTGACAGCGTAGCTTGCCCCCTGATTCCACACCAGCCTGCTGTCGCCAAAACTGCTCCTGTTGAACCACGTCCAGAGGCATTCGCACCTGCTGTTCGGCTTGCCAGACCATGTAGGTTGACTTAGACGCTACCAGTTCAATCGTTGCGTCAGCTTCTAGCAAAAACTTGATGGCTCGAACGGCATAAATAAGACCCGAAGCCCCTGTGATTCCGAGAATGAGGGGTCGGGTCTTGTTAGAAGTAGTAGATAAAGAATGAGAAGACGACAATGAGGTCACGTTGTGCTGAAATGATATCGACTGGGAAGCCGCATCAGTTCGCCAACTTCCTCCTTAATCATAGTCTTCTTCTGATTCTGAGGTCGAATCGTAGTCTTCGCCATCGTAATCCTCATCATCTCCCTCGTTGTCGAGGTCGGTGGCTTCGCTACCTCCTCCAACCGCAACCAAGTCAATTTGCTGGCGGTAGTAGTCCACGCTCTTGACCTGAACTTCGACGCGATCGCCCAGACGATATTGCTTTCGGTTCTTCCGGCCCACCAGTTTTTGCTGACGCGATCGATATTCATACCAGTCATCCTTGAGTGAGCTGACATGAACTAGCCCTTCTACCAAGAGTTCTTCAATCTCGACAAAGAAGCCGTAAGATTGAACTCCAGTAATCAGCCCGTGAAAGACAGAGCCAGTATGCTGCCGCATGAACTCAGCTTTTTTCAGACCCTCTAGATCCGCTTCGGCTTCCTGAGCTAACTTCTCCTTGTCAGTCAAGGTGCCAACAATTTGACTAAAGTATTCTGCCAGCTCGTCTTGAACTTTGGTTGGCAGTACATTCCAGCTGATGCGTCCATGACATGAACTATGGCGCAGATTTACGCGCTCTTTTGAGCGAGCCGAACGGCGATCGCGCCCCTGCTCAAACACGGCATGAAGTACCCGGTGCATTAGCAGGTCAGGATAGCGTCGTAGAGGTGATGTGAAATGGGTATATCCGCTCTTCAGTGCTAAGCCAAAGTGATTTCCGGGATGGATGCTGTATACGGCTGGTTTCAGCGTGTCTAGCAACAAGTAGGTCAACACTTTTTCAACCTTAGACTCTGCAAATTGTTGGGTCAGCTTCTGATAGTCCATCGGATGAACCTCATCCTCTGATTCCAGAGTGGGGTCGATATCCATGTTGCTGATGAGCTTGAATAGCTCTTGCACCACGCCCATATCGGGCATTCGGTGAACCCGGTAGATTGCTGGAACCTGAAGCGCTTTGAGGTGGGAGGCAACAATCTGGTTTGCCAATAATGTCGCTTCTAACACCATCGAACGAGCCGGAAGCAAAGACGATACAACTAATGCTCCCAGTCCCCCTTCATCGTCATATTGGAACTTGGTAGAGAGGTATTTGCCCATGTTGCTATCGACCTCGTCTGGAATCAACGAGTCAGGCAAATTAAATTCAAACGCTCCTCGCTGTCGCCGCTGATCTCGCATCGCCCGACTTAGAGTGAGCAGAGAATCTAGGGTATCGAAAACGGGTTTGAAGGCATCCAATTCCTTGGAGTCTACCGAAAGGCTGGCTCCAGAGTCCGCTGTTTTCGCGGCCGTATCTTCTTCGGAGTCTGGCTCACTTTCTTCATCAACCTTCGTTCGGCTCCGGCGCTTGCGAGTCGAACCCTTCGTCTCCTGCTCCTCATCAGCACGACTGTCATCGCTCGATTCCTCTTCAGCAGCTTCATCGCTCGCTGCGGCGGGGCTTCCGTTGCGCTCTAGAATAGCCTGGACTTGATGATAATTCAGTTCGTGGTCAACTGAAATTATCGTGGGCTGAATCTCAAACTCAGCAACACTACCGTCTTCATTGAGCGTAATGAGAACAGAAATGGCAAGGCGATCGCTGTCTACCTGAAACGCACAACGACGATGCACAATCTCTGGCAGCATTGACACTACCGTGTCGCCTAAGTAGATCGAAGTTGCTCGGCGTTCGGCTTCGCGATCCAGTTCTGACCGTGGCTCAATATAGGGAGATATATCAGCGATATGGACTCCCAGTCGCCACTGATTTTTTTCTAACGGTTCTAGCGTGAAGGCATCTTCTCCAGTTTGATTGGCTGCAGACGATAAGCCTGTCACTCTAAACGTCACAGCGTCCCGCAAATCGAGACGATCCTTGGTATCGGCCTTGCGGAGACGAGTGGGTAGCGATTTGGCCGCTTTCAAAACCGCATCGCTGAACTCAGGTGAAGGGAGGTCGTGCTTGCAGCAGACGATGTCGATGTCTGAAGCTGCTTCAGCATCAATGCCCAACACCTTAGTGACACGCCCCATAGGAGGAGACTGCCCCAAGGGATAGCGCAAGATCTCAACATGAACGAGCTGATCGACGGCTTCACTGAGATTGATGTCGTGGTTGTTGAGCATTAGCTCAAAGAGGAGCCGATCGTCTAAAGGAACCGCATGATAATTCTCTTCAGCCTGCTTTATCCGTCCTAGCACAGACTGATTCGCCCGCTCTAACACCAGGCGCACTTGACCTTCTGGACTGCGGCGGCGGGTTCCATCTTTGGTGACTTTGACTAAGACGCGATCGCCATTCCATGCACTGCTGAGATGACTCTCTCGCACATAGATATCTTCTGCCTCTTCATCGTCTTGGATCGCAAAGCAGAATCCCTTACTCGAACACCGGAGCTTGCCTTCGACAACATCTTCTTCAAAAATCCGACGATATCGACCCCGCTCTTTGACCAAAATCCCGACTTTTTCGAGAGCATCTAATGCAATCTGTAGCTTTCGGATGTCTTTGTCGTCTTCGCACTCCAATTTTTTTTCGAGAACTTTAGGGGCGACTAACTTATCGTCTGAAAAGTTCGAGAGTAGCGTTGCTATTGAAAAATTCATGAAGCGATGGTTCCTAAGCTTGATCAATCCGCGTTAACTGTCATGTGGCCGCAGGTTCCCAGTGACGTTGGCCTCCGTCAATCCTCTACAGGACAAGTCCAGCACTCATTGAAACGAAACCTTGAGCTGGAAGTCCTTAGTGATGCAGAGGATTCCGAGATGTCTTTCAGCTGGCCTTGCCCAAACCATGCCCAGCATTGATATTGAAAAACTAGTCAATCACTCTCACCGAATCGTTCAAAATCACCCAATCACAGCTGTCGAAACAATCAACCTCGATCGACAAATCGAAGGTCGAAAAGTAACTTGGCGATCGCTCAAATATCCTTTAGTAAAGGGGACTAGAGCAAATATTCCTCTTCATAGAGGCTTGAAAGATCCGGATATGACGTCATTCAATTATTTAAGACAAGGCTTGCTGAATGCTATGACGAGCATTCAGACCCAATTATATATGCTTCATCCTTAAAAGACACAACTTTAGATAAGTTCCACTTCTGAAAATAGGTTTACCTTTGCAATAGCCAGATAATCTGAGCAAAGATAAAGGTCCGTTTTCTCCGAGACTACGCGGGTAAGAACACCATTTTGGGCCGCAATAGATAGGTATTTATGTCCAGGGGAGTTCCATCGTCGTCTTGATTCAAATCAGGGTTTCCGTACTCAGAATTGCAGAACAATTCCGTTTGGCTTACGCCCAAAAAGCGATCGCTCTCATCAAAAACACTGACGACTTGTCCAAGCTGATCGCTATCCCGATTCGACAAAGGAACTGTTTTGTCATCAGCTATAGCATCAACCCTCAAAGCTTCATAGGTTTGCGAATCAAGACCAATGCGTTGACCCATGCGCCATCGTCGCGCTATTTCAGAGCCAAGCTGCATTTTTGGCAGATGCTGAAGTGCGATCGCGGGTGTCACAAGCTCCAGCGATTGAGTTTGCGCGGATTGTTCAACCTGCTCTGTAGTCAAGCTATTCGACAAAACAAATCCACTGCTTTCTGTGCGACAAAGAGCCGCAAGAGTGGCCCCGACTCCAGTCAACTCCCCCAGGTCGCGGGCGATCGCTCGAATATAGGTGCCTCCACTACAGGCAATCTCGACATCCAGTTCCGGACAGCCGCATGTTGCTGGAGTGGGCGATCGCCACTGCAACAGCTTGAGTCGATAGACCTCTACCGTGCGAACAGGCACCTCCACCTCAGCACCCGATCGTGCCAGATCATAGAGACGCTTGCCGCCAACCTGGATGGCACTATAGCGAGGTGGCACCTGTTGAATCGTGCCCTGGAACTTGGGGAAAAGTGCTTGCACCGTGTCGAGCGTGAGATGGGACGCGACTTGAGATTCAACAACTTCTCCATCTAAATCATCAGTAGCTGTGCGAACCCCAAATCGAATCGTAGCTCGATAGACTTTGTCTGAACGCAGATATTGCAACAGCCGGGTTGCCCGTCCTAAAGCCATCGGCAACACTCCTGTCGCTGCTGGATCTAGCGTGCCGCCGTGACCCACTCGCTTGAGACGTGCCTGTCGTCTCACAAACGCCACACAATCATGAGAAGTCCAGCCGTAAGGCTTGTTGAAATTGAGAAATCCGTCCACACGTTGTTCCTGGCTTGTTGTTTCCTTTGGCGGTGTGGAGTCTTAGTCTAGAATCGAGGCTAACAGGGATGTCTTCTTCACGATCTGCGTCAACCGCTCAGCACTAAGGCTTTCCACAATGCTTAATGGTAGAGGGTCACGGCTGATGATGCGAATATGTCCAGGCGAAAGATAAGACGAATACTCTGCCTCATTCTTGATGTAGGTCGTGAAAAAAATCGTACTCAGAGTCTTGGTATAGGTTTGAGCCAGCTCAGGGCTTGGGCCAACAATAGCAGGTGGAAGCTCAACTGTATTTTCAGGATAGTCAGACTGACCGATGGTGGAAAAGTGGGTTCCTTTGCGCATCAAAACTAAGTAGCGATCGCTCACATCGAGCCATGTAAAAGGCAAAAGCTGCTCAAAGAGAGAGGGCGCTACGACATCGCCACTACCAGAGACCATCATGACCGGCACATCAACCTGTGACATTCCTTCTGGGCCAAATACAATACTGCCGATGGGATTGATGGCAAGGACAGCCTTGACTCGCTCGTCTTTGAGGCGAGTCAAGGCTGTCTCAGCAGACAAGGGCAGATTTCTCGCTCGGCACTGGAGCAATAGGGAGAGGTTGAGCCTGTCTTGGAGAGCATTTCCACTGGGACAATCGCTGTTGAGACGTTGTTGGTTAATTTCGGCTCCGGCAACACTTAAAGCCGTGAACCCCCCGAATGATTGACCAATGACTCCGACCTGGTCGAGGTTCATCCGGCTACGGAGACTAGAGTCGGTTGTAGAAAGCCGAGTCAGTTCGTCCAGCACAAAGCGAATGTCGAGGGGTCGATTGACAAACTCCTCTGGTTCAGAAATTTGTTCAGATGCTCCTTCAAACAGTGCCTGAATATAGTTCGCGTTGCTACCGGGATGATCAAGGGCTGCTACAGCAAAGCCCTGAGATGCAAGGTGTCTCGCTAAATAGCTATAGCTTGTTCGATCAGACCCCAGACCATGAGAAATGACAATCAGCGGAGCGGCAGAGTCGGTGCTGGGTAAATAAAGGTCGAGAGGGAGAGAGCGATCGCGCTCTGTATCTTCTAGGGATAAGGTGCTCTTGTCCCAGTCATAGCGGCCTGAGCGTCCTAAGTCGTTGACTGCAATTAGGTTGAGGTCGCTGGAGTCATCTGCTTCCAGGTTGAACTGAGTTTCTACTAAACTGAGAGCCTCAGAAGTGACATTGATTAGCTGGTCGAGTTCGCGAACGACTTGCAGTCCTCGATCCACGTCAATCACAATGCTGTCTGTAGGAAATTCCCGCAGCAATCCAAGGGGTGTTGCACCTTCTTCGTGCGTGGCTGCTAGAATCAACGCGGCTCTCAGGGCATAGAATCCCGAGTTGGAACGAGTGCGAATGATGCCTCCGACCCGTTCTAAAATGGCTTCCCCTTGCGCTGTGTAGAGAAAATTGGCGATCGCCACCGGATCGACCTCTGCAGAAGATTGCAGCAGTCGCCGAACTTCAGCTAATTCTCGGTCGCTGAGCCGATTGGCATACGCTTGCAAATCTGGATTGATGACCCCTTCGTTCGCAAATCTTTCTAGTGATTCAACTGAAATTGAGAGCTGAATCGGGCCGTAGTGGGCGCGAATTGACTCTGCTGCAATAGTTGGTGGGGCGATCGCAATCCCTGCCGTCACTGCCGCTGCGGTCGATCCGAGTGCAAGACACCACTTTATGAGCGATCGCCTCACGCTGCTTGTCTCTGAACCCCGGCGAGACTGGCAATGGATGAAACCTACAGACGAGCGATCGCGTTTTTTGAAAAATAAATCAGGAAGCAGCATAGCGAAAGAGCTTCAGTGCTGGATTGGTTGGAAAATAGGAGATAGAGAGAACGAGAAATCATCGTCATCGCTCGTGTTCGTAATCCCTGACAATGCCATTAAACAAGAAGGAGTCGAATTCGACATCACCCATTCCAGTGATCATTGAGCTGTCGGAACGAGCATATCCAGGCAAAACAGCCTGCTTAGTGCGACTCGACCTAATGAAACACCCACCTGGTAGATACACTCCATCCGCAGCAAATTGCGCAAATTACGCCAAAAGGTTGAGCAGTTCAGCCTCAGACAGTTGCGCTATGCCCAGATTGACTGCCTTATCGAGTTTCGAACCTGCGTCTTCACCGACAACGACATAATCGGTCTTGGAGCTGACCGATCCGGTTACTTTTCCTCCAGCGGCCTCGATCTTGGCCTTTGCTTCGCCACGAGTCAGTGTCGGGAGAGTCCCGGTCAGCACAAAGGACTTGTTGGCGATCGCCCGGTTCGTTTCACCTGATTCGACGGGCGCTGCCCCCTCAAGCTGAATGCCTGCCTGCCGGAGCCGCTCGATTAGCTGCTGATTGGCTGGAAGTTGAAACCATTGATGCACCGACTGGGCAATTTCAGGGCCGATGCCGTAGATTTGCTCGATTTGGTCTGGCAACGCTGAGGCTAGTTGCTCGACTGAGGGAAACGCCTTAGACAGCACCTGGGCATTGACGTTACCGACATGACGAATACCCAAGCCAAATAGCACTCGACTCCAGGGCTGCTGCTTCGACTCTTCCAACGCCGCGAGAAGATTCTGAGATGACTTTTTGCCCATGCGATCGACGCACAACAGCTTTTCCTCGGTCAACTCATACAGATCCGCGACCGTCTCCACCAGTCCACGATTGAGGAACTGATCGACCCACTTCTCACCCAGCCCATTGATGTCCATCGCGCCTCGACTGGCCCAGTGGACGATCGCCCCTTTCAAGATGGCGGGACAGGAGGTGTTGATGCAGCGGGTGACGGCTTCTCCGGCGGGTTGCACAGCGGGTTGACGACAGGCGGGACAGATATCGGGCATCTGAAATGGGTTTGTCCCTTCTGGCCGCAGTTCCGTCAGCACCCTCATCACTTCAGGGATAATCTCTCCGGCCTTGCGAACGACCACGGTATCTCCGACTCGCACATCTAAATCCGCAATGAACTCTCGGTTATGGAGGGTGGCGCGAGAAACGGTTGTTCCGGCCAACTGCACAGGCCGCAGTTCCGCTAAGGGCGTGATGGCTCCGGTTCGACCCACGTTGAGGCTGATGGCCTCGACGATCGTGGGGGATTCCTCGGCAGGATATTTGAGGGCGATCGCCCAGCGGGGAAACTTGTGAGTGAATCCGAGTTCGTCTTGGAGGTCGAGGCGGTTGAGCTTCACCACTGCGCCGTCGGTCAGATAAGGCAGGTCGTGGCGATCGCCATCCCAATCACCGAAGAAGCGTTGCACGTCATCCAGCGAGGAACATAGCTGTCGATGAGGATTGACCCGAAACCCAGCAGACTGAAGGAAGTTGAGACAACCCCACTGGCTAGTCAGCGGTTCACCTTCTGGCATCCCGGTCGGGAAATGCACCGTGTAGGCAAAGAAGTCGAGGCGGCGCTCAGCTACAACTTTGGGGTCGAGCTGGCGTAGCGTTCCGGCGGCGGCATTGCGTGGATTGGCAAACAGCGCTTCACCTGCGGCTTGGCGATCGCGGTTGATTTGCTCAAACACGTCTAAGGGGAGAAATGCTTCTCCGCGCACTTCCAGCCTTTCGGGAGGATGTTCGAGCTGCAGCCGTAGAGGAATCGAGCGGATCGTTCGAACATTTTGGGTGATGTCTTCCCCTTCGATGCCGTTTCCTCGGGTCGCGCCCCTCACCAGCAGGCCATTCTCGTAGGTCAGCGCCAAAGCTGAACCATCAATCTTGAGTTCGCAGACGTAATCTACGTCGGGGGGTGCATCTTCAGCAGCAACTTTGCGCCATCGCTGATCCCATGCTTTCAACTCCTCAACGTTGAAGGCATTTTCGAGACTGTAGAGAGGAATGTTGTGACGGACTGAGGTGAACTGGGTCGCGGGAACTTCTCCGACCCGCTGGGTTGGGCTGTCGGGAGTAACGAGCGAGGGATGCTTGTCTTCTAGCGTTTGAAGTTCTCGATAGAGCTGGTCGTAGACAGCATCCTCCATCACGGGATTGTCCAGCCCATAGTAGGCGTGACTGGCCTCTTGGAGTAGCGTCCGGAGTTCGATAATTCGTTTCTGTTTTGCTGCCGATGCCTGCGTCATCTTCTAATTAAAAATGAAAGCTTCAATGGTTGGGGGTTCTGAATTATCTCTCACTTTAATCACAGAAATCACCCATCTAGAACCGACTGCGATATTCCAGAATGGCGCGGGTGTCGTCGTCGAGATTGCTAGAGGCTCTTACCCGGAAGTTGTTATTGATGTCATATTCCAATCCGAACTGAGGATCGAGATTGCCATCTAGAATTTCGAGCACGCTGAAGCTGAGGTCTCGGGTGATGTCAAACCCAGCCTCAACACCGATCGCCAAGGGGAGACGTGATTCACCACCTGGATCGCCTGCGGTCGGGAAAATGCTGAAGGTACTTAATCCAAGGGCATCGGCGATGTTGTTCCCCACATTTGACAAAAAGCCTGACCCGACAAACGTGGCCACTGTGGCGATCGCCCCATCGTTTTCTAAGCTCGCAAATGCCTGTCCGCCAATTAGAGCGACGATTTGCTGCTCCGAACGGCTAGGGTCGCTAGTCAGCTCCAGCACATCATCACGAGTGGGTGCCGTTGCTCCCGATTCGCGGCTTAACGACGCAGTCAAAGCCGTTGCTGGCCCCTGAACCGTGGCAAAAATCTCAACGGTTTGTAGCCCCCCAAACGTGGGGATCGCTGACTGATCTGCTACCTCTGCTGAGGAAAATGGAGATGACGGGGGAATGGGAGTCCGTTCCACTTCTCGGACTGTAGCGACCATTTGCACATCGAGTTCAGGATCAAGCCCCTGCTCTGGCGTAAAGGTAGCCGTATTGGGGGAATCGCGGTCAAGACGAAACTGAGTCGCAAAGAGATTAATCCACCCGTCGCTGAGCTGGATTACCCCGCTAGGACGAAGGTCAGTCGCGACGCCGTTGATGACCAGATCTCCCCCCGCTGATATGTTGAACAGAGGCGTACCTACGATGTCTAACTCATCAGCTAAGACGATGGTGAAATCGCTGAACTGCACTTGGTTGAGGAAAGAAGGTAATTCCTGAGATTCATTCCCTATTGCAGCATCGGCTTCGTCTTCACGAACAGGCACTGTCCCTGACATTTCTTCATCGACAAGAACGCCATCACGGTCGATGCCATCCCCCTCAATGTCGTCACCATCCGTAGCCGAATCTTCATCTTCTGATTCTTGTGAGGGAATTCGATTTGTAACGATCCGCCCGTCGGATACGCTCACTTGACCGCTAATGTCAGGAGCTAATGCGGCCCTGCGAACCACAACTTCGCCGTCAACCTCTGCGCTCAAAAAGCGCTCAAAACTAATTGGAACTTGGGAAAGTGCGATTGTGAGTGGTGTATCACTGTCTGCTGGCAATCGAAACGACTGAAAAATTGGAAGCTCACCCTGAATGTTAATATTGCCATCTCGAATTTGAGCGTTGAGATTGTCAACGTTAAAAGTATCTAAATTGAACGTGGTTGTTCCTGTAATGTCCGTCACAGGACTAGATAAAAGCGGACTTGCAATCACCGCATCTCGGAATGTAGCCGTGCCTAAGAACTGTGGCTGAGTTAGGGTGCCAGTGATTTGCAGATCAATATCGCCTTCGCCTCCTTCCCACGTTGCTTGTCCTTGAGAAACAAGGTTGAGAAATGCTAATCCTTCGTTTTTAAGGTCAATGTCAACGGCAATCCGCTCGCTATCGGGTTGCACTGACATAAAAGGTAGGGCGTAGGGAATCATCCCTCGGATTGTTAGGCGTTCAGGCTCGTCGAGCACAGCAGCTCCATCCAACGCAAGACGGGCTTCCTGGTATTCAAAATTGACTTCAGCAAGTTCCAGAGGCTCTCCTTCTAGAACTGGATCGCCGACCTCGATCGCACCCACGATAGTAGGGTTGGTCAGCACACCCCCGATGTCTGCATTGACCTGCAGATCGCCAGACAGATCGAGCGGGAAAGAGACAAAGTCTTGCAATAGCTCCAGAGGGACATCGCTAACCAGAAGGACAGCGTCCTGTTGAGTTTCACCCAACTGACCCTCTAGGCTGATTTGAGAAGAGTTGGACGTAATTCGAAAAGGTTCAAGCGTCAGAACATCATTTGTTAAATTGCCTCTAGCCGTGAGCTGTGCAGGCTCGTCGTAAGGGCCCCAGACCCAGTCGCTACCCTCAATGTCAAACTCGGCAGATAGACCAGAAGCGCGTGAGTCCGACACATCGATGCGGGCGTTGAGGCTTCCTTCTAGCTCTGACAGGGGAGGCAGTACAGCGGTTTGAGCGTCTTCTTCTGCCTGGTCATTGCGAGCTACCACCTCGCGAATATAGATTAACTGCTCAAGCAAAGACGCGTTAGGACGACCCACAGCCTGAGTCGTGAGAAATTCTTCTCCTTGGTAGAGAGAATCGTCAGGCTCCTGCAAACTGACGATCGCCAGCAAATCCGCTAGAGCTGCAATGTCTTCGAGCTGTGCATCGGCTACCAATGAAGCCTGATAGGTCAAGTCAGGATTGGATAAGTCAGCACGAGCTGAAAACTGAAAGTCGCTTTCTCCAAGATTGAGCGCTGCGTCGTTGAGGGTCGCAAGACCATTGTTGTACGTAAAGTCACTCGTGAAGCGATCCGCCACAAGATAGCCTATGCCAGGACGGGCGATCGCCACGCTGCCAGCAACAGAAGGATTGCTTAGATCCGAGACATTCGCGCTGACATTGGCATTAACGACTCCACCCAAGTTGCCAAGGTTTTGGTCTGGCAGAGGATTGTAGGCCAGCTCGTTAAGTCGGAAATTGCGAATCTCGGCAATTAGGCGATCGCCAACCGTTCGTCCTTCTGCGGTGAACGGCGGCAGACCTGCTTCATCTGAGGTCTGACGAATGAGAAAGTTGCTGGGCAAAAACTGGTCGTTGAGCTGCACGGCAATGCGATCGCCACCGCCGCGAAGGTCAATCGAGCTGCCCCTATCTAGAGAAATCTGAACATCGCCTTGTAGGACTGGATTGAAGTCGAGGGCATTGACTGCAAATTGATTCAGCCGCAGATTCCCTGCAATGCGAGGATTTGTAACCTCACCCGTTACTTGTCCTCTGAAGCTTGCTGCACCTTGAAGCTGGGCTTGCGATCGCACCGTATCAGGCAAAAAGCTTTCCAAGGTTGCAAGCTCAACCTGTTGGAGAGCAACTGATAGATCGACTGCACCTAAAGAGAATCCATCATTCAAGTTTGCGCCAACAAATCCGTTGGCTTCAATACCAGGAGCCGTAAATCGGTCGATCTGAATCCCGTTTCCCGTCCAGACAAACGACGTATTCCAGTCGCCTCGCTCGATCAATGCTTCCGCATTGGGTATGCCCGTCACTTGGGCGTTGGCAAGTTGAGCTTGACCGCGCAGGTCAATCGCCTCTGGACTGAGATTGTCCAGTCGTCCTGACAGTTGAATGGTGCTGTTGAGCTGGCCCTGAGCCTGATCCGTGAACGGTTCAATATTGATGTTATTCGTGTCTACTGCCGCCCGCCATGAACCTTGGTCTAAATCCAAAGTCGCGTCTACGGTTGCGGCTCCCCCGCCCGTTTGAGGAGACAAGTTGAACCGGGTGTTCTGCACCCGTACAGTATTTCCGTCGTAGCGAATCTCTCCTTGCCCTGGATAAACTTGATTTTGAACCTGCCAATTGGCGATCGCCTGAATGCCGCTAAAAGGGCCAAAGACTTCTACATCTGCATTGACTGTGCCAATCGCATATTCCTGTGGCAGCGCGAGTCCGTAGTTAGCTGCTAGAGCATCCGCTGGTAAGTCAGCAAGCTGAGCATCGAACAATACGCCTCCATCGGCCTCAAGGTTGACGTTGCCGTTTCCGGTGATCCGTCCCCCTTCGACTGGAACGATGACCAACTGGTTGATATCCAACACAGGAGGAACAAGCCGAAACTCTGCCAGCAGTGTCTCAATCGCAACCTCGTCGATTTGTAAATTCCTGACATTTGTAAGCATGCCTGCGAGAACAGGGCTAGACAAAGGGCCGTTGACCGTCGCGTCCACTTTGATCACCCCTTCGGTAGCAAACGGCAAATCCAAATTCACCGTGTCTTGCACCTCAGCCAGACTGACAGGCAAAACCTTAGCCGTTAGGTCATAACCCGTATCAAGGTTGATGCTGCCTCCAGCCTCTAGCCTAGCTTCTCCATAGCTGAGACGAGTGTCTTCAAGCGTGATGGTTTGCTCATCAAATCGCAGGCGACTGTTGAGATCGGCGATCGGCAAGGGAGCCGCGTCTAGCTGAGCGGTTAGATCGCTGATCTGAGCAGTGCCTTTGATAGAAGGCGTTTGATCGGAACGATAGCGAATGTCTAGGTTGGAATCGATCCGTCCTGATGAGATGCTTCCTGGCAAGGGCAACAGTGGCGCAAACTGAGCGACCTGGAGCTGATTGGTGCGGACAACGGCGTTGACGAGAAGCAGATCTAAATCTGCCTCTCCGTTCAGAGCAACCGTTCCGCCTTCATCGGGCTCTGCTGTCAGGTCAAACTTGACGAAGCGATTTTCATTTCTCAGAGTTGTCCGAGCATTAATGTTTCTGATGACAGTAGGCAGAGTAGATGCTTGCGCTAAAACCTCTGGATCTACTTCGTCTGGATCTACTTCGTCTGTTTCAGCAGCTTCTGCAGAAGGTTCAGGGTTTTCCTCTGTAGAAGCTCTAAAACTTTCTCTTAAAGTTTGTAAGTCCTGGAAAAAATCTTCGTTTTCCCACGGGGATTCCAATGCCGATGGATACTTAGCCAGAACAACCGTGGCATTCTCTACATTAATTTGGTCAACATCAACACCAATGGGGCCTTCGCCGTCAGAATCCTTCAAGACCAGCCGCAGCCACTGCCCATCAGCATCTTCATAGGCGTAGATTTCAGGATCTATGAGCGTAATTGATAATGGTAAGGTGCGATCGCGCAGCAGACTCGACACCATATTCCCGAAGTCAAATCCGACTTGGATTGTATCGACAAGAGCGTAGTCTTGGCTGTCGTCTGTCGGCGGCACAATTGCGCCATCAATCTTCAATCCTGATAGCGTAAACCCCTCTACGTTCCCGAGTTCCAAAGGACGATTTAGGGTTTCTGAAATGCTTTCTTCTACCAGAGGAGCCAGCCGATTGTAGATAAAATACTGAGCGGCACCGATTCCTCCAACTACTCCAACAGCAGCTATTCCACCCGCCACAAGAAAAGGTTTGAGCGATCGCCCCCTTCCCTCGGAAGAAGATGAGCCAGAGCCAATGCCAGAATTGCTATCAGGATTTGGGGGAGGAGATTGCGTCATGCCTTCACTGGGGACTGAATATCTGACCGAATTCCAATAAGCTCTGCCGAACCTGATGGATACATTCAGCTCATTTTAGATGAATACGCTCTAACTACAACCTACTGCTAAGGACGAATCATCGAACACCCAAAACACTACGATACAGATGACACAACCTAGAGAAGCCGCTCGTCCGGCCTATTCGAAGAATTTGTTCCATAGCCTGTGTAGACGCGTCTGAGACAATCAAGACGCTGGGTCACGACTTTCTCTGAAAACTTTTGCCTTTCCCGTGTTCTATTCAGCAGTGAGAACAGGAAATCATATCAGAGGAAGAATCCGAAGCAAGAGGAGGAGGGCTATGAAGAGGTTGAAGGATGAACATGAGAGTCAACGTGGAGCGTCATCCCTTCTCGCGCCATCAATACATTGGGATAGATCTCTCGCATTTCTTTTTCGACCTTACTCAGAAACTGATCATCATGAGCTGGGTCATGGTGAAACATCACCATTTGTTTGACGTTTGTGGAAAGAGCCGCTTCGATACGTGCTTGCCAAACTCTGGGATTACGCAACGCTGAGCACGATGAAGAGTCGTAGTAATAGTGATCTTCGTATGCGGCATCAAAAATCAAAACGTCTGCATTCTGAGCCAGATACAGCATGCCTTCGTCGGGTGAATCGGGCGAGTGGTCGGTATCAGTGGCATATACAGCTGAATATCCATTCCAGTTGACCCGGTAGCCTAGTGCGCCACTGGGACGACTCAGGGAAATGGTTTCTATCGTAATATCCCCAATTTGAAGCAAATGACCTGCGCTGATGTTGTGAAAGCAGAGGTTGGCCTGCATCATTTGGAGGGGTACCGAAAAGTTAGGACGCAGCATTTGACTGGTAAGCCGCTGCTTGATAGATGCTCCATTTAACCCAGCAGCCCCATAAATATGGAAACAATTGTCAGCATTAAACGCTGGGATAAAGAAGGGGAATCCCTGAATTCGATCCCACTGAGTATGAGTGAAGAAAAGGTGAGCCTCGACCGCTGACACGTTGCGTAAATGTTCTCCGAGCACACGCAGTCCAGTTCCTGCGTCAAAAATGAGCCGAGTTCCCTGGATGTCGATTTCAATACAAGCAGTATTGCCGCCATAGCGAACAGTGTGTTCTCCCGGAGTGGGAACGCCGCCACGAACCCCCCAAAATTTGATAGCAAATTCTGACTCACTGTCATGAGAGCCTGACTTGACGGCATGGTTCGTCGTGCCGTTTGACTTCTGAGTTTTGTTCTCTGAGGAATCAGAACCTGGCATTGTTTATGTGTCTGCTTGCTCGTTGCGGTACATCCAACTCAACATGAGGACCGTGGGAGAAACCTCGAACAGGTCACCGTCACGTTAATCCTAGAATTTTTCATTTTTATCTGTTCGATTAACTGATGCCTCTATAGTTGAAAAATTCACGGTTTAGCGACCTCGACAGGATAGTTTTGCGTTGTTTTCAGAGTAAATGAATTGATGGAACCGTAACATATCGAACTTTGCTCAACATCAATTACGGGCAAACAACTAATCTGAATCTGGTCGAGTCATCCTTGAACCGTGAGCTGCACCTGGGCGATCGCCTGGAATAGACTCATTTTCAGGAACAGACACCTCAGGAGCAAAAGCAACACCGTAAAGGAACACTGTGCTGAATTGGTTATCCTGCTATCTGCCGCTGCCTCAGATCTATTCGGAGAAAACTAAAACTCTCGCAGCTTGGAGAAAACTACCTGCTCATAGCGCACGATAGTTTTTCTGAGAATGCCCACTTTTCACTTCGAAGAAGCATTTCTTTTTCTCCGTATATTCACGCAAAAGTAAAGTTCCTTTTCTATGTTCCTTCACTGTAACTTTAACCTATACCTATTGAGTCAGGCATCGCTGAATCTCAGTGGTCTGTTTTTGCACCCTGTATGCACTGTGTATCGCATATCTTGTACGCCTTTTCTCTGATGCGTCTCAGCTGTCAGAGCGTTGAGACAATTGCGCTGTTTCTTAAGCCTTCTCCCGAGCTTTGCGTAACCGTCCTTGATCGTTGGATAAATAAATAAACTGTGTGAGGTGATTTTCAATTATAACGATTTGTCCATTTCAGTTTAGTCTACCCCGTTCGGCTTAGATAGCTTGCGCTCTGATGACACAATTCACCAGCGCATCACGAGGGCTTGAGCAACTCGGTACTGAGTGATTGGAACTGGAGCATGTGCCGTGCGGGTATATTGGCCGCGCTGGCAACGTCTCTCCACTAGGAGAAACGGGGGGCGTTCGCACTACAAGTATCGATAAATTTGCACATATTTTGCACATAACATACGGGTATATTCCTAGGCTCGACCTGTCTGTAGCTGCCTCAAGTCTTTCTATCAGAGCGATGAAACAGGATGTGAAAAAAACACGGTACGCCTACGTGCAATAGAGTGCCGTAGGAAACAATTTCTTGCAAACCATTACCGCGAATGAGTGCTTCGCGAGTATTCTGTGGTGAATGTTGAACGAGCAGGACTGAATATTCTGATGCGGAGCTAGCAGTTCAGCCGTTTCAAGTGTTGTTTTAAGTGAGTGGAGTGATCTGCGCCATGACCGTTTCTCCTACCCTGACGTCTACGCTAAATGCAGCCCAGCCTGTTCATCTCTGGGCAACTGGGTCGATAGCTGCGGCAATACCAGAGGGTACTGTCGTGGGCGATCGCTTCCAGGTTCTTGCACCTCGTCTCTGGCGAGATGATCAGCCTCAGGCGTCTCTCATCCAAGATTCAATGCCGGAGCAGGTCAAGCCCTATCTAAAGCTCTATGCCCATCGTCTCCATGTACCAGAGCCTTATGGCGTTTACACGTTCAGCTCAGGCGTCGAGTCGGCACAAGAGTTGACTCAAGCGCCAACTCAGAAGCAGGCAACGGTACTTTTGCTTGACAATGCTCCGGTTGATACCAATGGCAATCTTCTACCTTCTTTGGAGTCGGTTTGGAGTCAGGCTTCGTCGGTTCGACAGCTCCACTGGCTGTGGCAGATGAGCCAGCTCTGGGAGCCGTTGGCGACAGAACACGTTGCCGCAAGTCTGCTGTATTCAGAAAATTTGCGCGTGAGGGGATGGCGACTACAGTTGTGTGAACTGATCGCTGACGCTGAGGCTGTGGAGCCGCCGCAGACAAAACAGCCATCAACTGCTTCACTGCATACGTTAGGAGGTCTCTGGATGACGTGGGCAGAGACAGCCCATATCGAGATTCAGTCAACCATTCGTGCCATTGCAGAGGCATTACGATCGCCAGAAGCAAGTTGGCAGGCGATCGCGCCTCAACTTAATGAAGCGCTTTTGGCTCAAGCCGCTCGTCTACCGCTCCGAATTGACATTGCCGGAGCCACCACAGCAGGTAGAAAAAGAACCCACAACGAAGATTCGGCCTTTCCTTTAACTCTCGACGAAGCAGATTCGGGCGACTCCAGCCCAATGGGGTTCTTGCATCCGCGTCTAGCCATTGTCTGTGATGGCATTGGTGGACACGCCGGAGGAGAAGTCGCAAGTCAGCTTGTGATCCGGGCTTTGAAGTTGCAAATCAGTGCCCTGTTCGCAGATATTTTTGAAAATGCCCAAGAAGAACTGACGCCACCCGAAATTGTTGCTCAGCAGCTAGAAGCAGCGGTGCGCGTCGTCAACAATCTGATCGCCATCCAAAATGACGAGCAGGGGCGACAATCGCGTCAGCGCATGGGAACAACTTTGACCATGGCGGTGCAGTTGCCCCAGCCGATACACACTCCAAATGGCAAGGCCAATGCTCATGAACTCTATGTGGTGCAGGTTGGCGATAGTCGTGCCTATTGGTTGACGGCTCAGGATTGCCATTGCCTCACGCTCGATGATGATGTGAAAACTCGTGAAGTTTTGGCCGGACGCAGCCTCCCTCGGGATGCAGCACGTCGCTCAGATGCGATCGCCCTCACTCAGGCTCTTGGCACACGTCAAGGCGAACGGCTTCATATCAAGGTGCAGCGATTTGTCATAGAGGAGGACGGAGTGCTGTTGCTTTGCTCTGATGGGCTCAGCGACAAAAATCTTGTGGAGCGCTATTGGCAATCGTTGACAACACCTGTGCTGCGAGGAAATGGGTCTCTTGACGATGCGCTTAAAAACTGGATAAATCTGGCAAATCAGCACAACGGACAAGACAATATCTCAGCGGTGCTGATGCGGTGTCGGGTCTCTAAAGATTCTCTCAATCTCTTTGACCCTCTAACCCCGGCGGCTCCGATTCAGCAGCGGGTGTTGGGCATGAACCCGCAAAATTTGGAAGATCTCGTTGCCGCTTCGTCTCAGTCTCAAGCTACTACTACAAAAACCGCATCACACCCTCAGCCGAACAAGCAGTCTCAAAAAGTGGACGCATCAGAACACGATCGTTCTGTTCGTGGATCTCGATCTTCTAAACCGCAAGCCGCCGATGATACCCTTCCCGGCTCTCAAGTTGACTTTGGAGCATTGTATTCAGAAGGAGAATCTACGGCTTCCCCCTCTGCCAAGTCCCGCAAATCTGCTACTTCCTCTCAATCCCCAATTGCCACAGATACGCTAGAAGACTGGGCTTCTCATTTGATGGGCGATCGCCCCAAACCTTCATCTTCCACGTCGCGTTCCTCTATGACTCCAGAGTCTGAAAGCGATTTTCAGGACTGGAACTGGATTGCGATCGCTCTCGGAATCGTGGTCGTTCTGTTCTTTGCAGGGATAGCGGGGATAGTGGGGTGGCGTTTCTTTGCCCCGACCCAATTTGAGCGCACTCTGGAGGAGCTAGTCGAGACCTATGAAGGAATCATCTCCCCCCTATCATCAGAGTCATCAGAACCCTCAGAAATTATGACCGAGCCAGGAGATTCTGTATTTGAACCTGAAGATGAAGAGTCTTTGGAAGAGTTTTCAGAGAATTCGGTCGAGTAGAGCAACCCCAGTATGTCGAGCGAAAATGGCTGCCAGAAACGTTAGTTTTTGACAGCCATTTTTCAGTCCCGGAGAAACTTCAACGTCTGTAAGCTACCGTTGATTGGTATAGCAATGCGCAGATAGGTAGCGTAGTGCAACTGTCATGAGCATCGCTGGGCTTCGGAGTTGAGGCTATCGTTCTTACAGGAACTCGGCAAAACGCTGTGATTTTGTCGTTGCTTATTGCTTAGTGATGCTTGTTGCTAGGCGATCGCTCTATCTTGTCGAGGCTTCCAAAGCCGTTCTAGATTGGATAACCCAGTCTTGTCCCACCTGAATCGTCACATCAGACTGCAACACACCTGTACTGTCAATGCGAACAGCTCCTAGCCCTAACAAAGATCGGATTAAGTTTGCACTATCCGCATCGCCGCCTTGGGCAATAATCTGGGTTTCTTCAAGAGATTCGCCCCAGTCTCGTTCGACATAGACGTTCCAGTAACCCGCGTCGTTTAGCTGCTCCAGCATATTCTCAGCGGATTCCGGATGGCCTGTGGTGTCCTGAATCGCAACTCGAAGGTTGTTGACTGACCGCAAATCGCTGGCATAGCTGGTCGTTTCAGAAAAATATTCTGCAACCATGCGGTTGACGGCTCGTTCTTGAGGCAGCCAATAGCTCAGCTCATATTGCTCCGGACGGCTAAAGTCGCCCGGTAGCATCACCATCTGAACTTCCTCTCGATCCATGCGAGAAGCAAAACCACTGAGCGCTAACATCTCTTCAAGGCTCAGGTTGGTATCGACGTGAGACTGAATGACTGAGAAAATTTTGGGCATTCGAGCCAATGTTGCCGGGCTGAGCGCTTGTTCTTGAAGAGCGCGCATAAACATTTGCTGTCGCTGCACTCGTCCGATATCGCCATGTTGGTCATAGCGGAAGCGGAGGAACTGCATCGCCGCTTCTCCATCCAGATGTTGTTCGCCCTCTTTGAGGTTGATGTAGAGATGCTGGCTATCGTCTTGATATTTCATGTCTCCCGGCACATACACCGAAACACCACCTAAAGCATCAACCAGCTTTTCTACCCCTTGAACGTTGATGCGGACGTAGCGATCGATGCTGACATCGTCCAGCAGGTTACTCACAGAACGAGCGGCAAGAGCCGGCCCACCGTGATAGTTTGCCTCGTTGAGCTTTGTGACCCCGACTCCTTCTACCAAGGTTCGTGTGTCGCGAGGAAGCGAGAGCACAGTCATTTCCTGCTGCTGCGGATCGAAGCGAATCAGCAGCATTGTGTCGGACAATCCATCCAAAGAGTTGACTAAAGCGTGGTAGCCCAGATCTTCAACCTCTGATGGAGGATTACTCAGATCTGAACTCAAAACCTTAACGCCCAAAACCAAAATGTTTACAGGACGCGCAAGCTGAGGCATCCGGAAGTTGATGCCAGTCGAGATGTCGTCTTGCTCGAAGGCTTCGGCTTCTTGCGGAGAAAGCTGGCTCTGAAGTAACGGCGTGCTTGACAGGCCAATCGCCAACATGGCTCCAGCGACTGCTGAAACAGAGGCGACAGCAGTTAGTCCGACACTGATCAAAATCCATCGAAAACGCCTAGGTTTGTCAGAAGGCGTCGAAGCTTTGGCAGAGGATAGCGGGCGACGAGTTTTCTTTGAAGGCACTGGACAATCTCAGCAACAGTTGAAGAACATCGCATGGTACAAACGAGATGACCTATGAGTTGGGTCAAGCCAACCCAAGCAGCATAGTAACAGCGTTTTCCCAAAACAAGCCACTCTGTTAAGACGCTATGCTGAGCGACACATAGTGTGAATCTATAGACTTTAATCTGAAGAAGGCATAAGCCTAAGGAAGGCGATCGCTCACTCGACTAATAACAGGTAGCTTCAACTGTTTACGTTGCCATAGCCGCACCATCAGCCAGAGATTGACAACAAAGTATCCAGACGAGAGCAACGCACTGGTCAGCAAGAGGGGAATTGCTGCTGAGTGAACGGCTTGGGCTCCCGTATTTAGCAAGACAACAGAGAGGAGCCAACCTAGAGACAGAGTCACCACAAGCCGACTGAGCGATCGCTCTTCTCGACTCCCCTGACCTCGATATAGCGTCCATAAAGCTGGGAAAAACCCTAACACTGGCACTAAGCAGAGAAACATTTTGAGTCGCTGCATGCCCGCGTCTTCCATCGACTCAGACACTGATTCACGAATCTCAGCAAGAGAAATCTTGCGATAAGGCGGCTTTGACATCGTTTTTTGAGCCCGCTTAACGTTGACGACCGTCACAATCCAGCACTTTGAGGCTGCACATGGAAACTGGTGGAAGATTGAATACATCAATTGTATGACAATCACAGTGGAGCCTCAGACAAGCTTGTCCTTGCTCTGTCCTTGCTGTAATGAAGCGTTTAAGCGCGCCCTAGGTAGAAAAGGCAATTTCAACAGCGGTCTCAATATTCTTAACTAATATTTATTCTTAGCTAAATATTCTGAACTCAGAGTGTAGCGATCTTACGTCAGTCATGTAGCAATCTCATTAATGAGAGGAGGAACAGGCTGTGCCCGTTCCTCCTCTCACTTAGCAGCTCAGAAGAGGATGTTTGAAAAGTATTAGACAACACGCTGGAACAAGACTGATCCCCCTAAATCCCCCTTGAGAAGGGGGAC
>JGI12210J13797_10347707_pt1 | contig 22180 bp, 18 predicted proteins | sample ElkSlonscriptome_3_FD_13797 | JGI IMG/M metagenome (IMG submission 13797)
GAAATGCGCCGCATTCGCCAGAGCCGCCGGCGCCACCGTGATCTGCTGAATCGTTAATCCGTTGGCCCTTACCGCATGCACCAGCCCGTCAACCCAATCGGCCTTCACCGCAACAAGCAGAACCTCCGGCTCCGGCGATTCCGGATCAAAAACATGGGCATCCCACACGACTTCTTCCAGCGGGAACGGAATATTCTGCACCGCCTCATGCCGGATGGTTTTCTTCATCTGGTCTTTTCCAACCATTGGAAGTTTCACCAACCGCGAAAATACCGCCTGTCCCTCAATCGAAATAGCCGTTCGACGCACACCCGGCTTCTTTGCATCAAGAAGCTGCTTGAGCGTCATCGCCGTGATCGCCTCTTTGGGCAGGGAGAGAGAGGAATCAAATGCAGCAAAACCGAAATCCAGGATTCTTGGACAGCTGGAACCGGGATCCGCGACCACGGCCATGCGAATCCCGTCCGCGCCAATATCCAATGTAAGTATCCGGTCTGCTTTCAAGATGTTGATCCTTTGTTCAGCAATTAGAAATCCTGCAACCAAAGGTCCGGTTTAAAAAGAAAAAAGAGGCTAAATCAGGCTAAGCAGATGCGCCGCGGCCTTCCCGGGATCTTCTTCACGCAGCAGACTTTCGCCCACCAGAATCGCATTCGCGCCCGCCTCTTTGAGCAGAACCACATCTTCCGGCGTCTTAATTCCACTTTCGCTCACCAACGTACAGCCCGCCGGCGCCATCGCCGCCAACTCAAAGGTCGTATCCAACGTGGTCACGAAGGTTTTGAGATTTCGATTGTTGATTCCGATGCAATCAGATCCCGCATCAATAGCGCGTAGCATTTCTTCTTTATCGTGTACCTCAACCAACGGCTGAAGCTCCAATACCTGGATATCTTTGATGAAACCGGCAAGCTCCGCATCCGTCAGAGCCCCGACAATCAAGAGCACCGCAGAAGCACCCATCGTCTTCGCATGCGTAATCTGCCAGGAATCCACAACAAACTCCTTATAGAGCATCGGAATTTCAATCGCCTTCCGAACTTCGGAAAAATCATCATCCCCGCCGCCAAAATATTTATGATCCATCAGACACGAAACGGCACTCGCTCCATTCGCCTCATAGCCGGAGGCAATTATAGAAGGACGGAACTGATCGCGAATCAATCCCGCCGACGGCGATTTACGCTTCACTTCGGCAATCAAACCCATCGGTGTTGAGCGTAACGATTCCACAAAATCAGGCCGCTTTCCAAGGGTTGGAAGTTTGACTTGCAGCTCTTCCAATGATTGGACTTTTTTCCGCGCTTCAATTTCGATGCGCTTATCCGCGCAAATCTGTTCGAGAATATTCATTACCGGTTCTTCTTCAAATAGGCTTCGATGAAAGGATCGATATTGCCGTCCAGCACGCCTTGAGCATTGCCCACCACTTCATCTGTACGATGATCTTTCACCTGCGTATACGGTTGTAGCACATAGGAGCGGATCTGCGATCCCCACGCAATCTCACCCTTATCCCCATAGAGCTGCTCAACGGCCTGACGCTTTAAGTCCTGCTCTCTTTCATAGAGACGGGCCTTCAGCATCTTCATCGCCGCAGCCTTGTTTTTGTGCTGGGAACGCTCCGCCTGACACTGCACCACCACGCCGGTCGGCAAGTGGACAATGCGCACCGCGGAATCCGTGGTATTGACGTGCTGTCCGCCCGCACCCTGTGCGCGGTAAGTGTCGATACGCAGATCGGACTCGACGATTTCAATATCAATATCGTCATCCAGCTCCGGCGTCACATCCGCCGCAACAAAAGAGGTGTGGCGGCGCGACTGAGAATCGTACGGGCTTATACGCACCAAACGGTGAACTCCACGTTCCGATTTCAGCAGACCGTAGGCATACGCACCCTGAATCAACAACGACACACTCTTAATGCCCGCTTCATCGCCTGCCTGATAGTCCATAATCTGGACCTTAAATCCCTTTTGGTCGGCATAGCGCGTGAACATGCGATAAAGCATATCCGCCCAATCGCAGCTTTCCGTTCCACCCGCGCCAGCATGCAGCGTCATATAGGCGCCATTGGCATCGAATTCATCGCCGAGCAGCGACTGCATTTCCAATGATTGGAAACTGCTTTCCACTTTTTTCAGTTCAGCCGCAGCTTCCCCCAGCGCTTCTTCTTCGCCGGCTTCAGCCAGCTCCAGCATGATATCGGCATCATCAAGCCCAGTAGTGATCGCATCGAACGGATCCAGGATCATTTTCAGGTTTTTAGTGGCCGCAATATTCGCCTGGGCTTTGTTCTGGTCGTTCCAGAATTCAGGCTCCGTGGCCTCAGCTTCAAGATTCGCCAGCTCTTCGCGCTTCGTGGAAATTTTCAAATAGCCCTCCATTTCAGAAAGCTGTTCTCGGAACTCCGCAATTTTTGATTTCAGTTCGTCCTGCATATACATTCTTCCAAGGGTTGGAACTCGCGAATATAGCCGAACGGCTCCCGATCCCAAACCCCGCAGTGCGAAAAATATTAAGGATTGCTAACGTCCGCCTTAAAAAACCCTCTTAACCCTGCAACCGTGGTGGTCGCAGAATTTCGGGGAAATGCCATGTTAGTTTCCAGAGGTTGGAAGCCGATATGCTGAAGATTATCCGTCCAGTACAGGTTGTAGATTCGGTTTGAGGCGGTGGGCCAGGTGAGAATGATCTGATCGCCTTCAAAGGTTTCCACAAGCTGGAAAAGCGATGCCGGATTTGTGGGCTGGGTTCCGGCAATGAATTCAGCGTAATTATCCTGACCATCCAAATCAAAATCATTGGTGGCCGCCTGGGTCAGATTACCGAAATGGAGCATTTCCCAATCATCGATCAATCCGTCTTGGTCGGAATCTTCATCGACCCAACTCCAAACGATGGATGAGCTGAGATTCGTCAGAAGCACCACTACCTCACTTTCGTTTCCAGACATTGGAACGCTGCCCGTCCCCGACCATCCGATACAGGTAAAATTCATCCCGCCTTCAATAACCACTGCTTCTACAGAACAGGTAACACTCGACCTCCATGAAAACGGCGAAATTCCAACCTCCGGGACAGGCGAACCATGATCCGAGCTCACGGCCAATTCATAGTCGCGGGAATCAAAGCTGATTTGGACCGTCGCCTGGCCCCCGGACGCCACCCGGCGCATGGTTCTGAATCCTACGAAATAGTTATTCACTGTTTTTGCAAGCGTATCATGATGCCCACATCGCGCCTGCGAGGCATCATCAGCAAACCCTCCACTTCGCTGACTCTGCGAGGATCCGGATCCACTCCAGCACCACTCCCAGACATTGCCGCCAACGCCATACAGCCCTAAACCGTTGGGAGAAAAATCATACACCGGATTAGAGGCCTCGTTGTAATCCGGATGATAGCCCTCCTGATCACTCACATCATAACTGTACCTGTTATCGGCCAGATAATTGGCCTCATCGTGAGAGATCGTATCGCCCCAAGGGAAGCGCTCTCCGATCAACCCGCCGCGCGCCGCATATTCATATTCTTCATCTGTGAGTAAACGGTAGCCGTATTTACTCGCATCAAATGTGCCGAAGGGCGCAGATGCCGTGGTCCTCGCCACGGAGCCGTTCGACAGCAAATAGGCGGGCAGAAGCCCGTCCATCTCGCTTCTCGCGTTGCACCACAACGCACAATCAAACCAATCGATGTTCACCACCGGGTGTAGATCCGACAGCGCGGACCCTACATTGAAAAATGCGTAGCCATTATTCAACGCCCAGTCATACACCTCCTGCCATTCGCCACTCGTCACTTCGGTGTCATCCACAAGTATGGAATCAACGGATAAGGCATACGAACCGAAATCAGGATCACTGCCCACATTCATGCCGGCAGGAATAAGCACCATATCCGAGGATGTTGAATCAGACACCTGAAGGGTAATCGTGAGATTAGAGGTCATTACATCAGGAAGATCAACCCCACCATCCCAGACCATCTGAAGACCGCTGCCTTCCGAAACCTCTCCTCCAATGTCTCCGGAGAACGATGAAGCACTTATCTGTGAAGTTCCGTTCGACAGTATAACAGAAACGCCGAGCGATGACCCCGAATCGTTGAACGCATCGAAGGTAATATCCACCAACTTACTCCCCTCCCGCTGCTCGGCAATGAGGTTGGTAAACGTGACAGCGGCCTCCACCTGAACAACCGCTATCAGGAAAAGAACAGCACTAGTTTTTACCTTCATCTTTTTTCTTCCGTTTGATCCGGGTTCCGAAACGAAGCATCAGGAAAACTCCGATACCACCGACAAGAGAAACTTTCCCCACCACGTTACCTTTGCGCGTGTAGAAGGTATGTTCCATGTTCCGGTAACGCGGGAAGAGATAGCCGCTGTCAACCGTGCCCGTCATGGGCTCGGTGCGGAGGCCCACATTTCCGTAGGCATCGATCAGCGCACTGATTCCGGTGTTGCAGCAACGCGCCATCGGAATGCGGTTTTCAACGCAACGAAAAACGGCATGCGCCAGATGCTGCTCGGACTGCGAAGACGGATCAAACCAGGCATCGTTCGTCTGATTCACCAACCACCGGGCTCCGGCCAGCGTGGCATTCCGCGCCAGCGGCGCGACAATATCCTCGAAACAAATCAACACCGAAAACGAAGCCTTGCCATCCAACGGAATAACCGTGCTTCCTGCACCGCCTCTGAAATCCACATCAATCGGTGTGAACGTTCGCATCAGCTTCGGAAAAGGAACATATTCACCAAATGGAACGAGATGCTGCTTATCGTATTTGCCAATCTCTTCGCCATCTTTTCCATACAGAATCGAGCTGTTGTAGTAGCGCTTGCCCGTATCGGTAAATTCAACATCCATGGTCCCGGCCAAAACCGGGACGCCTCCCGCCGTCACCCGGCGGATCATGTCGTAACTCATACGGCTGGTCCGCACAAAATCGGGCACGGCCGTTTCGGGCCAGATCACAATATCCACTTCATCATTCTGCGAAGCCACCGTGGTTAATGCTTCGAGCATATCGCGGATTTCCTGATCCTTTTCAGCATCCCACTTGGCCGCCTGTTCGATATTCGGTTGCACCAGCGCCACATTCACAATGTCCGGCAGTTGCTGGCGATTCATCAGAATATTCATGCCGTATGCCACGGACAACGCAACCGGAACAATCCCGATCATTAGCTCAAAGTGCGGCTTATACATTTTGGCGCGTGTGCCATGGGTGTATTGGCGGAACGTAACGAAAGCACCTGCATTCATAAAAACGATGTACGCCGAAACAATCGAAACACCACCCCACTCCGCCACCTGAATAATGGTTGGGTTGGCATACTGCGAAACGCCGAGCGGATTCCACGGAAAGCCGGTGAACAGGAAACCACGCAGATATTCCGAGCCGACCCACACCAGCGTAACCGCGCCCATGAAACGGACATTTTTCCACAGCACATTACCGATCCATTTGCGGGTACCGAGCGCAACGGCCATGCCGAATGGCATAAAGTAGAGCGCGCAATAAAGCGCGAGAACTGCGAAGCCCAGCATCGCACTAGCCTTCAGTCCAAAACCCTCAACCCGATTCGTCAGATTACTCAGCCACCAAAGTGACATCACAAAAAAGACAAAACCCGAAAGCAACGAAAGCAACGCAGCCTTTTTAACCGAAGCCGATTGCACCGCAAACATCAGCGGCACAAGCGCCACAAAAATCAACGTCGCATTTCCAAACCCTGGAAAAGCAAGCGCGAGCAAAACGCCCGATAAGATACTTCCAATGATTGGAAGAAATGGTGACTTCAACACCGGGTGGTCCAAAGGAATTACCGGTTGTTGACTCTCCAGCTGTTTGCGCCGTTGATCAAGTTGCTTAAACGATCCAATCATTGGAAATCCATCGGGTTATAAATCAAGATTCATCAGCGTCGGAACCGTGTTCCAATCCCTGGAAATTTTCTGTTGTTCAAAAAGGTCGGAAATAAAACGGAGCAAGTCATGCCGCTGCGTGAGTGTTTGCTTAAGCTTGCGTCCCTCTTCCACGTTAAACGCATCAAGCCCCTTCAAACCAAGCACCCCTTCGCCAGCGGTTGAATCCCAGAAGACATACATGTGATCCACAATCGCGCGGATGGTTTTATAGAGCATCATTTCATGCTTTTCTGCATCGCTCAGCTGCAGGATGGAAAAGTCCAGCGTCCACATCCGATCCAGCTGTGCGCCGGCCCAGTCGGCCGGACGAATGACCCCTAAAGAAAAGTAAGGAAGCAGGTCTGGAAAATGATCCAGCTCGGAAAGAATTTCGAACCATCGATCAATATGCCGATGGTGCGGCTTCATCGAAGACACTGCACGACGCGCAACATCACGATCGTTAATGGCCGAAAAGGCGCGCGCAATCAGGAGAACAAGATCGCCTCGTTGCAATCCCTGCGGATGAAACTCCCGGCAATACATCGCAACACTGGCGGCCACGTGTTCAGTAACCGGTCCTTGCGGAATGTCCAAGGTTTGGAAAACATCCTGCAGATGCGCCGTCCAGGCATCCTGCATTTCCAAGGTCTGGAAGGCGGCAGATCTCATTCGCGCCCAATGAGGCGCTCAACCTCGTTCATGAACTGGCCGGCATCGCGGAATCGACGATAAACCGAGGCATAGCGGATGTACGCCACTTCATCGATTTTCTCCAACGCCGTCATCACCTTTTTTCCCAGCATGATGGAAGGGATCTCTTTTTCAAATTCGGATTCGGCCTCCATGATAATCGCATCGGCCACTCGCTCAATCTGCTCAACACTGATATGCCGTTTCCGGCAGGCAATGTTCAGACTCTTGACGAGTTTATCCCGACTTAATTCTTCCCGACGTCCATCACGCTTGGTGACCTGCAGCTGTGCGCGCTGAATTTCTTCGTAGGTTGTGAAGCGGTGGCCGCACCCAACGCAGACCCGCCGGCGCCGAATGGCATCGCCATTACGCACTTCGCGGCTGTCGATCACTCGGTTTTCTCGGCCTTCACATTTCGGACATCTCATAGAGGTTACCTCTTCCCTGATTTGCGCAGAAGATAGACTTAAAGCCAGAGAACGAACAATAAAAAACGCCCCGTGAATACAGGGCGTTTTCAAGTCAGCTGGTGGTCAGCTTATTTTTTCTTCTTCGCGGCCTTTTTCTTGGTCGCTTTCTTTTTGGCGGCCTTTTTCTTCGCTGGCGCCTTTTTCACCGCTTTTTTCTTCGCGGCTTTCTTTTTCGCTGGGGCTTTTTTTACGGCCTTTTTCTTCGCGGCTTTCTTTTTCGCCGGGGCTTTTTTGGCGGCTTTCTTCTTTGCGACTTTCTTTTTCGCAGCCTTCTTCTTCGCCGGAGCTTTCTTTACGGCCTTTTTCTTGGTCGCTTTTTTCTTGGTCGCTTTCTTTTTCGCCGGGGCTTTTTTCACGACTTTCTTTTTAGCGACTTTTTTCTTCGCGGCCTTCTTTTTCGCCGGAGCTTTTTTGGCAGCTTTCTTTTTCGCAGCTTTCTTCTTCGCCGGGGCTTTCTTCACCACTTTTTTCTTGGCTGCTTTCTTTTTGGCCGGGGCCTTTTTCACCACTTTTTTCTTCGCGGCTTTTTTCTTCGCCGGGGCTTTCTTCACCACTTTCTTTTTGGCCGGTGCTTTCTTCACGGCTTTCTTTTTGGCCGGTGCTTTTTTCGCGGCCTTCTTCTTTGCTGCTTTTTTCTTTGCTGCCATTGTAGCCTCCTTGGTTTTCACTCCTGACAAACGGTCATTGTTGTATCTTCAATGCAGTTCCGAGTTTGCAATCCTATGAAGTGTCAATGAATGACCGCCCTTCTGATAAACGTTTATAAGCACAATGACAGTTTTATGCAAACGGTTTGAGTTATAAAAACACATGATGTTATTGAAGTTATGACGATCAGTTAAACATCATGAAGCGCATTAAAAATGATAAGGTGTAGACGCAAAAAAACCGCTCGCCATGCGAACGGTTTTTTGAACGATCGATGAACGCTTCGCGTTAGAGCTCCTGCGTGATCTTTTCAACGAGGTAAGCTTCGATCGTATCGCCCGCATCGAAGTTCGTGAAGTTGTCCGGACGAATACCGCACTCCTGGCCCTGACGCACTTCGGCAGCTTCGTTCTGGAAACGTTTAAGTGAACCGATAAGACCATTGAACAGGATGTTACTCCCACGCTTAATACGGATACTGGCTTTAGCCGTAACGCGTCCGCTCATCACCATACAACCGGCAATCTTACTCTTCTTGCTGAGCTCGAATACTTCGCGGATCTCAGCCTCGCCGATAATCTGCTCACGCAGCTCAGGCTCAAGCAAACCCTTCATGGCGCTTTCAACTTCTTCAATCAGTTCATAGATAATGCTGTATAGGCGAATCTCAACCCCTTCGCGTTTAGCTGCGGCATTGGTGCCGTTTTCATTTCCGGTATGGAATCCAAGAATGATGGCATCGGAAGCACTGGCGAGCATCACATCGTTCGGTGTGATATTACCGACGTCATTGGAAATGATATTGATCTCAACCTTATCACTCTTAATCCCGCTCAATGAATGGGCAATGGCCTCAACCGAACCTTGAACGTCGGCTTTAATGATAACCTTAAGCTCTTTCTTTTCATTCCCGACACCGGCCGTACCGAAGAGATCATCCAGCGACATCTTTTTCGGAGCAGCAGCACTCGCCCCACCCAGTTGGACTTGGCGGTCTTCAGCCTGCATCTCTTCAGAAATTGCCCGGGCTTCTTTATCGGTAGACATCGCCTGGAACTCATCCCCGGCACCCGGCGCATTGGTCAGGCCGAGAATCTTAACCGCGGTAGAAGGTCCTGCCGTACGGATCTTTTTACCCTGATCAGAAATCAGCGCCTTAATGCGTCCCCAGTATTTTCCACAGGTAACGGCGTCGCCGACTTTCAGCGTGCCTTCCTTAACGAGTACTGAAGCGGTCGGGCCCATGCCCTGCTCCATCTGTGCTTCAACCACAAAACCGTTGGCCGGTTTGTTCGGGTTGGCTTTCAGTTCAAGCATCTCGGACTCGAGCAGGATACGCTCAAGCAGTCCATCAATACCTTCACCAGTATGTGCACTTACACCAATGCAGCCAATATCGCCGCCCCAGTCTTCAACCATCAGTTCATTTTCCTGCAACTGTTGCTTCAGGCGATCCGGATTCGCTGAACGCAGGTCCATTTTATTCATGGCAACGATAATACAAACGCCGGCTGCTTTAGCATGCTTGATCGCTTCCAGCGTCTGAGGCATTACGCCATCATCCGCCGCGACAACCAGCACCACAATATCAGTCAGGTTAGCACCGCGAGCACGCATGGCGGTAAATGCCGCGTGGCCCGGGGTATCGAGGAAGGTAATTTTGTTGTCATTCAGCTCAACGGTGTATGCCCCGATGTGCTGGGTGATGCCGCCGGACTCACCGGCCGTAACACGGGTATCGCGCACTTTGTCGAGCAGCGATGTTTTACCATGGTCAACGTGACCCATAAACGTAACCACCGGCGGACGCGGGAGCAGAGCATCCGGGGTATCTTCTGCTTCCTGCTTTTTCTTTGCCGCCGCTTTTTTTGCGGAAATTTTAGGCTGTTGCGGAGCGGCTTTTTTCTTCTCTTCCTTACGCACCGTAAAGCCGTGCTTCTCGCCGATTTCTTTCGCAATCTTCAAATCGATCTCTGCATTGATCGTAGCAAAGACATTCATCTTCATCAGCTCGGCAATCACGACATTGGGCTTGAGATCCATCATCTCTGCGAACTCTTTCACCACAACTTTCGGCTTCTTCAGCTCAATCAAAGTCGGGCCCACATCTGCAACAACGGGTTCGACAACCGGTGCTTCAGCAGCAGGCGCTTCCTCAACGGCCGCTTCTTCGGCAGGCGCTTCAACGGCAGTCGGCTCTTCAGCAACAGCTGGTGCAGGTTCTTCAACCTCGACTCCGGCATTATCCTCACGGGCTTCCTCAATGGAAGCGTAGCCCAGTTCGTCGCAGACCTGGGTGATCTGCTCCGGAGAGAGCTCGGATTCCGGGCTTTCGACAGCAATGTCGATATCGCCCAGAATCTCGATTAATTCGTCGGCCGAAACGCCGACATCTTTAGCGGTTTGTAATACTGTCATCATTCTGAAATCTCACCATGTTCTTTAATGTACTCGCCTTCGGCGGCGTACCAGATACTCTTCGCCTGGTCGCGGGAAATGCCCTCAATGGAGGATAGGTCGTCCATATCGGCGGCCAGAATACCTTCTAGGGTCAGGAAGCCGGAGAAGACCAACTTATCTGCATATTCGTCGCCAATGCCTTCGATCGCAGCCAGCTTCGTCACCGCAACGGCCACGCGCTCTTCGAAGTCCATGCTCTCTTCATCCTTCTGGATGTCGACCCGCCAGCCGGTCAGCTTGGACGTCAGACGGGCGTTCTGCCCACGCTTACCGATCGCCAGCGAAAGCTGATCTGGTTCAACGGTAACCTGAACGGTCTGCGTATCCTGATCGGCGTCCACATGTTTCAGGCGGGCCGGTGCAAGCGCATTGGTAATCAATGTATGGATATCTTCGCTCCATCGAACAATATCGATTTTCTCGCCGGAAAGCTCACGTACGATATTCTTAACGCGCATACCGCGCATGCCGACGCAGGCGCCAACCGGATCAACACGCTCGTCATACGAAATGACCGCAACTTTAGAGCGGTATCCCGCCTCGCGGGCGATGCCTTTAATCTCCATCGTACCGTCTGAAATTTCCGAAACTTCCAGTTCGAAAAGTCGACGGACAAAATCGGGGTTATTTCGAGAGAGCACAATCTCGGGACCGCGTTCACGTTCACGGACATTCTGAATAATTGCACGGATGCGTTCGCCGACTTCATACTCTTCGGTCGGCACACGTTCCTTGGAGGGCATAATCGCTTCGCCATGCTCCAACTCAATCACGACATCCGACCGATCAAAACGGGTCACAGTACCGGTGACGATTTCACCGATGCGATCTTTGTACTCTTCGAAGATCAGTTCTTTTTCGGCATTGCGGATTTTCTGCATGATCACCTGTTTGGCGGTCTGTGCAGCAATACGACCCATGCGCGGAGGAGTGGTTTCAATTTCGGAACCGTCGGAAAGTTTACGGTACGCTTTCTGATCAAACGTTTTCCGATCAATGGAAATGCGCAGGGTGTCGTCTTCCATGCCATTTTTTTCAGCCACGCTCTGAAGCGCCAGCTCAATCGCACGAATAATCACATCGCGCTCAACGCCGCGTTCGCTTTCCATGTACTCGACAACGGCTTTCAACTCAGCAGGATTCATTACCGCTACCTCCTTCACTAAACCTTCGATTTCAAATAACCGGCCCTATAGAGAACAAAAGAGCGGCCAATGGGCCACCCTTTACCAGAGCCAAAATATCAACAAGACGAGGAAACTACGCCTCCCGACCCGCATCGTCAAGGGTCAATAAGGGCAAATCCAGCCTCCCTTTGCTGGAGAATTTGCAAACGGTCGTAGGGTTAGCCATCACCCCAACGGCAGAATCACGGAGCAGGGAAAGTCATTGAAAGCTCGAAGGATCCAACCGAGTTCCATTGAAATCCATTCCACTGATATCCCTTGCATGAACCATCTACTGATAACGTGAAATAAAACGGAGGATACGTGACCGGTTCAAAAAAAACGATGCCGGGAAACGGGCCAGAGGTCCAGTCTGCCCACCCGTCGAGGCCGTCGGAATTCCCGAGGATGTTGCAACTGCCCTGCCCATCAGCCAAGGGACTGAAAGTCAAAACGCTTTCGCCCTGTATAAATGTAAGGGATCGTCCTGCAATATCGGAAAACGTCGCAACCGTCTCCGGATAGAAAATTTGCGCCGCGCGATAAAAGCCGGAAGACTGATTAGCAGGGATCGAAACCGAAAGGTCATCGCCTTTGTTGAACGTGTAGCTCCCCGCGGCATTTGCCCAATCAATCAGATTAGTAGAACAATAAATAAACTGCTCGCACTGATTCGAGGTCGCAACCGACACGGTGTTACTGAGCATGACGGAAAGCGAAGAAACCTGCGGTAGGGGCTGGTTTGCGGGATCGAACGCAACGGCCTCAGAACCGATGCGCAGAATCTCAACGCCATGAATAACCACACTCGTCAGAGGAACCGAGCCATTGGTAACCGCCGTACTTCCAATGTCCGAAACAATATCCATCCCGGCAATCACTTCGCCGAACACCGCATGCTTCCCATCCAGCCATGCTGTGGCCGCAAGCGTAATAAAAAACTGGCTTCCATTGCTATCGGGTCCGGAATTGGCCATCGAAAGAACTCCGCCCGAATGGTGAGTCAAATTCGGGCTGATCTGATCGTGGAGAGCATAACCCGGTCCACCGGCACCGGTTCCCAGTGGATCGCCGCCCTGAATCATGAATCCATCAATGACGCGGTGAAAAAGGAGGCCGTCATAAAAAGGCTCCGACATTATCGCACCCTCAGGCGATACCCACCGTTGCTGCCCCTCTGCGAGACCGACAAAGTTAGCGCAGGTCAGCGGAGCCTCCGCATAATCCAGACGACAGGTAAATGATCCCATCGATGTTTCGAAAGCGGCATATAGGCCGTCAGTCAGTTCTGCCGAAGCGACCTGAGCAACGCATAGTGCGATAATCATTCCGCTTAAAGCCCGCATACGATTCTCCATATATCTGCGCATAATTCGGAGAGATTTACAGGATCAACCCTCCTGAGTGCAATGAATTATAAAACCCCGGCTCTTTTATAAGTGAAATCGCGCGCGACTTTGGCCTACTATGCCGACACATTGAAACCGGTCGAACGTCAAAAGTCGATGGGTCGAAAGTCGGCGCAGGTCCCGTACCGCAGGCGTCCAGCCTACTCTGGAGATCGCTTCGCACGACATTTGACCTTTTGTCATTCAGACTTGCGACCAATGAATAAAGGAGAAGACATGATTGCTTTACTCGTACTGCTCGGATTGATGATTGTCCTCATCATGTGGCTGGTCGGCATGTATAATGGGCTGGTTCTGCTACGCAACCGCTTTAAAAACGCCTTTGCCCAGATCGATGTGCAGCTCAAACGTCGCTATGACCTGATTCCCAATCTCGTGGAAACCGCCAAAGGCTATATGAAACACGAGAGCGAAACCCTCGAGGCCGTCATCCAGGCGCGGAATCAGGCCGCCAGTGCCGGAAAAGCCGCCGCCGCAAATCCGGGCGACTCCGGGGCCATGGCCGGACTGCTGGGCGCCGAAGGCATGCTCACCGGAGCCCTCGGCAAACTCTTCGCCCTGTCTGAAGCCTACCCGGATCTCAAGGCCAACCAAAATATGATGCAACTGACCGAAGAGCTGACCTCGACCGAAAATAAGATTTCTTTCGCTCGGCAGGCCTACAACGACGCCGTCACCGTCTATAACACCAAGCGGGAGGTTTTCCCCTCGAATATCGTCGCCGGCATGTTCAACTTCAACCCGGCCGTGCTGTTCGAAGTCACCGATGACGCCGTCAAAGAAGCTCCGAAAGTGAGCTTCTAAACGAAACCTGAAACCTGAAATCTGAAACCTGAAACCTGAAACCTGAATGGTAAGGGTTTATCGCCTGACCCGGCGCACTATCCTTTTCAAATTTCCAGTTTCAGGTTTCAAGTTTCACATTTCTAATCCATGGATTTCTTTGCTCAACAGGATCAGGCACGGCGCAGCACCCTGCTGCTGGTCGCCCAGTTTTCAATCGCCGTGATCGGTACGATTCTGCTGGTCTATTTCATGCCCGTTGCCGCGTGGAATTTCTACAAAACCTCAGAAGTACCTCCCTGTACGGTCGTTCCATGGTGGTACCCCGAACTGTTTATCGGCGTATGCGGTGTGACGCTGATCGTGGTCCTAGGCGGAGCACTGTTGAAAATCACCGAACTACGTCGCGGCGGAGGAGCTCATGTGGCGGTCATGCTCGGGGGGCGCGAAATACTGCCCTCCACCAACGACTTTTTTGAACGGCGCCTCCGCAACGTCGTTGAAGAAATGGCGATTGCATCCGGCGTTCCCGTTCCGCCGGTCTTTGTCATGAAAAAGGAACAAGGAATCAATGCCTTCGCCGCGGGCTTCGGGACAAACGATGCAGTGGTGGCCGTGACCTATGGAACCATGACCGGGCTATCGCGGGATGAGCTACAGGGCGTCGTCGCCCACGAGTTCAGCCATATTCTCAATAAGGACATGGCACTGAACATTAAACTCATTGGCTTTTTACATGGTTTACTGATTATCGGGCTGACCGGACGCGTATTGCTTGAAGCTGCCGGAAGCGTCGGGCGCTCCCGCGACGGCGCAAAATTGGCGATACCCATCCTGGCCGCAGCTCTTGTACTGATGATGGTCGGGTTTACGGGGTTCTTTTTCGGCAACATGATTAAAGCCTCGATTTCCCGGCACCGCGAACGTCTGGCTGATGCCTCAGCCGTGCAGTTTACGCGTAATCCCGGCGGACTCGCCTCCGCGCTGAAAAAAATCGGCGGTTTGGCCTACGGCTCCCGCATACGTTCGCCCAAAGCCAGCGAGGCCAGTCACATGTTTTTCGGCAATGGGATCGGCAGTTCAATGTTCTCGACCCACCCGCCACTCAAAAAGCGTATCCAATGGTTGGAACCCGGGTTTAACGGAACATTCAAAAAAGTGACGTATGATTCGCTCTACGCACATCTTCATGAAACCGAAGGGGCACCCCTCCCCGATAAACCTACAAAAGAAAATAACGAGTTTTTCCACATGACCGCCACATCCGGACGGACCGAGCACTATCCCCGCGCCACCGGCAAAGCCCGGGCCATCGCCGCATCTGCCGGCTCACAGCTTCTATACGGAGGCGTAACATCCGCTACCCAGGAGCTGATCGATGGGGTCCCGAAGATTTTCGATGATTCGCGGAAAACGAACCTTAAAATGAACGGTCATCAGTTGCTTGAATCAATCGGTCAGCCCATGGAAAAACATGTCGAGACCGCCAAAGCCCTGATGGCCTCCATTCCTGATCAGGTGCGCGAACATGCCTCCAGCCCGTACGGCGCGCGCATGCTTGTCTATTTTCTTCTGCTCGATCAGCGCAAAGAGATTCTCGATGCGCAAATGAAGATCATAGACCACATGGCCGAACCCGAAGTTTTCCGGACCCTAGAAAAAGCGCTTCCAAACCTTGGAACGTTAGACCCCGCCCTTCGGCTTCCAGTTATCGATCTCACCATCCCTGCCTTGCGCTTCCTGTCAGAAAATCAATACGAAGCCTTCATGACGGTGGTCAGTGCTCTGATTGAAGCCGATCAGGAAACCGATATTTTTGAGTTTGCCCTCCAGCGTGTTCTTAAACACCATCTCGACCCCGTCTTTGGCAAAGCCCCGAAAAGACCGATGGTCAACTATTACGGCATCCGCGGACTCGTCCCTGAGGCCTCCATTATACTCTCCGCGCTGGCCCGAAAATGCCATGACTTCGGAGTCGATGCCTCGGCGGCTTTCCTCGGCGGAGCAGATCTCATTCAGGATTCAAAGGCTGAATTACAGATGCTCGAGCCTTCCGCCTGCACCTGGGACGTTCTAGAAATTGCACTGGATAAATTCAACGAATCCTCCAGTCAGGTGAAAAAGGAAATCCTCGCCGCCGCCCTCGCCTGCATGATGTACGACCGCGAGATTACTGTATCCGAAGTCGAACTTTTCCGCGCCATCGCCATCACCCTCGACTGCCCCGTTCCCCCCTGGGTCACCCCGCTGGAACTGGAGGCCGTATGAGATTCGAAGATAAACAACTAAATGTCCAACGACGTAGAATAATCTGGCGCATCGGTTTAACTTGCGGCCCTCTATTTGCAGTCTTGTTAGTCACCACAGTCTGGCTTATCGGTTTTCTGCCTGGAGATCTTGGGGATAACGGCCAATTATTCTGGCTCTCTGCATTCGGTTGCCTATCCGCCGTCGCCTGGATTGCTGATCGTATGGGCAAGGAATATAAGGTCATGCCTCAGCAGTTTGCGGGGCCTGTGGCCTTCAGTTGTGCATTGTCGATCGTGCTACTTATCGTCTGGCTTTATACTATTCATCCATTTTAATTTTTCCCTTTCCCGTTGACCGGAGTACGGGATTCGCGTATCACCCTCCGCGCTATGGAAGAGACGAAGAGTAAAAGAGTTGTGGCGATTGTTGGTCGTCCAAACGTTGGAAAGTCGGCCCTGTTTAACCGACTCGTGGGCCGTCGTGTATCGATCGTTCATGAACAGGTCGGTGTGACGCGCGACCGCGTGGCATGCGAAGCCCACTGGGAAGGCGAACGGTTTGAACTGATCGACACCGGCGGACTCGGCCATTTCGACAAGCAGGTTTCCGAAGACCGTATTGTGGCCGGAACCGAAGAGCAGGCGAAGATCGCCATTGCCGATGCGTCTTTCATTGTTTTTGTCACCGACATCACTGCAGGTCTCACGCCGCTCGACGAAGAAGTTGGGCGCATTCTGCATGAAAGCGGACTCCCCGTCATCCTTGCGGCAAATAAAGCCGATAACGAAGATCGCGAAGAAGGCACTTACGACTTCGATAAACTCGGCTTCCCGACCTTTCCCGTTTCTGCGATTCAAAACCGGGGACTGAACGATCTGATGGCTGAGTTGATGCCTCAGTTGCCGAAAGAAGAGAATCCGACGGAAAAACATCCGCTGAAGGTGGCCGTCGTTGGACGTCCGAATGCCGGAAAATCATCCTACATCAATCGTCTCCTTAAAGATGACCGCGTCATTGTCTCCGATGTTCCGGGCACCACGCGCGACAGCATCGAAATTCCTTTCACCATCGGCAAAGGCGAAAGCGCGCGGCATTATCAGCTGATCGATACCGCCGGCGTCCAGAAGGACACCCGGAGCAGTGGCGCCGTCGATTGGTTTTCCAATCTTCGGACGGATAAGGCGATTGAAAACGCCGACGTCGTCATCATGATGCTCGACGCCGAAACGGGGCCCACCAGCCGCGATAAAAAAGTGGCCGCAAAAATCATTGAAGCCGAAAAAGGCTGCATCCTGCTCTGCAACAAATGGGATCTGGCAAAAGAGGCCGACGAAGAAGTTACACAAACCAAATATCTTCCGGCCCTGCGCGAAGCTCTCCCCTTCATGGGATTCGCCCCCGTACTTTTTGTTTCGGCTAAAGATGGCTACAACATCAAGCGGTCCGTCGAAGCCATCGACTATGTCGCCGCCATGACCCACACGGAAATCACCACCGGGGTCCTGAACCGCGTGATTGAACAGGCAGTGGAAAAATATCCGCCGCCAATCGCCAAGGGCAAACGCCTCAAGATTTTCTATGCTACGCAGTCCGGCACGAACCCGATTTATTTTAAGATCTTCGTCAACGACCCGGCCAACGCCCGCTCCAACTGGCTCAAATATCTGCAGAATCAGCTCCGCGAGGCTTTCGGCTTGGAAGGTGCCCCAATCTTCATCAAGCTCGTCGCCCGCTCGCGCCCGAAAAACCGGACGGCCGGCAGTCACGGCTCATCGGACTAAGCTTGCTTGCGGCACAAAAAATGCGCCTTCCAATCCTTGGAAGACGCGTTGTGAGAAGGATGGATTCGATTTACTCGATCAACCGCACATCAATATAATAAAACCCGCAGCCTTCGACGGTATGTACCGTATCGGTATAGCTGTTCTGGGGGTATGGCAGATAACCCGGCGTTACCGGATCAAAACCATCGGCTAATTCCTTGGCCCAATATACCGCATACTCGCGGCCTTCGACTGAATTCCAGTTGACGACAAAGCCCTCCGGCGATGGACCCGGATCCTCAACGGCAAAAACAGAACTGCTGTTGGTTGGGTTAATTCCGGCAATGAACTCTTCCAGATTGCTGAAACCGTCCATATCGAAATCATCGTCGGCTCCGCCGTTGACCACATTGGTTCCTCCGAAAAATTCGATTTCCCAGTCGTCAGGCATATCGTCGAAATCCACATCGTCGGTGACCGTCCGAGGCAACAACGAGACTGACGATGTTGCGTCACCCGGGAGCTCTGTTTCGACAATACCGAAAACACCCCAATTGGTTGTTGTGGTATCCGGAGTGTTATCCTGCGACTGCAGATAATACGCTCCCTTAATAAACCGTCAATGGGTTACATCGGCGGGTGACATCATCAGTAGACTAAACATGAGACCGAGTATAATCCGGGACATTCTGGAACGCATAATTTCTCCTTCATCGTTGAGCTAGGCAGCTAAAAAAAACGGATCTCCAAAAAACCCTCTAATAATTAATATATGATAATCTATGTCGCCTTTCAAAATCGGGGCTTGATAAATGCGTGACCGGTCGGCATTGCTTAGACCCATGGCTGAACAACGCTTAATGAAAGATGGACTCGGCGAGAGGGCCGTCAACCGGATCGCCCGATCCCTGAAACAAGTGTATCCCGAATTTCCGGAAAATGATTTTCGAACAGCGGCACTCAACGGCCTCAGCTCTCTGGAACTTAAAGATCGCACAAAGCATCTTATGACGGTTTTACACGAATACATGCCCGACCATTTTGAGCAGACAGCCAACCTATTTGTGAAAATGAAACCGCACTGGGATTTCGGTGACCCCGACGACAACCTCGCCGGTTTTGCCGCCTGGCCGATCATCGACTACATCGGCGAATATGGCCTCGACCACCCCGAAATTTCACTCCATGCCCTGAAAGAACTCACTTCACTTTTTTCCGCCGAATTTGCCATCCGTCCCTTCCTCATCCATCACACCGCCCTCACCTTCCAAACCTTGGAAAAATGGATCCATGATCCCGACGAACATATACGCCGTCTCATTTCCGAAGGCACGCGGCCCCGGCTTCCATGGGGCTGCCGTCTGCCGCAATTTATCGAAAATCCCGCGCCGGTTTTCCAATGTTTGGAAAAACTCAAAGACGACCCTTCGGAATATGTACGCCGCTCCGTCGCCAATAATTTAAACGATATTTCCAAAGACCACCCCGAACAGGTCATCAGCATCTGCAAAAAATGGAAAAAGGGCGCGAAGCAACACCGAAACGGGATCATCAAACATGCCACGCGTTCTTTAGTAAAATCCGGGCACCCCGAAATTTTCGGCCTTTTGGGCTTCACCGAAAATCCCAAACTCAGCTTCCAATCATTGGAAGTTTCTCCGCCGGAGATCAAATTGGGAGAAACCATAGCATTCAGTTTTCAGCTGGTTTCCAAAAGCACCGAAAAACAATCCATCGTCATCGACTACGCGATCCACCACATGAAAGCCAATGGAAAAACTGCACCCAAAGTTTTCAAATTCCAAACATTGGAAATCGGCCCCGGCGAAACCATTCCACTTTCCAAAAAACACGCGATCAAACCCATCACCACCCGCAACTATTATCCCGGCATACACGCCGTCGAAATCCTGATTAACGGAAAGACATTTGGGCAGGTGCCGTTTAGACTGAGCGTTTAATCAGGAGAACCTTGTGAATTTTCAGCATGCAGCATTACCCGAAGGTGCGGCGCTCGCCGGCTCATCGCGCGAAATGAATCAGGACACGGTCGTTCCCGGCATCCTGAAAAAGCATTTGGCGCCGAAAGGCAAGTGGGGCTATCTCGTGGTCACGAGCGGCACCGTGGATTTTATCTGGGAAGATGATCCCGAAAACGTACTGACGGCTGACCCCGATCATCCGATCGTCATTTATCCGGAACGTTTCCACCATGTGGTCGTCACCGGCCCCGTCGAATTTAAAGTCGAATTTTATGTCGTGCCTGAATGGGCTTCAGAAAAAACCCAAGCGGGCGATCGCCCGGGAGAGGCCTTTTTATAATGAACCTCGAAACACTAAAATCAATGAGCCCGATGGTCTGGATCATCATCGCCGCCGCCATTTTCATTACCGTTGGTGTGTTTTTCAACAAAGCCATCAAGTTTGCCCTGAAGCTGGCCACCGTGGCCGTTGTGCTTCTATTTGTGGTCTACTTTCTTGTGCAGGCCCAGGTGATCATTCTTCCAACCATTGGAAAATGAAATAAGAAACTGTGCATCCTCTTGAGGTACCAGAGTCCATCTCGGCCTTAGCTGCAAAAGCCGGATTTGCTATTTTCGTCGATCTTGTGCTTTGAGAGGAAGTATAGCCAGATGTAGCAAATGATTCAGTTGCGCCGCACCGGTTAACGGAAAAATTCCATCGTCCTCAGCGGCCAACTATTGGCTTCGCATTTTGTCGATTTTGAGGAAGGACATTGTAACACCGTCCCTCGCGAGAATTCGAAATGTGTACCCTGTACTTTCAGTTGGTGAATGGTCGGAAGCATGTTAAACTCGCTGTTGCAGCAGGAACAATGAGTGGAGATTCCCATGATGGCAAAGGCTAGGGCAAAACTTTTGGTGATCGTGTTTCTAATGGCGGGCGGGGTCGCTGGCCAGCCTCAGAATCGCGTTCCCATACGGGTGGGCATTTACCCGCAAAAACCTCTTGGGTTCATGGATGAGCAGGGTATTGCACAAGGCTTTTATCCCGACCTGCTACGCGAGGTTTTCAATGCTGAAACCAAATATGAGCTCGTTTTTGTCCCGATCAACTGGGCGCAGGGCCTTGACATGCTGCAACACGAAGAGCTTGACCTGATGATCGCCATTGCCCGGACGCCTGAGCGGGAAAAGACCATGGATTACAACGCGTCCCCTGTGTTCGAGGCCTGGTGTCAGGTTTTTGCGCGTGTAGACCATCATCTCGACCAAGTGACCGATCTTTCCGGCAAGCGCGTGGGGGTGATGGAAAAGGATAATTTTTCCCGGATTTTCAACGAACTGCTGCAACGCTTATCGGTTCAATGCGAGCTGGTCAGCTATCCCAGCCATACCTCGATTTTTGAAGCCATCAAGGCGGAGGAGATCGATGCCGGCGTCGCCCCGCACCATTTTGGAAATGCCCATGCAACGACCTACATGTTGAGGGGTACCCCCATCCAGTTTTCGCCCTCTCTCGGTTATTTTGCGGCAAAAAAGGGACACAACGCCAGGGTGCTGTCGATGATCGACCAACAGCTTTTTGTATGGAAGCAGGACCCGCACTCGTTCTACTTCAAACGGATGGACTACTGGCTTTCCGGAAAATATGAGAATACAGGATTTCCCTCCTGGGTTTGGTACGGACTCCTCGGCCTACTCAGCTTTATTCTGCTGCAGCTCGGCATAATCATTCTCCTGAACCGGAGGGTGAAGAATCAGGTTTTACAGTTGGCGGAAGACGCGGAACAGTTTCACCTCTTGTTTGACAACATGCCGACGGGCTGCGCGATCATCGAAGTGGCAGAGGACGGAAAAGACTTCATAATTATCGATCTGAACCTGTCCGGACTGAAAGAAGCGCATCTCAAGCACGAAGATTTGATCGGGCGGAAGGTAACGGAGGTATTTCCGGGTATTGTCGAGATGGGGCTGTTCGACGTGCTGCAACGCGTCTGGCGGACATCAGAGCCCGAGCAACTGGATCAGGCCCTCTATACCGATAAGCGCATCTCCGGTTGGCTTGAAAATCATGTGTTCAAACTGCCGCGCGGCCAGATTGTCGCCATGTTCAAAAACATCACCGACCGAAAAATGTTTCTGGACGAAATCCAGGCGCACAAGATTTTTATGGATGCGGTCATCGACCAAAGCCCCATCCCCATGTGGGTTTCCGATCGCACCGGCACGCTGGTTCGAGCAAATCAGGCGCTGTGCAAAACGCTGCATATCGAAGAGGCGGACATGGTCGGGCACTACAATATTCTCCAGGATGGAAATGTACAAGGCACGGAGCTTGAGGAAGTCATTCAAGGGGTGTTTGAACGTGGCGAGACCGCCCATATTTCCACCCGCTGGAAAACCACGACTGAAGGCCACATGGCATTCGGCAAGGAACAGGAACTACACATCCATGCGACCATGATTCCCATCCTCGATCAACACGGAAAGCCCTCCCATGTGGTCTGCCAATGGATTGATGATACCGCCCGTAAGGACGCGGAAAACGCGCTGCGCAAGAGCAATGAAATGATGCGCAACTCACAATCCGTGGCTCATATCTGCGCCTATTCAACCGATCTGAATATTCATGAGGTTGGGAAAAGTG
>JGI12210J13797_10280786_pt1 | contig 22177 bp, 18 predicted proteins | sample ElkSlonscriptome_3_FD_13797 | JGI IMG/M metagenome (IMG submission 13797)
GTAAAAAATATAGCATAGCGAATAAGGTTAGATCTTGAGAGCGAAGCGAACCAAGATCTGAACCGTTTGTTGGACAAACCCGGCTATATATAGGAAATAGCTTTTTGAGAGAAGGGGTGAAAAAAGAAAATCTGGAGAGTGGCAGTTACCCCCTAATCCGACAAGTTTCTGATGATGGCTGACAATGCGCTCTATGCGGCCAAAGAGGGTGGCAGAAACAGGGTGGAAGTGTATTGCCCGGGATCTTGCCGGTAAACATCCAGCTGTTGCGCCCTATCTCTCATCAAGGTTCTGCAGAGCCAAGTCCAATAAATCTCATTTGAATACTTGCGTAAAATATTTTCTCGAATATTTTTCATATGATGAACTGATATTCAATATCTCGCCACCTTCTCAACACTGGATAGACATGACAATATTACAGTTTGATACCATTCGTTCCTTTGCTGATTCTGCAATCATTTTTAACAGAGGAGAATCCTTACATCGTAATGGGGCCTTTCGAAGAATAAACGGCAACAACGGCAATGGCCACTATATCTATGAGGTAGATGGGAATTTTGGAAATTACCACACGGAAATCAATGTAGACGATGGAATCAATGCCCAGTGCAATTGCCCATATCCGGGAAATGGCTGCAAACACATTATTGCCATTCTCCTTGAACTGTTTGACGAACAACAGAGCGCCAACCGAGGGTATATTGAGGACAAAAATCAAGACAGAGCAAATGAATATCTAACCTATGAAGAGATAAAAGCACAGGCTCTGGAGGATCGTTATAAAAGAGGTCGGAATGAAGAATTTACACTTAACGCAGGAGATATGCTCAAGGGAGATCACCTTGTAACCACAAAGAGAGGTAAACAATACCAAGTTACCTTGCATAATCCGGCCGACGGCCTCGGACACTGCTCCTGCCCTGATTTCCTCTCCAATAAACTGGGAACCTGTAAACATATAATTTTCGTCAGTGAATTCTTTCAGAAAAAAAGGGACTTTGCCAAAACGGTTGCACAAGAGCTCTTTCCATATATTGATATCTTTTGGGATAGTGCTCTCGGAAAACCACGCCTTTTTCATGAGCAGAAAACCGACAAGGTCAAGGATGAGCTTCTGGAGCTTCTTGCTGAGATCTTTGATGAGGATCATCTCTTTTCTCAAGACTCTCTCTCAGACTTTATTCCGTATCTTGAAAAGCTGGAGCAGTATAAACAGGTTCGTATTCAAGAGCCGGTAATCCAAAAACTCACGGCGAGTGCTTTGGACACTGAGTTGGGAAATGCTTCGATCCAAAGAACCGTTGAGCCAGAAGACCACCTCAAGGTGGCACCATATGCTTATCAGAAAGAGGGCATATTATTTGGCCTCTATAAAAAGGCGGTATTGATAGGCGACGAAATGGGTCTTGGCAAGACACTGCAGGCCATAGGGCTTGGTGTTCTCAAAAAGGAAATTTTTGGCTTCCAGAACATCGTGGTTGTAACGATGAGTTCTCTGAAACAACAGTGGCAGCGTGAGATAGAGCGTTTCAGCAATGAACAGGGATGTATAATCAGTGGATCCGCCAAGCAGCGTAAAGAACAGTATCGCAACGACACACGTCTCTTTAAAATTACCAATTATGAAGCAGTACTTCGTGATGTGACAATAATCTCGCGTCTAAAACCCGATCTGGTTATCCTCGATGAGGCCCAGCGCATTAAAAACTTTGAAACAAAAACAGCCGAAGCCGTAAAAAGTCTCCCTCGCCAGCATGCAATCATTTTGACCGGCACTCCGCTCGAAAATAAACTCGAGGATGTATATTCCCTGGTGCAGTTTCTTGACCCCACCCTATTAAGCCCTCTCTGGCAATTCGCCGCTGAACACTTTTTCTTAAATCGAAAAAAAAAGGGTGATATTCTTGGCTATACCAATCTCAACAAACTCCACGATAGACTACAACCGCTGGTAATCCGGCGCCGCAAAGAAGAAGTACTCGATGAACTTCCAGAACTGATAACTAACGACTATTTCATCGATCTATCCCAGGAGCAAGCAGAGATTCATGCCGGTTATTCTCAGACCCTTCTGCCCATAGTAAGTAAAAAATTTCTCACCCCGATGGATCTCCGACGCATCCAGGCGCTGCTTCTGAAGATGCGCCAGGTATGCAACTCCACATATCTCATAGACAGAGAGACAAACCTGTCTCCAAAACTTGACGAATTAGGTAACATCCTTGATGAGCTGGTACAACAAAATGGCCGGAAAGTTGTTATTTTCAGCGAATGGACCACAATGACCATGCTCATTGGCAAAGACCTTTCCCGCCGGTCGATTCCCTTCGTCGAATTATCCGGGAAGGTTCCGGTGAAAAAGCGCCAGTTTCTCATTGATGAATTTAACACCAATCCCGACTGCAAGGTATTCCTCTCCACCGATTCCGGAGGAACTGGGTTAAATCTGCAGGCCGCTGATTGTGTGATCAATTTTGAACTGCCATGGAATCCCGCAAAAATAAACCAGCGAATCGGCAGAATCAATAGGATCGGCCAAAAATCTCAATGTATCAATGTAATTAACCTTATTGCCAAATACAGCATCGAAGAACGTATTCTGGCTGGAATTAAGCTGAAAGGAGATCTCTTTAACGGTGTTTTTGACGGTGGCCAGGATGAAGTGATGCTTTCCCGCGAAAAACGACAGGAAATGGTCGACCAGTTGCGACAAATGATCGGAGAAGATGTTGATACGATGGCGGGCGAGGCTCTGCCTGCCGAAGAACTGGCTGAAGATACTCCGCACTTTCTTAACCCGGAAGTGCTTAGAGAAGAAGTTGATTATGTAGGGGAAGAAACCGAAGCAGAGCTGGAAGAAAACACTTCAGAGGAAAAATCTGAAGGCGGACAGGGCGTACAACCTCCAGAACAGATGGAAGAGGTTCTTAACCAGGGTATGGGTTTTATCAGCGGACTTTTAGAAATGGCCACGGGACAAAGACTTTCCACGGCAAAAAGCAGCGACAAGATGGTAACCCTCAATAAAGAAACAGGTGAGGTCACACTTACATTTACTTTACCTGGGTTTGCCAAGAATGGTTAATCAGGAGACAAATAAAATACCAGGAACTCCTGAGATTTAATCTTCCATAAACTCTTAAACACACGCTTAAAAGATGAAAATCGGCGATCAAGAATCAAACTCGGTGAATGGCCTCCGCCGATTGTTGATGATGACCCTGAAACCGGTTCGACCCTTGATTGCACAGATGGTACCCAAACTTCCAAAATCATCGCAACTCCTTCAAGCATCACCCTCACATCGAATGTCGCCGCCAAAATCTCACTTTTCAAATCGCTCCTCAATGGACGAGAGGACATCTGCTCCAGACGGTGGGAGAACTCTTCCTCAGGGAAAACAGGCTACACACCGGTTTACTTGAATGGGAAAAAACACGCCCTTTGCGGCAAGCTATGTTTCCCTTCTTGTTATCCCTTATCAATAGAAATTAAAGAGTTACCAGAAACAGAAATTTCGTTTTGCCCCACTTATTTCGTCTAATATGGATCTATTTCGATGAAAACGTCTAAAACTCGTCTAATGATTGGCTACGTGAATGAACCGGTCGCCCATTAGGGAAAAATAGATTTGTGGACTAGCTCGAAAAAGTTCTCGAAAGAAGATTACAGCCACAAAAACCAGGGCCAAAGAAACAGGAAAAAAGTTAGATACCGATCCTGGAACTGGCGTCCCCGGAACTGGCCGGAACTTGGGGACTGGTCGACCTGGACCCGCAAATAGCGCGGGTCTGTGAGCTCAACGCTGTGTGTTGAAGAAAATTACCATAGCATGATGTCCGTGTTATTGTGTATCTATGAAAAAGACATTCAGGGACAAAGGCACAGAAGATATATTTAATGGCAAAAATTCCAAAGATGCAAGGACCATATGCCCTCAAATATTATGGAAAACTGTTTCAAGAAAACTTGATCAGCTTGACTCGGCAAGCAGTTTAGATGACCTGAAAGTACCACCAGGCAACTTACTTGAAGCTCTCAGCAATCACGACTCCAATCAGAGAAAAAATACAAATACTACACACTACCAGGCCTTTAACCGGGCCCGCAAACAGCGCGGTCCGGTTAACTTCACGATAAACATTTGAGCATTCCTTGTGAGTCCACTATTGTAGAAGTATTTATAGTTTGAGCTCGTATACGTTCCAACAATAAAAATCACCGGATAACCCTGTGATTTTTATGTTAGGCGGTAGGAAGCCTATCTTTTTTGAGTAGTCCTTTTAACCATTTTTGTGCTTTGAAGGTGTGCTCTCCATGTTCGGCGGAAAAAGTTGTCTACACCACCACAATTCCGGCCATTCTTGAACAAATGTACCCTAATACAGCGTTTGGGATGACGAGACAAAGAGCGGCAAAGAACGCTCATGATTAACATCTTCTGCAAAGATTCTCGTTGGCAGACTGGAGAGACGTGCTGGTCCCAGGCCAGACTCGTTCGTTATAGCTTTTAGACAGAAAAAAATCGGGGGGCACAAATGGCATGGGGATGGACAGGTGACGGTGCGGTACAGGACCAGATAGATGCCAGCGTTGAGGATGCGGTTAAGCTGGCGAGAAGCCGCATGCCGTCGGGTACGAGTTTAACACATTGCGAGGAATGCGACGAAGCTATTGTCGAGGCTCGCCGTAAAGCTATTCCTGGTGTTCGGTTGTGTATTACCTGCCAATCGGAACTCGAAAAGCAGCAAATTGCCTCGGCCAGCTATAACCGTCGCGGCAGCAAGGACAGCCAGCTCAAGTGAGCCGCTGTCGGTCGGAGACATTTCAAGAATTTTCCCCTCATTAGCATATTTTGTATCGCCTTCGTTTGAATAGGAAGGGTGGCAGTGCGATATGGCAGGACAGAGCGTGTTTCCGCGCATCGGCACGGTTCCGGATGCGTCAACGTCCAGCCGCCGTGTTCAGCGGCGTATCACTCGGGTATAAATACAGATATAAGGCGTTTTCGCCGTTTGTATATCACTGCAGTCCCCGGCGCAGAATTAATTTCTCTTTCGGCATGGTACTTGCTTCCTTTCCAGTGTAGGTTTTTTGTACTAATCGGCAGAGACGAAGCATTAGTGCTTTTGTTCTCTGCCAGCAAAAATAAAGGAGGTATCCATGAGATATTCAAGATCGGCAGCATCGAAGAGAATACGAAGATTGACAAGAACAATGCAGGGCAGGAGCAGCGGTGGAGTTCTCGAAGACGTCAAGCGCCCACGTGCGCGCCAATCCCTGATTGTGCTCGGCGGAGTCGTAGCGGCGGGTTTTATCGTCAGCAAGGTCGTGAAAAAGACAGGTATTGCGGCCTGGAAAAACCATGGAGATGGCGAGGTCCTCGATCGCGACCAGGACAGCCCGGTGTCGGTCTCGGCCAAGGACGGACATCCTTCCTATACCTATAATGATGAGACGACGGAAGCCTACGATCCGCATCTCGAGGACCGGCACAAGCCTGATCGACGGAGTTCTCCCGGTCGCAGGAAAGCCGACAGGGCAGCCCTTGATCGTGATCAGCCGGGACCGGTGTCGGTTTCGACCGAGAAAGGCGAGCCATCCTATACTTATAACGCCGAAAAGTCCGAGTCCTACGATCCCAACCTGGCCGATCAGTCGTCTGGCGGCTCCGGAGGGGAAGCGATTCTGGACCGGGACCAGCACAGTCCGGTGTCGGTATCAGCCAAGGATAAGGGAGGCGAACCGTCCTATACCCATAACGCAGAGACGACCGAGGCCTATGATCCGCATCTCGAAGACCGGAACAAGCCCGGCCGCAGGGACTCGGCAGGGCGTAAAAAAACCGATGCGGCGGCTTTAGACCGCGACCAGCCGGGACCGGTTTCGGTGTCGCCAAAGAACAAAGAAGACGATCCTTCCTACACTCATAATGCCGAGACGACCGAAGCCTATGACCCCAATCTGGCCGACCAGTCGAACACGGCTTCATCCAAGACCAAAGGATCGAAAAAGAAAAGCTAAGTCGTTTGTATGGAACGGCCGGGACCGGATTTTTCCGGTTCCGGCTCGTATTCGGGACCAAGAATTCTCCCTCTCTCAGCAGATCCTGAACGAAATAGAAATTATCAATGAGTGCAGAATAAGTATAGAGAGTTCAGAGGAGACCAGATAGCTAATTGTGTTCTACATTACCTGGGGGAATTCCTCTATGAATCACCCAGATAATGAGGCGATTTATTGTGCTATGTGTTGTTCTGGGACACGTTACTGAATTATGCCATATATCAGGCTCATGGGCCTGATGACAGAAATCTATGTCAAGTATAATGGCCTGCGTTATAATAAAACCCATGATAAATCTCTTGAGACAACTGGTTCTGAGGGTGTTTTTGATGGTAGAGCATCTCGGGTAACCTGAGTTAGTATTGTCCTCAATCTACTTGGCCGATTACTCGTCGAAGGTTGGATCGCATCAACCGGGTTCGAGAGATTCCTGAGCTTAAAATCCCTCTGGCAATTGACTGGAGCGTTTGAAAGACAGCCGGGAGAATCGTTATAGTATCAGAATTGATCAACAATACAGAATATGTTTTACATGGGCGGAAGGTGGTCATACCTGCGAAACCGAAATCACTGACAGATTAGCACCGTTGTTGGACGGCGTCTGCCTCCAGGAGAGATGCTACCCGAGGAATTTGCGAAGCCTCATGAATTCCAGCCAAAACATTCTGCGGTCAAGCCGCAGATGTTTTTGTTATAGGTCTTAAAAGCGAGGAGTCTTTTGAAGCGAATCGTAATATTTGGAAATGCAGGCTCCGGGAAATCAACCTATGCAAAGGTGCAGGCTGCGGGCTTGGGCTGTTCGTATATGGATCTAGACACAGTCGCTTGGGAGTCTGACGCGGAAACGCCGACTCGTCGACCTCTAGATGTGAGTAGATCGGAAATCCTCAAATTTATAGATTCAGAGAAAAATTGGGTAGTGGAAGGGTGTTATGCAGACCTTCTAGAGGTGGCTCTCCCTCATGCAACTGAGACAGTGTTTCTCAACCCTGGTGCAGAGACCTGCGTTGAAAATGCTAGAAATCGTCCGTGGGAACCTCACAAGTACAGTAGCCCCGAAGCTCAAAATGCCAATCTTGGGATGCTTGTTGAGTGGATCAGGGAGTACAATCACCGTATGGACGAATTTTCATATGAGGCTCATCGTCGCCTATTTGAAAAATTTCCCGGTGAAAAACGAGAATATAGTTCCAATGGACGCTAACAAGGTCAGGCACGGCGGCGCCTTTTTCGTCGCGGTATCGCTTTCACTGCAAAACCGCGCATGCTGGCAGCTTCAGGAGGGGAATCATGAAACCGAAAATCAGCATTATCACGCTTGGTGTGGATGATCTGAAGAGGGCCACTCATTTCTATGAAAAAGGTCTCGGTCTGCCGAAGCTCGACTTTCAAGGTGGCAACATATCCTTTTTCAGGCTGGAAGGAACATGGTTAGCGCTCTATCCTCGGGAAGAGTTGGCTAAGGACATCGGATTACCCGTTCCCACTCAGGTCGGTTTTCCTGGCATTACGCTGGCCCATAATGTTGCAGGTAAGTCAGAGGTTGACGCTGTTCTTGGTCAGGCAGTGTCCGCAGGCGCGAAACTTATCAAACCGGCAGCGGAGGTTTTCTGGGGCGGTTACTCTGGTTACTTTCAAGATCCGGAAGGCCATTACTGGGAAGTAGCCTATAACCCTTATCAGGACCTGACGTAATGGCGGCCTCATCGACAGTTCCTGACATTCACAGGCACGATGGCGTCTACTCTATTGAGGATTCACCTCTCTTCCGCAGCCGCACGTGCTCCGCGTTATGCGCAAAAGGAGGAGGTGTGCATCAATTAGCAGCCCAATGGATTGTAGGGTTACTGAGAGACAGGAATATCCCCTTTCTCATCTGTGGGGGTCTAGCTGCCAAGGGATATGGTTCTGAGCGTGATCTGAACGACATTGATCTTTTCGTGCCCGGCGAACATTTTCCGTCAGTGGTTCAGGCCGGCCAGGAATTTGTATCCAAGGCCTCCGCCCATCACCAGGACGAAGGCTGGGATCTAACCTACGTCCAGTTCAAGTATGAAGGCATCAAAGTGGAAATAGGCAACGCCGAGGGTCCACGAATTTTTGATGCTGGCAATCAGGTTTGGGTTCCTCTCAACATAGATTTTTCTCGCTGTAAGACAGTGCATTTGTTGGGTCTTGAGCTTCCCCTTATGCTGAAGGAAGATCTGGTTCGGTATAAAACTGCGCTCGCACGTCCGGTAGATATCGAGGATATTTGTGCCATCCGTCAGAGCGCATTAGAAAATTGGGACAGACCTGAATAAGCCGCCTTGATGGGACCCAGATATACAAGCATATACTTCGGTAATGGAGAAAATTAAGCGGAGAACCGAAGTTTTGTTTGAATTGCTGAAACGGAATATAAAGGTGAATGCGTTGTTTAAATCGCACTTTTCAACACCTTTTTAAAAGGATTTATAAGAGAAAAAAGAAATGATCTTTAACAAAACCCTCAATATTGACAGCGGGAACAGCTCTACTGCGAGTTAGCTTTACGTGAGCCTGTAGGAATAGCAACTTCACCTACTGGAATGACACTTTTGTTCAAGTAAGTGAAGACATGAGCCGGAAAAGACCACAATTGGAATTTCCCGGCTCGATTGCTGTTCCCATCAGTTGGTGCTCACACATTGATGGTTTTTTCAGAGGGTGCGCAAAAAGGCTGTCAGTGCCTGCTTTTCATCACGATCAAGCTTGAGGTCGGTGACCAGGTTGAAAAATTCGACCGTATCTTCGAGCGTCATGAGCCTTCCGTCGTGCATATAGGGCGGCGAGTCCTTGATGCCTCGCAGGGTGAAGGTCTTGATCGGCCCCACTGAGGTAATCCATTTGTTGTTGCTCATGTGCGGCTTATAGTATTTGTCCACCTGGAGATCGTGCATCTTGTCGTCGAGGTAGAAGGGGGCCGGATGACAGGCGGCGCAGCGCCCTTTGCCGAAAAATATCTGCTCGCCCTGCAGTTCCTGCTGGGTCGCCTTGTCCGGATCGAGACGACCGAAGACGTCGAGTTTCGGCGCCGGCGGAAAATCAAACATGTTTTGCATCTGGGCCATCATCGCCACTTGACTGGAGCGGTCAGGAAGGTGGACCCCCTTCTTGGCGGCGGTCACATGGTCGCCGTCGAAGTAGGCGGTTCGCTGTTCGAATTCAGTGAAATCTTCCACGGAACGGAGCGATCGCTTGGAACCATGTATCTGCTGATTGTACAAGCCTCTAAGGCTGACGGTGTCGAGCCGCAGACGGGCGATGTGCGGCCTTGTGTCAGGATTGAGGTGGAAGGCGGCATTGGTGTGACCGTTGGAATGACAGTCGAGACATGAGATACCCAACGTCGGTTCCTCCACCTTGCGGTCCTCCGTCTGGTTGAATTGCTGTTGCGGAAAAGGGGTGAGCAGGAGGCGTAGTCCTTCCATCTGCACCGGGGTGATGATGCCGTGCATGATGCCATAGTAGTTTTTTATCGAGAGCAGTTTGCCCTGTGAGACGTCACCGAGATCCGGTCTGCTGGTGAGGAAAATTGGTGGAGGAAACTCCGGTAGCAGGTGGTCTGGTAAATCGAAGGCGACGTCGAAGCGTTTGAGATTGCGATCTTCGAGGCGGCTGATTTCCTCGATCTGCTTTGGCGGAATAACCTGGCCACCGGTCTCGTGTTTGGCATGCGGTAGCGGCAGGAAACCCTCGGGGAAAATACCCTGTTCACGAATCTCTTCCGGGCTCATCCCCGAGAGCTTCTCCCAGGTCATGCCTTCGGCAAGCTTTACCCGGACGCCTTCCTGGACAGCCTTTCTTCCTGCCGACATCATGACCTCCGAGGGTTTGTCGCTGAGGTCGTAGCGCTCATTCAGCAGCTCTTTCTGTTGTTCCATGACCTTTGGCTTCATCTCCACATCTTTTTTCATAATGGCCTGGAAATCATGCCCGATCATGACGGGGAGGTAGGTCGCGTGCACCGGATCGACGTCTTGCGGAATCCCCATCTTTTCATGGCTTTCGTAGCCTGCCGCCAATGAAACGGCGGCTGGGAGCAGGATGGTGGCGATAGCGGTCGCTGAAAGAATTCTTCTTCCATGGTTCATGTGTAGCCTCCTTTGGTTGAGTGTCGGTATGTCCGATTGGACAGGACTGTCCTCAGCTATCGGACAGTCTGTCCCCTCTCCTTGATCTTCGACAGACGATATTGTCCTTCAATACGCAATACCGTGGTCGACGAAAAGTGCCGGTGTCAGTGAGATCCATCTGTGCTCCAGAATCTTTTACGATTCAAACGGTATGGTTCCTCGAGTCGCATCTTTATCTTTTATTGTGGTTCTATGCAAAAAACACGCCACCATTAGAGCGTCAGGGCTTGTGGTCGCGATGGGGCATCATGTTACCTACCTTTTGCCGTAATTGCAGAAGAAGAATGAATATGAATAATGACCTGTCGAAAGATAATAGTGAGAAAAGAGGCGGCAGTTTACAAAGAAGGAAAACGTAGGGATAGACAAAATCCGGAAAGCCACCAATTGAAATATTCCCTATTGATTCAGCCATTTCCAAATGGAGGTCGGCTCTGTGCTTGGATGCCGTGTCGCTCCCGGTCGAGCCGGCCGGCCGCGAAAAGCGGGAAATGAAATGAAAAATGAGGAGAGATAACTCTTGGAACACCCATTATCAACTCTGCGCACCAGAGAAGCCGTATCGAAAGAATCCTATGCACAATATTTCTTGAAAGGACCGATAAGAAAGAATAGGCTAAAATGAGTTGATGGGTTTACCATGAGGAGTTGTGGAGAAGCGTGGCGGGCTTGTAGCGTAGTCTTATCATTCACCCATCCGATGAACGTGCTATGATTACTTACGAAAATGTGACCAAAATCTTCGGAGCTGGGAAACTCGCCGTCACCGCTTTGGATGATGTCAACTTCACCATTTCTCAGGGTGAAACGGTCATTTTTCTTGGCCCTCCGGTTGTGGGAAAACCACCACCCTGCGCCTGACAAACAAGCTCGATACCATCACCAGGGGCAATTCCTCCAGAGACAACTTCTCCCGCAGTTTCCTAAGAGATGATCGAGGAGCGAAATTCAATCCGTCTCTGCCTTAAACAGGGGGTATGAACTCAGTCTTCTTGAAAATCCCGCTTCCTACGACCAGCCACTGGTACAGGACACTATCGTTGTCGCTCGCACCAGCACCTGCGAGAAACGCCAAAAAACCTTGAGGGAGACCTTGGCTGCGGCTCCCGGGTTCTGACCCCGCAGGAGACGACTGGCATGGCACCTGATCAGGAACTTTCTCAGACTGGTATGAAGAATGCAGCAACACCTATATCATACCGCTTTACCCCGACAGGGACAGCCGTGGCCGTAAACAGATTCTGATCTCAAAAGCAGCTGTTTGTTGTCGCAAGGTGGTCCCGAACCGGATGAAGGCGCAAATGCGGTTAGCCATTGAGCACGTGATACTCACAATGCTTTCAGTGGTGATATTGCATGGCCCGCAAATAAGGCGAGCAGCGTGCCGGCTAATGGCACGCGGTCATAAATACCAGCCCACTGCAAGGAGGAATATTATGTACCTATCGAACATGAAGCCTACATCAAACACCAGCAACCGGATTAATTTACGGAATCATCTCGTAGCCGGTTCACTCGCCGTATTGATTGGATTACCCGGCGCTTTTCCGGCGATGGTTAACGCACAGACAGAGAGCGGCGACAAACAGGCCGAGCAACAGGGTCAGCAGCAGATGCAGCCCTCTCAACAGCGCCAGCAGCAAATGCAAGCCTCTCAAGGTCAAGCTAAAATCCAGGAGGGATTCCTGCCCCTGGTGGGACGTGAAGTCAGAAACATGAACTATGAGACCATTGGCGAAATAGAAAATGTCGTGGCCGATCTCGAAGGGAACATGACCAAGGTGGTGGTCTCCGTCGGAGGGTTCTGGGATATCGGAGACACCGATGTTCTAGTACCGGTGGAAAAGCTGCAGATGACGGAAAAACGGCGTTATATCTTCTACAACGGCACTGAAGAAGAGCTGGAGTCATTCCCCGAGTATAGAGGATTCTATCAGGGGATTGATCCACGAGTTTACCGGAACAGGACGATAGTCTCTTCCAGATACGGTGATGGGGAACTCCGGGAGGCCTACAGCCGTCAGGACTATGATAGCAAGATCCCCGCGGAACGGAGGGATCTCTACACCAGAGCCCCAGGCAGCTATTATGGACCGAATCCAAGGGCGCTGGGGCAACAACGTTACCATGAGGAAGAGCAGCGGCGTCAACGCCAGTACAGTGAGAACTGGAGCAACACCGATAAAGACCTGGTCATGGCCTCGGATCTGGTGGGCAGGACTGTGCGCAATCCGAGTGGCGAAGAGATAGGTGATATCGACGATGTCATTATCAGCAGACAGGGAAGGGTCTCCGTGGTACTCGATGTTGGAGAGTATGTAGATCAAGATGACAAGCAAGTGCTGGCAGACCTGCGCGATCTCTCCGTCGATGCGAACCGTATCTCCTACGACGTCAGCCGTCAGGAACTGAAGAACGATCCGGCCTACCGACCGGACAGCGGTATTACCCAGGGGTAGTCACCCGCAACTGCCATGGACCCGTCCATGATTTCGTCGTATAGCAGGGCCCCTGCAGCCTATGACCATCACTTTACCGGCAGGTAAGCCGCCTCCTGCTTCCCGCAGCTCAGGATCAGGCAGGGCTGACCTGCCGGTTCCCGCCTGAGAGAGAAGAACGTTATTCCTTTCGAGTCTTGCGGTAAAGGACCTTTCCTGCAATCCAGGACAAGCGTGGTAGTGGATTCAGGGTTCGTTTTTCTGATACCGGAACGACGGATCCACGTCCAGAGTGACGAGAGATGGCAAAACCTGGAAGAATATTGAATCCACAGCATGCAGCCGCATATTTCAATAAAAAAACAGAAGCAAAATACCCTCTAGACGGAAGATCTCTTTTTTAGTGTCTGAAATAAAACGGGCATAAAATTCCAAAAAAAAGGACTTATGGGGGGAATCCATAAGTCCTTAATATTTTTGGTACACCCGGCAGGATTCGAACCTGCGACACCCGGATTCGAAGTCCGGTGCTCTATCCAGCTGAGCTACGGGTGCGCGCTGAGGTCTCTGATAGCACGTTTGGCGAAAATGGTCAAGAACAGAGGCGTGGCCGGCTGAAAATAGCGAAAACTATGGTGCCCCCACTGCACTTCCATGGTGCTCCGATGTTGGGATAGCAGTTCGCGGCCTGGGACCCGGGATTTGCCTTTCGACCGCTTTCTTGCCCAATGGCCTGTTGTGGTCTATCGTGGAGAAAAGCTGTCGCAATAACTACAGGAGACCACCAAGGTATGGCATACCATCTCTCTCAAAAGAAAACCGTCAAAGCCGGCATCGTCAAGATAGCCAAAAGTCAAATCGACAAGGCCATTGAAGAGGTCGATGAAGGCATCGACCGTCATGAGGTTGTTCATCAGGTGCGCAAGCGCTGTAAAAAGCTGCGCGGGCTCATTCGCCTGATTCGCCCGGTTTTTCCCGACTATGCGAAAGAAAACGTTTTTTTTCGCGACGCCGCAAGCGAGCTCTCCTATGTGCGTGATTCGCAGTCCGTTATTGAGTCCTTCGAGGATCTGGTCCTGTATTACGATGATCGGGCAGAGGGCGTTTCTTTCGAGACGATCCGCCGGCAGCTCGTCGAAAGACGCGATGAAATTGCCGACGATGCCGCTGAACTGGAGGAGAAGCTGAAAATATTTCGCGGTCGCATGGTCGAGGCCCGTGCCCGGGTGAAAAAGTGGAAAATCAGCGAAGAAGGTTTCGACGCCCTGGCCGGTGGTTTCATGAAAACCTATAAGCGCGGGAGAAAGGCCTTTTCCAAAGCCTATGAAAATCCGTCAACGGAGAGCTTCCACGAATGGCGCAAGCGGGTTAAATACCACTGGTATCATTGTCGGCTTCTTCGCCAAATCTGGCCGGAAATGCTCAAGGTTCACCGCAGAGGTGCAGATGATCTCTCCGATTACCTGGGCGACGAACATGATCTGGCAGTATTGAAGGAAACGCTGGAGAAAGAGTCGCACCGCTTTGATGGAGAGGATCTGGAACGTATATATACCCTCATTGGCGAACGTCGCAGTGAACTGCAGCACCAGGCGCAGCTCCCGGGCGAGAGGCTGTATGCCGAAAAGAAAACCCATATCGCCCGTCGGTTTGGTGCATACTGGATGAGCTGGAGGCGGTAGGGTTACCCTGGGCGTTTTTGCCCTGCCGGACAGCGGAAAACCACGTTGGGGGCGATGTTCCGGCCGGGGTGCTTCAACCGTGGGTAAAGCTTATCGATTCGGCCTTTTCGCTGATGCCGCGGTTGATGACTTCGCGGTTATAGGCGGCAATCACGTTTCTGCGCTTGAGCATGCCCACCACCCACTTGCTCTGAGGATCATCCACCACCGGTATTTCCTCTATGCCTTTGATGTCAAAGAGCTTCATCGCCGTATACAGGGTGTCCTCATGGGTCAGGAAGATGACGTTTCTGTTGCAAATGGTGCCGACCAGCTGGCCGACCCGGTCGCGGTAGTCGCTGTGAATGAGATTTTTTATGTCCTGGAGGGAGACGATTCCGGTGAGTCTGCCGGAGTCGTCGACCACGGGAAAATAGAAGCTTCGCTTGGCCATGCGAAAGATCTCGAAGAGCTGATTGAGGTTGGCGCGCTCGCTGATATAGTCAACGTCCTCGGTCATGGCCACTCCCACGCGCAGTGACTTCATTACCGCCGTCTCCCGGCCCTCGTGGATATCGATGCCTTCCCGGGAGAAATCGACGGTGTCGATGGAATCCTTATTGAATGTGCGTGCCACCATGGTGCCGATTATAGCGGTGAGCATTACCGGCACGATAATCAGATAATTGCCGGTCATCTCAAAGAGAAGAAATATCGCCGTCATCGGCGCATGAGTCGAGGCCGCCAGAAAAGCGCCGATGCCAACGGTGGCGTAGGTGCCGGGGTCGGCCGTCATGGTAGGGAGAACCCTATTGGCCAGGTGGCCGAAGGTACCGCCGATCATTGCTCCTATAAAGAGCGCCGGGGCAAAAACGCCGCCGGCACCGCCCGAACCCAAAGTGATGGCGGTGGCGAAGATCTTGCAAAAAACAAGGGCGAAGAGCAGCAGGGCTATGCCTTCACCGTGGAGCACATCCTCGATGAAATCGTATCTGTCCCCCATGACCTGCGGAAAAAAGATGCCGATGATGCCGATCAGCAGGGCACCGGTGATGGGTTTGAGCAGCGGGTGCAGGTTCCACTGCTGGTATTTGTCGCGGACATAGTAGAAAATGCGGATATGAAATACCGCCAGTATCCCTATGATCACTGCCAGTAGGGCATAGAGTGGGATTTCGACATAGGGGTTGACCAGGGTATATTCGGGAATGAGGAAGGCCGGATATGCCCCGTAGTACGCCCTGGTGAGCACCGTCGACATCGAAGAGGCGACCACCAGGGCGGCGAAGGAGTTGACCTCGAAGGTGCCGAGCAGGACTATTTCGGAGGCGAAAAAAACGCCGGCGATAGGGGCGTTGAACATGCCGGCGATACCGCCGGCACAACCGGCGGCGATATAGACCTTCATGCGGTTGCCGGACACCCGGAAGAACTGTCCGACCTGGGAACCGAGGGCGCCGCCGATCTGGGCTATGGGACCTTCGACGCCGGCGGAATTGCCGCTGCCTATGGTCAGAGCCGTCGAGAGGATCTTCAAAACGATTGTGCGGGCACGGATGTAGCCGCCCTCGAGGTTGACCTTGCGCAGAAATTTGGTGAAACCGTAGCCGTTGACCTCGCCGGGAAAGAGCAGGGAGAGCGGAATCAAAAGCACCATGCCGGTCATGGGGATCAGCGGTAGCAGCAGGAGATACCAACCGCCTTCATGGATGTTGAGCAGGTGGCGCCCTTCCTGGAGCAATACTTCGTCGACGAACTCAACGGTGGTGCGAAAGCAGATGTTGAGAACACCGGCCATCAGCCCGATGAAGGCGGCGATAAAAATAATGCGGGTGTTTTCGCCGGGAATGAGGGCCCTGTAACGAATCTTCATTGTTTTTGCGGGATCTCGCAGCCGATTTGTGCCGCCTGCTGCAGAAAGAAATCATCGGTCATGCCGGCAATGAAATCACGCACCATAGCCTCCGGCGTATGCCTGTCCCGGTAGGTTTCCCCCATGTCGGTCATCAGATCGACCTCGGCGGAAAACCGGTTGTTGTTTTTCTGCAGGTGGGCGAGAAAGGAGGTGAAAAGAGCGGAGTAGCACTCCTTGATGTAAGGGATATAGCGTTTGGTCTTCGGGTTGAGATAGATTTTCTGGTAATTGAACTGCTTGAGTTGATAGAGGGACTCAGAGACCCGGTCGGAAAAACCGACGTGGGGAGGGGTACTCCCGGCGGTGCCACCAGGTTTTGGTACAGAACTGTTGGCGATGAGATCGGTTACCAGGGTGTAGACGATGGTGCCGTTGGTCTCTCCGAGTATCTGCCGGCAGTTATCAGGGATGTCTTGACGCCTGATCAGGCCAAGGATGATGGCATCTTCTATATCTCTGCCGATATAGGCGACTGTGTCGGCCAGACGTACTACGCAGGCCTCGAGCGTCATCGGTGTGAGGTTGAGTGAAGGATCGTTTTCCTTGGCGTTGAGTTTGGCGTCGAAATCGCTGAAGGTGCTGACGGGCTCGGCAGTGAGATGTTTCGAGTGTATTTCCCCGTCGTGGCAGAGTATGCCGTCGAGCGTCTGCAGGCTGAGATTCCAGCCTTTGCCTTTTCGCTCCAGGCTGTCGAGGAAGCGTACCGACTGGATATTGTGCTGAAAAGGCGGCAGGCCGTGACTGCGGCAGATCTCCGAGAGAAAGGTTTCGCCTTCGTGGCCGAAGGGCGGGTGGCCGATGTCATGGCCCAGAGAGATTGCCTCGGCCAGATCTTCATTGAGATAGAGAAAACGGGCGATGGTCCTGGCTATGCGCGAGACCAGCTGGACATGGAGGATACGGTGGGTGATGTGGTCGTTGGAGACCAGGCAGAACACCTGCGTTTTATCAATATAGCGGGCATAGGCGCGGGAGTGCAGTATCCTGTCGGCGTCGAGTGAAAAAGATTGTCTATGACCGTCCTTTTCCCCGCTACTTCGCCTGACGGCATTGATAGAACGACTGGCCACAGGTGAAAGTGCCCGCTCTTCAGCCCCATTGAGATCGTCGAGTATGGTGAGTAGATCTGCCATCTTCTGCCCGCAGTGTGTTGCAGCACCATGAAATAAGGATTCCTGACACTGATAAGTATAAAGAGGCTTCATCCGTGATTCGATAATCGAGCCTTCCCTGCAAAAGAACCAACATTAGTTATATAGAAAACAAAAAACAACCCGCATATTGCTGCTGGACCAATTTTTCCCGAGGTCCTGTTGCGGCTGGCCCGCACCTCCTGTGGTGCGCTACACGAAATGCCGCTGCTCTCCAACAATACTTGCAGACAATGCCGCTTTGCTATAAGGTGGATATGCATTTTTTCCAGCTGCCTTCAAGGTGGTGTTGAAGTAATCCTCATGTGTAGAAATAGTTAGAAATCCTTTGGGATTGCGAAGGCTTGCCACAGGCTGGCCGCAACGCCGCCTCTGCTTCCGTACGTCGGGGCGCAGTCGGCCGGGCGGTAATGGTACGGCGTGATGACGACACGCTCGAGAGGATTGAGAGTGGAGGACGGGATATGAAAATGGTGATCGAGTACTGCGCACGATGAAACTATAAGCCGCGAGCCGCCGGTCTGGCGGAACAGCTGCAGGGTAACTTCGGCGCCGAGGTCGAACTGCAGGCAGGTTCAGGCGGAGTCTTCGAGGTATATGCCGATGGCAGGTGTGTATTTTCCAAGAAAGAACAAGGCAGATTCCCCAACGAGGGGGAAATCGTCTCCTTGCTGAAGCAGTAAACAGGCGAGTCGTGGACAATGCTCTGCTCATGCCGCAGCGAATGACCCAAAGACGCTTCCTTTTCCCAGGTTAAGCCACAATGCTGTGTGAACTGAAAGTAGAAAATCTTGCGCTCATAGAATCATTGCATCTCACCTTCGATCATGAGGGCAGCGCCTCTTTGGTGGTGATGACGGGAGAGACGGGGGCCGGCAAGTCGATCATGCTGCGCGCCATAAAAATGCTCACCGGCGAAAGAGCGCAGAGCGACTGGGTTCGCAGCGGCGCAGAGCAGTGTACCGTCGAAGCCCTCTTCGAAGTGGACCCCCAACATCGCCAGTTTCTCGAAAAGCTTGATGAGAGCGGATTCGGTGACGAGACCACGGTGGTCATAAAACGGATTATTTCAGCCCAAAGCCGAAGCAGGCTTTACATCAATGGTTCGCTGGCAACGGCAAAAGTAGTGCGGGAGCTGGCCGACTATCTCCTCAATGTTGCCGGCCAACATGATCAGCAGCAGCTTCTGCAGCCGCAGCTCCATCTTGATATGATCGATACCCTGGGTGAGCACTGGGGTGAGCGCGACCGGCATGCATCCCTGCACCGCAGATATCAGAGAGGCAGAGCGGAGCTGGTCCGGCTGCAGGCGCAGGAGCGGGATAAAAAGCAGCAGCACGATTTTCTGCAGTTCCAGATCAACGAGATCCAGCAGGCGGGACTGCAGCCGGGAGAGGATGAAGATCTGGCAGCAGAGAAGGAGAGGCTGAAAAATGCCGACAGTCTGATAAAGACCAGCCTGCAATCCTATCAAGTACTGGCGACCACTGTATTTGACGGGTTGGGCGTCGTGCGAAAAAACATGGAGCAGATAGCCGCGTTGGACCCCCAGGCGCTGCCGCTCGCCGAGGAGATAAGCGGCTATTGCTTTCAGGCCGAGGATATGGCTGCTCAGCTGCGAGAGTACCGCGACTCCCTGGAGAGCGATCCCTATCGTCTGGAAAAGATCAGTGAACGTATTGACCTGCTGCAGGGGCTCAAGCGCAAATATGGCGATACCATCGAAGAGGTCGTCGAGCATGGCCGCAGGGCCGAGGCAGAGCTGCAGCAGCTGGAAGACCTGGAAACCCAGCGAGATGCTCTCGAGGAAGAGGTGGGCGCCCTTGCGAACGAACTGCTCACCACCGCCCGCGCCCTCACTGAAAAACGGATGGTAACCTGCAAATTTCTCGAAGAGGCAATGGGCCGGGAGCTGGAGTCATTGGCTTTTCACGAGGCCGCCGTGCAGGTATGTTGGCAAAAGAGGCGGGAGAGCGTGGACGAGATCGGCCCTTCGGGGTGGGACCGGCTCGAGCTCTATTTCAGTGCCAATCCCGGCGAGCCGCCGCGCCAGCTTGCCAAAGTCGCCTCCGGCGGCGAGCTGTCGCGGTTGATGCTGGCCCTCAAATGTCTGCTGGCCCGCAAAGACATGGTGGAAACGGTCATCTTCGACGAGGTCGATGCCGGTATCGGCGGTGAGGCGGCTGAAGCCGTGGCCAGAAAAATCCAGGAGCTGGCAGGTCATCACCAGGTATTCTGCATAACGCATCTGCCGCAGATTGCGGCGCGGGGCACCGATCATTACCGTGTTGAGAAGAGTGTCAACGGTGGCAGGACGGTGACTTCCATCACCCTGCTTGCCGAAGACCAGCGTGTAAGCGAAGTGGCCAGAATGCTCGCCGGCGAGTCGCCTACGGAGCAGACCCGTGCCTGGGCCCAAGAATTGCTCGGCAGGAAAAACCAGGAGAAGGACGCCCGGCGGGACGGACAGGCTGCCTCATAATGACCTCAGTGTTGAGCATGCGCATCATACGGATATGAAAAAACAGACCACGGCCCTTGCCCTTTTTTCCGGCGGCCTCGATTCGATTCTCGCTGCTCGGGTGGTGGCCGCCCAGGGTATACGGGTTGTCGCCGTTAAATTTGTCTCCCCCTTTTTCGATTACCCGATCCTCAGCGAGCCTGGCACGTATCGTCAAAGAATAGAAAAGCTCTATGGCATAGAGGTGATGGTCGAAGATATTTCCGAACAGTACCTGATGCTTCTGCGGCAGCCGGTGTACGGTTTCGGCAAGAATTTCAATCCCTGCATTGACTGCAAGATCTTCATGTTCGACCGAGCCAGGCAGATGATGGATGAGATGGGGGCCTCTTTTATGATATCGGGGGAGGTTCTGGGGCAGCGGCCGATGTCGCAGCGGCGGGATACGCTTAATATCATTGAACGAGATTCCGGCAGCCGCAATATTCTCCTCAGGCCCCTTTCAGCCAAACTCCTGCGCCCAACCGACGCCGAGGAACAGGGGCTGGTGGACCGGAGCAGGCTTCTAGATTTCAGTGGCAGGAGCCGTTCGCGTCAGATCGCCCTGGCGGAAGATTTCGGCATAACCGAGTTTCCGGCGCCGGCCGGCGGCTGTCGTCTGGCCGACCCTATTCTCAGTAAACGCATTGCCGGGGTTTACGCCGGAGATTTCGTCATAGCCCCGAAAAACATCGACAGCAGCGATATCCTCTGTCTTATGACCGGCCGGCAGTTCCTGCTGCCGGGCGGCGGCTGGCTGGTTTTGGGCAGGAACGAAAAAGACAACCAGGTGCTCGAACGCCTGAAAAAAACAGATGATATCCTCATCTGCATGCACGAGCATCCCGGACCGACGGCACTGTTGCGCAGAACCGACGCCCTCTACGACTCCGCCGCCAAGCTGGCCGCCGATAAAGAACTGGCAATGGGCCTGGTGGTGCGCTATGCCAAAAAAGTGGACGGCCGTTGCCGGCCGCAGGTGGTGCTGGTCCATGAAGGCGGCGATATCAGCTGCCGTCGGCAGGAGCCTGTCGAGGGTCTGGAATACCGGGACTGGATGCTGTAACCTCAAACGGATACCCGCAACTGCCGGGTGAAGAAAGAGTCTGCAGGGGAATCCCCTCTGGGTGGAAACAGTGCTTCTGCACCGCCGGACGCGGCGGCTACACTAGGAGAATACCTCTGCCACTGCCTTGAGATAGCCGGTCGTTGTCCGGGCCTTGTGGATTTTTTTCAAATTCTTTTCCCTGCCGGGAAAGGAGCCTATCAGATAGGCCCATATCTGCTTCATCCGTCCCAGTAGATGGCCGGGGCCATGCAGCCTCTGCTCCAATCGAGTATAGAGTTCATCGTGAAATTCCCGTATTCTTTCTGCTGCCTCGCTATCCTCGGGTTCTTTGCCGGCTATTTTTTCCAGCAGGAGGGGATCGGCCAGCGCCCCTCTGCCTATCATCCAGCGGTGGATATCGCCGAAGCGAGTCGACAGCTCAAGGAAATCGGCCGGGCTGCGGATATCGCCGTTGTAGACCAGGGTGTGGCCGGTGAGCTCTCGGCAGCGATCGAAGGCGTTGTGATCGGCCTTTCCCCGGTAGAGCTGTTTGCCGATGCGCGGATGAACGACTATTTCCTTGAGGGGAAAGGCTTCGAGGCGGGGCAGCAGCCTGTCGAGGTCAGCGGCTGAGCGAAAGCCGAGCCGCGTCTTCAAAGAGATTTGTGTGTCGAGCTGCGAGTGGACTGTGTCGAGGATGTCGACGATCTTCTGGGGATTGTCAAGCAGGCCGGAGCCCCGGCCTTTGTTGGCGACCTGGGGAGCAGGGCAGCCCAGGTTCCAGTTGAGATGACTGTAGCCGAGATCCGCGAGCAGACGACCGAGGGTGATAAAGTCATCGGCCCTGTTGTAGAGCAGTTGCGGCACGGTTGGCAGGGTGGTGTTGTTCTCCGGCAAAATATCGGCGAGCATGGCCGGCTTGAGGTTGGTGAAGCGCTGCGGGGAAATAAAGGGCGCCACGGCGGCATCGAAACCCGGAAAATGGGAATGAAAAACCCGGCGAAACAGGGCGTCGGTTATTCCGCGGATAGGAGCGAGATAGAAAAAATGAGGAGGTACGAGCTGCATTCAATAAAGGGAAAGTGCTAGGACCTGTCGGAGTATGCCCTTTTCGCCCATATCTTCGTTATTTCCAGAAAATCAATGCGCGCAATATCAATTATATGGCTGTGCTTGATTTCCTGAAAATGCCTCGATCTGAACAAAAATGCCTATACTCCGATAAGCTCCTAGAGGAT
>JGI12210J13797_10593181_pt1 | contig 22153 bp, 14 predicted proteins | sample ElkSlonscriptome_3_FD_13797 | JGI IMG/M metagenome (IMG submission 13797)
GCGTAATGAGTTTTGAATGGTAAAATCTGATTTGGGATTAGGGGGACGAGATGGGGTGAGAGGATACCACTTTTCCTGGGTTCGGGATACCGTTTACAATTTCATAAGGATGGCACTTCTGTGACAGGCTATCTGTTCTGGCATTTGAGAGTTGCCATCTCTTTTATAATTTTTTTACATATACATAATATGCACCACAACGCGGATTTCCCTCTTCATCCTTAAACCAGGTTTGTAGTTTAGCAGGTCCTTCGTTTAATTTGATCCTAAAAATTGCAGAATCGGCATCTATTTTAAGCCTGCGAGATTTTTTTGCATCTGCTACCTCTATTTCTGCACTGGCAATGGGCAAAGAAACTCCAGGATTGAGTATACCTGCGGTCACTTTGGTAGCGGGGATGCTATCTCTCAAATTCAACCCGCTTTCCCTTGGCCAGCGTCGCAATTCAAATTCATATTTGCCAGATTCCATTACCTGAATTTTCCAATGGCTGTTCCTGGGCAACCCGTCTCTCACCTGCGATTGACTATCCATAAAAACGTCCATCCATTCACAAGAAGTAAGCATCACCGGATTCTGTAGATCACTTCCAATGTAAACAGGCTGTGGTTCGTTGGCCAGCTGTTTAACATCATCCCACCAACGATCGAGATGCTCGAGCATCTTTTGGGTAATGTCCGGATACAGATCCGCCACGTTCTTTTCCTGCAATGGATCCGTAACCAAGTCATTAAGTACCACTCCATTATCCACTATAAAATTATTGGAAGCACTGGGAGGATTGCCATAGATCAGGCGCCATTTTTTCCAAAGGACTACCGAGCCTTCTTTTCTCATCAATGAGGGTGAATTGACCACCGGTTGATCAACTTTAAATGGCATCCGGCTGTAATTGATCACCACCATCCTTTCTTCAAGCACCTGATCGCCTTGCCGCAACATCGGCACCAGGCTTGCACCATCAAACTTCTGCTCCACATCAATGGAACATAGTTCAAGCAAAGTGGGTAACAGATCCTTTACCTGGGTCAGGGTATGAATATCCCGATTTTCTCCCAAATCTCCCTGCGGATACCGGATAAATAGCGGCACCCGGTGACCACCCTCCCAGACCTCCCTCTTTTTCCCACGCATGCCGGCATTGTAATACCTGGAGCCAAAGGAACTGCCATTATCAGTGGTAAAAATCAATATTGTATTCCCGGCCAGCCCTTCTTCATCCAGAAACCGGAGTAAACGCCCAATATTCGTATCGATATTCCGGATCATTGCCAGGTACGGAGTGAGCCTTTTTTGCAGACCGGGTTCGATATCATTTAAAATTGATTGTTCAAAATCCTTTTCCAGGGCTTCTATGTCTTTCTGAGGGGCCCAGTGCGGACCATGTGGTGTGTTGGTGGGAATGTAGGCCAGGAAAGGTTGATTTTTGCCGGCCTGTTCTTTCATCCATTCAATGGCATTTTCAAAAAACACATCGGTACAATATCCCGGATAGCTTTTAGGCTGATCATTATGATAATAAGTATCGTCAAAATAATCACTGTCCCACACATTCGGAATACCATTGAGGTGGGAGGCGGGAAACCAGATAGCCTCATCAAAACCACGGTCAATTGGTCGGTAAGGATAGCTATCCCCTAAATGCCTTTTACCAAACATGCCCGTTTCGTAACCATCTTGCGTAAACAAATCTGCCATAGTCGGTAAATCAGAGCGCAACATGGTACGGCCACTGCTCACATTTACGGCACCATTTCGGGCAGCATCCAGCCCGGTCATCAATTCTCCCCTGGTGGGTGTACACATCGGTGTAGCATGATAATCCATAAAGCGGATACTTCCCGTAGCCAGGCGATCGAGGTTCGGTGTTTTTAGTACCGGGTTGCCATGAAATGAAAGTTCTCCATAGCCCTGGTCGTCGGTCATCACAATGATAACATTCGGCTTTTGGGCTTCTGCCTTAATTACCAGCAGTATTCCTAGCAGGGTAAATATGATTTTCATAATTCAAATTAGTCTTTTATTTCAGCCATGCCATCCGGGTGGCCCAGTCGCTTAAAAACTCCTGGCGGTGCTTATTGATGGTTTTTGCTCCTTTTCTGTCATTTTCCCTCAAAGAATCAGCAGGATTATCGGTGTAGTAGTGATCTCCGTGCCCTGTTTTGATATAGGCACCGCCCCAACTTTCGGTGGTTGGATCATCCTGATCTCCATCCAGTAAATAAAAGAGTGAAGAGGTATCAGTCATTTTTATCTTGATCTTTTTCTGATAAAATAAATCTCCCAAAGCACCATGTCCTTTCACATGAGTTGCAACAAAGGATTCATTTCCAAAGTCATCTTTCTGGTAACCACCTATATACATGCCCCGGAAGGTGGTGTTGCTTTCGATCCACCACAGGTCAGGATGATGATTGAACAGGTAATCCCTGGATTTCGGGTCCTGTTTGGTGTTCCAGGAGCCGATGTAGTACACCCGGATGTTTTCTATAATGGAAGGGTCGTGGTGGACTGCCTGGGCAATATCGGTAATCGATCCCCAGGAAAGGATCCAGAGGGGTTGGTCGGGCTCTTCTTTGGCTTTTTCGATGATCCAGGCCGCGCCTTCACTCAATTCAGTTGGTTCATCAGTAACCTGGACCTCGGTGGCACCTTGTTTGGTTACCTGAAACAGTGATTCCGGGGTTGGAAAGTCACCATGCTGCTTCAGTTTAGGGTAATCCTTGTGGTACGCATACAATACTTCCTCGATATGTTCCTTACGGCCCTGGTGAGGCGGAGAACTGATCAGTCCCTTGATATCGAAACGGTCAGCGTACATCAGTAAATGAACCATCGACTGGTAATCGTCGGGATCGCTACCCCCGATATCGGTGGTAATGATCAGGTTGGGTTTATCCTGTGCTGACTGACAACTGGTGTAGAATAGTAGTAAGAATAGGGTGATCTGGAATTTCATGATTTGGTTATTTAAGCTGCTTATTTCATTATTTCGTTTTACAATTTCGTTCTGAGAAGACTAAATCCGAGGTAGTGGGATCTCATCCTCCAAAATTCAGATTTTCAGTTAATGAACATTTCTGCCGTGTTACAGATTTTTCCAGTGTACCTCCATTTCTTTCTGTACCGGTTCACAGGTTACATCGGCCGGTGAAACAGTTGCGCAGTTTCCGCGTTTATCCGCAATGCGAATGGCATCGTGGTAATAGATTCTTTTGGTCACGCCAACTTCTTTCGATTGCTTCCAGGAATCTCTTTCCGGCCTGCGCAGGTAAAATGCATAAACGCCCATCTTCAGGTAGGGCCCCTTTTGATCGTTGAATGTATTGGGCGCCACCAGGTTGTAAACCATCTTTCCGTTTTTCCAGATCCTGACAAAGCCATTGCCATCGTAATTCCACTTGATGTTGAAAACCCAATCGGTCCAGGCTCCTTGCTGAACCGGTCCAAGGTCATCGGTAATCTCAAACAGGTAATGTGGTTTAGTAGTCACTGACTTATCGTCACCGCGCACGGTAATCTGCCACCTTTCGCCATTACATGCCAGCGCCATCGGTGGATTCAAACCAGAACTCCAGGTTTCACCGGGCACATTATCAGGTGTGCTGTGAAATTGGAGCACGATCTCGCTCACCGGTGAAGTCACCATACCTTTTTCAGGATAAATGCTGACACCATACCAGTATTCCTCCCCGATGGTGTAATTCCTGGGCGCTGGACTTTCCTCCGTCCCTGCCAGTTCCGAACGATAATCGCCATCGTCCGTAAGTTCCACTTCGAAGCGTGCTGCTTTTGTGCCTTCCCGGCTCACCTGGTCGCTGATGCGCCCCTTGTCATTTCCGGATTTATTCCACCAGCCATTGGTATAAAGATCTGCTCTTTCGAAACTCTCGAGAAGAATTAAATCCGTACTGGTATTATCGGTTTGGGCAAAGCTGCAGGCATAAAACATCGACAATACGATGGATATATAACAGTGATTCATAATTTGTTCTTTTTGTGCGTTAAAGCCGGATGACCCGTCGGGAAACCATTCCAGATCTCGATGTCGTCATACCATTGACTTACCGGCCCGGCATGATTCCACCTCATACCGTGGTAATTTTTCATCGGCGACCAAAACTGAAGCCGCATCGGGTTTTGAATATGGGTGGTTCTGTCGCTAAAACCTTCCGGTTGAACCTGGTCTGTATCCAAAACCACCTGTTCATTGATCGCAAAATACACCCTGCCTTCGGTCGTATGTTTCTTCATATAGGCTTCCACCAGGAACCATTCTCCCACCGGAACCGGCACCTCCCGGTTATCATAACGCCATTCTTCGATCCGGCAGGGCTGGGGTTGTTCGCCCCGGATCAACCAGTAAAGGTTGCTGGAATTGGCATCTTTCTGCAGATTGATGTTGATCCGGTAATTGTTGGTTCCACCCGGCCTGGACTGACAACAGGAATCACATTCATCCGCCGACCAGCGTACCTTCGAATTGGGTTCTTTCCATTCCATGATCATGTAAAAAGGAGAAGATTCCTGGTAAGGAATCAGTTGGTCGAGGTTATCCTGCAGCTTCATCCAGTAGCGAACGTAACCTTCCTGGTAGTCATAAGGTGCATCTTTACCAAAGAAGCTGAACTCATTGCGGCTGGTTGCGGAATGATCCGGATCGTCTTTGATGTTGGTTAACCTAAGTACCTTGCTGGAATCACCTGATGGGCCTAATTGACTTTCAATGGCAGATTCCATGAACTCATTAAGCTGTTTATCGTCACCGACAATATAGGCAAACCTCGAAGACTTAATCCAGGACAGGGTGTCGTCCCAACTGTAGCCCGGATAGTCGGCGCCGTTAATATTCTCCAGATCTTCACTGATGGAAACCCCGTCTTCAAAACCGGATTTCAATAAAAGACGCTCAGTGGAAGCACTTTCCGAAGGTACGCAACCAGAGATGCTAAGGGTGTAATAAATTGCTAAAAGATAAAAAAGTGGTTTCATCTTGCAGAATCTTAAGGACAGGTTGAAGATAATTTCTGGTAAAGCTCTTGTATTAATTGCTGATGTTGCTTCACTACTTTTCCATATTCCGGCTCCTCGACCACATTCATGTTTTCCAGGGGATCTTTACGGTGATCGAACAGCATATGCGCTCCCTTATTTTTAGGTTCAAACCATTGGGAATAAGCATATTGCGGGGTAATTATGGTTCTGGCTCCCTGCCATTCGGTATAAGCCAGGTTTTTCCAGTCAGTGGCATTTCCCTGCATCAAAGCTTTCATACTTTCACCATGCAAATGGGCTGGCAAAGGCAACCCGGCAAGTTCGGCCAGGGTAGGATACACATCTACAAATTCCACAATTTCATTCACCGGACCAGATATAGCCGGTACTTTAATGATGAGCGGACTATGCAGGGAATTATGCAGCGCATTGTGCTTGCCCCAGAAATTATGCTCTCCCAGGTGCCATCCATGATCGCCCAGTAAAACCACGATGGTATTATTATCCAGGTCAAGCTCCTGTAGTTTCTGCAGCAGCAAACCTACCTGGGCATCGATATAGCTGACACAGGCATAATAGGCTCGGCGAGCTTCCCGGTGAAATTCTTCCTGGTTGTAATGCTCCAGGCCGCCGTATACAAAGATCTCCTTCGAATTAGTGCATTGTTCCGGTAGATCCTGGATTGGAAACCGGTTATTCGCCAGTTCAACCTCAGGATATAAATCGAAGTATTTTTGGGGTGCATTGAAGGGCAAATGAGGTTTACTAAAACCTACTGCCAGAAAAAACGGCTTCTTTTCAGCAGCCAGCCGCTCCAGGTCACGGATAGATTTGAGCGTGGTTTGCCCGTCGACATAAGCGGAATCAGGCACCTCGGCAGTTTCAAAATATGGTCCGTTGCCGGTTTCCGGATTGATTTTCTGCTTAGAAGCCGGGTTCAGCCAGGCGCTGTTGTCATCGTTGGGGTTCCTTGAAAAACCCTTCTTCCAGGGCTTTTCGGACCAGGATTGCGCCATATCATTTTTATGGTGAAATACTTTACCGTTGGAAATGGTTGTGTAGCCATTATTTTTGAAAAGTTGGGGCAGGGTGATCACTTCCGCGCATTCCTCTTCCAGTTTAGTTTTGTAATTGAGGAACCGCTTAGGCCAGTAAGGCCGGATGCCACTGAGCAAACTAGCCCTGGAAGCCCCACAAACGGGCACATTGCAATAGGCACGATCGAAACGAACGCCTTCATCAGCAAGCCGGTCGATATTGGGAGATTGAATGAACTGATGTCCGTAGGTCCCTAATTCAGGACGTAAATCATCCACAATGATGAAGAGGATGTTCGGTTTTTCTTGTGCACACACCTTTCCGTGGCTGTAAAAAAGTAACAGGACCGGCAAAATAAATTTTAATAAACTACCCGATAATTTCATTCTAATTGATTGGTTATAGGCTTTTGATCATTTGATTCATAATCGCCCCCGTTTAAGCTATTTAAGACAGAATTTTGCCACCGGGATAGATGCCCTTTCATCTTTTGTACGGCTTGAACCTCCTTCTCAGCCAGATTAACCTGCTCCATGGAGTCCAGAGATAAATTGTACAATTCATATGCAACTCCTTTTTCACCAGGCAGCTGGTGCAATTTGTAGGGCCAATCCAGCCAGGCGGCATGTCCCGGAAAGGAGTCGGAGGGATAATCAATAATATTTCCGGCATCTAAATCCAGCAAGGAGCTGTCAATCGAAAGGATATTTTGCTGTTGTTCCTGTAAGTGTGCTTCCATTAGTGCCACACCCACCGGATCACCGGGCACAGGATACGACCAGAATCCCATTGGATTTTTCCGCTGCACCTGTTTTCCGTGGATAATAGGCAACAATGAAATCCCATCTATAGGTATTTGACTTTGCCAGGAAATTCCGGTAATCTCCAGGATGGTCGGAAAAATATCCACTGTACTGGCAGGAACTTCCACCTGGCCACCATTTATTCCGGCAGGCCATTCGATAATTGCCGGCACCCTTAATCCTCCTTCGTACAACTGGCTTTTATGCCCCCGGCCTCCGGTAGCACCTACTTTGGCTAAACCGCCATTATCGCTGCAATACCAAACCAGGGTGTTCTCCTTAATTTCAAGAGTCTGAAGTTCCCGGCGCAATTTTCCCACTGCCCGGTCCAATGCGGTTATTTCACCATAGAAATTTTGCAATTCTTCCGGTTGATCCGGATACAACTGCTTGTAATCATCGAGAGTCTGATGCGGATTATGAGGTGAACCAAACCACACCACAGTAAAAAAAGGGTTGTCTGCAGCAACCTGTTCACGAATGAAATCGATCGCCTCTTTCACCACCACCATCGAGCTTTCCCCCAGGACCTTTTCAGCCACACCCTCGCGGCTCAGAATCGGGTCGAGGTCGAAAAAGTTCAAAGCAGAAAACCACTGGTCGAAACCACTGGCTCCAGGGTTTACCGGACTTCCTGTCCTCACCGAACCAAGATGCCATTTGCCAAAATGCCCGGTGGCATAATCTTCCTTTTTTAAAACTTCCGCTATGGTGATTTCCTGGGGCCGCAGGGTGTGCCCCCATTTGAAGCAGGCGAACCGGTTTGGATTTCTGCCGGTAAGAATACTGCCCCGGGTGGGAGAACATAAGGGGGCGGCGGCATAAAAGTGGTTGAACCTCATTCCGCTGGCTGCCATTTCATCAAGATGAGGGGTTTGCACTACCGGATGGCCATTATAAGCTACATCGCCCCAACCCTGGTCATCAGCCATCACCAGGATAATGTTAGGCTTTTCCGGGTGGGAAACAGCAGCAGGATCGCAGCTGGCAAAAGTTATTCCCCAAATTATCAGAAACCGTGCTACCAAACGTTTGCCGTTAGATTTCATAGGTTACCTTCTTCATTTTGTTGCACCACCCCAATATTTCTGGCTACTGCCCCTTTTCTTACCAAAAAAACCGGATCATCGGCAGCCCATTCAACTTTCCGATCGAAACGGATCAGCTGCTGATCGTAGTCGATAAGTACCAGGTTTACTGGTTGCTGACTTCCGATTACCACCTGGTCGCTGGCTAAGGTGCCATCAAAATCGTTATAAGAATGCTGAATGCCATCGACGAGGAAGTTTAGTGCAAAAAAAGGACTTGCTGAGGTCAGCTTTACCTCTGTGCCGGTTCCGGCTTCCAGGGTATGGGCCAACGGGGCTGCCTTGCCAATTCCAGCCGATCCTGGTTTCAGCGCAAATGTGCGGACATTCTTCGGATCCGGAGCCTGAACGAAAACCGGGACTTCCACTAAATTATTGGCCACCAGCGGGTTGGCCGATGGTGGTTTCAGATTCACTTCATCGTAATACCACAACAGCGTTTCAGTTTTCCCGGGATTCCAGATCAGGTTACTGAATACCTGGTTGTTGTCCATTTGTTCGGCTGGTAAAAAGCCGAGCTTAAAAACCACATCGTGGTACAAAGCATCTTCCACACCGCCTTCAAGCCGCGCCGGATCCCGCTTGTTGTTGTACAGGATATTATTAAAGATCCGATTATTTTCGATCGACATCAGGTGATTCTCGTCACTTTTCAGATCCCGGTAAATAATGGCACCATAGGCCATACCGGTAACAATGTTGTTGTAAATCTGGATATTTGAAGCATGCAGGGTTGGATTTCGGGCCATCGCACCGATTCCAGGCCCCATGCCATCGCCAACCAGGTTAAAGCGGAAGATCTGGTTGATTCCGAACAGTTTGACGGTCATCGCCTTCTTGTTGCGGTAATGATCGGAAAAGTAATAGGTATGTAAAAAGTAATTGTCTTCAATGAGGTTGTAACCACCGGTATCTTCGATGGTCATATCATCAGGAGCACAATTTTTATTAAAACGACCGGTGAAGGATGCTGCACGTTGCCCGATCAGTGTATCAGAAGAGGCAAAATCATTCCAGCTGCCATCAAAGTAATTCTTACGAATCACGTTGTAACGATCGTCGATCACAAAATTATCGTGCCCTCCGTGGCGAAAGGTATTATTTTCAACCAGGTTGTAGCGTCCGCAGGAAATGGAAAACAGGTCGCCGGCATCGTCCCCAATGGGAAGTGAATCTTCTTTACTTACAGTGGGTTTCCAGATCTTATGTTTATTCCAGGTGCCGCAGAAGTCAAAATTGTTTCCCTTAAAATGGTTATAGTTACTGTAGTTGGTAAGTTGAACGCCGATCCAGCCCCGGGCGTAAAGAAACTGGTTGTTCCAGAAGCGGTTGTGGGTGGCTGCATTCATATAGATCCAGGTGTCGAGGTTGCTTGCTTCGAAAATGCCCTTCCCGTTCAAAATCAGACCTGCGATATGAATAAAATGCTTGTCTATCAGTAAAATAGCCGTATCAGCATTGGTTAAAACAGGTTTTTCACCAGGATAATTCAGGTAGGTAATGTATTTTCCGGGTTCACCATTATGGAGTGGCATTATCCCTTTGGCGTTGTGAAGGTCATATTCACCTCCACGTAAAAGTACTGTTTCTCCGGGTAATAATGTGCGATTGGCTTTATCGAGTGACAGCCAGGGTTCAGCTTCCGTGCCTAGATTTTCATCATTGCCATGGACCGGGTCGAGGTAGTAAACAGCACCGGAGTTTTTTAATGAACCTTTACCCGGACTGCAACCAACTGAAAGAATGATTACCAGATACAGTATGAAAAATGGGAACAGAGTGCTCAATGTATTTTTACGAGTCTTCATCCTCTTCATTTCCAAAATCCTTTTAAAAAGTAATTATCTGCCAAAGTATAATTTATCAAATCTGCTTTTCGAGCAAAATTTTTAAGCCCCAATCCTGTTCCGTAATTTTTTTATCCTCCGGAAATGCATCAATCATGATTTTACCGTATTGATCCGCGGTTAGAATTGCTGGTTGATCTAACCAATTGCCTTCGATCGTATTGAACCAGCGAAAAACATAAGGTTGGTCTGCCAAAAGACCTGAAATTTCCGGTAGTTCACACTGATTTTCGAAATAAAGCAGGGCTAATTCCTGGTCTGGTGACAAGAGCATAAACGACCAGCCATCCAAACCATCCGGCTGGCTGCCTGCACTCTCCCTCGGGTGTAGTTTTTCAGACGCAGGCACCATTTCCTGATATTTATCGCCTTCTGACTCAAGGAATCTGCGTAAATATCCTACCTGTTCACCCGCCGGGTATTGCAATGCTTCCCAGATGTAGGGCCGATCTCCTGCGTTTTCTCCAACAGTGGTGCCATCGTACGCACCGGTACCGTAAATATGCCCTGCCAAACCACCGGAAAAGACACTGCCCCAGGCCTGGGCGCGACCGAAATAATTGTCGCGGTCAGAATTACGAATTGGAAATTCACCCGCTACTTTACATAAATTATTATCCCAGTTCCAGCCCGGGTAGTAGGGCTCCAAATTGGCAGTCGGTACCGGAGGTTTTATCTTAAATTGCTCTTCCAGAAGCGGGTAAAAACCATGATTACGAGGAGTATTTCCCACTGAATGCATGGTCAGCCAGGGGACTTGATCCCCACTTCCATAGACTGTATGAGTTCCTTCATAGATCAGTGAGGTTACTGGTTGTCCAAAAGGTAAAGGGCCATATTGATTGAACCAGGCAATCAGTGCATCATTAAATTCGTTTCCCGGAAGGGAAAAACTTTTAGCCGGCCAGTCCAAATGTAACGGACTGAAGATCAGGTTATGAGCGCCATAGCGGGCGGCAATATATTGTATGTACCTAATGAAGGATTCCGGCCAATCAAAGTATGCCTTCCAGGAAGGCCCGTGGTCCCTCCTCACCGTTTCCAGGAAAGGAACGAATCCTATTGTATGCAGGTAATCCATCTTCTTATCCAATGACTGGAAATAAACCGGATTGATGCGATCAAAATCTGCCATCGCTCCACTTCCCGTTAATTCAAAAGGGAGGTTTCCCGCTTCATCATGCATATCCTTGGCAGATGGCGTGCCCCATTTTTCCCAGGCCTGACGTACACCAATACCTTGTTCATCGATATACCTGGCATTGTATTCATCATTACGCCAATTTGGATAGGCGGCTATCATGGCTACTGAATTGTAACCTTGCTTTTGCCGGTAGTGAAATATATTCTCAAAGGTCAGGTTTTCAGGACCGGGCTGCCATTCCGGATCAGGATCATGCCCGCTCATCGGATAGCGCCAGGTTGAGGCAGCCCACCAGGTATCGCCAATAAAGAAAAAAGGTGTACCATCGGCATATTCCAGAGCATGTCCATTAGAAGTGGCTCGGATAAAACCCCGGCGATTAGGATTCTGCTCTTTTTCCTTTTCCGTCCATTTGGTAGCAATAAACGCACCTTTCTTTTCGGTGAGCCCATTATCATCTGGTTGATTTGAGCCACTATTCCAGGTCCATTCCCCTGGTCTGGTAGCTACAATTCTAACCTTGAAAGTCTGTCCGCCATCCCAGAAGCCGTAAACCCTTTTGTTAAACCCGGGCCCCTGCAACTGAACCCAGCAGTCCACATCCCGGTAAGGATTTTCATATTGATTTTGAGCAGTTAAAACTATTTCCTTAACTTCGAATACATGCCTGATTTCTTTTTCATTTTCCTTGCAAGAAAAAAGAACAGTAAACAGGATTAATATTAAGCTGAGAACAGGTTTCTGTAATTTCATTGTCTCTAATTGGGATTTCCGAACGAATTGAACTTCACACGATCATTTCCTTTTCCTGATTCCATTTTACCACTCTTTGTTCGCGGTAACTGATATTCGACATTATATAAGTAACCGATTCTTCAAAACCTTGCTGTACGTTGCAAGAGGGCAGCTTTTTAGTACGGATACAGTTGATCCATTCCAACATATGCAAGTAGGTACAATCTACCTTTTTGCCATTACGATACGTATAACCAAACCCTCTTTCCTGGTAATATTTGGCAGTAGCGGAAGTGGTGGCATCGGTCTCATCTTGTTTTGGGTTGTAACTAAAAACCGGCTCTTCCGGGTCTAGATTGAATTTTTTGTATTTTTCTGATCCGTTATCAGGGAAAACATTAAGGTTGATACTAAGCACCATAGAAGCGTCAGTTCCCATAATCAGTTTGTCCCGCCGGGTTTTGCTTTTCAGGGTGCAATCGTAAGTCAGCGTAAGCCCGTGATTGGCATAATTAAATACGGCATTGAATACATCGGGAATGTTGCGCGGATCTTTAAAATGGTAATTTCCTCCGGTAGCCACCACTGTATTTGGAATACCGAGATGCATTACCTGGTTGATGCAATCGTATTCATGGGTAAACTGATTTCCTGCCGGTCCTCCGCCATATTCAAACCACTTTTGCCAATTGAAATAGCGATCCAGGTCGAATTCCGTTGCCGGAGCACTGCCCAGGAAACCTTCCCAGTCGATGTTATCACGGTTGGCCTCAGGGTGAATACCCCTGATCCAGGCACCATGATCATTATTACGGTTGGTGTACGTTTCAATCATAGAAACATCCCCCAAAAGGCCCTCAGCCACCACCTCTTCAGCTTTCCTGTAACTTACCTGCTGCCGGTTCTGATGTCCCAGCTGGAAGGTGACTCCGGTCTGGAAAATAGCCTCGCGCAGGGCAAATGCTTCTTCAATGGTCAGGGTCATTGGTTTTTCCAGGTATACATGCTTGCCTGCCAATGCTGCATCGATAGCCATCCGGGCATGCCAGTGATCAGGAGTGGCGATTACCACGGCATCTACCAGGTCGTCGGCCAGCAGGTCACGGTAATTGTGGTAAAGTTTGGGCCCGGAAGTCTCTTTAATTTGCCGGGCTCCGGCCTTTGCACCATGCTGCACGGCATCGGCTCCAATTTCCGCATAAATCCTGAAGGTATCACAGATGGCAGTAATTTCTACATTCAGATCTTCCTGCTGGAGAAAATTTTTCAGGTTTGCATTGGCTTTTCCATTGGGGGTATTTTTTTCGACCCAATCCGGATCGGCAAAACCCAAAGCTCTTAGAAGCTGCAGTCCGCGGCTGCCGTTACCTATGATGCCGATTCTAAGCTTGTTACCGGGAGCCACAAATTCTGTCAACTTATTGGTTACATCAGATGATCCTAAGGTGCCGAAATCAGGAATTTTATTGGCTTTAGACCGGGCCTGAACTTCTGATTGATAGGATATGGCGCCGGCTCCCATAATTCCGATTACCGGAACGGTGGCAAGGCCTTTTAAAATATCACGGCGGCTGAAGCTGGTGTGGTTGGATTCTGAATTTTTTGACATCTTCTTAATTTTTTAAGCTGGCTTTAATGATTTATTTTCTACGCTTCTTCTTGAATTAAGTAGGCGATCGACTCCAATCAGGTTGCTGGTGGGAAATAACCATAATACCGTCAAAGCCAGGAATTCAATTACGTTTTTATCGATAAAGAAATAATTTCCTTCCGTGGGAGCGGCATAAATTACCCCTGGTATGGCTGGATGCGACAGGTAGTAAATGACTAATAACCCAATTCCTCCTAAGGTGGCATAACGTGCATTGAAACCGAGCATCAAAAACAACCCGATCACCAACAATGCAGTGATATTGAATGCATCCAGGAATCCAATCAGCCCGGCCTGATTAGCCAACCAGTGAAAAATTCCGGCTAAAAACCCTTGAGAATCCTCCAAATATCCCTGGGCAGACCATCCAGGCTGGTACCATTTGGCTAATCCTTCATAAAAAAAATGCCATCCGATCGCCACTCTTAATGTTACCAGGGCCCACATCTGCCAATTGGAATAATTATAATTTTTCATTGCTCAACTTTTTTTCTGAAATCAAATATTGTGATTCAACTTTCTTTAACGGGACCAGTAGCGGAAACTTTTCTTGCCAGTATTGCCACTGCTTACTTCCAGTAAGATTCTTTTCAATCCCCATCAATTGGTTTTTTNTGATATAATGTTTAAATGCATCGGACCAGGTAAAATCATACTTTTCAGGATTGTTAAAAACCGTGAGTCCTGACTCAAGATCTGGTGACTGATAATTTTGATCCTGGTTGAGCCACCAATAATTAGAATCGATTTGGATAGCACTTAAACTGTGACCATTAATAAATTCGTGGTCAAACAAGTGCCGGTTTTCTATCACCAGATTGCCGGTAAAAGCAATGGTACTGGGTAAAGAATCATATTTCAGTTTACGGCCATTATCTGTAATTTCGATGATTTGCTTTTGATCATAAAAAATATTTCCGGAGATGTTCAGGTTGTGATGAGGGGAACCGATCTTAAAAGTTGCCGTTTGTTGGTTGGTGGCAAAGATGTTGTTCTTAACCGTAATATCTTTCAACCTTGCTCCTCCTTTACCCAGCACAATTGCTGATCCACTGCTGACATCAGCAATCAGATTTCCTTCGTAAGTCTGACCCCCGAAAAGGTAATCCCCATTTTCATCAGCATGCTCGGATCCTGATTCAATCATAAAAACAGAGCCAGAATGCCAACGGTTATTCCCCTGCCCCAATACAAAGTTGTAGCGGATCTGCATATTCCGGGTATTGCGGGTGTTGACCGCCGAAACACAAGCCGCCGGACCAGCCCAGGGGCCCAAATGATCGATAATGATGTTATGTTCAAAAATATGATCATCACCGTGGATCTGAAAAACTTCCCTGGAGGGGCGGTAGTAGATGTTGTTGCGCACAAGCCAGCGGGCACGATCCTGGTACTTTGGTCTAATTACCCCAGGTACTTCTTCGATCACCGTATTGGCATCCAATAAAACATGGATCCAGCCATACTTGCAATAATTATCTTCGAACAATACATCCTGCTGGATTTTACGATCCTCCTCTTGCTGATAATGTCGTCTGGCAAATTCAAAAATCTTATTGAACATCCTGAATTCAAGCCCTTTAATGGCAGCGTACTTTAAATTGCCATCGAAAATCCCCCTGCCTTCACCATCGAGGTGTAAAGTGCCAATCTCATAATTTTCAGGCCCACCGTACCAGGTTTCGATCAGGCATTGATTGGGATCCTGATCGCCAAATGGCCGGATATACAGGCGATGTGTTTGCTGATCATAAAACCGGTGTCCCGGCTCCAGCAACTGGTGCAGGGAATCCACCCAAAACGTGGGCTCTCCGTCCTGCAGAAGCATGTAAGGCGCCACGGTAAAACTGGTGGTTTCAGGAGTATCATCATTTTTAGTGGCTGGCACATATTTATTCCAGGGCCAGATGTTCTGGTGAGTCCATTCGAGGTGAGTGTAGCCTGGATCAGTGACCCAAATCCGCGAATCATCATTGAGCCGTTGCCAGGAAGTATCGATGATCCAGGCATCGTCAAAAATAACTTTTTCATACCATTGGCCACTTTTCCTTTCCACACAACCCGGTGTTTCAGGTTCGCAGGGCATGGCAGAAAGCAACGCGTAATCATCATGGGTTCCCTGCAGATTAAGTTGGTATAAAGTATGATCGGAAGTTTTTTTATAAATGCCAGACCTCAAGTAAATCTTATCAGATAAAAATCCGTGGCTGGCGTTGCTATTTACAACTTCAAGTGCCTTATCTAATGTCCTGAAAGGCAAATCCAGTGAACCAGGATTTTGATCAATGCCGCTTTCAGGATCTACATAATAGCTATGGCTGTTCTGAACCTGGCATCTCCACATTTGTAATATTGCAAAAAATATGATCAACAGGCGCTTTTTCATCTCAAATTCAAATCATACCTGTTCATAGCGAACCTCCAATGGCGAAATACAGTATAAAAATTAATTTAGATCTACCTGAATTCATATTTAATTTAATTATTTGACCGCTTTAAGCTGATCAAGCCATTGCGGTTTCATTTCTGATTCCCATTGCTGCAGCAGCTTTTTCATTTTCTTCAGATCTTTGGGTTGTGCATCTTTCAGATCGTTCGTTTCTGAAGGATCAGCCAGCAGGTCAAACAGATATTCTTCCTGCACCTGGTCACCTTTATAATTGATGATGTACTTCAGATTTCCGTCTCTAACCGCCTTCAGATTGGCTTCATACCGCTTCTTACGCCAGAAAAGCGTACGGGAATAATCTTCGTTTCCTTGAAGCAAATGATCAATAATATCTGCCCCATCGAGATCATAGTTTTCAGGATTTGCACCAGCCAACTTTAAGATGGAATAGGTAAGATCGAAACTGGCTGATAGTTGGTCAGAAACTTTTCCTGCTTCCAGGTTTTCCGGCCACCAGACCAGGCATGGAACCCTGATTCCACCTTCAAAAACCTGTCCTTTGATGCCTCTGAAAGGACCATTATCCCCAAACCCAGTCGCCCCGTTGTCGGAGAAAAAGATCACGATCGTATTTTTATCCTGGCCGGTCATGCGCAACCGGTGAAAGATTTCTCCGATTCCCTTATCCATGTCTTCCACCATCTCGGCGTATTTAGCACGGTCTTTCAGTTGCCACTCATCGCCTTGTAAAGGCCTGTTTTTAAAGTCGTAAGGTCCCTGCAATGGTTTATGAGGAGCAGTATATGGAATGTATAAAAAGAAGGGCTGATCCGGCGACTGGCTACCGATCCATCTATCGGACTCTTTGGTGATGAGATGGGTCATGTAATAACCATCGCGGTAAATTTCCCGGTCGTTTTCGGCCAGGTTATGGCTACCGGTAAAATCATCAACCCGTATGGTTTTGGCCTTTTCCACATGATAGAAGTAGTCGCCTCCATACCCGATTGGGCCAATGCTGTAGTCGAAACCATGCTGCAAGGGACGGAATTTTTTCTCGTAACCAAGGTGCCATTTACCAATAATAGCAGTGGCATAACCAGCTTTTTTCAATGCCGATGGCAATACGGTAAAGGCGGGATCCAGCCCATTTTGGTGTCGTTCGGAAAGCCATTCTGCTTCATCATAGCGCCCGACATTCCCCGCCCCGATTGCACATTCGAGCCCGCCAACCCGCTGCTGGTACCTACCGGTGAGAAAAGCCGCCCGGGTGGGGGTACATTCGGGTCCATTGGCATAAAAGGAAGTCAGGCGGACACCTTCGACAGCCATTTTATCGAGGTTGGGTGTTTTAATATCTTCACAGCCATAGCTGCCAAGATCCCCGTAGCCCAGGTCATCAGCCAGGATCACAATGATATTAGGTTGATTTTGGGCCTTTATCCCTACCGAACCGGTGGCGAAAATAACGCATAAAAGTATTTTAAATATCCTTTTTGTCATAACTATCAAGATTCAAGCACCGAACTGGAGGCGCCATTGATAAAGCTCACTGCCGCCTGGTTTTTTCGTAAAAATTCATCCAAAAGGATCTGCCGGTTTTCTTTCCCATCCAATTCGAGCACACTCCCGGTGGCAAATGGAAATGAGCGGGTAACCATGGCCTGTTTTACAATTTGAAAGGTAATTTTCGGGTTGGCTTGGCTATTGGATTGCAAATTAGCGAGCGCAATATTTTTGCATTCTCTGATCCTGTATGGCGATTCCTCACATCCATCGATCGTGATATCCGACATTTGTACATCCTCAGCAAATTCACAAACCAAACCTTGTTCGGACTTCAGATTTACCCTGCTTACTGAAATGTTTTGCACCGGCATTTCTTCCAGCCCGGAAATTTCCACCGCACGTTTGTTGTTGGTTCCGGAAATATCACTGATGTGGATATTCCTGAACACCGGTGTCTTTTCATTTACCGGCTCAGGCTGGCTATCAATCCAGTAACGGGTGTTGATGTGAATGGCAGGTGATTTCTGGATGTTGTTCATGATCAGGTTGGTCATGCGGATATCTTCCACCACTCCTCCCCTTTCCCGGTTGGTTTTGATATGAATGCCAGTGGAGGTGCCATCGAAAATGCAGTTGGAAACCACCACCTTTTTCACACCGCCCGACATTTCACTGCCGATTCCTACGCCTGAGGCACCACCGGTCATCAGGCAATTGGTAATTGTGATGTTTTCACAAGGCAAAGCATTTTTTCGCCCCCATTCTCCTTTACCAGATTTAATGGTGATACAGTCATCATCCACATCAATTTGGCAATTGGAAATCCGCACGTTTTTGGATGATTCCGGGTTGATGCCATCGGTATTGGGCGAATCCGGGTTGTGGATATCGATGCCATCTACCACTACATTCTCGCAGGATACATAATGGGTGGTCCAGAAAGGAGAATTGCGGAAAGCCACCCCGCTAAGCAGTACATTTTTACATTGGTAAGCCTGGAAAAGAGATGGTCGTAAAAAGCCAAAACTCTGCAGGCTTTCTGCGTTGCCATTTTGCTGACGAAATAGTTGCTGCCATTTAGAATCCGGAGCGCTACCGGTTTCCTTATAGATTTTCCTTTTTTTCAGGATATAATCCCACCAAACTGCTCCTGCTCCATCGATGGTGCCCTGCCCGGTGATTGAAATATTTTCAGCACAGGCCGCATAAATCAGCGGAGAAAAATTGGTGCTTTCTACCCCTTGCCAGCGACTGGCTACCATCGGCAGGTAGTCGTCGAAGTCTTCAGAAAACTGCAGGATCGCACCGGGTTCAAGGTGGAGGTTGATGTTGGAAGCCAGATGAATGGCTCCGGTCAGGTAGCGGCCGGCAGGAAAATAAATGGAGCCGCCTCCACTTTCGCTCAGAACTTTGATTGTCTGATTGATGATCGTCGTGTTCTTGGTTTTACCATCAGCCACCGCCCCGATCTTTTTTATATTGACCGGCTGATCAGTTATAATAATAGTTTCATTTGAAACTGAACCGGATGGTACTACAAAACCTAATGATGCCGCCAGCACCAATCCGCTTTTACCTAAAAATTCTCTCCTAGCGTGATGCATTTGCTTTTTGATCATGTTTCATTAACAGTACCCAATCATATTCCGGATGCTGGTCTTTTTCCGGAAAAGCTGGTATTTGATAGGTTTTATTGGCTGCTTTGATATTTCCCACCGGCATAGACCTGCCTGTGCGGGGATCAAACCAGCTTACCTCATAACTACCCTCGTTTTTCAAATTGGAAATGGTAGGATTAGCCACACAATTACCCTGAAAATGAGCGATCACCAATTTATTATCTTCAGTCTTGAGCAGAGAAGCTAGCCCATACAAGCTTCGATCGAAGTAATAAGTACTGGTGCGGGGAGAAATATCTTCCCTTGCTACCCTTAAGTTGAACCATTCCGGTCCAACCATCTTCACGAAATCCCGGAGGTGTTTCATTTGCTCACCAGCTTCATAATTCAATGCTTCATCGAGGTAAATACCATTGAAATTAATTTCGCCTTCGATGCGCCGGGCCCCGGCATAAGCACCGGTACCAAAAATTCCACCGGGAATTCCACCGTTAAAAATACAACTCCAATGATGTACGCGTCCCAGGTAGTTGTCGTAGGTATTGCCCCTTTCTTCCACCCCGGGCTCCACGTACTTATTGGCCAGTTTCCAGCCTACATAATAGCCTTCCGACATAAAAACCGGCCGGTCTGCTTTCAAATACATGTCGTACATAAATTCGATGTCGTAGTTATTACGACGCTCGTTACCACCATTATGCACCATCAGCCATTCGGCATTCTGATAGTCGATGTCGGTTCTTTTGGGTGCCAGTGCTGTGTAGATCTGACCAAAAGGTGGCAATCCATATTTCCTGTAAGCAAAATCAGCAATGTCGCGCCAGAATTCAGCCCATTGTTCATTGGTCCAGCGACCAGTATAATCTCCGGTGAAAGTATCGGTATGTAAGGCACTGAAAATGACATTATAGCAATTGTAGCGGGCCCGGATGTAGTTGATGTAACGGGCCATGGTTTCCGGTGCATCATAATAGTAAGCCAGATGAGAGCCCAGGTCACGCCGGATCGTTTCCAGGAAAGGTACAAATCCTTGTTGGTGCATGAATTCCATCTTCCGGTCCAGGTTTTTGAAATAAGCCGGGTTGATACGGTCGAGGTTGGCACAGGAGTAGGAAGGTTCACAGGGACCTGGAAATTCGAAGGGCATATTACCATCTTCGTCTTCCATATTGGCCACTTTCCTGGTGCCTGGTCGTGACCACCCATTGCGGATCTGGATGCTGTCCTGGTCGAAAACCACCGCTGTTGGCTGATCATCGTCAACCCAGTTAGGAAAAGCCGAAACGATCCCAATACTGTTGAAGCCATGTTTTTTGCGGTTGAGGATCATCTCCTGGAAAGTAATACCATCTTTTGGCTGCTCGATGTAATCAGGTCGGGGTAGCTGCTCACCAAAAGGAATCCGCCAGGTAGAGGCTGACCAATATGTATCTCCCACCAGGAAAAATGGCGCACCATCAGCATATTCCATCACACACCTGTTGTTATGGACCTTAAGAAAACCATGCCGGTTTGGATTTTCCTGTTTTTCCGTTGCAGTCCATTCAGTAGCAGTGAAGGTCCCATTTTTGTTAAGGAAGCCTGAATCATTTACATTGGCATCACTGCTCCAGGACCATTCCCCAGGTCGTACGGCTACCATTCTCACCTTAAAAATCGCTTTTCCCTGCCCATCAAGGCCATCATAGAAACCGTAAATCTTTTCTTTAAAGCCGGGTCCCGTGAGGTTTACCCAAACGTCGACATTTTTATAAGGGTTGGCATAAGTATGTGCAGAAGTTAAAATTACTTCAACTTTCTCGTAAGTGTGGATTTCCCGGGCATTGATGGGTTGATTGTAAAAAAGCACCATCAAACCGATCCATAAATATCTGGGGGACACGATTTTCCTGTTTAAATGATTGAAGAAAAAAATAAAAGGACCATTGCAGGTCAGGAGGTTTTTCCCCAGCCCTGCAATGGTTTATGATTTAATATTGAGGCATTACCTGGTTTAGTTTTGGATTTTTAAGTCGCTCGTCGCCAGGTATCGGATAAAGGTAATGACGTTCATCTACCTGAAATCCCTTGGCAGTACCCATTTCTTCTACAATTCCCCATCGTTGGTAATCGAACCAGGCTTTACCTTCGTAAGCAAGCTCAAAAATTCGTTCGTCGCGGATGGCTTCACGCAGTTCTGCTTCCGATAAGCCGGATAATGGTTCCAGGCCAGCTCTTTGCCTAACCAGGTTAAGACCGAAATAAGGATCACCGTTCCCACTTTCCAAAGCTGCTTCGGCATGCATCAGAAGGATATCAGCATAACGATATACAATTTGATTCATACCATTGTCTCGTTCGATGCCATCACTAACCCTGAATTTTCCGGTGAAAGGAACTCCAAGTGTACCTTGTTCTTCTGGTGTCCAAAATTCTCTTTCACCAGTCTCTGAAGAAATAAAATCAGTCAGGAAAGTTCTTTCAAACCTTAAGTCAGACGGATCCCACATTGCGTAAAACTCAGGTCTTGCCCTTAATAATCCGAAGGAACGAGCAAAATCCAATGCACCGGAAGGATTGGTAAACATTGCTCTGTAATTACCTTCACCTGCTATGTTGGGCAAAAATTGTACTTCAAAAACTCTCTCTTTATTGTTTTCAATTAAAAATACATCATCATAATCTTCAAGAAGTTCAAAAGTACCGCTTTCGATAATTTCCGAGGCTTTTGCTTCAGCCTGCGCCCATTCATCAACGCCACTTACCGACCAGTGATTGGGATCGGGAGCATTTTGAGCTAATCCTGAACGTTGCAGGAAAACTTCGGTTAACAAAGCCTGAGCAGCAAACTTGGTGGCCCGGCCACGGGTAGAATTCCCCCTTGTTTCTGGCAACATACTTTCAGCAAATTCGAGGTCTGCAAAAATCAGGTCCCAAACCCTGGGAGCGGTATTATCATTATTATGATCATTATCCTCTACCGACGTGATTTCCTGATCGGTATAAGGAACCTGACCCCAGAGTTTCACCAGGTTAAAATAATGCATCGCTCTTAAAAACCGTGCTTCGGCAACGATCTGGTCAATGTCTTCCTGGGTCATATTTGAAATTTCAGGTACTCTTCCGATCACAGCGTTGGCCCTGTTGATGCCTTCATATAAAGTTTCCCAAACAGAATTGATGGAAGGCATAATTTCATTCCAGTCGTAATCCGCCACCTCTTCAGAATCTGTACCTTCAATATCGGCACCAAATGATGGAGCTTCTCCTAAAGTATAAATCCCACTGGCATAATAATCCTGGGCTTGTAATATATCATAAGCCGCGTATAAAGCCGATTCCGCATCATCTTTAT
>JGI12210J13797_10299427_pt1 | contig 22152 bp, 15 predicted proteins | sample ElkSlonscriptome_3_FD_13797 | JGI IMG/M metagenome (IMG submission 13797)
TTTCTCTACTATTCGATTATCGATTTTTATGAACGTTCGTTCGACGCCTCGGACACGAACGGTTCAGCAGCGCCCCAGATGTACACAGGCAGACCGATTGGCTATATCGGTTAATATCCCCTTCAAGGGGGGACTGCAAAGAGTGGCGGGCGGGCTGACCGTGAAAAGATGGGGTGCTGATGAATCGTTCAAGAGATTTTCGGTGGCAATAGCGAAGAGGATCCACCCGTACCCATTCCGAACACGGAAGTTAAGCTCTTCAGCGCCGATGGTACTGCATGGGTGACTATGTGGGAGAGTAGGTCGCCGCCGAATCCTTTAATAAAGCCCCTTGGTGAGTATTTCGCCAAGGGGCTTTTTGCTTGTGCCTCTGGGTGGCAACACAGCGAAGAGGATCCACCCGTACCCATCACGAACACGGAAGTTTCCCTCCCCTTTCACCGCTTCGCTCGAACCGAGATGACTCGCTCTTCCGCGTCGATGGTACTGCATGGGTGACTCTATGGGAGTGGAGGTCGCCGCCGAATTTTTTAATAAAGCCCCTTGGTGAGTAATTCGCCAAGGGGCTTTTTGCTTGTGCTTTTGGGTGGCAACACAGCGAAGAGGATCCACCCGTACCCATCACGAACACGGAAGTTTCCCTCCCCTTTCACCGCTTCGCTCGAACCGAGATGACTCGCTCTTCCGCCGCTGATCTCTCTACCATCGCATAATTTTGTTGTTAATTTTTTCCGGGTAGTATAGTTTTGATGTTTTACAGCAAAATGTTCATGGTAAATAGCTGGAAAATCGAATTATTATTCAAAGCCACATACTGTTGGCAAAGATCATCCCTCTTCGTGCATCTGACACTGTGTCAACATTCTTCAAGCAATGAAGCCAATTCAGGGCTTATGTTATGAGTAATCGGTATCGTATACTATTTTGCGGTGACGTAGTAAATGGATGTAATATCGAAGATGTTAAAAAGAAACTGGTCTCCCTTTTGCAAGAAGATCAGGAGAATATCGACACGCTGTTTTCCGGGCAGACCTACGTTATCAAGAAAAATGCTGACCTTGAAACATGTGAACGAATACGCAGATCCTTCATTGCCGTAGGCGCGGTCTGCTACATCAAGGATCCCAAACCGCAGGATGCCTCTGAGGAAGATACCGAAGGCGGAGATACCCTCCAGATCATTGAATCATCCGAATCTTCTTCACCGAGCCTGGATACTGTCAAATCGCAGAAGAAATGGAAGGCCTTTCTCGGTCGACTTTCAACCTTGCCGAACACATCCAGGCAATCTTTCAATGGCACCAAAAACAAGACCGTTGCCTTTTGGCAACACGCTTCTGAGTCCATCCAATCGGATTTTGAGATCGACGGGGCCAAGGCGCTTGTGAAAAACAGGTATTTTCTTTTTCTGCTGCTTTTTTCACTTTGTGTGCTCTTTGCCCTATCATGGGCTGTTACCTATGAACGCAAGGCCATGCCTATGACGACCTCTAACCTGGAGGCGCTGGTGGAGCATATTGCCTTTATAGAAAATGCCTTTACCACCGAAGAACTGCAGACCATGACCCAAAATCGCCGTGATTTTCTAGATTATGTTCTGGCCGACCCTATACACAAGAAGGGCTATGAATTTGAAGCGACCTTGGAGGGCATGGCCAAGCACTATCTCCTGGACAAATTCACCCATGAGGAGCACAAAAAAGCGAAGATTTATCTGGAGATCGCCTCTCATGAGCGGCGAGAACTGGTCCAGCATGGCACCATTTCAACGGAGCTGGGAAAAATGCTGGGTGATGTTGCAGCAAAGATGGAGAAGGGCCAACAGGCATTCTCCGCCGGAAAAGACTGAGAATGCCTTTTTACCTCTCCCGTTAAACTTCTCTACATAAGTTCACTGAAAAAATCGTTACCCTTGTCATCAACGAGGATAAACGCCGGAAAATGAACCACATCAATCATCCAGACCGCTTCCATCCCCAGTTCCGGATAGTCGATACATTCCACTTTCTTGATATTCTCCTCAGCAAGAATTGCGGCCGGGCCGCCTATTGAACCGAGATAGAAGCCACCGTGTTTTTCACAGGCGTCGGTAACCTGCTGTGATCTGTTGCCTTTGGCTATCATGATCATGGAACCACCGTGGGACTGCAGCAGATCGACATAGCTGTCCATGCGGCCTGCGGTGGTCGGACCGAAGGACCCGGAAGGCTTGCCAGGAGGTGTTTTCGCCGGACCGGCATAATAGATCGGATGCTTCCTCAGGTACTCCGGAAGATCTTTGCCGTTGTCGAGCAGTTCCTTGAATTTGGCATGGGCAATATCCCTGCCGACAACGATGGTACCCGAGAGCAAAAGAGATGTACCCACCGGATGTTTGCGCAGTTCAGCCAGGACTTCTTTCATCGGTTTGTTCAAATCAATCATCACGCCGTGATCATGGCTGCGGCGATATTTTTCCGGTATCAGGCGTCCCGGATCGCTGTCCATCTTTTCTATCCACAGACCCTCCTTATTGATTTTTGCCTTTATGTTTCTATCGGCTGAGCAGGAGACGCCCATGCCCACGGGACAGGAAGCACCATGGCGGGGCAGACGAATAACACGAACATCGTGAGTGAAATATTTGCCACCGAACTGGGCGCCTATTCCTAGGCTTTCCGCAGCTTTCTGTAGCTGCTTTTCCAGTTCCACGTCACGAAAAGCCCGCCCATATTCATTGCCGACACTCGGCAGGCCGTCGAGATACTTCGTTGATGCCAGTTTAACCACCTTAAGATTGGACTCGGCACTGGTGCCGCCGATGACAAAGGCCATATGGTAGGGAGGACAGGCCGCCGTGCCCAGGGTTTTCATCTTTTCTACCAGAAAACTCAACAGTTTCTCAGGATTGAGGAGCGCTTTGGTTTCCTGGAAAAGATACGTTTTATTGGCACTGCCGCCGCCCTTGGCTATGAAGAGAAATTTATATTCGATGCCCTCATCGGCATACAGATCTATCTGTGCCGGCAGGTTGGTACCCGTGTTTTTCTCGGTATACATGTCGAGAGCGACGGTCTGTGAGTAGCGCAGACTCTCCTGGGTATAGGTATCATATACGCCGCGGGAGAGAGCCTCAGCATCGTTGATGCCGGTCCAGACATTTTGTCCCTTCTTCCCCATGATAATTGCCGTGCCGGTATCCTGGCACACTGGCAACTCACCCTTGGTCGATACTTCGGCATTTTTCAAAAAGGCCAGGGCAACACCTTTTTCATTCATTGATGCATCGGGATCATCAAGGATCTTCGCCACCTGTTCATTGTGATCGGGGCGAAGCATGAAAGAAACGTCCCGCAACGCCTTTCGGGCAATCACGGTCAATGCCTGCCCTTCTATAACAAGTATCTCCTGATCGTTGAATTTTTTAACGGCAACATATTTTTCAGATCCTTCAACCTTGCGATACTGCGTCGTATCTTCTGCCAGCGGCAGAGGGTTCTGGTAAAAAAAATCAGCCATCTCTCACTCCTCACTTTACCTTCTGAAAAAGAAACGCCACTGCCCACAACGGCAACAGCCGCGGGCCCGGCCCAATATTTTGTAAAAAAGCAATATAGCTCTACTTGTACTCGTTTTTCAAGGTGATATTCAACATTCAAGGGGAGAGATGTTACTGGTAGTTCGCCAGCAGATGCCTCTGTCAATCGCCTGGTCAGCCGCACTCAGCCTTCAAGGTATTCTTCCATCTTAACACGTACTTCCTGGAAATGGCGGCCGATTATATCACCATAACGATCAAGATCGGGACCTTTCGTGTCCAATTCGAGATGCTCTTCAATTTCGACGATCGCCTGCTGCATTTTAATGGCACCAACATTGGCAACGGCTCCTTTCATCTTGTGTATCTGTCTTTTAAGCTGGGTATTGTCTTTCTCGATAATACAGGTGTCCAGTCTGCGAAGCTGATGCTCCATATCGACGACAAATTTTTCCACAATACTCTTGGCCAGAGCCTTGTCGTTAAGCACCCTTCTCTCCAGTTCGTTTGCGTGGAAAATATAATCACCAGCCTCTCTTTCTTTCTGCAACACCCCATCCGACTGCATACGCTGCTGCTTTGGTGGTGGAGCAACGCTTAGATATTTCTCCAGAATGTCAATCAGAGCTGCCGGTGTCACCGGCTTTGTCAGATAATCGTTCATGCCAGCGGCAATACAGCGCTCCTTGTCTCCCTCCATGGCATGGGCGGTCAGGGCGATTACAGGGATATTTTTGTCCTTGACCTCGCAGTGACCCTGACGGATTTTTTTCGTGGCCTCTATACCATCGAGTTCCGGCATCTGTACATCCATAAGAACCAGGCTGTAAGGAAAGGCCCTCAATGCCTGAATGGCCTCATTGCCGTTGGCGACTCCATCAACATGGGTATAGCCAATTTTATGTAAAATACCTATGATTACCTGTTGGTTAATACTGTTGTCTTCGGCGAGCAGTATACGTAGTGTTGCCGACCCCTTGACGAACTTTGATTTCTTCTGAACAACGTTGCTCTCCTGCCGTTTGCCGGTTACAAGTATCTGCAAGCATTCAATCAGTTCATAATAGCGAATGGGCTTGGCAAGAAAGGCACGAAAACGCATGCCGATCAGATCGCTCACTCTTTCTTTAGAGGAGGAACTGTGCATCAGCACCATTTTCAACGGTTGTATGGAGTGGTCCTGAGAGATGGTATTACCGTAAAAAACACCGTTCTTCTCGGAGAGGTCCATACCGATGAAAAGGTAGTCAAAAGGTTTGCCGTTCTGACTTTGCTGCCGCAATATCGTCAGGGCCTCATGTCCGGTCGTCGTTTCGACCACTGCAGCTCCCCAGTATTCGAGATACCTTCGCAGATACTGTCGTATTCTGCTACTCCGCTCAACCACAAGTACCTGTTTTGCAAGAATTGACTTCAACCATTCCGGAACCAATTCTCGTCGCTCTTGCAGCTTAAGCCTGGCAGTAAAGAAAAATTCGGTCCCCGCACCCTCTTTCGAACGAAAATCGATATCCCCACCCATCAGAATACACAGCTCCCGGGAAATAGCCAAACCAAGCCCGGTTCCTCCATATTTACGGGTAATAGAGCTATCGGCCTGGGTAAAGCTGTCGAACAGTTCCGTCCTCTTCTCTTCAGCAATACCAATACCAGTATCCCCTATGGTAAAACGCAGAAGGACCTCGCCATTTTCAGTTTCCAAGAGGCGAACATCTATTCCCACCCTTCCCTTATTGGTGAACTTAATCGCATTTCCCATAAGATTGAACAATATCTGGCGCAGTCTACCGGCGTCACCGGTAAGCAGCGACGGAACCTGCGGGTCGACACAACAGCTGTACTCCAGCCCTTTCGACTCGGCCCTGAGATAGCTCATGTCGATGAACTCATCGACCAACTGCCTCAGATCGAATCTGAGCGACTCAAGTTTCATTTTTCCAGCTTCGATTTTGGAAAAATCAAGAATATCGTTGATGATTCGCAAAAGCGATTCACTGCTGGAGCGAAGCGTCCGGACGTAGTGCAGTTGGGTTTCATTGAGATCGGTGTCGAGAAGGAGTGTCGTCAGACCGATGACGCCATTCATCGGCGTGCGTATCTCATGGCTCATGTTGGCCAGAAACTCCCCTTTAGCCCGGTTGGCCTTTTCGGCCAGCTCCTTGGCGACAAGCAGTTCCCTGGTACGCTCATTGACCAGTTCTTCGAGGTTCTCGCGGTGTTTGTCTATCTCCTTTTTGTGAAGAAGAAGTTTTTCCGACATATCGTTAAAGGCCGTGCTGATCTCTCCTACTTCGTCCGTGGAAGAGATGGCTATTCTTTCTCCGAGGGTTCCCATTTCGACACGCCGAATACCGTTCCGCAGGTCAACGAGTGGTCGTATAACCGATCTGGAGAGCAAGTGATTAAAGAGAATGGCCATCGAAACCATCGATCCGAAAAGCAGAAGGGAGATAATGTAAAACAACCTGTCACGCTCCTGGATAATCTGCTCCATGTTATAGTAGACTGCAAGAAAACCTATCCTTTCGCCGATGGCTGAAATATCGTTGAGATATAACGAGTAGGTCCTCTCGCCGATACCAACCTCGCGAAAATAATAGCCCACCGCATCATCGAGGACTTCAGTCGGTTTGACGAAATGATAAAAAGCGTTCCCTGAACATAAAAGCATGTTGCCGGTTTTACCATAGAGGCATACTCTCTCAATCTCAGGGACTATGTCATCAATGGTTGCAATTGTCGCCTTCAGAGCCATATCCTGATCGGCGAACATCTGGTTTGCCAGACCGTTGTGCTCCTGTTTGAAAATTGTATCGAGAAGAACATTGATATTATCGAGATGATTGCCGTATCGTTTATCTTCGAGGGGGTAGATGAGGGCGAGGAAGAGTAACAGGGCGAAGGTGGCCGTCGTTAGTAAAACGGCGTTGATTTTTACTTTGAGGCTGGTGAATTCCATGGAAGAACCAGTAATTCCGTTTGCCCTCGGGCCGCGTATATCTCAGGAACGAAGAATTTTGACTATAGTCGGCCGGGTATCCTCGAACTCAATGATGATAACCTGTTTGCCTTTCGGGTCTCCATTGGCATCAAATCCTATCTCACCGGTAACCCCCTGGTAGGATTCGATGGAAGCAAGAGCATCTCTTACTCTTTTGCCGTCGGTGCTGCCAGCCATGCGCATGGCCTCGACCAGAACCATTATAGCATCATAGGCCAGCGGACTGCTGAAACTGTCAAGGGTCGAGCCATAGAGCCTAAAATATCTTTCTTTGAGGTTACGACTCATTTCCTGGTCGACCACCGGGTGCCATGGCACAGTAAGATAACTGCCGTCAACCGCGTCTTCTGCGTAGGCAGTGATCCCTTCCCAGGCATCGCCGCCGAGGAAAGTGAATGAAAACCCCAGTGCTCTGGCCTGCTTAATAAAAAGACCACTGTCTCGGCTGTATCCAGGCAAATAGACAACATCAGGATCGAATTGTTGCAGCTCTGCCAGAAGTGTGGAAAATTCTGTAGAATCTGCACGATATTGGAGTTTTGCAACCACCCTCCCACCAGCCTGCTCAAAGCTCCGTCTGTAGTAATTACCAAGTTCTATGCTGTATTCCTCGTCAATATTGGTAACCACCGCGGTAGTTTGAGCACCAAGTTCTTCTCTGGCGAATAGTGCCATGGTTCGGCCCTGGTGGTGGTCGAGAAAACACACCCTGAAAATATAATCACCCACCAGAGTAACCTGCGGATTAGTCGATACCGGCGTGATCATTGGTATATCGGCCTTTTGCAGAACGGGGGCCATGGCCAGCGAGTGCGAACTCCTTATGCCGCCGACAACTGCGGAAACGCCCAGCGTCACAGCTTTCTGAGCTGCCTGCGCCGAGCCGATCGGCGTACTCATGGTATCAAAGACAACCAGCTCAAGCTGTCTGCCCAAGACGCCTCCCCGGCTGTTGACATCATCGATGGCAAGCCTGACCATCTTTCCCAGGTCATCATTAGGCAAGGCCGCCTTGCCGGTAACCGAATACATTAGCGCAATTGTAATGTTTTCCGAAGCGTTGGCCTTCTGCCAGCATAAGCTCAGCATGCAGACAAGCAGTGGCAGGCTCCACAGGAGAAGGGAACGGCTGCCGAGTAAATAGAGACTATAGTCGCCCTGTGCTTCTGCCTTCTTCATTGGAACATCACCAACCGCAGGAAGATAAAATGGAGTAATTGATTTTTCCGTGATTCACCATCTCTGACTATATTATAGATTGCAGAGAAAAAGAAGAGTGCCCCGGGAAATTTCAGGATATTTGAGCCTTCCATCTCATAAGCACTCAAATGCACAACACATCTCTCATTCACGTTGATAACGCTCCACGGTGCCGCCTGCCGAGGCTCACGCCTTGGCGACAGGAAAGGGTTTACTAACTCCCTGTCCGCTGGTATGTCTATGGTCGAGATTTTGTGCCGTATCCAGCAGCATATTTCACCCCAGGCAGGAAAACAGAATATGACTGATAGTTCCGCATCCCTCGCATCTCTCGATCACAGCATCTACTGCAACTTCTGTCCGGGCTACTGCTGCTACAGGCTTCCCGGCTCAACCTTGTTTGTCACTGCTCTTGATATCAACAGAATCGCCAGACATTTCAACCTCAGCGACGGCGAGGTGAGAAAGCGGTTTATGGAGAGCAGAAACACCTTCAAGACCCGGGAAGACGGCTCCTGTGTTTTTTTGCGCAACGGCGTGTTCGAAAAGCGATGTTCAATACATAGTGCCAGGCCACGGCAATGCACGGAGTTTCCCTACGGCAAGCCGTGTCCCTACCTTTACCGTCAGGATCTGCTGCAAAGAATCCATCCCCGCCTACTCGCCTCTCTGGCCGCACCCTGTCCTGATCAAAGCACCGCTTCATCATCCATCGACTAGGCTCCGTATTCGTCTCCCTCCGATGGTCTTTCTCGGCGGTATATCACTCTCTTGAATACTCACCGTGGCGCTTCGTAATTTTTTTACTGCATGCTTGTCAAAAGATTCCAAGAGATTATGGTGTCAGCAGACCGCATAGCTATCTTTTTTTTTGCACAACTTTACAGTGAAAGCAAAGCAGAACTGGGGTGCCCAGCGCAAGGATGCCAGTAATTTTTGCTGACACGGTGGAGGCCCGCACTGTCCATGGACTACATCATCCCCCCATACGAGCGTAATCATGCCGGTGAAGCGCGTAAGGTCGGCTTCGAACTGGAGTTTAGCGATTTGGAGGTTGAGGAAGCTGCCGATATCATCGCCGACACCTATGACGGCCACGTCGAAAAAAATTCCGAAGTCGAACTGGAGGTTTCAACCACGACTATGGGGACCTTCACTGTAGAACTCGACTGGCAGCTTGGTAAAAAAATCGCCGAAGGAAGAACAGGTAAATCCATTTCCGCTGAGAAGGACACCGGCGACACTCTGATGCAGTGGGCCAAATGGCTGGCCGGCCAGGTAGTCCCCGTGGAAATCGTCTGCCCACCCCTGGAAATCCGAGATCTTCCCCAGCTGGACCCTATGATCGATAATCTGCGACGCGGGGGTGCTAAAGGAACCGACGAAAGCTTCATTTATGCGTTTGGAGTTCACATCAATCCGGAAATACCGGATGGTGATCCAACAACCATAGTTCGCTACCTCAAAGCTTTTGCTCTGGCTCAGGGCTGGCTCTTCGAGAAAAACGGGATCGATCCCGTGCGGAGAATCACGCCCTATATAAAGCCTTATAGCGAGGACTACATCGCACATGTACTGGATTATGGTGATAAAACCACCCTGCCGCAGCTTATTGATGATTATCTCGACTACAATCACAGCCGCAATAGAGCCCTGGACATGACAGTGCTCTGGAAGCATTTTTGTCCCCAGCGCCTGAAAAAGCATGCCCACGACGACAGTATGATCCGAGCAAGACCGACATTCCACTACCGGCTGCCAAACTGCGAAATTGAAAAACAAGGCTGGTATCTCAGCACTTCCTGGAATATCTGGTGCGTAGTCGAGTACATCGCCGCACATCAAGACATCTTAGACACTCTCACTGCCAGAAGACAGCAGAGCCACAGCAAGAAACTCTTTAAAACTGACAGAACATGGCACAACGAGCTCGAAAAAATAGCAGACGACCTGCTATCGGAGTAACCGGCAACAGTAAACGATTCTCGCCATCCTGGTTATGCATACGTATCAGCCTCTGGCTCAGCGGAGCACGGGCAATTCGAATCAAAATCGGAGACGGTACAGACCTCAACGGCCTTGCCGGCATGGTAATCAGCGGCGGTGACGACATCCATCCGGCTCTTTACGGCGAAGAACCCCAGATTGGCGGACGTTATGATCGGGAGCGGGACACCATGGAAACCACATGCATAGACTTTGCCCTGAGAAACGACCTGCCGCTGCTGGGAATCTGCAGAGGGCATCAACTGATCAATACGGTAATGGGGGGCAGTCTGCATATCTCCTTGAAAACACTGCGCATCCAGACCTCGAACGCATGGAGTCTGCTGCCCAAAAAAAAGGTTTCTATTGAAAAAACAGGCAGGTTGGCCACCATCGTCGGCAAGACATGCATTGTCGTCAATAGTCTGCATAGCCAGGCAATTGCCGAGGTTGCCGACCGGTTGTCCGCCGTCGCTTTTGACGACGATCACATCATCCAGGCTATTGAAGCGGCCGATGACCACGCCATTCTTGGTGTCCAGTGGCACCCTGAGTATCTCTGTTTCCTGCCGACGCAGCTGCGCCTTTTTCGCTGGCTGACAGCTCAAGCCAAAAACTGGGAGAATCAGGGTGCCTGAGTAATGTTTTCCTACCTGCTGCTGTTTTCCTCCGCTTTTCTGGCCGCCACCATTCTCCCCTTCTACTCCGAGGTTATCCTCTTCGCCCTGGTCCGTCAGGGCGAATCTCCGCCGCTGCTGATTCTTGTCGCCTCCCTCGGCAATACCCTCGGCGCCGCCGTGAACTGGTATCTAGGCCGCTTTCTTCTCCAGTACCAAGACCGTCGCTGGTTCTACTTCAAAAAGGAGCAGATCACCAGAATGCAACTCTGGTTTCAGCGCTACGGCGTCTGGTCTCTGCTTTTTGCCTGGCTGCCTCTGGGCGGCGACGCACTCACCTTCGTCGCCGGGATGATGAAGGTACGCTTCATGCTCTTCTTCTTCCTGGTGGGCATCGGCAAATCACTGCGCTACGTTGCCGTTGTATACCTGGCAGACTGGTCAGTATGGCTGGGGATGTAATCTGCCGGCATGCTTTATTCTTCCGGCGTTGATTGCACCACGGCTGCGGTGTCATGGTCTACGACCATTTTCCTTTTTGATGTATACATGCTAAACTTTTATGAGCGTTTGCGGCCCCGAAAAGAGGAACAATTCTCTCTTTACCCCATAGAGGAAAACAGTATCGGCAGATAGTCCCTGTTTACAAACATACCAGCCGCCACTGCCTGAAACTGAACGGGTGTCCATTAAGTAAAATACCATAACAAATCATGACGATACCGACTATAACAGGGCTGGTTAACAATGCGGCTTTACTCATTACACTGGTCCTGGTTTACGATGTCGCTGTTCTGCGCAAATTAAGCCAAAAACACGATATCTACCAGCTTCCGGTGGGCTTTTTTCTGGGTGTCATCGGCATCCTCATCATGATGACTCACTGGCACTCTCTTCCCGGACTGATATTCGATACCCGCTCTGTGCTCCTCTGTATCTCCGGGCTGTTTTTCGGCACCATCCCCACCCTTATTGCTGTTATCATAACCAGCGCCTACCGCCTCTATATCGGCGGCCCAGGCCTATGGGTCGGTATTGCAGTCATCATCACTTCCGGGGCAACGGGCCTGGTCTGGCGTCACCTACTACCGCAGAAGAGCAGCGGTATCACCTCCGGCTCCCTCTACCTGCTTGGGCTGGCAACCCATGTCGTTATGCTGTTGTGCATGTTCTTGATGCCCTTTGAGATGGCCCTGAATGTTCTCAAGGACATCAGCCTGCCGGTGATCGTTGTATTTCCTTTAACAACGCTGCTTCTCGGCAAACTGATGACCAATCGTTTCGCCCGTATCGAGTCGACCAGAGCCCTGCGCGAAAGCGAGAAGAAATTTCGCGACCTATTTGAACACCATGCGGCGGCAAAAATGCTCATAGATACCGAAACCGGTAGCATCACCGAAGCTAACTCGGCTGCAGCGGCATTTTACGGGTGGTCGAAAACAAAGCTTAAGAAAATGCGAATCCACGACATAAATATACTTTCAGCCGAGGAAATCCATAAAAAACTGGCCAAAGCCGCATCGCTCGACCGTGGCTACTTCGAATTCCAACACCGGCTGGCCGACGGTTCCCTTCATGATGTTGAAGTCTACAGCAGCCGTGTTGAAGTCGATGGCCGGGAGCACCTCCACTCGATCATCCACGACGTAACCGAGCGTAAAAGAACTGAGAGAGAACTGGCCAGGCAGAAGAAACTCTTCGAAACCATGTTCAACACCATACCGGACTGCGTTGTCATCACCGACCCTGAAAGGCGAATAATGCTCGCCAACAGGGGGCTGTTGTCAACCTTTGGCTACACAATGGACGAATTACTGGGCACGACCACCGAAAAACTCTATGCCGCTCAAGACAAATATCAACAAGCAGGCTCAGAAATATACAGCGACGAAGCGGACAGCGACGGCAATCGGTATGTCACCTCCTACAAAGACAGCAACGGCAGACTGTTTATCGGCGAGACTTTTGGTGCGAAACTCTTCGACAACGATGGCGAATGGCTGGGCAATTTGGGAGTCATCCGCGATATTTCAGCACAACTGAAGCAGGAGGAACAACAGATTCAGCTCGAAAAACAACTGCTTCAGGCCCACAAAATGGAGGCACTCGGCACCCTGGCCGGCGGTATCGCCCATGACTTCAACAATATTCTCGGTGTGATCATGGGCTATGCCGAAATGGTCAGGGAAAACAGCGACACGGATTCCCTGACCGCCGGCGATACCGAGCAGATCACTCTCGCCGCCGGTCGGGCCAGAGATCTGGTCGCCCAGATCCTCGCCTTCAGCCGGCAGGCGGAAGCCGAAACGGCCATCGTTCAGCCGGCGGCGATCATCAAGGAAATAGTCAAGCTCCTGCGGGCGACACTGCCTTCAACCATTGACGTCCGCCAGGAAATTAAAACTGAAACCGGCTACATACTCGCAGATCCATCCCAGATTCACCAGATCCTGATGAATCTTTGCACCAATGCCTTCCATGCCATGGAGGAGACTGGCGGCATCCTCACCCTCCGCCTGGAGACTACGGTGCTCGATCCTACGAGCGCACCCGAGGCCCCTTTGCGTCAGGCCGGAAAGTTTCAGCGTCTGGAGGTAAGCGACACCGGCTGCGGCATTGCCGAGGAGGTGCTGGAGAGGATATTCAATCCCTTCTTCACCACCAAGACTCAAGGCAAAGGAACCGGCATGGGTCTGGCCATCGCCCACGGAATAGTCAGTCACTATGGCGGGGTTATTCGCTGTGATAGCGAAGTCGGAAAAGGGACGACTTTCACTCTTTTTCTGCCCGAGGCCGAAGGTGAACGCCACACAACAGAACAGCCGCAGCCGCAGATTCCTGCCGCCGTCGGCAGTGAACACATCCTTTTGGTCGATGATGAAAAGATTCTGGCCCAGATGACACATACGATGCTGACCAGACTCGGCTACAGGGTGAGCATGAGGACAAGCAGCCTCGAAGCGCTGGCCGCTTTTGAAAACCAGCCCGATGATTTCGATCTGATCATCACCGACCAGACCATGCCGGAAATGACTGGTCTCGAATTGGCCAGAAGAATACTGCGGGTACGGCCACAACTGCCCATTATACTCTGCACCGGTTTCAGCGCCACCATTAACGAAAAGAAGGCACTTGCTGCAGGGATAAAGGCCTTTGCAATGAAACCGCTGGTAAAAGATACCATGGCCACCTTAATCCGCGAGGTCTTGTCATAAGTGGCTCTATCTTACATTAATGGTGCTTACAATAAGACTTCGGGCGAATATATCGCAAAGCGGCGCTCACGACCTTTTTCTCTGCTGAGTGTTTTTCACCGCAGCGCCGGCTTGCTCAATAGAGCGTGTTGGCATATACTTTTTTTATCACCCCTGAAACTCAGCGTATCCGGTTATTACACGACAGAGGTGCTCTTTTCACGGGTTTATGGCAATCCGGTAAAAGAGTATGCCTGTCTCAAAACGAGGTGCTGAAGGTACCTGGCAACCAGGTATACTTTTGTTATCGTATCGTCGATCTTTCACCATCTCAACTCCGAAGGAATACTTTTGTGACTCTCGAAATCTGGCTCGTTTTCGCTATACTGCTGATCGTCATCGCCGTACTGGTGACAGAAGTCATGCCCCTTGAAGTCTTGGCCCTGCTGGTCCTGGGCACTCTGGCCGTAACCGGTTTGGTGACGCCTGTGGAAGCGCTTTCCGGCTTCAGCAATCCGGCGGTGGTAACCATCTGGGCGGTATTCATACTCAGCGGCGGCTTGACCAGGACTGGCATCGCCAACATACTTGGACGCTATCTTTTGAAAATGGCAGGCAGCGGCAGGATGCGAATGATGGTGCTTATCATGGTCATAGCCGGCGGTCTCTCGGCCTTCATGAACAACGTCGCCGTCGCCGCGCTGATGCTGCCGGTGGTCATGGATATCTGCCGCAAAACACACTCTCCCCCATCGCTGATGCTGATGCCCCTCGCCTACGGCTCTCTGCTCGGCGGACTGACAACCATGATAGGGACACCGCCCAATATCCTTGTCAGCGAAGCCTTGCGGGCCAACGGTCTCACTCCTTTCGCCCTCTTCGACTTCACGCCTGTGGGACTCTTCGTCATGGTCTCGGGCATTGGTTTTATCGCTTTGGTCGGTAGCCGCCTGCTGCCCAGCCAGGACCCGCTAAAGGAAGAAGATAACGCCGAGCATCACAAGATCAGCCAATACAATCTGCAGGAGCGGCTTTTCCGCATCAAGATCCCTTCGCAGTCGGCGCTTGTCGGCAAAACCCTGGCTGAAAGCCATCTGGGCTCGCAGCTGAGTTTAAACGTCGTCGGCATCAACCGCGGCAGACAAACCAGACTGGCCCCCCCCAGAGACGAAAAACTTGAGGTCGACGATGAACTGATCGTTTCCGGGCATCTCGACAGCATTCGGGAAATGAACAACTGGGGGCAACTCCTTGCCGAAGGTTCTCCTTCGGAGAGGACCGGCCTGTTATCTCAGGAAATGGGAGTAGCCTCGGTCAGGCTTACCGCACAATCGGCTTTTGTCGGTCACTCTCTATCCGCCCTCGACTTCCGCAACCGCTTCCAGCTCAATGTCCTCGCCGTAGACCGTCAGGGAATAAAGGTACAGGAAAAGGTAAAATCGCTGGATCTCCGCCAGGATGACCTTCTCATTGTCCATGGAACACTACCACAGATAGAACGATTGGGCGCAGAAGACGGAGTCCACGTTACCGATATACTCCAACAGGAGATCATCGATGATCTTAAACTGGGACAACGGCTGAGAGTATTCACGGTACCCAACAATTCGGCGCTGCTTGGAAAGACACTTTCCCAAAGCTGTCTCGGCGATGCTCTCGATATTCAGATTCTCTCCATTATTCGCGAAAACGGCACAACTGTCCTTCCCTCATCGCAAACGCTGTTCGAACCCGGAGACCGACTGGTGGCCGTGGGGTTGTCCGAACTCGTCGCCGACCTCCTGCTCCAGGGGCTGCAGGCGGTGTTCATTAGCGAGGGACAACAGAAGGATATCTCCGTACTGGAAGACGACGCCACCGGTATGATCGAGGTTATCCTTTCCCCCCATTCACCCCTTTCCGGACAGACAGTGAAAGATATCGGTTTTCGTGAAAAATATGGGCTTACAGTTCTCGCTGTCTGGAGAAAAGGCCGGCCCATTCGCACTGGCCTGCGTGATCTCCAGCTGCAGCTGGGAGATGCGCTGCTGCTGTTGGGGAGCTGGAAACAGCTGACGGTACTGGGCCGAGAAAACGATTTCATCGTTTTAACAGAGATGATTCAGGAACCCGCCAAGGAGGAGAAGGCGGGGGTCGCCCTGACTATTATGGCCGCCGTTCTGCTACCTGTCATTTTCGGCCTTGTTCCGATATATATCTCAGTAGTTATCGGCGCGGCAGTCATGGTTCTGAGCAAATGCCTGACCATGGAGGAAGCCTATAGATATATTGAATGGAAAGCGGTTTTTCTCATTGCCGGCATGCTGCCCCTCGGCGCCGCCCTTGATCAAACCGGGGCGGCCGCCATGGTTGCCGAACAGACCATAGCTCTGCTCGGACCACTGGGGCCTTATGGGGTTCTTTTTGGTTTACTTGTCATTACCTTCATGGGGACCAGCATCATTCCCACCGCCGCACTGGTCGTACTCATGGTGCCGATCGCCCTCAATACTTCTGCAGGACTGGGTATTTCGCCCTACCCCCTGATGATGGGAATTGCCATGGCTGCTTCTTCGAGCTTCACTTCTCCCATCTCCCATCCTGCCAACGTTCTGGTAATGGGACCAGGAGGATACACCTTCATGGACTACGTCAAGGTCGGTCTGCCGCTGACTCTGGTTATTCTGGCCGTACTGATGATCGTCATTCCCATATTCTGGCCCCTCGCACCTATCTGAGTGAAACATGATCCCTATCTCTGCAGCTGGCAAGGATAGACGAATCCCATTTCTTTCACCGATTAGGTATGAAACAGAGCTTTCTGTTCATGCACTGGAGGTACCTATCCCACGGGACACCATACCCTATCCAATGTGGCTTCTCTGCAACCGTCCTGGCTGCAGAGACCCGTGATATACGCACCTCCAGAACACCAGTAGGAGATTGGCTGAAACTCCTAGGTAATCAGATTTCTTTATGGCATTTGCATAATTTGTCACTATATTTGTGAGCATACATAAGGGGCAAGTGCGCTCCGACTGCATGGAGTAAGACAGCCCGACAAGGAAACAGGGACCTATCCCTGATATGGTATCAAGAAGGGATGAAGTTTGATGTTTTGTGTACTCTATATTAGATACTTAAGCTCTTTTCAGGAAAGATTCTGAATGGTACAACTTGGATAATTCGGAAAGGCGATTGTGAACATTTCGACCCTTCAGGCAAGACGATATGGCCTGCTCTCCATTGTCGCTTCTGTAATCGCCATCCTCCAGTATCAGCTTTCAGAGATCTGCTCGACTAACGGACCATTTCAACTCGTGAAATACTCGGACAGCCTATGAAGCGCTTCAAAAACATCTTATTTATCCTCGGTTCGAATGATGCGGAAGAAGAGACGACCGCCGAAAGAGTCCGTACCCTCGCCCGGCAGAATGACGCCAGGGTCTGTATTGCCAGGGTGCTCGACGAAAGCTTCATAGAACAATTGAGTAAAATCTTCTCACCGCCCATGAAGCAGATGGCCGAGCTGGCCAAAGACCATCTTCAGGAGGAGGTAGACACTTTTTTACAGCGCAGCGACTGGGCAGGAGTCGAAACGACAACCGCCGTGTTGAAAGGCAGGGATTTTATCGCCGTAATCTCAAAAGTCCTGGGCGATGGTCACGATCTGGTTATTAAAAGCGACCTCAACACCCACGGAGCCGACCAATTGTCAATGCGGCTTTTCCGCAAATGTCCCTGCCCGGTCTGGGTGATACGCAACCGGGGTGACGGTAACTTCAAACGTATCCTCGCCGCTCTGGATCTTGGCAACGATGGGGAAGACAACCTCAGACTCAATCGCAAGATCATCGAGCTGACCCACTCGCTCGCCAGTCGTGAACAGGGAAAAGCCCACTATCTTCATGCCATGCATCTAGAATACGAAGCCATGATGCGGGCTCCCCGCTTCAATATGGGCGACAAAGAAATCACCGTGATCAAAGAGGAGATGCGGCGGAAAAGCCGCTCCTCGCTGGAACGGCTGTTTGCCGAAACAGCCATCACCGTCGCTCCTGAAAATATTCACCTTCTCCAGGGAGAAACCAGTGCGGTCATCAACACTGCCATCAAAGACCTGGAAGCCGATGTTCTTGTCATGGGTACAGTAGCCCGGGCTGGCGTTCCCGGGCTGCTCATCGGCAACAAGGCCGAGAAAATTCTCTCCAGAATTACCTGTACCGTCATGGCTGTCAAGCCCGACGGATTCGTCTCTCCCGTCAAAATTTAAAGAGTGAAAAGAAGATGAGACTCATCGATTCCGAGGACCCTTTTCTCTGGGTGTTAAAAAAGATAATACACATCTCCCTCAAGGCCTTGGGATTGCTAATGATAATTGTCATTATCTCCGGCGTCATTGATGTCGGCTGGACCCTCTATCAGCGACTGATGTCCCCCCCTCAGTTTATTCTCACTATAGGCGACGTGCTGGCCACCTTCGGAGCGTTCATGGTCGTCCTTATCGCCATAGAGATTTTCCAGAATATCATCCTCTATCTGCGCGACGATGTCATCCATGTGAAAATCGTCCTCTCCACGGCTCTGATGGCCATCGCCCGGAAGGTAATTATTCTCGATTATGATGAACTGGCGCCTATGTACATTTTTGCCACCGGCGTCGTACTCCTGGCAACGGGAGTTACCTATTACTTCGTTTTCAAAATCCCCGAGGACTCATCTTCGGAACTGGGCAAGGACATGCTCTAAATTAACGATACATCTAGGCAATATCTATAGCAACCATACATCACCCATTGCTTCTCTACTGTGTTCTCTACAGTTGATACGCTTATTTCATGAGATACCAAGGCCAGGCAACAATCACTTAAAGGAGACGAATCTTCCACAAAGCCGGAGAAATACTCCATTCGACCTGCCATGAAAGTACCGAAGCCTTGACCATCTCAGTCAGAGACAACATGGCCGGAAGCTGGCTGCATTCTTTCATGAAAAACCGCATGAAAGAGTAAATGTGTGTTTTATTACCCCTGAGACTCAGCGTAGCCGAATAGAGAAAGACAGGATGCTCTTTTCACAGGTGTATGCAGCCAGGAACAGCTTCAGGCAGGACCCCAGAAATGGGTTTACGGCGTTGCGGGGGAAAGTACCCCCTGTCCCAGAATGAGTTGCTGATCATTAGGGAGCATCGGGAAGTTGTAGTATTACTTTTAGATGGGAATAGCCATTCGCGATGAGTTTCGTGAGTGGTAGGCTGTTCACCATCAGAACACCACTAGGCAAAGAGTTTTTTTCACCACTCAGGCGTACCTTCTGAGCTATTCTCTTCGTTATCAAGTGCTTAGGGTAGATTACGACAGTCCGCAGCCCTTGATGTCTCGGCTATGAACTCAGCAGACACGTCACATATTGGAGCTAGTTGCCATGTTCTATGTCTACGGAGTTGAAGGTTTGCAATTCCAGGGAAGGCTCGAAGATCTCGTCGCCAACAGAAGGGTTGAAAGGGGCCGTGCCGTAAGACCGGTAAAAAGCGAACAGCAGTCTGCTGAAATTTCCCCGGAAAATGCCCAGGCCATCCACAGCTACCAGCGCTATATCAACCGGGAAGACATGGTTGAACCACTGGTTCATATCTTTCAAATAATGTCATCACCGGTCTCCACCATCGGTAGAGACACCTCCCTCTATGATGCCTGGATAATGCTCAAGCAGAGCAATATTCGCCAGCTCGTGGTCACCACCGGTTCCAGACAGGTCCTGGGGGTGGTCTCCGACAGGGACATTCTCAGCCGCATCAATATCAGCGATGACGAAATAGAAGTAAACCGCGATCTTTCCGTCAACGAGGTCATTGCCGATGAGACCTACTCCACCGACGCCATCAGCGATATCCGCAGGGTGGCGCGCGTCATGGCGTATTACCATCTCGACGCCATGCCGGTTATCGAGAGCGAAAGACTCGCAGGCATCGTTACCCGCGGTGACATCCTCCGCGGTTTTGCCGCCAATCCCAAGCTCAACCTCTGGGCATAGCCGCCTCACCCGCCATGGCCCTTGATCATTTTCCCTTCTGTCGCAGACGGGCGACGCTGTTCACCTTATCAGCCATGCTCTGGTGTCGGTCGGTACGGGTTCCCATTTTTATGGTCGTGGTGATTCGTGGAGACCCCATTGCATGAACTCGCTCATGGCATCTTTTCACTGCAGCCATTACGACATCCCACTCGCCTTCTACATTGGTGCCATAGGCATGAAGTTCAGTTTTGAGACCGGCCTCAGCCATAATCTCCTGACACGCGGCGACATACGAAGAGACCGAGACCCCCACACCAAGGGGGACGATACATACATCCATGATCACATGCATTACTGCAACCCCCTTGCATCACTCTTCCTGCTTTGACTGCAGCAGCCGAGATCAGACGGCAATGTTTTCCTATGATATTTCATCAAGCGTTCGCCCACGCCGCCTCTCAGAGATCCTTGGAAATGGCGAAACAGAACTTGACACCCCGTTTACGGTTCGGCTCCATCCAGACTTCACCTTTATGACGATTGGCAATCTCCTTGACTATGGCAAGCCCCAGACCAGACCCGGTCTGCTCCGCCGAACTGTTCTTTCGCTGGAAAGGACGAAAGATGCGCTCCGAATCCTCCACCTTCATACCGACACCATCGTCGCGTACGGTAATAATATGGTAGCCGGGGGTGTTCTGATAGCCAATGGATATTTTGCTCAGTTGCGGACCGCCATATTTTAATGCATTTTCGACGAGGTTCCTCAAAACACGTATAATCGTCGATCGATCCAATCGAATGGTCGGATTGTCTGGAAATTCCTCCCAGACAATCTGCCTGTACTGCAGTTGGGCCTCAAATTCTTCCCTGCTGGTTCCGACAACATCCTTGAGGGGAAGATCTTCAAAGGTGGGCGCAGTCTCTTTGGATGAGATGAAATCATTAATCTTCTCGACTAAATCGACAACTTGACTGGCGGAATCAATAATTCTGTCGCAATACATCAACATGGTATTCTTCGGCAGATCCGGCAGCTTCCGCCTGAACCTCTCGGCTAGACCGCGTATAGCCACCGCCGGGTTTTTGAGATCGTGGGCCACCGAGTAGGCAAACAATTTTGTCTCTTCGGTGTTTCGCAAAAGGGATTCTTCCATGATTTTGCTGGCAGTGATATCCGTATGTGTGCCCACAAAACGCAATGGGGCGCCCTCTTGATCATATTCGATGATCTGTCCACGAGCGTGAATCCACTGCCAGCCACCAGCGGCATTCTTCAACCTGAATTCGGCTTCGTAGTTTTCGGTTCGTCCTTGAAAGTGATCCCGCAGAGCCTGAACCGTCTTTTGCCGGTCGTCGGGATGCAGTAGACTATCCCATGTAATTCTTCCTGTTTGCAGATCCTCCTCGGTATAACCGAGAACCGTCGCCCATTTGGCACCGTAATAGACATCACCTGACTGTAGATTCCGGTCCCAGACACCGTCGGAAGTCACATCAAGGGTTTTTCGCAATCTTCCTTCGCTTTTGAGAAGTACCTGCTCCGCCTTTTTTCTCTCTGATATATTTCTGGCAAAGGCACAGTGGAATTCGGTGTTATCAAGCTTCAGATAGCTGACCTTGATCTCAACGGGAATTATTGATCCATCCTTGCACCGATGTTCGGACTCTATGGTGATCTTGAGCTTATTCTTCGTTTTTTCCCAGTGGGAAGGCCAGATTGTCTCGTTATAATGAGAATCGATGTGTTCGACTCTCATCTGCAGCAGCTCTTCGCGGCTATACCCCAGATGTTCAGTTGCCGCATCATTGACATATATGAACCGCCTCTCCTTGTTGATCCAAAAGATTGATTCAGCGGCGTTGTCAACGGCAAACTGGGTCAACTCCAATCGGTGGTTGTCTATATCTTTTTTGTGAGAAGAACCGGAAGAAGACATGTTATAGACTCGAACCTTAAAGAATTCCACCTGATCCGGTGCCGGAAATAACTGCGTAATCAGCCTACACACAGGTGGCGGGTGGACCGTTGCCCGATGGGTGTTGTAAAAAACTTTCGCCCCCCAAACTGTCGGTTCGGCAAAGGGTGCGGCCTCTCTACCCGATCAGTTGATAACCAGAGAGCAGCCCACGCCACCGCAAACATCCCCCTGATCCTCAAGGTCATCGACAGGATGACAGTCGAGACGACAATGGGGCCAATGCTGAGTGCTGAACACCTGCAAGATATCTTATCACCTTTTACACCAATGTATAAAGCCAAATAGATTCTTTTTACTCGCACCTACAGTATAGCTCCCCGCTGACTCTCCATCCTATACCTGCTACATTCTTCCTTGCACCGTTACAGGAGCTCTGAAAAAGGATGCCATTCATTCTTTGAGCCATATGGTTGCAGATGATCCTCCCTCAAAGTAGCGACAACGAATTACCTGGCGTATCTGTCTGGTATTTCTATCTTTCCGTACCCTTGCCACATCTCTTCACGATTTCAGATGACATACCAACATATCACAAATCTTCTTCAAATGGTGTTTTTGGCACCCTAAATGGTCATATGCACATTCACGCCACCTGCTTTTTCCGAACAAGATATCTTCATAACTTTTATTTTTCTCCTTTCTTCAGAGAACCAACTCACGT
>JGI12210J13797_10326196_pt1 | contig 22145 bp, 20 predicted proteins | sample ElkSlonscriptome_3_FD_13797 | JGI IMG/M metagenome (IMG submission 13797)
TCTGCATCGTCTTCGGCGTCGTCCTCTGCATCGTCTTCAGCATCATCTTCGGCATCGTCTTCGGCGTCATCCTCGGCGTCATCCTCGGCGTCATCCTCGGCGTCGTCTTCGGCATCGTCCTCTGCGTCATCTTCAGAGTCGTCTTCGGCATCATCTTCAGCGTCTTCTTCGATGTCGTCCTCGATGTCATCTTCGAATTCATCATCGTCCAGCAGTACGGACATGCTGGCCCAGGACATGGAAGGGAGCGAGGCAGGAATTCGGAAACCCTCGCTTTGGACTGATGGCGCGGCCGCGAGGGCAATAGAGGACAATCCAATCAAGAGGATGCGTGTTCTGGACATCGGTAGTACTTGCATGGGGCACCTGCTCAGGTCACAACTCAGTATAGGCCGAGTTTTCGAGGGTTTTCCGTTGCCTCATTGCCCGGAATAAAAAATGGCCCCGCCCATAAAGTCAGGCGGGGCCATCTGGCGATATCAAGAAACCTCGTCAATGAAGCATCTGTTGTGCTTCTTGCCGCGGACCTCTGCGTACGGTATCAAAGGCCTGGTTCCTTTTCGAACGCTAACGGACAGATCGATCAGTCGTCATCTTCATCGTCATCATCATCTTCATCATCTTCGTCGTCGTCTTCGTCGTCGTCTTCGTCCTCATCGTCCTCGTCCTCGTCTTCGTCCTCATCGTCCTCGTTGCCGCAGTCGTCGTCATTGCCGCCTTCGTCATTACCGCAATCGTCGTCGTTGCCACCGTCATCGTTGCCGCAATCATCGTCGTTTCCGCCGTCGTCATTGCCGCAATCGTCATCGTTGCCGCCGTCATCATCATCATCGTCATCGTCGCTACCGGCTCCGGGAACGGAAGGGAAATCAGCACTGAGGAAGATGACCCCACCTTGCTCGATCGTGATCACCTGGCCAAGGGGGTCGAAGTCGAGGGGCAGTTTTCCAGACTCGACGGGATTGGAGAATTCGACTTCGCCCTCGGTGTCGTCGTCGATCTGGATGACGCTGATCTCTGCGCGCATTTCATTGCCAACCCAGAGCTCATAAGTGCCGACGTCCAGGTCTTCGATTTCCACTTCGAACTCGACGCGGCCCGAATACTGGTCCAGTTCAGCGTAGCCGTAGGCATCGGGGTCGGTGCCGGTATTAAAGAAACGAACGCTGGTCTCCGAGTTGCCGAAGGGCGGCGTGTCGTCGTCCTGGCCGTCATCATCGTCGTCATCGCCCGGCGGTGCAAACGCAGGATCGACGATTCCGCTGAACAGCACCGCGTTGCCGTCCACGATTTCGACCAATGCACCCAGCGGATCAAAATCGAGCAGCAGGTCACTGTCATCGCGGGGGCTTGAGAACTCGATTTCGCCTTCCGTACCATCGTCAAATGCAACGACCTGGATGCTGCCGCGCTCAACCCCGTCTACACGCAGGGTGTACGCGCCGACCGGAATGTCCTCGACCTCCACATCGAACTCAACGCGATTTGGGCGTGATTCGAAGTCGACGTCGGCCTCTCCGCCAGGAAACGCGCCTTCGTTGATCAGGCGAACGGAGAAATCAAGCACTGGATCCGACCCGCTGCGGTTGTCGACCACAGAGGCGGTGCATGACACCCCGGCAGAGTTCGTCAGACGCTCGATCGGCATGGATCCCGAGCCGAACTGGGCGTCATTGCTCTGCCAATTGACGGTTCCGCTGTTGCAGCCATCGAAGGTCATGGTCACTGTGCCGAAGGGCTGAAGCTGAACATCGTCGGAGTTGAAGGCCGCGCCGAAACGTGCGCCGACCGGGCGCGCCATTTCAAGTTCGAGCCGATTGCCCTCGATGTCGTTATTGCCGATCAGCCAGACCTGGTCGCCGTTGGCGTCATAGGTGAACCAGAAGGCGACGGCCTTGCCATCGGGCAGGATCTGCAGCTGAAATCCCTGGCCGCTGGTGTCAGCGTTGAACCAGTTGCCGGTGAAACCTCCCGTGATCATGCCGGTCTGTGCGGCAGTGAATGATGTGACCGACAGCATGCCGGCCAGGGTTAGTGATTTGATCAATTTCATGATGAATTCCTCGTTGCTTTGATCGAAGGCTTGCGCCTGTTCAGTCGATGTCTCTGAAGTCCGGACGCTGGGTAAACGTTTGGGTAGAGCAATTTATTCCCATCGACTGAGAAAAAACTCGAGGAAGGAGGTCGGGCGGGGCCCAGAGATGATGTCAGAAGAAGACGTGGTCGGCCCAAAGGCCAACGCCGATGGCGATAAGGATCAGGCCGCCAGCGACCTCAGCGCGTCGGCCGAGCGCCTGATTTGCGAACGGACCGAGAACGAATCCAAGCGTGCTCATGGCCATGGAGGTCAAACCGATGACCAGTGCCGCCCAGGCCGAAATCCCAGCCAGGTGCAGGGCGACGCCCACCACGGCAGAATCCACGCTGGTAGCGATTGCGGCCAGCACCGTCCAGCCAAACTGGTTCGATTTGGCTGGAACTGCGTCGCCTTCCCCGAGTTGCGCCTGGCGAATCATGCGCAAGCCGATGAAGCAAAGGAGGAACAATGCGATCCAGTGATCGATCGCACTGATCAGTGTGACCGATGAGGCCAGGAACCAACCCAGCAGACACATTCCACCTTCAACGCTTCCGAAGACAAGACCGTTGCCGGCCGCGTGTCGAAATCCAACCCGACGACTGACAGAGCCTCGCGCAACCGATGCCGCAAATGCGTCAGCTGAAAGACCGATGGACGTCAGGCCGAGTAGAGCTCCGTTAAACATGAGCATAGGGCCTTGAAGAACGAACTGTGATTATACAGGCTCTAGTTCGAGCACGACTTTGGACAGGGTTGTTCTGATCATCAAGGACAGAACGAATACAGGCATTGGTCGCCAATGATCCGGACAGGGCCCCTTTGGTCATCTGACAAAAGGAGTCCTGCCCTCTACCAGCCGCGTGTGCCCGGGCCGCCCTTGAACGGGCCCTTGACCCAGCTCAGGATCCAGCCGCCGTAGAAGTCGCCTTCCTGCGGGATGACGCGCTCGCCGTTGACGAAGCAGGCCTCGACCCGGCCGGCATAGAAACTCAGGTAGTCCTTGATCGTCGGGTCGGACGCATCGGGGTAGGCCCAGGCGGCGTCCTTGATCAGTCCGTCGGTGGTCTTCAGGTGCCAGTAGCGCGCCTGGCCCTTCCACTCGCAGAAGGTGCGGGTCGGGCTGGCTTCGAGGAGTGCGAAGTTCACATCATCGGGCGGGAAATAGAAGCAGGGCGGGTGCGAGGTTTCCAGCACCCGAACGCCCTGATGGGTCTCGGCCAGCACCTCGCCGTCCTGTTCGATCTTGAGCGACCAGTCGACTTGCTCGATGCGCGGCGGGCGAGGATAGTCCCAAACGGATTCTTCAGCGATGGCGGTCATCGTCATATCCCGGATGCTCTACAAGGGCGGAATTGTGCCGAACGACCGTGAAGACCTGTAGGCGATGGCCTTGGCTGACGTGATCGGTCGCTTTGATACGCCTGGAGTTATCTACTGCACACGATTTTCTCGACATCTTGGCCCGATCGGCGGGCTGGGTGTCATGATTTGGCGTTCCTGATCATGAGCTTATTGGTTGGGCTTGAAACAATTCCGAAGCGTCTGATAAACCGTCGGACTGCTGAGCAACTCGATGTGGTTGGTGTTCGGGATCAGATGCTGATTTTGCTCGGGCAGATCGAGGAGTTTGTCCGCCTTTGGATGATGGCCCAATGCGCTAGGGACTGGGACCAGTCCATCGCCGCGCAGTTTGCCAATAGGTAAGGAAGCATCCTGGCTGAGCGAGGCGGCAATGGCGTGGGCATTGACGTGTTTTGGCAAGACGGCTGGTGCGCGGTGGTCGCCGAACTCGGTGGTGTGCGTTTGGTTCCAGTCCGAATCGATCAGATTGCCGTGGCGCAGATCCTGAATGCCAGCGCTGCGCAGCCGTCCAAGGCGCGCGATCGGCGCGCTGTAGGGACTGGCTTCCAGCAGCCGACCGGCCAGGTTGCCGATCCGCTCCAGCGGCGCCCCGTGATGCGGCGAGCCGAGGAAGACGGCGGTCCGAAGGTGCTCGGGCCAGTCGTGACCCAGTTCCTGCGCGTAATGACAGGCGCTGCGGATCACCAGCCCGCCCATGCTGTGGCCGATCAGCACTAGCTCTTCAATGGCACACGGCCAGTCGTCGACGAGCGACTGCAGCAGCAGGGCCAGATCTCGTCCGTTGGTCGAGATTCTTCGGCCGGTGTTGTAGTGCAGGTAAAGCGGTGCGACGCCCAGCTCCTGCGCCAGCCTGGCGCCGTGGTCGTGCCCGTCGACCTGCCAATGGAGATCATTCATGCACAGGCCGTGAATCAGAATGACGGGCCTTGGATTGTGGGGCAGGAAAGCGTTTGAATGATTTCGAGCAAATACGGTCTGCCCGTCTCGGCGCAGCGTCATCGGGATGGCGAGCGGATTCTCGCTGGCGTAAAGATGATCCCCGAAGACACCATTGATGCGCGCGACCAGGGTTTCACGCGCGAGATGCTGGGATGACTTGAGACGAATCTCGGGCAACAAGCGGTGCGCGGCCTCAAGGCTGAAGCCGACGATGCGGGTCACGCCGCGAACGCTGGAATAGATCTGGCCGCTCAAGCCTCGTGCCCGCCGAGAAGGGCTTCGACCCAGCGGTGGTGCCACCCGCGAGATCGAGCTGTGCATGGCTTCGACCACGTCAGTCACGCCGATCACGGACTGGATTACCAGACGGCTGGCGCCCAGCACGTCCTGCTTGCTCAGCAGCGCCTGGCGCTCCGGGAGCTTATCGGGTAACGATTCCATTCTGCCAATGTACGCCCTTGTCGCGCCTGTCCTGGTGATCACGTCCGGGTGATCAGATTTTTTTATGCCATGACGTCATGCCTGCCTTCGCGCATCCAGACTGACACCCGCCATGGGATGAGCGCCTGTACTGCGTTCTGGCATCATGAAGTCCGGCTGCCCAATCCAACCAATGAAAGTATCAATGGGACAATTTTTTGCCTTTCGACTCCGACGCTGGATTCCCTAGCTCTTGGTCTTTGCTGTGGTGCTGACTCTGCTGGCTGGTGGGTGGGCCATCCTGGCGACCGACTGAGGTGGCATTGTCATTGGCCTGCTAGCTGAAGTCGTAGAGCATCGGAGTAAATTCATCGGAAACGATAAGCTTATCGGTACCCGGTGTACCGTCAAGATTGGCCCGGAAAAACAATCGGTCTCGGGGACAGGCGGTGTTTAAAGAGGGCTGCGCTCGCAGGGTCACGTGACGCTCAGGATTCAGTGGGCTGGTGATGCGCCTGCTCAGTCAACCAGCTACTGTCGCGTCCGGCCAGCAGTTGGCTTGAGGTCTAGTGAATCGCGTTCGACCGTCTGATCCTTGGGCGGGTACCGATGGTGTCTTTATGGCGTGGCCGCAATCTAATCCTCGAAGCGATCGCTGAACACGCCATCCAGATCATCATCGGGCTGGAGTTCGAAGGCGCCGATGTCGCAGTCGGAACCTGCGGTCGCGGGTCTGGGCAGGCCGCGTTGGTCCGAATTCACAAGCACAAAGCAAGGGCTGATTGCGTCGATGGCCACGCTGCCAGGCAGCAGACCATGGGTGAGGGTTAATCCACCATTGTCACTCAGGCCGGCCAGGGCGATGTCGCTCAGGGGCGTGGCCGTGCCGGTGCAGCTAGCATCTGTGGCCAGGCTGTCGGCAAATGTGGCCGGTGCACTGCAGGCCACTTCGCTAGCTCCGGCCTGAACCACCAGGCTTCTGTTCAAGGTCACGCTCGAATCGTCGTCTGGGGCGACGTAAATGCCGTCGTTGCCGTTGCTGGCGGTATTGAAGGCAATGGTGCTGTGGTCCGCGACGACAACACCGGGTTCTTCGTCTGAAGGCACCCCAGCCAAGTAAATGCCGCCGCCGCGAGTGTCTGCCGAAACAAGGCTGTTGCCGGAAATCGTGCTGTTGGTCAGCTCGATTTCCGCGGCGCTGAGGTGCAGACCGCCGCCCCGCGCGTCTGTGGTGCTGCTGACAGAATTGTCGGAGAAGACGCTGCCGACGATAGTCCCCGGCGTACCGAAACCGACCAGACCGCCGCCGTAGCTTGTCGATTCGGCCTCAGCGCCGGTGGCCGTGGCAATAGCGCTATTCCCGCTCAGGCTGCTTTCGAAGACGAGCAGTTCGCCATAGATTGCAATGGTGCCGCCAACGGCCACGCTGTTTGCATTGAGGCCGTCGCTGGTGGCCAGCGACGTGTTGCCTGAAATGGCGCTGTTGACCAGTGATAATAATCCGCCCGACACCACCAAGCCGCCGCCGGCAGCAGCGGCCGAGGCATTTTCGCCGCTGGCTTCTGCAGTGATCGCGTTGCCCGTGATCTGGCTGTTCACCAGCGAGACATTGCCACCAAGGACCGAGACCCCACCTCCGTATGCGGCCGTGCCGGCGCCCGTAGCGGCGAGCGAATTGCCCGTTATCAACGTATCTTCCAGGCTGAGATTTGAATTGTTGCCAGAAATCGCCCCGCCAAAAATTTCGGTGCCAGTCTCACGGCCTCGTGTCAGGGTGAGTTGCCCTATGTCAACGTCGATTTTTTCCACATCAGATGGACCCTCCATCGCAAAAACCTGCGATAGATTGTCCCCGTCGATGACCAATCCAGCCGGATCATTGCTGACGGGTCCAATGATGGAGAGGCTGCTGGTGATGGTTATCGCCGAGCCCTGGTTCAGGGTGATGGTCGTGTTGGCGAGTGATGGATCGAAGATGATGGTGTCAGCAGCCATCGAGCCCGTGCTGCATCCGCCCTGGCTGTTCCCATCATTGGCTGAGGCAATCGCTTCGCGCAGGCTGCAGCCGCTCACCATTCCGATCGGTCCGTCCGTGTTGGTGTCAACGGTAATCGTGGCGGCAAGCGCTGTTCCGCTCGCCAGCGCTGAGCTGATCGTGACGGTCAACAATGACTGACGTAGGGCGTATTTGTTCATTGGATATGGTCCTGGCGATCGTTCGTTGATAACTATTCCGAGCTCCTGGTAACCGAGTCTCTCGGAAGCTAGTTTTTCGATTGCGCGAGAGGATACATGAGGCAAGTCAATACGGGTAGCGCCGACATGGATGCAGCGACGACTGCCCTGACACGCTTGCTGGTAAGCTCCACGATTCTTCGGCAGGAATGAATCCGACCATGATCCACACGACGTTGGCCAGAGGCACTGTGACTCTGGCTGCGACCGGCCTGCTTCTGGCCGCGCCGCTTCTTGCAAGGGACGCTCCAGGCCCGGTCTGCCAGTTCCCCGACATCAGCGGCGTTGTCCCGGCGGTGATGGAGGCGGGCGCAGGCAATCCTGCAGGCAATGCTGCTCCGATTCCCGGTGGGCGATGGGAACTGGTTGCGCTGCGCACTCGGACGAGCCCCGTTCCTCTTACGATTGCTGGCGAGGCGATTGGCGCGCTGGAACTCGATGCTATTTCGCCAAGTACCGGACAGTTCAGCGCGGCGCTGGAGGTCGATATCACCTCACCCGTTTCACAAACACGTTCAGAAACCGGCGCCGGTTCCTACTCGCAGACCAGTGGCCTGCTTGATTTCAACAATGAATGCGGGGATGCTCTGACCCTGTCGGACACGGTCTATCGCGTTGACGCCGCCGGCCCTGATCCCATCTTGACCCTGTGGGGATCAGTCGAGATTCCGATCGAAGACCCAATTTCCCTGGTGGTAACCATCGAGCTAGAAGCGGATTTCTTGCTGGTCCAGGCCCAAGGTTTAAAGGACCCGGTCTTCGACGATCGCTTCGAAGGGCCCTAGTGGTTAAGGCGATCCGTAAAAGCTCATCAGCGCGCGTTTAACAGCCCCGGGCTGCTCGACGAGGGTCATGTGACCGCTATTCTCGATCGTAGCAAGGGTCGATCCCCGAATGCGGTAATGAATGTTTTGAGCGCGTATGGGCGGCGTGGCGCGGTCCTGGTCGGCGGTGATGATCAGGGTCGGCAGTTTGATGGCCTGAATACGATCCAGAATTGATCGTCTCGAGACCACCCCTTGCACTGCTCGACTGATGCCGACTCGATCATTGTCTGTCACTACGGAAATCCAGCGCTCGCGCTCGGTCGCATGGCCAGCTTCTTCCATAAAGCTATCGGAGAACATCAGGGGCAGAACCTTTGGTGCAATATATTCCAGCCCGATAAAACGAGCGGCCAGATTGAGCAGCGCAAAGCGCGGACGCTTGCGCTTGAGCTCGGCTTCGGCCGATGTGTTCATCAAGACCAGTGACTTGAGGAGCTCGGGTCGTTTTAGGGCGACGCGCTGGGCCACCATGCCACCCATCGAAAAGCCGAGCAGATGGACCGCTTCAGCATCTAACGTTTCGATGAGGGCGATCACGTCGTCGGTCAGCGTATCGAGGTCGTAGCCCGAGTCTGTTACCTCGCTTTCGCCCTGGCCGCGAAAGTCCATCCGCACGCAGCGGAAGCGGTCCTTCAAGTATTCGACTTGCGCATCGAACATCCGATGCGAGAACAGCAGGCCGTGCAGCAGGACAAGCGTCTCAGCCCCCCGACCGTTTTCGACGACCTTCAGATGGACCTTATTGAGCTCTAGCTTCTGCAAGGCGGCGCCGAGGTCGGAGTCAGGCGCGCGGGATACGTACTGCGGTCGCCATGATCTGATATTCGAACTCCGCCATGGCCGGGGCGGGTGCAGCGTCACCCAGGTCTTCGGCGAAGTGAGCGGCCTGCTCCGGGCTCAGCTCGACCCGGCTGATCGTGCCCGCCAGCGTGACGGTCTTGCCGGCCGAGTCGGTCGGAATGAAGAAGCCGTAGTCCTGGAAGCGAACGCGGGCGACGGCCTCGTCATCGCGGGCGATAAAGAAGCAGCCCTTCTTCTGACAGACCTGCTGGACTTCGGTCTGGATCAGGACCGGTGCGGTTTCTGATTCGCTCATGGCGGCGATGGCCTCGCTTAGCGAGTGCGCGTCGCCCATCTCGGGCAGGGCGGTACCGAAGTCTTCGTAAGCCTCAGTGGCCGCAACGGGCTCGGAGAGGCGAATAACGCCGTCCTCGGCCAGCACAGCGGCCGACAGGGACAGGAAGATCAGAGAAGTGATAATCAAACGAAGCGTCATGTTCAGACTCTCTAAAAGTAGGTGGCCAATTCCTGGATTGTAACTCGCGGCGGGTTCTGCTCTGAACGCAAAGACGCTGAGAGAATTCCATTCCCTTTGTGTCCTTAGTGTCCTTTGCGTTCTCGGCGCCCTTCGCGTCTCTGCGTGAGGGCTTCTGGGTTCCCATGTTTCATTGCTATCGATGTCTGAGCTGCTTAGCTCAGCTTGCATGACTGCCGCGCTTAGCCGCAGGAAAGCAGCTGCCGGAGGAAAAGGACCCAAGCGCGATCCAAGGATGTTGCTTTCAGGGCTCGATGACGACACTCCCGGTCGATTCCCGCCCGAACAGCGCCGCGAACGCTTTTCCGGCCTCCTTGAGCTTGTAGCAATGGGTCGGCGCGGCCTGGATCTTGCCGGCGAGGGTCCATTCGGCCAGGGTCTTGATCACCGGCGGGACCACGCTGGGGTCGGCCATGACCGTACCGCCCCAGTTGACGCCGTGGATCGAGCAGCGCTTAAGCAGCGGCAGGTTCATCGGGATGCTGGCAATGCCGGTGACAAAACCGACCACCAAAAAACGCCCGCCCGGCGCCATCAGGCGCAGAGCGACCTCGCTCATCTCGCCGCTGACCGGATCGTAGACCACGTCTACGCCGCGCTTGCCCGTCGCCCGCTTGACCTCATCCCGCCAGCCCTCCGCGGTGTAGTCAACCGCCAGATCGGCACCATGATCAAGGCAGTGCTGACGTTTTTCCTCACTGGAGGCACAGGCGATGACCGTTGCGCCCAGCGCCTTGGCGCATTCGATGGCCGTCGTGCCGGTGCTGCCGGAAGCGCCGAGCACCAGCACGGTTTCGCCGGCCTGCACGTGGCCGATTTCGCGCAGGCCGAACAGGCTGGTCGCCCAGGAGATGAAGAAATTAGCCGCGCCGGACGCATCAATGCCCGGCGGCAGCGGCGCGCAAGAGGACGCAGGCAGCACCATTTGCTCAGCCATCGCGCCATGCAGGGCAAAGGCGGCGACCGTACTGCCCGGTTTGAGGTGGCTCACACCCTCGCCGACGGCACTCACTGTTCCCGAGAGCGAACTGCCGGGCACGAAGGGCAGCTCGGGCCGGATCTGGTAATCGCCGCGAATCAGCAGGCCGTCGAAATACCCCACGCCCACGCCGGCTACTTTGAGCAGCACCTGTCCCGGGCCGGGCGATTCGGGATCTGGAATGTCGGCGACTTGAATCGTTGATGGGTCGGAGAATTCTTTAATCAGGATGGCGCGCATGGGAGTGTTTCCTTGTCAGGAGCTTAGTCATTCAGAGTCTTTCTGACTGCCTGGTAAACCATGGTGGGTCGAGAACTCGTCGATCGGTGCCGGTCGGTCGAAAAAGAAGCCCTGAAAAAGCTCACAGCCAAGACTATGCAATAGGTCGAGTTGCTCAACGGTCTCGACGCCCTCTGCGATTACATTCATCTTCAGGGATTGCGCCAGAGCAATAACGGTTTCGATGATGTCTCGATCGCTGCGGTCATTCAGCATGTCGCCGACAAAGCTACGGTCGATTTTCAATTGACCGATCGGCAGGCGCTTCAGGTAGGCCAGAGACGAATAGCCGGTGCCAAAATCGTCGAGCGAAAAATCGATTCCGAGGCGTTGAATGGAGCTCATGGTTTTTCGCATGACATCGATGTCCTGAGCCAGCACGCTTTCGGTTAGTTCAAGCTTCAGATTCGGCTGATCCAGGCCATGCTCGGTCAGGATCCTTTCGAGAGAATTCGTGAAGTCGTCTTGTTCGAACTGCGAGAGACTTACATTGACGGCAATCGATAAATCCCGGGTGCGCGGATCCTGTTCCCAGCGCGCCAGCTGCTTGGCTGCCATGGCGATGGTTTTCAAGCCAAGATCAGCGATCAAACCAGCTTCCTCGGCAATCGGGATGAATTGTTCTGGCGCAAGCAGCCCACGCGTGGGATGCCGCCAGCGGCAGAGAAGTTCCGCGCCCTTCAAATTGCCCTTCCCATCGACCTGGCCTTGAAAGTATGGCAGCAGCTGATTGGCATGGATTGCCTCGCGCAATTCGACGCGAGATCGATGGCGGTCGACCAGGGTGTATTGCATCTGCGGGTCAAATAGGCGAAAGGTGTTTCCACCGGCTGACTTAGCCTGATACATGGCGATGTCGGCCTGTTGCATCAACTCATCGGCCTCTCGATGATGGCCCGCAAACAGGACGGCACCTAGGCTGGCTGAAACGCGGTGTTCCAGCTCGCTATGACCGAAAGGCCGAGCGACTGCTTCCAGAATTCTTCCTGCGGCCCGATCGATCTGACTTGCTGCCTCTGAGGGTACGGGGGATAGGTCTGACAGCACGACAACAAATTCGTCACCTCCGATGCGGGCGACAAGGTCAGATGCATAAATGGTTTCGCGCAAGGACTGAGCGACGTTGTTCAACAGGCGGTCGCCTTCACGCGGCCCGAGGGTTTCGTTGATCAGCTTGAAGCTATCGAGATCCAGAAGCAGCAGCGCGCTATGCTTATTGTCACGCTGCGTCGCCATCATGCGGAACTTCAGTTGATCTTTTGCCATGAGGCGATTCGGTAGACCGGTCAGCGGATCGTGATAGGCGAGCTTTTGGATGCGCTGCTCGGTTGCCTTGCGCTCGGAAATGTCGGTTTGTAGCGCAATGTAGCCCTCTACACAGCCTTCGCTGTCGAGTACCGGCGAGCAAGCGAGGTTTAGCCAGTAAGGTTCGCCGGCCTTAGTGTAGTTGATGATCTCGACCTGGAAACCCTCGCCGACCGCCAGCCGCTGCGCCATGTGTGAGACGATCTTCGGGTCGCTGTCTGCGCCCTGAAAGAGATCGCCAGGCTTTCGGCCGCGCATCTCCTCCAGGCTATAACCGGTCATGTGCACCGCGCTGTTATTGCACCAGGTCACCAGCCCCTGTGGGTCGGTAAAGATTACGCCGTGACTGATCCTCGAAACTACCTTCGAAAGGCGCTGTAGTTCGCGCTCGGTCTGCCGTTGTTCCGTGACGTCCATAACGGTTGTCACTTTGAAACGCTGGTTTTCTCCCAGAACTACCCGACCGGCAGTCACCAGAACCTGCTTGCGACGGCAGGCTTTGTCGATGACTTCCCATTCGCCAGGCAGTTCTTCGCCGCCGACTAAAAAGTCGTCGTGAAGCTTTCCGGCCGCTGTGCGCATGTCTTGTGGCAGGACGTTTGTAAACGGTTGGCCAATCAACTCGTCGCGCGAGTAGCCATAGGTGCGGCAATAGGCGGCGTTGACCAGCACAAAGCGGTGGGTCTCATCGGTCACGCAAATACCGATATCTGCAGAATCGTAGACCGCTTGGAAAAACTCCAGCTTTTGACTCTTTGAAAGGATCATCACTCGAAGCTGCTATTAAAAATCTTCCGACGACCGTGTTGAAATTTCTGTAATCCCCATGCCTGGAGTGTAGCAGTCAGGCATCCGGCACGCTTCCTCTTTTACTGTTGGCCACTCTGCTGTTCACTCCAAGCGCCCTCCCCAGGCGCAAGACGAGCTTCGCTTTCAACGGTGGGAGCCGCATGTGGTTAGCAAGATCTGAGCCCGCGCATGCTTGCGGTCATTGAAATGTCTGGTGGACATCACCTCCGAACGCTCTTGAATACTATTGTTTTTAATCGATTAGACTGAAACCGTTGCGCTGTAGAAGCATTGATCAATTCGCCTTAAGCGGATTCATTTCAAGGAAAAAATGTGGCAACCGGGGGGTGTTGTCTGCCTAGGGACGTCTGGGGCAGCCGCGCGGGGGATCCCCGCATCACGAGCTTAAGGAGCACCTAAAAAACCATATACGAAGCGCGTTTCAGTCGGAAAAGCCGCTGCACGTGCCTCCCGAAAAGACTCCGTTGTGCCCGCACAAAGTTATTCGGCGGCTCCTTAATGGGTCACCTAGCCGAATGACTCTGCGTTGTCAGGTAAGCTGACGTCGGCACACTCTGCTCCAAGCGCGGCGCAGTGATGGAGCTGAATTAAATTAGCTAATTAAGGAAATCCAGCAATGGTTGTTGTCCACCACCTCGAACACTCCCGCTCGCAGCGCGTTCTATGGTTACTCGAAGAGCTCGGCGTTGACTATGAGATTCATCTCTACGAGCGCGACCCTGAAACCCGGCTGGCGCCGCCGGAGCTCAAGAAGGTCCATCCGCTCGGCAAGTCGCCGGTAATTACCGATGGGGATCGAACGATCGCTGAGTCGGGCACGATCATCGAGTATCTGGCGCGACGCTACGGCGAGGGTAAGTGGGCACCGACCCTGGATAATGACGCTTACTGGGATTTTAACTACTGGCTTCAGTACGCCGAAGCGTCATTGATGCCGCCGTTCCTGCTGCGGCTGGTCTTCGACATGGTCGGCACCAAGGCGCCGCTGTTGATCAGGCCCGTGGCCAAGGGGATATCCAGTCAGGTGGGCAAGGCTTTCATCAACCCGCAGATCAAGACGCATCTCGACTTCGTCGAGCAGCACCTGAAGGACCGCGAGTGGTTCGTTGGCGATCGGATCAGCGGCGCGGACGTTCAAATGTCCTTTCCGCTCGAGGCCGCGAAAGCGCGCGGGCTCCTCGGAGAGACGCGACCGGCGACTCATGCCTTCGTCGACCGCTGCCACGCGCGCCCCGCGTATCGAAGGGCGCTGGAGGCCGGTGGGCCCTACGACTACGGTCCAGCTTGATGATTGGCTGACCGCCAGGTTCGCCCAGTTCAGGCCTGAGCGCGGTCCGAGGGCGGAAGCAGGAAGCGGCAACGAGGCCCTGAGACCTGCGCCAGGCCGCGATCCAGCGTGGCCAGGTCGCAATCGAGCATCTCTGCAAGCGCCACCTTGCTGGCATAGTAGGCAGTCAGATTGTGGCGCAGCGACCAAACGCGATCGGCCAGAGGCTCATACTCGAACAGGGTGATCGGCAGTGCGCATACGGTCTGATGGGCAAGCGCGGCGGCAGTGGTATCGATATCGCCGGCCGATTCTACTCGTCGCAGAATATTGGCCGTTTCTCCCGGAAGGGCCTGGGGAGCACACAGCGTGGCCTCACCGAGAAGTCTTTCAGCCCACTGGCCTTCCGGTCCGCAGTCGACTGGGGCTGCAACCATGAAGCTGGCGTAGATGACCAGATTCATCGCCGGTCGGCGTTGCGCAGCTGAAGGATCTGGTCAGGCCCCGGCTCGGAGCCGTTGGCCAGTTTTCTTTCATGAACCTGTTTCAACAGATCCGTGCGGTCCGGGCGTGCGGCCAGCTCGATCAATCGGGCGCGCAGATAGGCTTGCAGTGACTGACTGGAACCTGCGGCGCGAGCAGCAAGACGATCGCGCGCTTCATCGGGAATGTCTCGGATGGTGATGTTCTTGCTCATACAGTCAATACGCTGCCAGCGCATGCAAATTGCAGGCGTTTGATGCAATCCAGAGTTTTTGGTCTGGGGTTCTCGGTAAGTTGTCCACCCGAGTCAATAAGAAGCATCGGAGTCTGTTACTGCAGGAAGTGAGTGATGGCCAACAGCGTGATCCAGGAGATCACGATGGCCCAGGTGAAGCTGGCCAGGGTTCCGATGATGACGGTTTCGCTGAAGCTGCGATTCTGGTCCGTGCGAAAACGAAGGATCGATTTGGCGGCAATCAGAAAGCCGATCGCTTCGAATTGCTGAACAAGCACCAGGAACAGGATCAGGCTGCGCTCGAGCATGCCGATCCAGGCACCACCCCCAGGCAGGCCGTCATCCGGCTGTGGTTCGGGGCGTGCCTCCCGTGGACCGCTTGGCCTTGGTTGCAGGCCTTTCAGGAGCAGGTCGACCACAAAGCCTCCGGCACGAACGACCAGAACCGAGCCGGCGAGCAGACTCAGGGCCGCGAGTGCCAGCGGCTGCGTTGCGGGCGAAAGACTGCCCCAGTGGCCCTGACTCCAGGCTTGCGAGCACAGCACGGCAATGCCGCCAAGCGTGGTCACGTGAGCCAACTGGTCGAGCAGGAAAAGCTGGAAATCCGACAGCGGGTTCGAGCGGGCCTGACGGGTATTGGACAGGCTGATCTTGGCCCGGTCGATGAGGACATGGGCCAGCGTGGCGATCAACACCGCCAGACTGGCATCTGAAGCGAAGGTGATCGGCATGCCCAGCGCCAGGGCGGCGGTGAAGGCAACCAGAATTGCATGGACTGCCATACCGAGCAGTCGGCGCTTTTCTTGCATGATCCAGCGACCCTGCAGCACAAAATCGGCCAGTGCATGGGCGGAGAGCAGGGCGACGAAAGTTTCGATCATCGATTGCCTCGTCGTGACTTGGCCCCTCGGTTTGGTTCAAAAACAGTCGTTGAGGGCTGTTTTTCCAAAAACAGGCCGCTCAGGCTGTTTTCTCGCATCTGCTGTGTTCGTAAATGTCCAGGATCTGCGATAGCGCCCGCCCGCCGGCCTTGGCAAAGTGATCCTGCACGGTCTGAGCCCGGACGCCCAGACGCGAGGCCACCTCGGCATGTGTGGGCTCATCAGGTGTGGCCATCAGACTGAATACTTCGGCCTGACGGCGGGTCCAGTGAGACGAAACAGCTTCGCAGGCAATGAACAGGCCGCTCATCAAGCGCTGAACCGGCGGATCAAGCTCGAGATTGTCGAAAGCCCAGCGATCCGGGCCGCGCATTGCCTCGAGCAGAGTGCCGGAGCGTTCGAAGGCCGGGCCGCTCGATGCCGCCAGCGACCGCCCGACCTTACCCGGGCCGATGCCAAAGCTGATGCGACTGTCGGCCACGCGATCAAGGCATCGAAGGCTGGCTCGGAGCAGCAAGCCGGCACGCAGGGCCAGCATGGGATCGGTCAGTGCCAGTTGCCAACCATCGCCTCGATATCGCTCCATCGGCGGTGAGGGTGTCCGAGTCCAGCCAATGACCTTTTTCGAGCAGGACTCGAGCGAATCCATTAGCTGATTCAGCCGCGCCTCATCAAGCCGTGAGGAGCGCACGATGTCGCCTGTCAACACGCAGATCGTTGGGCGGATTTCCTGATCCAAACAAGCCTCTGCAAAAGGATCCAGCCCTGATCATACCGGGATTGCCCGCTTCAAGGTGGGGCAGGGTGCGGGCCGACAAGTTCGTCCAAACGCCGATGGTGTTTTTTAACTTCAGCCTTGACCACCTGTGACCACAGGGCGGTTGCCAGTACCACTGGAAAATTGGCTGCTGAAGCCAACAGCCAGGCTCTTGCCGTCGAAAGTTCAGAGACAAGCGTGATGGCGAACATGATCAGGCATGAAGCCAGGAGGGCGAAGACACACCAGAAGCTGATGCGCCAGTACTTGAGTTTTCCATCAAGACGCTGGCGCTCCAGCGCGATCAACGAACTCGCAGTCGTTTGCCGGTGCTGCCAATTGAGTCGGCGCTGACGCATGACCCAGATGAGAAATGCACCGACAAAGATCGCCATGGCCATGAAGACTCCGCGCTCGATTGGATGCGCTTGTGCTCCGGTTGCAGCGCTGACGCAGAACCCGATCGTCACCAGTCCGAAGACAATCTCGAGCAGCGTCTTGAGCTGTTCGCGACGATTGCGGCGTCGAGCCTGTTGGGCCAGGTTTTCGAAGTCCAGGCCATCGGTTTGCATCGCCTGCCACTGTTGGCGCCAGCGAGTCAGTTCGTCGATGTCGTTCATCCGTTTTCTCCTGTGAGCAGTGCTTTGAGGCGCTTTCGGCCCCGGCTCAGGCGTTGAGCGATCGCGTTTTCTTCCAGGCCCAGAATGTCGCCAATTTCTGCGTGATTGAAACCTTCGAGCATCAATTCCATGCACTGACGGTAGGGGAGCGGGAGGCTCCGTATGGCGGTCGTCAAGTCAAGTTGTGCCGAGTGCGGTGTGCCTGACGCCGTCGTGAGCGCTGAAGGATCTTCGGGCGAGCTGTGTCGGTCGGCAATCCGCTGGCGCTTGATGACATGATCAACGGCGCGGTTGTGGGCGACGCGCGCGACGAAGGTCTTCAGGCTCGCGGTGCCCCGGAATGACGGCAGGGCTTTCCAGATCGAAAATGCGATGTCCTGGAGCAGGTCCTCGCGCAGCGCCGGGTCGGCTTCATAGCTGGTGCTCAACCGGGAGAGCATGGGTCCGAACTCGGCGAGCACCTGCTTGAGTCTCGATTCAGAATCGCTCTGGGTCACATCGCAGTCTCGGAGCCGGCTTTCATCGATTGGTATGCGGCAAAGCCGACACACAGGAGCCAGGGTCCGGTGAGCAGCACGCTCAGAAAAAAGGTGAATGGCCCCAGGGCAATCAAGGCGATCATCAGCAATGCCAGCAGCGTCATCGCGAACGCGTGTCGAAGCACCAGGCGCACGCTGGAAATCAACGCGTCTTTCAAGGGTAGCCGGTCGATCAGCAGGAGCGGTGCGGCGAACATGAAAAGTGTCGCCAGGGGAATGCCGGATGCGAGGATCAGACCCAGCTGGGCACTGCTGAGCGATGGGGCTTCAGTCAAATCCGCAAATACCAACAGATCAATAGCCTGGGGGCCCAGTAGCAGCGTCGCGCAGGCCACCTGCATTGCATAGGCCAGAAGCACGACTACAGCCAGACCCGCGAGCGCTGGGAGCTTGTCGCCAACACCTCGCAATGCCTGGGCCGGTTTGAGCCGACCGGACTCGTTGAGCTCGACGAGAACCAACCAGAAGAGACTCGTCAGCCCGCCAACGACCCATTTCGAAACTGGAATGCCGACGGTCGGTACGAACCACTGAAGCAGGGCTTCAACGGCGAAGACCAGGATCAACAAGCCAAACAGGCGAATTGGGGCGCGACGAAAAAGCTGCCAGCCACTTTTCAGCCAGCTCGTGAACAGGGGGAAGCCCTGCAGGGCAGAATGATCAGGCGAGCTGTCAGTTGATGAGGTAGTCGAGTGAATGGACGTTGGCATGAGGGTCTCCGATGGATTGCTGCGGGTGTATACATCGGTAGACGCCTGGGGCCGGAAAAACCTGACCGAATTCATTGACGCCGTTTGACCTGTCGGGAAGTCGCCGCAGATCGCGTGCCGGTCGAACAGAATCAACTTCCTTCGGAGGAAGTGGCCGAGTGCCTTACCTGATCGGACGCTCCAAGCACCATCGGCGACCTTTGGCGGAGTCACTCAGATGGCCAAGCCTCCAGATGGACCTGAGTATCGAATCACCCTTGCTCCAGCAGTCGCCGTAGGTCGATCACTGCCGCATTCGCCCGAGCGATGTAGTTGGCCATGACCAGCGAATGGTTGGCGGTAAAGCCGAAGCCACCGCCGTTTAAGATGATTGGGCTGCGGATCGGGCGCTGACTAGCTTCCAGTTCGCGGATGATTTGGGCAAAGCTGGCCTGAGCGTTCTTGTCTTCCAGCACGGGTGCAAAGTCATGCTCGATGGCCTGCAGGAAATGAATCAGCGCCCAGGTGGTGCCGCGTGCTTCATAGAACAGGTTGTCGACCTCCAGCCATGGCGTCTTGACCCGCACGTCGGGTCCGAGATCGCCGCTTTGATGGGCAACCGGATCACCGGCCAGGTCCGTGTTAAGTCGACGCTCTCCGACGCTGGCGGAGAGCTGCTGGCCGATGTTGCCGAGACGCTTCTCGACCACTGAGAGGTATTCGCGCAGGTTGTCAGCGCGGTCGAAGAAGCGGGCATCACTGGGGTCCTGGTTGCCGAGCCGGTCAAGATAGCTTTCAAGCGCGCGGATGCCTTTGCGGTACTCGCCTTCGGTGCTGGGGAGGATCCAGGAGCCGTAGTCGAAGCTGAACTGCGGTTCAGCCCTTGCCAGGTCGGAGTCTTCGGCCGACTGGGTCTGCGATCGGCTGAAGTCGTTCCTGAGCGAGCGCGCCATGTCGCGGGCCTGAAAAATGACCCCGATCTCCCAGGACGGGATGTTATCGAGAAGCACGAAAGGAGGCATGACATCGTTCTGCAGGTAGCCGCCGCGCTTGGATAGCAGGACATCCATGACTTCGATCAGCGTCGATGTGGTGACGTATCCGGTCCGGATTTCATGATTATTGGCAGCCGCCCGGGTTTCGGCGACGGCGATGACGTCGAATTGTTCGGGCTCATGGTCGACCCAAAACATCACAACGCCACCCAGCACGATGAGCCCGAGAATGCTTAAGGTGATAATCCGACGCCAGCCGGTACCGATCAGTCGATTGATCCAGACCATTGTGTCGTTCTCCTGTGCGAGTCGCTTCAAGGAATATGCTAGCGCCTGATGAGTTTGATACCAGTGCCAGAAGTCCATGAACCAATTTGCGGTCGGATCACGCTTTAAACAAGTGAGCAGCAAACGCTCGGGTCGCCATGCCATCCTACATTCCGCCTTACAGGAGGGGCCAGGAAAACGCGTGAAGCCATTTGGCAAAACAATTAGTAATGACTGCTTTCTATGCAGGTCAAGTGATCGACGTCGGCTGCTCAGCCTTGCACTTTGGTTTCTTGTCGCCGGCGTTCAGGCGCAGGTCCCCGCGGCTGAACGTGGCGCGCTGCAGGATCTCTATGCGGCGACCAACGGCGCGAACTGGACTCAGAGGGCCGGATGGAACGGGCCGTCCGGCAGCGAGTGCAGCTGGTTTGGGGTGACCTGCATCGGCGGTCGCGTCGTTGATCTACGCCTGCCGAGCAACAACCTGAGCGGGCCTTTGCCCAGCAGCCTGGCCAATTTGAGCCAGCTGAGTTTCCTGTGGCTGTCCTCGAACCAGCTCAGCGGTTTCGTCCAACCTTGGCTCGGTGACTTGGATGAGCTGGTCTTTCTGTATCTGGACAACAATCAGTTCTCCGGTCCGATTCCGTCCGCGCTCGGCCAGCTCGATGAATTGCAGTGGCTGTTGTTGCAGGACAACGATCTGGACGGCGACCTGCCGGTAGCGCTCGCGCAGATGGATTCACTGCGAATCCTGCGCCTGTCGCGGAATCAGTTGAGTGGATCGATTCCGTTTGCGCTGACTCAGATCCCCACGCTCGAGGTGCTGGCGCTTGGCGGAAATGATTTCAGCGGGCCGCTGCCGTCGACAATGGGCGACTTGACCGCGCTGCGGGAATTGGACCTGAGCGACAATCGGATTACGGGCGCAATTCCCGTGAGCATCGGCCAGCTCCAATCGCTGGAGAATGTCTTCATTCAGCGCAATGAATTGAGCGGCAGTCTGCCGGCGTCCTTGGGTAACTTGAGCCAGCTGCAGCGACTCTACCTGGACGACAATGCGTTGAGCGGCGGGATTCCCGCAGCGCTGACCGGGTTGGCCGCTCTAGAAGAGCTGGCGCTGGGCGGTAACCCGCTAGGCGGCCCGCTGCCCACAGCGTTTGGTGATCTGACGGCGCTGCGCATGGCCTTTCTTGGTAATTCGCAGCTCACCGGTCCCCTGCCCGAGAGCATTGGCAGCCTGTCGCAGCTTGAGGGCTTGTACCTGTTTTCCAATCAGCTCTCAGGACCATTACCGCAGGGGCTCTCCAGCCTGGGCAATCTGGTTGAACTGAACCTCCAGTTCAATCAGCTCAGCGGCCCGATGCCGGCCGGGATCGGCAACCTCGATCGGCTCGAGTTGCTGTGGCTGGAAGGCAACGCGCTAACCGGATCGATTCCCACAGGACTGGCTGCCCTGCCTGCGCTCAGAGACCTACAGCTCGCGTTCAATGATCTGCAAGGCTCGCTGCCCGATGGTGACGACTTGTGGCCGGCACTGGAACAGATTGACGTTCGCTACAACCGTCTGACCGGGGTACTGCCTGATGCCCTGGGTCGCGCCGGCCCGCTGAGAAGTTTGCGCCTGACTGGCAACGACCTGGCCGGCGAGATCCCGGCCAGTCTGCTTGATCTAGAACAGCTTATGGAGATCGATCTTTATGACAATCGGCTCGAAACCGACCTGCCCGCGCTGATTGCTCTCCTCGACCAGCTCAATCCGAACTGGCAGGCCTGGCAGACCCTGCCGCCTGCTGATTTCAAGCTCGGCGCAGTCGCGTCGAGCACGGTCGATCTGTCCTGGATCCCGATTGCCTATCCGCTAAGCGCTGCCGGCTACTATCAGGTCAATGCCGAAATCGTGCCCGGCATTTTCGGCGATCGTTTCGAAGGTTCGCTTCAGCCGCCGGCCCTGTCGTCGTCCATCCAGCAACAGACGGCTGACTACTCGGCCTCAACCCTGACCCTGCAAGGGCTCGAGTCCGACACTCGCTATCGACTGGTGGTACGCTCCGTCACGCCGGCGCGCGTCGACCCGTCCTTTCCGCAGAAAAACACTCTGATTTCCCGACCGTCGATCGTGCTTCAATTCCGGACTGCCCCTTGAGATGACGAGAGCACCTAGATCGACGATGAGAGCTTTTCCTGACCGCCCTATCCACGCCTGGTTCGCTATAACGCTCTGGCTGCTGTCCGGCCTGACCCAGGCCGATTCGCAGACCAACAGCGATCTCGAAAGCAATTCCAATGGCGATGGCCAGCCCGTGGATTCCATCACCATCGTTGGCGAACGCAGCCTGGCCTCGGAGCTGGCCGGTTCGCAGGCGCTGACCACGATTGACCGGGAGGTACTGGACGATCAACTCGCCACCAGCACGGTCGATCTGTTCCGCGGTCAGGCCGGGGTCTTCGTGCAGCAGACCACGCCCGGGCAGGGCATTCCCATCGTGCGCGGTCTGAAGGGCTCGGAGGTGCTGCACCTGATGGACGGTTTCCGGATCAACAATGCTCTGTTCAGAAATGCCCCGAACCAGTATCTGGCCCTGATCGATTCCAACTCGATCGCCTTCGTGGATCTGGTGCGCGGCGCACCCGGCACCCTGTTCGGCTCCGATGCGATGGGCGGCGTGATTCAGTTCGCATCGATGACGCCGGACGATGCTCCGCCAGTCCGTCTTCGCTTGCGCGGTCGCAGCAACGACCCGGAAGCCATGGCTCATCTTGGTCTTTCGGGTCGTGGCGAGACGGTATCGGCGCGACTCGGACTGACGACGCAGCATGTGGGCGATCGCAAGACGGCCAGCGGTCAGCGTCTTCCCAGCGCC
>JGI12210J13797_10111227_pt1 | contig 22124 bp, 20 predicted proteins | sample ElkSlonscriptome_3_FD_13797 | JGI IMG/M metagenome (IMG submission 13797)
TCGCGTTCAGTCCGAATCTCGGTTATTTAACCGCTTGCCCCACGAATGTCGGCACCGGCATGCGCGCTTCGGCCATGTTACACCTCCCGGCACTCGTGTTGACTGAGCAAATGAACCCGGTCATTCAGGCCGTTAATAAGATCGGCCTGGCCGTTCGTGGCCTTTATGGCGAAGGCACCGAGGCCATGGGTAATCTTTTCCAGATCAGCAATCAGACGACCTTGGGCGAAAGCGAAAAAACCATCATCGATCGTCTCACCAAGGTCGTGAAGCAAGTAATCGAGCACGAAGGAAACGCCCGCCAAAATATGATCGATCGTCAGCGCAACACCGTCTTTGATCAGGTCGGCCGTGCCTATGGCGTGCTCAGCAATGCTTACTCCATCAATAGCAAGGAAGCGCTCAACCTGCTCTCACTGGTCCGGCTCGGCATCGATCTCGGGTTTTTCGATGCCTCCCATCGATTGACCATCGATAAACTCCTCATCGATACCCAGCCCGCCCATTTGCAGCGGGAATCGAAGAAAAAACTTGCCGCCGACGCCCGCGATACCATGCGAGCCACCTCGATTCGCACCCGTATCGAATTACTCGGCACCCCGGATTATTCGAAACTGCCGCCACCCGATCAGGCATCGGATTCTCCCGTGGATCCGGAAAATCAATCTTCATAATCGTGGTTCCCATCCGATGAGACCCTGGCTCGTGATCGTTCTAGTAATAGCTGCCGGATTCGGCGCTTTTCAGTATGTCCGCCCGGTCCTCTGGCCGCCGCCGGTCCCCTTGGAGAATGAGGACTATCAGATCACGAAGGTGCAACCGTATATCCTCGAAGCGCTTGTCCTCGCCACGAAGGATTATCGCCGAAAGGAAGGGGGCGAAGTCATGCCGGTCGACCTCGCATTGGCTTGGGGAACGATGGCGGATCCTGACAAAGCCGACCGACTCGAGATCGATCAACGCAACCGTTTCTATTACTGGAAAGCCGATGGACCCACCTTGCAAGCGCTCGGTCGCAGTAATATCGAAGGCAATACGGCGAATGTGCATTGCGTTCCCGCCGACGATCTGGTGCGGACGAGCCTTTTCCAAGTGCGCCCAGGGGAACGGATTTTGTTGAAAGGCCATCTCGTCGACATCCGCGGCCCCGACCGGAGTTGGAGCACGAGTCGATCACGCACCGATACCGGGCCGGGCGCCTGCGAAATTTTCCTGATCGAAACGCTAACGCGCTCCCGGGGTTGATGGGATCATGACCGCGGCCAAAACGGAAAAGCCTTGCGCTAATTTGAGCGATATTTTAAGAAATGCTCATGTTCGCTCACGATCGTCGACGTTTCATCCTCGAACTGCTCGCGAAGCGGCAGCAGCTCCCGGTTGAAGATCTTCGGCGGCAGTTGCAAGTCTCTCCCGCCACGCTCCGCCGCGATTTGGCTACTCTCGAGGCTTCCCATGAGCTGATCCGCGTCCATGGCGGGGTGATGCATCCCTCGTCGGTGCTCGGCGAATGTTCCTTTAAACAACGCGACCAGGTGGCGGTGGCCGCCAAAACCGTGATTGCCGAAAAAGCGGCTGGGCTCGTCCCGGACGGAGCCACCCTCCTGATCGATAGTGGGACGACCTGTCTGCAGCTCGGGCTCCGCCTTCTCCCTCGCGGAGACCTGACGTTGATTACGAACTCCATTCCCTTGCTTGCCAAAGCCTGGGAACAACAGGCCGCGGCCAAAACCATCGCGGTCGGTGGCGAACTTCGCGGGATCAGCGGCGCCCTCACCGGTCAGCTCGCTTTGGAATGGCTCGACAATCTGCAAGCCGATTTCTCGTTCGTCGGCGCTTCGGGCCTCCACGAGCAAGATGGTCCAAGCACCACGGAACTCGGGGAAGCGGGTTGGAAACAAAGCCTGCTGAAGCGAAGCCGTCAGCGGATCATTTTGGCGACCTTCGATAAATGGAACCAACCGAGCCAGGTCCGTTTTGCCGGTTGGGACGAGATCGATGGTTGGGTGACCGAATCCTCTCCCGGCGGAAGAATCAAACGATTGCTTAAAGCCCAAAATATCACCATCCACTAACCACCACGCCCCACCGAGCACGATCACTATTATGAAACATAGGGACTTATCCAACAACAACCCAACGATGCGAATCGGCATCATTGGCGGCGGACTGATGGGACGCGAAGTGGCCAGCGCCATGGGCCGTTGGATGGCTTTGCGCGACTTTCCCGTCCGCGCCGAGCTCACGGCGGTCTGCGATTTGAACCCGACCATGCTGGAATGGTTTCAGCAGGTGCCAACCGTTCAGCACCTCGTGACCGATTACCAAGAGCTGTTACGCTTGGCGGATATCGATGTGGTTTATGCGGCCGTTCCGCATCATCTGCACGAAGCGCTCTACCTCGATATCATTGCCGCCGGAAAAGCGTTGTTCGCGGAAAAACCGTTTGGAATCAATTTAGAGGCCGCCCGCAACATCGCGGCGGCGGCAAAAGACGCCGGCGTGTTCGTCCGGTGCAGTTCGGAATTCCCTTTTCTTCCAGGCGCCCAACGCGCGTTTGAATTCGCTAGAAGCGGCCGATTCGGCCGGTTATTAGAAGTACATTCCGGCTTCTGTCATAGCAGCGACCTCGATCCAAACAAAGCCGCGAACTGGAAACGGCAGGTCGCTACCTGCGGCGAGATTGGTGTGATGGGTGACCTTGGCATGCACGCCGTCCACCTGCCATTCCGGCTCGGCTGGAAACCGAACACCGTTTTTGCCCAATTACAAAAAGGGTATCCCTCGCGTCCGGACGGGAAGGGAGGGGTGACTTCCTGTGAGACGTGGGACAATGCCTTACTACATGCTAGCTTCGACGATGCGGGCGAGCCGGTCCCGATCCGGTTTGAAATGAAACGGCTTGCCCCTGGAGAAACGAATACCTGGTTCTTCGAAGCGCTCGGGACCGATGGTGGCGTTCGTTTCAGCACGAAACATCCCAAGACTCTCGAGCTTTTCGAGCGCGACCAGGAACAATGGTGGCGCTCGACCGATCTGGGACATCAGACCGCTTACCCAACCATCACCGGCGGTATTTTCGAAACCGGGTTCCCCGATTGTATCCTGCAAATGTGGGCGGCTTTTGCGATGGAATGGTCGGGTCAAGCCGACGACCATTTCTCCTGCGTCACCCCCGAAGAAGCCGTGGCCAGTCATGAACTCTTCGCGGCTGCGCTCCAATCCCAAACGACCCAATCCCTTGTCTCCCTATGAAACGTAGCGACATCAATCAACTCATCCGTTCCGCCCAAAGCTGCTTCGCCGCGCACGGCTGGTCGCTGCCGCCGAATCCACGCTGGGATGTCACCGACTTCGGCATCGGCGCTTGGCAACGCGCTGGTCTCGTCCTTATCAATCTCGCCGAAGAACCTGAGTATTGCGAAAAGCTGATGTATGCGCGCGAAGGCATGACGACGCCCGCGCATTGTCATCGTCAGAAAAAAGAGGATATCATTTGTCGCTGGGGCAAGCTAGCTGTCCAGGTCTGGCCCGGAATTCCCGTGGAAGGCGAAGCCATTCCTTTCTCCGTAAACATCAATGGCGACTCGCGCAAGGTGTCCGCTGGACAAATCATCGATCTCGAGGCTGGCGAACGCATTACCTTAAGGCCCGGAATCTACCATGAATTCGCTCCGGTCACCGATGAATGTATCATCGGCGAAGTCTCCACCGCCAACGATGACGCGCATGATAACTTTTTCATTAATCCTGACATTGGCCGGTTCCCGGACGTCGAAGAGGATGAACCGCCGTTGGTCCGGTTATTGAGTGACGTCTAGCGAGGTATTTGAATAGAATGCATCCTGAAAAAACCAGACGACCCGGCTCGCAGAGCCGATCGAGAAAGGCCGAATCACCAACCAATGCCCGCTCCGGAATCCTGGCGGCCGGCAATTGGATTGTGGACCGCGTCAAACTGATTGATGCCTGGCCTGCGCAGGATGCCCTGGCTAATATATCGGCTGAATCCATCAGCAACGGGGGCGGCCCGTATAATGTGGTCAAAGATCTTGCCAAACTGGAGGCGCCCTTTCCTCTCGAGGGTCTCGGTTTGGTAGGCGACGACCCGGATGGCACCTGGATTTTCGAAGATTGCGCCGCTAACGGCATCGACACGAGCCAATTAGACCGGCACGACAAATTGCCGACCTCTTACACCGACGTGATGAGTGTCAGGGAGAGTGGGCGGCGGACGTTCTTCCATCAACGCGGCGCCAACACGGCGTTAGCTCCCGCGCACTTCGATTTTAGCAAGACGAACGCTAGGATTTTTTATCTCGGCTACCTTCTGCTTCTCGACAAGCTCGACCGTGCAGGTGCGAATGGCAAGCCGGCTGCCGCAACCGTGCTGGCTCGGGCAAGAAAAGCAGGGCTCCGGACGGTTATCGACACGGTGAGCGAAGAAAGTCAGCGCTTCGCCGATGTCATTCTTCCGTGTCTACCTGAAGTCGATTGTTGTATTATGAATGAATTCGAAGCGGAGCGGACGACCCGAGTTAAACTCGATACAGAGGCTCGGCGGAACACGCGAAATTTACGAAAAGCCGCCGACATTTTATTGGAAGCCGGGGTGCGAGACTTAGTGGTATTTCATTTTCTCGAAGGCGCTTACGTCCGCAAAGCAAATGGGGCCGAAGCGGTACAGGGGAGTGTGCGAGTCACTCAAGTCGCTGGTTCCTCCGGCGCTGGCGATGCATTTGCGGCCGGGTTTTTGTATGGCTGGCACGAGGAAGAACCAATCGAGACCTGTCTCACCTACGGGGTCAGTGCCGCGGCTGCCTCCCTGCGGCATCCCTCCACCTCGGAGGGCGTGCGTCCGCTGCGGAATTGTCTAACATTGGCAAAACGGATGGGATTCCTTCATCGCACATAAGCAGCGGCTTCTGCCGAACCATTCGAGGGCGGCGGCTTCGGGGATCGGTGTGTTGAGGCTCATTGTTTCACGCGGAGGCGCCGAAACGCGGAGATTGTTATGGAAGACTTGTTCGTGGGCGTGAGGGTAGTGGGGTAAATCGTGGAGAGGTCTTCGGATTAAGAAAACTTCATTACTCTGTCTCCGCGTCTCGGCGCCTCCCATGCGCGAGCCCGGGTAGGATGAGCGTTAGCCCGAGCGCATGGCTTCCCGGAACACCGTTGGGCTCCGGCCGGTTTGGTTCCTGAAGAATCGGGCGAACTGCCGCCCGTTGCTGAATCCGGTGCGGGCGGCGATCTCGTCGATGCCGAGCAAGGTTTGCTGCAGAAAGACTTCCGCAGCTTCCAATCGCAGTCGGCGCAAGTAAGCGCCGGGCTCCAGCCCATACACCCGGCGAAATTCCCGGCTCAGATGTTCGCGGGAGAGTCCGACCTCGCCGCAAAGCTCTTTGATGTTTACCGGATCCCGGAACCGGCTGCGGATCTGTTCCTGCAATTGGGCAACCGGGGGGGATACCCCGGTGTCCCGGCCTTCGAGTTGGCGCCAGAGCACGATGAAAAAGCCGTAACAAGCTTGAGCGGCCAATTCGATATTCGCGAGTTGACCACTCTCCACATCATGAATGAGCCGGGTCATCGCCAGGGAGGCAGCCGAGTTTTCGGGCACCGGAACGACGGGTCCAAATCGATCGCGTAAGGACCCCCAGATCGACTGGGCGAAACCGCCATTTAAATTGAGCCATTGGAATCGCCAAAAGCGGGCAATATCAGGGTCGAACCAATATTCCGCTGCTTCAGGAACCATGGTGATGAACATCTGCGAGGGCCCAACCGGGTGAATCTGATCGCGCACCCGGAACTGGCCGCTACCAGCAAAGGTACGTTGGAGGATCACTTGTGGGGCCCTGCCGCGTCGGCTGCTGTCCCACCGATAGCTCGAGCTGAAAACGCTTTCATGTGGGCTGGCGGTTAATCGCCAGGTGTAGGGAGGATCGAAAATTGCGGGGGCCATATCACAAAATGTCACCTTTTAATCACGAGAACACGCTGGCGGCTATCGAAAACATGCCGCAAAGTGAGATTCTCATGCCAAGAAAAACCACCCCGACCAAAACGACCGGCCACGCCTCCCATACGCAGGATGCCGCGGCTTCCGCTCTCCCCGGCGATTTCTCCCGAAAAATCAAGATTACCATGCTCGGCGCTGGCAGCGGCTTCACGCCCCGCCTGTTGAACGATGTGTTGCAAACGCCTGGCCAGGCCGGCGGCACGATCGCGCTCGTCGATATCGACGAAAAACGACTCTCTACCATGGCGCGGTTGATCCGAAAACTGATCAACAAACTCGGCGCCAAAGGCTGGAAAGTCATCGCCTCCCCCGACCGGCGCGAAGTGATGGGCGACAGCGATTATCTCGTGAGTTGTATCGAAGTGAGCGGGACGGCTTGTGTCGAGTTCGACAACGATATCCCGCTTAAATATGGCATCGATCAGTGTATCGGGGATACGATCGGGCCGGGCGGTCTTTTCAAATCGCTCCGCACCATCCCGGTTTTCCTCGAAGTTTTGCAGGACGCCGAGAAACTTTGTCCCAAGGCGTTGGTGCTTAATTACACGAATCCGATGAATATGATGTGCCTCGCAGCCGGACGCACGAGTTCGATGCAGGTTGTCGGGCTCTGCCACTCGGTGCAGGGAACCAGTCATCTTTTGGCTAAATATGCCGAGGTGCCCTACGAAGAATTGCAATGGGAATGCGCCGGGATCAATCATCTCGCCTGGTTCACCAAACTTCAGCACAAGGGAGAGAGTCTTTACCCGTTCCTTTACAAAAAATTCAGCGAACAAATCCGTAATGGCATCAAGGAATACGACGACGGACTCGTCCATATTAGTGCCGACGATAATTCGCACGGCAGCAAGATCGATGTAGAATATAAAGAGCGGGACCTGATCCGAAAAGATATGTGCGTGAATTTCGGGGCGTTCATCACTGAAAGTTCCGGGCATCTCTCCGAATACCTCCCCTATTATCGGAACAATGAGCAGGGCAAAAAATTGCTCCGACACAGCTACGAAGGGGGCAGCCGCTTTTACGCGAGCAACTGGCCGCGCTGGCGGGATGAAGCGGACAAGTTGCGGCTGAGCATGATCCAGGGCAAGACTCCGATTGAATGGAAACGCAGCTGGGAATATGCCAGCTGGATCATCGAGGCGTGCGAAAAGAATCGCCCTTTCTTGATTCACGGAAATGTCATGAACAACGTCGAGGGCGCGGGATCGTTGATCACGAATCTTCCGGCGGATGGTTGTGTGGAGGTCGCCTGTCTGGTGGACGGGAATGGTCTGCAACCGACTCGATACGGAGCGCTCCCTCCGCAAATGGCCGGCGTTTGTTTATCGAACATGGCCATGTTCGATCTCGGTGCGAAAGCTGCCATTGAAAAAAGTAAGGAGGCCGCCATTCACGCCCTCATGCTCGATCCTTATACTTCCGCGGTCTGCACCCCGGCGCAGATCAAGCAAATGGCCCTGGAATTGTTCAAGGCGGAGAAAGATTATTTGCCCGGCTATCGGTAAGCTTGGGGAACCTGAGCAACGCCCGAGCCACGATGCCCTGCCCCGGACCTCCGGAGCAGGGCATTTGAGCATTGATCGAGGGAGGGTGTTTGGCAGAAGATGGGATTATGAAAATCATGAAAATCGGCGTCATCTCCACAGCGCATATCCATACGCACGGCTTCCTGAAACAACTCGCCAATCATGAGTCCGCGGCAATTGGCGGGATCTGGGATGACAACCCTGAGCGCGGGCAACGGTTCGCTTCGGAATTCGACGCCTCGTTCCATTCTAACATTGATGAGCTTCTGGAGATGGAGGCGATCGATGGCTGGATGATTTGTGCGGAAAACACCCGGCACCTTCAACATCTCCGGCGCCTGCTCCCTCTGGGAAAACCGGTTTTTTGTGAGAAACCGCTGGTAACCGATATCGAGGAGCTGAAGGAAGTCGGGCAACTTTTAGAGAAGCATCGGACCCCGCTCAGCTCCGGCTATTTTCAACCATTCGTGGCTCCTTTGCAGGGGGTGCGTGAGGTGATCGAGAATGGCGCGCTTGGAACGATCACTCGGGTCCGGTTTCGTATGGCGCATCATGCGGCTTACGGCGGGTGGTTCGATTCCGAGGCCCTGCGATGGTTCACGCAGCCGGCTTTATCGGGGGGAGGCGCCTTCATGGATCTCGGCTCGCATGCGATCCACCTGATGCGAACTTTTTTCGGGCCGATCAAAGAGGTGCTGGCGGTGATCGAAAATCATTCCGGCCGATATCCCGACGTGGATGATTATGGAACCTGCCAACTGCGATTCGAATCTGGTCTACTCGGGGTGGTGGAAGCTGCTTGGACGCAAACGGGCGGCGAAGCTTCCGGGTTGGAAGTCGTGGGGAGTGAGGCGACGCTCTATCATGGCGACTCGGGATACGTCGTGGCGGCTGCCAAGAGCAAAGAGTCGGCCCCTTGCCCGGTGGAAAGTGGAAAAGAGATTCCGAACCGGGTGCCCCGGCTTTTGGGCATGATCGAAGGGACCGTGCCGGAACAGATTCTGCAAAATGATCTGGCCGCGATTTTCGATACGGTCTCAATCATGGCGGCGGCTTATGCCTCGAGTCGATCTGGACAATGGGAGAAAGTCGCCTCCGATGGTTTATAAAACCAGTCGCGCTCGCTTGCTGACTGGAACTATGCTGTGGCCGTGAGGATGCGAACACCGCGAGTGAAAGGTGAATGGGGGCTGTGAGACGTCGAGCTAGTCTAGCCGTTGGGCTGGTGACGGCCGGTGTGCTCGGGCTTGCTTTCGTTTATTGGGATCTGACTCGCGTGCATGCGTGGGGCGTCGATGTGGACGAGGTGGAGTGGTTGCCCAACGAGGCGCACACCATTACTTACTTCGAAGATGCCTTCATTCGGTGTGCGGAATTTACGATTGAACGTGAAGCATTCATGCGATGGGCGGCGCGGCAGGAGAGGCCTTTGCGTGCGTTGAGTCGAAATCAATCACGTCAGGTGTTTCGACCCAGAAATTTTTTAATGAACCACGATAAGATTGAGGAGGCCATGCTGAGCGAAGGCTTGACCATAGAAACGACCGAACGAGATCGGGAGGCGAGCCGGATGACGTTTCAAGAAAACGATCTGTTCTTCGAAGATCAGTGGGCAAATGGTGGCGGGTATCTCATGGGGTACGACGAGAGTGCCGGACGAGGGTTTTATTATTACGCCCACCATTAAGGTTCTCACGCATCCCGTTTCTTATCGGTCGCCCGATAGATGAGAAGCGTGATTTCCCCTTTGGGCGGTTTGTTTTCGTAATGCGAGGCTAAGGTTGCTGGATCGCCCCGACGGAATTCTTCGAAGGTCTTCGTCAATTCGCGCGCGACACAGACCTGACAATCCGGCGCGACTGTTTGGAGCACGTTTAAGCTTTTCACCAGCCGATGCGGGCTTTCGAAAAAGAGTGACGTCATCCCGCTTTCCACGGCTTGCGTCAGGGCTTTTTGTCGTTGCCCGGATTTGACTGGCAGAAACCCGCGAAACTGGAAGGGGAGCGGCGGCAACCCGGAACCGGCTAGGGCGGTCGGCACGGCGCTGGGGCCGGGGAGGACGGTGACTTCGATTTCGGCCTCGTGACAGGCAGCAACGAGACGATAGCCGGGATCGGAAATGAGTGGCATCCCTGCGTCCGTCACGAGAGCCAAGGTGGCGCCGTCTTGGAGACGCGTTAGTAATTCGCCGATTCGGCGTCCTTCATTGTGCTCATGCAAACTGATCAGCGGCTTCTGGATCTCGTAATGCCGCAGCAGCCTGAGGGAATGGCGGGTGTCCTCGGCCGCAATGGCGTCGCAGGATTTGAGGGCTTCCAAGGCGCGCAGAGTAATGTCGCCGAGGTTGCCGATCGGAGTGGCGATTACTTGAAGCATCGCCGCAACGCTCGTTACCAGCCCTCCGCGATCTGGCTGACGAGCCGGACGGAGAGTTCCTGGATGGCTCGAGGCAGCGCCTGTTTTTGGTCGAGCGACACGTCGTTGTTGACGAAGAAGGTCGAACCGCCCACGACGGTGCCGCGAGCCAATTCACGACCGGTGCGTTGGTCGATGAGTTCGTAATTCAAAGCGACTTCCACATCGAATTCGAGGGTGCTGATGACATTGCCACGCACGGACCGGGCCGGGTTGCGCACCACGGAAAGAAGTGTGGCTTCCAAGACCGCGTCGGCATTTTCTTCCGTGGTGATGGTGTAAGTGCCGTCGAGTTGAAATTGTCGGACAACCGCCGAAGTGGCCGGCACTTCGATACGCGGTTCGTAGGTATCATTGGCGAAGACTGGCACCGCGATGGTGTTGATGCCTTCCATGGCGGCGGGTTTTACCGGTCCGAGCTGATATCCAGCGCAGCCGGATAGCAACGAGGCAGCCAGAAGGCTCAACAAAAGATAACTACGGGACATTGTGGGAAGGAAAAACGTTTAATCGCGCTGAGAAGGCTTGATCTGAGGCCCGACATAATCGGGCCGGGTGCGCACATCAGCCTGAGCCTCCCGCTGCACGGGGGTGACGGGAGTCGCTGGACGGGCTTCGGCTTTTTCCTCAGCCATGGCGGCTTCCTCCGGGGACATGGTGCCCTCCAGTTCTTCGATCCGGCGCATGGCGTATTGGGCTTCCTCGCTGTCGCTTTCGGCGCCGAGAACCGCGCTGTAGTAAATGATAGCCGCGGTCTTGTCCCCTTTACGGTCGTAGAACCGGGCGATTTGGAAAGCGCTCTGTTTCAAGCGGCCGAGAAGGATTTCGATATTCTCCTGGGCTTGCGGCACTTTTTCGCTGTTCGGATAACGGAAAAGGAAATCATCGAAAGCTTCGATAGCGCGTGCGGTGGCCATCTGATCGTAGAGCCCTTCGCTACTAGTCTGCATCCAGGCGTAACCGATCTGGAATTGGGCGTCGTCGGCAATGTCGTTGAGCGGATATTTGGCCACGACCTCCTGATAAGCTTCGACCGCTTGCGAATACTTATCCTGCCGCTCGAGGGCTTGCCCAATGTTGAACTGGGCGAGCGGTGAAAACGGCCCGAACGGGGCCGCTGCAATCACGGCTTCATACATTTTCCGGGCTCGTTCCATCGACGACATGATGGGGATGCCGAGAAGCCGCACTCTTTCGCCATCGAGGAAGAGGGTCGCGATCCGAAACATCGATTCCACCGCAGAATCGAAGTTTTTGCTGCGCGGATATTCCTTGATCAATTCTTCGTAAGACTTGAACGCGGCCTGGTAATCGCCGTTTTGTTCATGAAGAAAGCCAATTTTGTATTGGGCACGCGGCGCTTCGAGAGTCTGTGGAAAGCGGCGGACCAAACTGCGATAAGCGCCGAGTGCCCGGCCGAGATCGCCATTGCGTTCGTAAGCCTCTGCGATTCCGAATTGCTCCCGCGCGCTATTGGCGATTTCGATATCCTCTTGGTCGCCACCTTCATAGACCCAGCCTTCTTCCGGCCGCCAAACAAGGGGACCCGGACTGATTGCGGGAAGTCCTACGGCACAAACCAGCACGAGGCCGGTGATCATAACGCCTTTTCTCATAAGCCCCACAAGCTAGGGAAAAGGCCGTGGGCGTCAAGCAGAACGGAACGGATTCAAGTTTGCATCCAAGCGAAGGCCGCATCGAGGAAGGCGCTTTGGGCCGCCACCCGGCGCGTCAGGCTGAATTCCGAAGGCGTCTCGAAGGTGATCGCGTGGCCTCCATGCTGGGTCGCGAGATAAAAAGCTTCCGGGCTGCCCCATTTCCAGAGGTCCGGGGTGAGCCGGCGTTGCATGATGCCGTTGCGAAAGGCGCGCCCTTCGATTTTGGGCCGTCGATCGGCGGGAATCACCCGTCCAGCCGCGGCGAAGAAGGGGTCGACGATCCAAACCGGGGCGCGTTGAAGGGTGGTTTCGTGAACGTAAATGCCTTGCGCATCGTAGTCTTCATGCAAATGCAGTGTCATCCGGTAGGTATCATCCGCGATGATAGCGGTCCAGGCCTGCAGTTGGGGCGGCATGCGTTGCCGATCGAAACAACGATTCAGATCACGCCCGTCCGCGTCGCAACGCAAATTGCCCGCCAGCCCCCACGGATTCAGGCAGGGAAAAATGCGAACCGGCAGGGCGGCGAGTCCGTCGGTATGAGTTTCTGCCCAATCGATCAAGCCTTCGGTCGAGGCGGGTTCATCCCCGTGGATGCCGGCCGACAGATACCAGCCCCGGCGCACCGGTTGCCGACGGCGCGGGCCGAGGGTGTAAAGCGGGTAACCGTCCGCTTCGGCAAATTTTTTCATGACTAACCCGGCGTCCCGCGCCACCGACCGCCAACGCCGGATCAGTTTGGGGTAATCGTGAGAATAATGACGGGTCTCGTCGCAGGCCATCGATTGGCTCAGGCTTCCCGGGCACGCAGGGCCGTCAACAATTTTTCGTGGATTCCATCAAAACCGCCATTGGAGAACACTACCGCTACATCATTCGGTTTCAGGATTGAAAGACCGCGCGCGACGATGCTGGCCGTGTCGGCTTCGTAATAGGCCTCGGTGCCATGATTCCGCAGTTCTTCCATGACTTTTTCGGGGTTCAACCGTTCGCTGGGATCGATTTGGTCTAGACTAGCCACCTGCGCCACGACCGCGGCATCGGCCAAGCCGAGTGCTTTCGGTAATTCATTTTGAAAAACCGCTCGTCGTGTGGTGTTGGAGCGTGGTTCGAAAATAGCCACTAACCGGGCGCCGGGATATTGATGGCGCAAAGCGACCAACGTCTGTTGGATGGCCGTCGGATGATGTCCGAAATCGTCGATGACAGTAACCGCATCCGCCACGCCCCGCACTTCCTGGCGCCGCTTGATGCCTTCGAAACGGCTTAAAGCATCTTGAATCGCTGCGAATTCAATTCCGTAAAAACGGGCTGCCGAAATGGCCATGGCGGCATTGCGCACATTGAAATCGCCTACCATGGGAAGGATGAAATCATGCCCGAGAAAATGGAAATGCGAGACAGTGCCTTCGATCCGGTAATGTTCGATGCGCTGGGCCGCGTTTTCGGAAAAACCAATCTCCACAATCGGCCCGGGACAGGTGCGCCCGACCTCCACGGTATTGGCATCATCGGCATTGAGAAGCGCCACCCCATTCTGCGGGATCAGATTGAGGAACCGGCGGAAACTCAGCTTGATGGCGTCGAGATCGGCAAAAATATCGGCGTGATCGAACTCGATATTATTCACGATCGCCAGTTCCGGCAGGTAATGCAGGAATTTGGAGCGTTTATCGAAAAAGGCGGTGTCGTATTCGTCCCCCTCGATCACGAAGGTCGACGAATCGCCCATCCGGGCGCCGCAATTGAAATTCTTCGGGATCCCCCCGATCATGAAATTCGGTGCACGCCCGGCGCATTCAAAGATCCAGGCGACCAGGGAAGAGGTGGTCGTTTTCCCGTGCGTCCCGGTCACCACCAGGTTGTGGCTGCCGCGCAGGAAAAATTCGCGAACGACTTCCGGCAACGACCGGTAAAGCAGCTTGCGATTTAAGACTTCTTCCAGCTCGGGGTTCCCGCGGCTGATGGCATTGCCGACCACGATGATATCGGCCTCTTCGGGAAGATTATCTGCGGAGTAAGGACTGGTCAGTTCTATGCCGCGACTTTCCAGGAAGTCGGACATAGGCGGGTAAACGTTTTGGTCGGAACCCGAGACGCGATAACCTCGGTCTGTGAGAGCCGCGGCGACGGCTCCCATGGCGGTCCCGCAAATGCCGATGAAGTGAATATGAGTCAATGGTCGGTAAGGTGAGCGCTGATAAAGCGGATTTCAGGAAACTTCGCAAACAACGACTCGGAGTCTGCCGGACGTATCGCGCCGGAGCGAGAATCGAGACCGAACTTTTCCGGTTTTGCGAAGCATATTAGGTAAACACATGTCGAGAAAGCAGACGATCGTTGGGCAAATCTTCGGTTTTCAAAGGCGTGCGAGGTAACCCCGACAGCTCCTAGCCTGCCCGGGCCGCCCGGTCAATGCAGGCTTTGCGAAAAAAAGTGACAGCCGCTTGCCGCGCGATGGACGAATTATAGGTAACTCAGGGCCGATCATCCCAGATCATTCCAAAAATAAGCGCGACATATTCTTGCAATTTTCGGTGGCGCTGATCTTAGAACCTGCCATTTTATCAACCGACGCAATCGTTCCCCCATGTCCGATAAATCCCGCGCTTCTGATCGCCGCCATCATCAGCCTCAAACGGCTGGTCTGCGGCGAACTCGCCAAATCAATCAGGCGTTGCTATCCGCTTATGCCGCTTGTGAATCCGATGCCGAAGCCAGCGCTGCCGTGGCTCATGTCCTTCGCATTCGTCGTTCCCGGATGCAGCCGAAAACGCGCTGACCCGCCTGATCCTGCTTGATTGATTCGAGTGGATTCCCCGGTTTTCTTAAGAAAATCGGGTCGAGCGTCTCTGTGGCTTTTACTCGCTGCCCGTTGACCTCCCGCATTTCGCGGTTAGCATCGCCACATGATTGTCGGCATCGACCTCGGAACCACCAACTCGCTCATCGCCTCGCTCGACGCAGGCATGCCCATTGTGCTTGCCGACCGGGAAGGACGCCGGCTCACCCCAAGCGCTGTCTGGGCAAAACCGGACGCGGCCCCCGTGATCGGGCGGGCCGCGCTCCGTGCCCGAGCCGTCGATCCCGCTAACGTCTTGGTCTCGACCAAACGACTCATGGGCCGGCGCGGTGGCGAAACGGAAACCGACGGTCTCACTTACGAAGTGACTGGCCGCACCGGTGAACCCGCCCAAATCGTCGCGGGCGGCCGCGAATGGTTGCCGGAAGAGGTGGCCGCCGAAATTCTCAAGCATCTCAAAGCCGAAGCGGAAGCCGTCCTGGAGGAACCTATCGATCGAGCTGTCATCACGGTGCCCGCTTATTTTCATGATGGCCAACGGAACGCCACCAAACGTGCCGGCGAATTGGCTGGGCTTCAGGTCGAACGCATTGTTAATGAACCGACGGCCGCCGCCCTGGCCTATGGCCTCGATCGCCTCGGCGAACAGAGCAAGATCGCGGTCTACGATTTCGGTGGCGGAACCTTCGACCTCTCCCTTTTACAACTTGCCAACGGAGTCTTTGAAGTGGCTGCCACCAATGGCAACACCCGTCTCGGCGGCGATGATCTCGATGCCGCCTTCGTCTCCCATTTACAACAGCGGTTAGCCAAAGAACATCAGATCAACGAGGTCACCTGGCAAGATGGCATCTCGCAGGCTCGACTCCAGGATACCGCCCGTGATCTCCGCGAACGGTTGTCCGACGTCGACGAGAGCCTTCTGCGATTGCCGTTTCTCGCCGAGGGCGCCGGGGTGGAATTGTCGGTGACACGGGCAGAACTCGAATCGGTCTGTCGTCCGGTGGTCGAACGCACTCGCGCTCATGGCATGCGAGCTCTGCAGGATGCCGGTTGGCAAACCAGCGATCTCGACGCGGTCATCCTGGTTGGCGGCACCACCCGCATGCCGTTGGTCCGGCAATTGGTCGGCGATTGGTTCGAACGCGAACCGGACGCCAGACAAAACCCGGACGAAGCCGTGGCTGCCGGCGCCGCCATTCAAGCCGGGGTGTTGGATGGACGGATGCAGGATGTGGTGCTCCTCGATGTCACACCGCTCTCCCTCGGAATCGAAACGTTCGGCGGCCTGATGAATGTGATCATCCCGCGAAACAGCACGATTCCCATCAAGGCCGGCGAACTCTTCACCAACGCTGTTGCCAACCAGACCGCCATGCAAATCCGGGTCCTGCAGGGGGAACGCGAACTGGCCATGGATAACTGGCCGCTCGGCGAGTTCACCATCGAATTTCCACCCGCCCCGCGCGGTCAGGCCAGGGTCGGCGTGCAATTCACGCTCGACGCCAACGGCATTTTGCAAGTCCTCGTGCGCGACGTGCATTCGGGAGAAGAAAAAGTCGTGGAAATCACGAGCGCCATCGAGATTTCCGACGAACAGGTCGAATCGATGCTCGAAGACAGCCTCGAGCACGCCTTCGAAGACATGAGCGAACGGATCTTTCGCGAATCGAAATTGAAAGCCGAAGAAATGCTACCTGCTGTCGAGGCCGGTCTCCAGACCTGCGGCCAAGTGCTGACGCGCGAGGAACGGGCTGAAATCGAAGCCGCTTTGGTCGAAGTCCAAACCGCCGTCAAAGAACATGCCGCCAACCGCTTGAAAGCCGCCGTCAACCAACTCGATGAAGCCACCCAGAACCTCGCCTCCATTATGCTCGACCGGGTGATGAAGGATTAATTAACCCACCCGCACGAACCCAACTCTGCGCAAAACGATCCAGCAACCGCGACTGGTTTTCCCAATCATTGCGGAGAACCCTGGATCAACCATCGCTTTCCGCTTTTCACCCACCCCTTTCCACTTTTATCTCTCATCTCATGTCCTCCAAGCCGACCATCCTTTATACCAAGACCGACGAAGCTCCGTTGCTCGCGACCTATTCGTTGCTTCCAATCATCCAAGCCTTCAGCCAACAAGCCGGCATCGAGGTGGAGCCACGCGATATTTCTCTGGCGGGCCGCATCATCGCCCAATTTCCCGACCGGCTCGATGACTCCCAGAGAATCGGCGATCACCTGGCCGAACTTGGCGCCAAGAGTCTCGAACCCGACGCCAATATCATCAAGCTGCCCAACATCAGCGCCTCCATTCCCCAACTCAAAGGGGCCATCAAAGAACTGCAGCAAAAAGGTTACCCGCTCCCCGATTATCCGGATTCCCCCAAAACCGAAGAAGAGAAGGACATCAAAGCCCGGTACGACAAAGTCAAAGGAAGCGCCGTCAACCCTGTCCTCCGCGAAGGCAACTCCGATCGGCGCGCCCCTAAAGCCGTCAAAGATTACGCCAAGAAATATCCGCACAGCATGGGCGAATGGTCCTCCAGCTCCAAAACGAATGTCGTCACCATGGGGCAGGACGATTTTTGTTCGAACGAAAAATCGGTCACGATCCAAGGCGCCACCGAAGTCCGGATCGAACATGAAGCCGCGGATGGCTCCAAAACCGTGCTGAAAGAATCGGTCCCGCTACTCGCTGGCGAAGTCCTCGATGGTTCCTTTATGAGCTGTCGTGCGTTGCAATCCTTCCTCGCCGACCAGATCGCGCGCGCCAAGGAAGAAGGCATTCTCTTCTCCGTCCATCTTAAAGCGACCATGATGAAGGTCTCGGACCCGATCATCTTCGGGCACGCCGTGAAAGTCTATTTGCGTGACGTGCTCCAGAAACATGCCGGGACCCTCCAAGAACTCGGGATCGATCTGAATAACGGCGTCGGCGATCTCCTGGCTAACCTCGAAAAACTTCCTGAACAAAAACGCAACGCCATCAAAGCCGACATCACCGCCGCATTCGAGGAGGGCCCGGATGTCGCCATGGTCAATTCCGACAAGGGCATCTCCAATCTTCACGTCCCGAGCGACGTCATCATCGACGCCTCCATGCCGGCGATGATCCGCGATTCCGGCAAAATGTGGAACCCAGCAGGCGACCGCCAAGACGCCCTCGCGGTCATCCCCGACAGCAGCTACGCCTCCGTTTACCAGACCGTCATCGAGTTCTGCCGCGAAAACGGCGCTTTCGATCCGAAAACCATGGGAAGCGTCCCGAATGTCGGGCTCATGGCCAAAGCCGCCGAAGAATATGGGTCACACGATAAAACCTTCGAAATCCCAGCCAACGGCGTCGTCCGCATCGTCGACGCCAGCGGCAATACTCTGCTCGAACACCAGGTCGAAGCCGGCGATATCTGGCGGGCCTGCCAAACCAAAGACGCGTCCATTCGCGATTGGGTAAAACTCGCTGTCACCCGCGCTCGCGCCACCGGAGCCGTCGCCGTCTTTTGGCTCGATGAAACCCGCGCTCACGATGCCGAGCTGATCAAGAAAGTCGAGGAATGCTTGAACGAACACGACACCGAAGGACTCGACATCAAAGTCATGCCGCCAGCTGAAGCGACCCGGTTTTCCTGTCAACGACTCAAAGAAGGGTTGGAAACGATCTCCGTCACCGGCAACGTCCTCCGCGACTACCTCACCGATCTCTTCCCGATTCTCGAAGTCGGCACGAGCGCCAAAATGCTTTCCATCGTGCCGCTCATGAACGGCGGCGGCCTGTTCGAAACCGGCGCCGGCGGTTCCGCGCCGAAACATGTCCAACAATTCGTTGCTGAAAATTATCTGCGCTGGGATTCTCTGGGCGAATTCTTCGCTCTGGCCGCCTCGCTCGAACATCTGGCCGGGGTCTTCGATCAACCCAAAGCTAAAATCCTCGCGGATACCCTCGATCAGGCGACCGCCAAATTCCTCGAAGAAAACAAATCGCCCGCCCGTAAAGTCGGCGGTATCGACATCCGCGGCAGCCATTTTTACCTGGCCTTATATTGGGCTCAAGCGCTGGCGATGCAAACCGACGATGCCGACCTGAAACATGGCTTCACCCCGATCGCCGAAGCGCTCGCGAACAACGAAGCAACCATCGCCCAGGAACTGATCGACGTCCAAGGTCAACCCGTTGATATCGGCGGTTACTACCAACCCGATGACGCTAAAGCCGATGCTGCCATGCGCCCCAGCCCGACGCTGAACGAGATCCTGGCCAGACTGGTCTCTCCCACTCCCTGACTCGTCGCTAGGACCCTCACCTCATTTTGACCCGCTCGCACTGAGCCTGACTGCCGGGCTGACGCACTCCTCTACGCGGTGCGCTCAGTCGTAGAGGAACTTGGAACAAGTTTCTGAGTGCGCTACCGGAAACTGGGAGCCAGGGGATTCGAGCAGGACTGCCGATTAGCTCGCACCCAATTTCAATCAGACCCGGGACGTGTGGTTCGCTGAAGCAACGATTGACTCCTTGATGGTGGCGTATAAGATTAAAATCTATCATTTCCTGTTCGAGATATTTTTGGCGCCTCAAGCCGCTTTCTTGGTCGATGCCGTACCGACTAGTCCCACGCATTCAGACGGTCAGGGCGCTAACATGGATTGCTTTTATGACTATCAGTTCCTCTCTGGGCACTATCGGACTTAGCCAATTCGCGGACCTTCCGAATCCGCTTGATGACCGGAACGGAGGGAAGATCGAAACGATTGAGGAATGGGAGAACGAGCGGCGACCGGAGATCCTTGAATTGTTTCGCCGGGAAATGTTTGGCCGGGCGCCGGTGGGCCGACCGGAATCGCTGGCGTTCGAGGTGGTGAAGGAAGATTCTCGAGCCATGGATGGAACAGCGATCTTTCGGGAGGTGGAGATCCGCTTTTCGGGACCTGGCGGCGAAGGAACCATCAGGCTTTACCTCTTTTTGCCCAAGAGACAAGAGCCCGCACCCCTGTTTTTGCTTATTTGTCATCGAGACCCGGAGAACATCGATCCGACCCGCACGGTGCGGGAGGATTTCTGGCCCGCCGAAGCGTTGGTGGCCCGTGGTTATGGTGCTGCAGCGTTCCATGTGTCCGATGTCGATCCGGACGAAGATGATGGATTTCGGAACGGGGTGCACGGGATTCTGGAAACCGGTGATGAACCACGCCCGCCGGACGCTTGGGGAACGTTGGCCGCATGGGCGTGGGGCGCGAGTCGGGTGATGGATTATTTGGAAACGGCTCCTGACATTGATGCGGAGCGGGTGGCAGTCGTGGGGCATTCCCGAGGCGGCAAGACGGCGCTCTGGGCGGGCGCACGTGACGAACGGTTTGCCTTGGTCGTCAGTAACAACTCGGGAGCGAACGGCGCCGCCCTGGCGCGCAATGCTGATGGGGCAAAAATTGCCTTTGCGAACAAACGGTTTCCGCATTGGTTCGTCAAAGCCTACGAAAAATATGGAAATGCGCCGAACCAGCTGCCGTTCGACCAGCATTGGTTGATTGCGCTGAGCGCGCCGCGCCATGTCTATGTTGCCAGCGCTTCGAAGGATGACTGGGCTGATCCGGAAGGCGAATTTCTTTCCTGCTACTATGCCAGCCCGGTATGGGAGTTGTATCAACTGCCGGGGCTTGCGGTTGAAACGCAACCTTCAGTTAATGTTCCCGTTCATGCAGGCCGAATCGCTTACCATCTCCGTGAAGGGAAACACGACTTGAGCCTGCAGGACTGGAATTGGTTTATGGATTATGCCGACAAGATTTGGGGTGTCGCCAATCGATAAGCCCGTTATTGGGGCATCGATCACTTCGGGGAGGGCCTGGCCATCGAATCATTCCGGACAGATCCAGTCTGCTTCGAGCGTAGCGGATCCGGGTCGCCGTTGAGATTCCGTGCGTGACGCGATCTTCTGCTTTACCCCACTGTTTCATAAAACCAGTCGTGTTTGCTTGATCTTTTTCTGCAGAGCTGTGTCGTTCAGGCGGCGGTCATGTATCTCAACGGATACGCCCCTGCTTGAACTCCTGGTTCTGAAGAAAAATCCGCGGCGCAATCACTTCCCGCATTTATGAAACAGTGGGGTTTATTCTAATCGCTTACGTGACTTTGATGGATAGCTCTCTATTTACCGGCGCCGAAAACCGCCACGGCTTCCGCGGCTGGGTTCAGCTTGTTGAAAAGCGGTTTTTTGCTCGGCGCTGAGCGGGGCTGTTTCCAGATAGTCTTCGAACGAGGCTGGATCGACTTCTCGCCAACTGCCCGCGACATTTTGCATCATGCGGCCTCGCAAATCGTCGCTCACGATGGATTCCGCCCAGGTCATGGCGCCTTCGGGATCTTGCTGGGCTGCTCGATAAGTGTAGCTGGCGACGGCGCGGTCGAGGTCTTTGGAGGCAGGTAACGAATTGAGCCAATCGGCCGGCGCTTCCATGTCGTATCGGGTCCATTCGCGGATGATGGCAGCGGTGGAATATGGAATCGCAGGATCGTCGTCTGGGAGGGTGCTCAGCCAGTCAGCAGCTGATTGGGGATCGTTCTCGGCCCATTCGCTGACAAGCGAGGCTTTCAAGCGGCTGGAGGCAGCGTCACCCAAGGAACTGACATAGTCGGCGGCGGCGACGGGATCGAAGGAGGCCCATTCATCGACGACTTCCCGAAGCATCTCATTTTTCATTTGGCCGTCCGGCATTTGTTCCACGGTGATTCGGGCATCAGCGAGCCCGCCGTTTTCGATTTGGGTTTCGAGGACTTCCTCCATGAGATTCGATTTAAAGCGTTGGGCGATGCGGGTGCTTTCATCCAGGCTAGAAGCATATTGGAAGGCGGCTTCGGGATTGACGCTGGCGTAACCACGCAGGACCGCTTGCATATGGGAATGCCGGGTGGCGATCGGGGCATCGGCCATTTCCTCGCTGGCCCATTGCAGGGCGGCGGTGGGATCGTTTCCGGCCCACACCTCGAGAATTCGTTCACGAGCGCGTTGTCCATCGCGCATGGCATCGATTTCTTCTGCCAATTGGATGGCTGCGATCGGGTTGGTCTCGGCCAGACGGGCGAGGAGGGAGATAACGGTCCGGCTACGTTGCGGATCCGACGCGGGCAGGGCGAGTGCTTCATCGAGCAGCTGACGGGTTTCTGTCTCGGACAGAGTGGCCACTTGGTTTAGACCGTTGGCGAGAGAAAGCGGGGAACGCGTGGAAGGGGCTAGAGAGGTGGGGGCTTCGTCGCTGGGCGCGGTTGTGAAGGCGGTATCCGAGGACTGGGCCAACTCAGCTGAGTTGGCGGGGGGAGCCTCGGCGTGGAGGGATGACATTGATTCGCGACCGGAAAAGGTTTTCCCGGCGAAAAAAGCAGCCGCGAGGGTCAAACACCAAAGACCGGCAAGGATAAGAGGTTTCATAACATGAAAATGATGAATTCAACATCGCGGACTCGAGCTTAAGTGCAAGGAAACAAGTGGGATTGGCTGGCCTAACGGGGTCTGATTAAAGGTGGGTGCGCGTCATCGCAGAACGATCAGAGGGATTCGAGTGGGACGGCCGGTATCGGACTCAGAAACACGTTCCTCCTATTAATGTTGCGGAGTTCCCAGTTCAGAGTTCCCAGTTCAGAGTTGGGGGAGGCTTGCATGCTTCCAGGAGTGAACGGTTGGGACGGGTTTGTTTTCGTTCATCACCTGTTC
>JGI12210J13797_10029362_pt1 | contig 22100 bp, 22 predicted proteins | sample ElkSlonscriptome_3_FD_13797 | JGI IMG/M metagenome (IMG submission 13797)
ACCGCCCCTTCACTCCGCGAAAAAAGAACTATGGCCTAGGAGGCCGCGCGTTTTTGCACTCCGACACCCGCTTTGAATGGCCCGCCGATTCCCAACAGGCCGAGGCCCGGCCGCACGGCACCTGCAAAGCGCTTGAAACGCACTGCGCTATTCTGGCCGACGGACGTATCGTGGCCTGTTGCCTCGATTATAAGGGCAACCTAGAAATCGGCCATATCGATAAAGGTGGCGTACAAGCCGCACTGAATTCAGTGCGTGCCCGGGCCATTCGGGAAGGCTTTGCCCGTAACGAACTCGTGGAATCCTTCTGCCAGCGCTGCCAGTTCTGCAAACGATTTGGATAGTCTAATGCCATCTGTACATATTTGGACCGATAAAATCTATTCCTCGCAGAGGCACAGGGAAATTTAGCCGTTTAGCCCAATATGTTTTCGTGAATAGTATAAAATAAAGTGTGCTGAAAATTTGTTGAGGCCCCTGATTTCATCTAATATTTGATGCATTCAAACAAAGCATTTTAAGGGAGATAGAGGGTATGGGAGAATATGTTAAGCGGGTCCTTGTAACGGTTTTACTGATTGGCCTCCTCTTTGCGCTGTGGTCCACCCGCTCGATTCTGGTGCTGGCCTTTGCCTCTGTCGTCATTGCCATTGCCATCGCACAACCCATGCGGTTCCTGCAGAAAAAAGGGATGAAACGCGACCCGGCCGTCACGCTGTCGATCATTTTCAGTTTTTTGCTCATCACCCTGCTTTCCCTCTGGATTATTCCAACCCTTGGAAAAGGTGTCGCCGACCTCGTGAAAGATGTTCCCGCCGCAGCCGAAAGCGCCAAAACGGCCTATGAAAGTTTCTGGGCCAACACCCCCGCCGTGCAATCCTTCCTTCCCGAAATTCCGGAAGCGAATTCCCAGGATCCCATCGATGCCGAATCCATCCGGGAAATTTTCAACTGGCTCGTAAAATCCGGTATGGCCATTGCCCCGGACCTGCTCGGCGGCCTCGGCATGGCCGCGGGCATTCTGGTCAACCTCGGCCTTGTGCTTTTCATTGCCGTCTTTTTTCTGCTCGAACCCCATAGCTATATCACAGCCCTGCTCTACCTCATCCCGCCCAGGAAACACCCACGCGCCATTCAGGTGATCAAAACCCTGGGCGTCACGTTGACTAAATGGCTCAACGCTCAGCTCTTTTCCGTCACGGTTATTGTATTGTTGGTTTATATCATTCTCGGCGTCATCCTGCGTATGCCCAACGCCATGGTCGTGGCGCTTTTTGCCGGGTTTGCCACGTTTATTCCAAACATTGGAGCCGTGCTGCCGATTATCCCGATCACGATTTTTACGCTCGCCTATGCCGATCCCTCCAAAATTCTGATCTATATCCCCGTCTACCTCGCCATCCAGTTTACCGAAAGCAACATCATCACCCCGCAGGTCGTCAAAGCGCAGCTCAACATTCCCGCCGGCTATCTCATGCTCTTCCAGTTACTCATCACGATGGCCCTCGGCGCCCTCGGCCTCGTACTGGCCGTACCCATCCTCGCCTGCCTCATCGTCTTCGTTCGCGAGGTCTACTCCTTCGACGTCCTCAAACTCCGCAACGTGAAAGTGCACCTGGAAGGAAAGGTCTAATGTCATCGGGTCGCAGGTCAAAAGTCATAGAACTGACTTTCAGACATTCGACTTTCAGACTTTTGACGGCGAAGCCATGAACCCCCTACGAACAGCCTGCATCGATCGCGCGCGCAACGACGTGCAGGATGGCCTTGTGATTGGCGGCGGAATTAACGGCGCGGTTTCCGCCGCGGCTCTGGCGGCGCGCGGGCTGAAAGTCACGGTCATCGACAAGGGCGACTTTGCCTCGTTCACTTCGCAGGAAAGTTCCAACCTTGCATGGGGTGGAATCAAATATCTGGAAAACTATGAATTCGGCCTCGTTAATAAACTCTGCTCCAGCCGAAATCACCTCATGGAGTCCTATCCCGGGCAGGTGCGCGAAATCCGGTTTTTCACCAGCATTCAAAAGGGCTTCCGAAAACCGCGGTTCGTGATCTATCTCGGTGCCCTGCTCTACTGGTTTATGGGGGGCTGTCGGACCAAACCGCCGCGTCTTTTATCGGTTTCCAATATTCGGAAAGAAGCGCCGATGGTGAACCCCGATGGGTTGGCCGGCGGGCTGGAATATTCCGACGCCTATTTTGTGGAAAACGACGCGCGGTTTACCTTCAGTTTTATCCGCCGCGTCCTCCGCAAAGGAGGAAATGCCATCAACTATCTGGAACTGATTTCCGGACAGTGGAAAAATGGCTATTGGGAATGCGAAATGCGCGACCATGTTTCCGCCCAGGCCTTTCGGATTAAAAGCCGCACCCTCATCAATGCCGCCGGTCCCTACGTCGACCGCATCAACGGCATGCTGAAAATCGACAGTCAGTTTCGACACATCTTTTCCAAAGGCGTACACCTCATTGTTCCGCGTATTGCAAAAACCCGCCACGTCCTCACCTTTTTTGCCTCCGACGGCCGGCTCTTTTTCATGATTCCCATGGGCAACTGCACCTCCATTGGCACCACCGACACCCGGGTCGATCAGGAAAGAGCGGAATCTACAAACGACGATGTCCAGTTCCTGTTGGATAATGCCAACCGGCTGCTGCAACTCGATCATCCGCTCACAAAAAATGAGGTCATTGCCAAGCGCTGCGGCGTGCGCCCGCTGGTGGTTCACAAAGAAGATACGGTAAAAGACGGAGAATGGACCTCCCTCTCGCGTAAACATAAAATTGATGTTCATCCAGAGCAGAACATGTTCAGCATCTATGGCGGAAAATTGACCGACTGCATCAACATCGGCAACGAAGCCGCCGAACTGATTACCTCATTCGGTCTCACCGGGTTCCAATCATTGGAAAAATGGTATGGCGAACCCTCGGCCGAAAAACACCGCCGTTTTGAGATCGATGGAAAACATCTCGGGCTGACTGAAAACCAGCTCGACCGCATCTGGCGGCGGCATGGGAAAACCGGTTTCCAGGCCTTGGAAAAAATCAAGCGCGATCCTTCCATGCTCGAAAAGCTCCTCGCCGGAATCACCCGGGCCGAACTGCACCTCATGGCCGAGCAGGAAATGGTGGTTCACCTCGAAGATTTCCTGCGTCGCCGCACCCACCTCGCCCTCACCGAGCACCGCGCCGCCCTACGCTGTAATCCCGCCTTGGCCGAAACCGCAAAAATCCTATTCGGCGACCGAGCGGACGAGGAAATCCAGCGTTACTTTGGATAGCCGCATTTAGGTCAGCAACCTCAGATGCAGAACTTCAATTACCCCTTGTTCTTTAGAAAAAATGAAATCTGAGCCAAAACAATCGAACCAACGCACATAATGCCTAGCAGAGTCGAAACCAGCGTTACGGCACCAATGAATGACAAGCCTACCGTTGTTTCCAGCCAGTGAGGAAGTGTTAACCCGCCAAGCGGTACCAATGACCAAAATAATCCACCAGCGAACAGGATTAAACTTCCTTTTTCGGCCATAGACAGCCCCAAATAAATCAACAGGTGCTTCATTTTGATTACCGTTAATAATTGATGCCGAGGCTCAGAAGGCAGAGTGCGGTTTGCTGATCGAAGAAATCGATGTTGGCATCGGTTGATGCATACCCAGCCATGCAGTTAGCGAACAGGTATTTGTTTTTAAACAGATTCATCCGGGTTACCTGAGCCATGGCAACGAAGCCCGTCTCATCCCGCGTTTCACCAAATATGGAATGCACTTTATCGTATTGATTGCAAATGCCAAATACCTGCCCGCTGACCATCCAGAATTGGTGCTGATAATTTACAAGCGCTCCCAACTGGAATCCTTGATAGCTGTTGCTGGCTCCATCCAAATCACCATATGCATAGCCCGCTTCGGGTCGGATGCTGAATGATTCATTGAGGGCAAAGGTATATTTCAGCCCCAGCGCATGCGCATAGCCGCTACGCCGGAGGTCGCGATCAAGGTTCCCGATCTCATCATCTTTTATCGTGGTGCTGTCTAAGTGGTAGTACCCTTCCCATGGGCTTCCGGCAATCTGCTGAAATTTAACGCGCAAACCCAACGCATCCATATCCGTTTCCGTACGCGCCGTTCCCACTTGATACGGATTCGCCCAAACTTCATCGATGGGGGTCCACACCAGAGAAACATCCAGACTGCTTTTTCCCAGGGGCTGAATAACGCCGGCCGACAACGCGAGATCCTTATCGATCTCAAGCGGATTTCCTGCATAGAGGGTGGTTCCGTTTTTAAAACGGTATTCAAGGTATAATGAAGCCAAAGCCTGGAACTCGTCATAGGTCTCGGCGGAGTTATTGAGGTTGTTGTTTTGCGCATTATCGTCGCTAACGTATAATTGACTGTCCGTTTGTAAATAATAGGCACCGGCCTGTAGCCGGGCCGAGAATTTACCCTCTTCATCATCCGCGGTTTCTGCAAGAACCAGAAACGGCATGAGTATATAATAGATAACGATAACCACGTTAGTTTTTTGCTGCCTCATTGAAGACCTCCTGTTTTGCAATATGCTTTCTTGAGTAATTGCATATTTCGATTTTAAAAATTCCAGTTCACGTTCATTTCACCTCCTCCGTTCCAAGTTGAAACGCGACGACATACAGCGCAGCATATAGGAGCCCGAACATGGTGTTCAGAACGATCGAAAAGGCCATCCCGCTGCTGGGCTCGTAATGAATGAGACTGTGCAACACGTTGCCCGCAAGAATGGGCACAATGGCCAGCAAGTAGATCGACCTCCCCTCAACAGGTTTGAACATGAGCCACAGAAATACCGCGATCCACCCGAGGTTCAGGGCGACGGCTCCGATTATGAACTCCTGCACGGCCGGATTCTCATACGGGAAAAGCAACGCTTTCCAGAGATCAATTCCATACACCAGATTCAGGAGAGCCCCGCTGAGGGCAACGATGATCACGAAGGACTTTTTAATCCAATACCTTTTTCGTTCCGCATACATGGACCACCTCAAGCCGTCTTTAACGACGCAGTAAAATGTTCGGTTTCACATCGCTCTTGGACGATGTGTTTCTTCGAGAAGAAAAGTTCTTTCTCTAACACAATGATGATGATTGCGAATACGAAGAGGACCCCGGTTTGGATACATTTTGTGACCTGCGTCATCGCAAGTGCTTCCTGAGAAATATTGACAACAAAATGGAACCCAATCGCGGCGAGTACGCTTTTATTATTTTTCAAACAGATCCAGCTTATGATCACCCCCATCGGAATAATGCTGACGAAAAAGTTGATGGCGTATCCAATGTCCTGCTGCGCAATTTCATATTGATATGAATTTTTGACAAAAAGAAGCGGCAGGTGCCAGAGCGACCACAAAACGCCGAAAAGAATCGAAGCATAGAGCGCATTATAACGGCTGTGCAGGCTGTCAAACGCATACCCTCTCCAACCGAGCTCCTCAAACGTGGCGGCGAGCAGAAGCAGGGATAGCACCGGAACAAAACCGGTCGTGAATGAAAACTCTTTGGCCAGCTGGAATTGATCAACTGATTCTCCGAACAAAAGCGAAATGGCCGTGGCGACCAAAACCGAGAGCGGCATAATGAACAGGGCCGCCGGCAGCATCTTGATCGGTATGAGCTTGAAATTGATCAGCCGGTTCAGAAAATCCTTTTTTAATTCAGCATTTCCGGATGCCCAGGTCATGCCCAAAGAAATGACAAAGGGCGCAATCAAACCCAGCAGCATTAAAAACATATACCATTCATTATTCTCATTCTGAAAACTGATGGCTGCCCCGGCAAACCAGAGCACGTACGTCGCGATGAATGTCATAGAAAAATAGACACCCGGTTTATATGGATTATTAGAATTCATGAGTGTTCCTCCGTTAATGAACTTATCTTTATTTTAATTGTATTTATTCCCCGGCAAGGAAGCTGAAGGATCCTTTCGGCGCACCCAGCTGAGTTTCTATCAGGGATGGAAATGCTTGAACGCGACGAGCCAGATGGTCCTGACCCCAGGGATAAAAACCGATATCCGTTAAGAACTGGAAACCGGCCAGCAGATATTCAGCGCACTCGCGTGGATGTTCCGTTTTAAAAACGCCCTCAGCACATCCCTCTTTAATGATCCCCGCATAAATCGGCGCAAGTTTTATGATGAAACTTCCGAGCAGGCGGTTATGCATGAGCGCGTTTCCCGGCTGATGCAGGCTCTCCAAAATCTCTTCATTTTCTTCCACCATCGAACCCGAGAGGACCAACGTAATAAATTTTTCGAGCGCGCCCATCTCCTTACAACGGCTGCTTTTCAGCAACGCCTGCTTTTTCTCCAGGGCTTCCGCCATCAGATCTTCGACCACCGCTTCGAGCAGATCCTCTTTCGATGCGAAATAATGATAAATCGTTCCTTTGGCAATATTGAGAGACTTCATCAATCCGGCCATCGTCACATCAGCGTAGGACTTTTCCCGAAAAAGCTTCCGTGCCGCCTTGATAATTTCTTTTCGTCTCTCATCCGGCTTTTTTACGATTCTAACCATGACGCCTACCTCTGAATAAATTACCTTACCCTTATTGACCGACCGTCGGTCTATTGCGTGTTTTATTCCAAATCCATGGATAGGCGTCAAGAGAAAATATTAACGGTTGTTTCGAGGCATCGTATCAGAACAAAAATTATGGAAGCGAGGAGCGCGGTGGATCACCCTCTCGCGCTGAGTAATTTACGCAGTAGCGGCGTATTTATAGAGATGGCGACTATATGGTGAGGATAGCCGCCAAAAGGCGCAAGAAACACAAAGACCTATCCCATTCCGTTTTCGTGCTTTTTGTGCCTAAATTGATCGCTATTCACTCTCAATCATGTGGCCATTATTCAGTCGCATAGGAATCTCAATATGTAGTCGCCGGAGCAATAGATCCGCATTAACCGATCTGGCCGACGCCCACGCGCTGCCATTTCTGCCACTTGAGTTCGCGGGCCAAAACGAATCGTTTCAGGCTTCGGACCAGAGCCTGAAATTCAATGAGATCCATCAGGTAAAAAACCAGCCATGCGCCGGGCGCCAAGAAAAACAGATTTGAGTGAAATCGTTTTTTTGAATCCAACAAAATCTGTACGCCGATGACGGAGGATAAAAGCGCAATAACAAACACCAAAGGCCAATAGTTACTGGTCAGGATGGTGTAAGCAAAAAAGGTGGTCAGCAAGGCTGCTTCCAACAGCAGGAGCAATTCCGCATAAACCGCCAGAGGGAGAATCATACAGGTTAGATACGGGTTGTGTTCTTTGCTTAAACTGAAGAACAATTTTCGATGTTTTAGGAAGGTCAGTAGGCGGCCATGCTTCCACCGCAAACGCTGATTGCAGAGTCCCTTGAATTCCGAAGGGCCCTCGGTGTAAACCACCGCGTCGTCCGCATAGCGGGTTTTATATCCATGCTTCAGAATGCGGACCGACATTTCAATGTCTTCCGTAATAATCGCGTGGTCAAACCCGCCCATTTCATCCAGCACGGTTTTACGATAAGCCGCTGCAGCGCCACCAATGATATACACCGAATTAAACAGCGAATCGGCCCGCTTAAAGAAAAAGCCATACAGATATTCCATCTGTTGCATCAATTCAATCGGCCTGCTTCGGTTCGCCACGACCACATTACCGGCCACGCCGCCCACCTTCGGATCGGCAAAATGTGCAACCAGGCTTTCCAGCGCGCCAACATCCATTACGCTGTCAGCATCGATCGTCACAATAATTTCCCCGGTGGCCCGTTTCAGTCCGCGGTTCATCGCCCGGGCTTTCCCGCCATTGGACAGATTCAGATACTTTAAATCCACTCCCGCCAGATCGGTGTGCTCGATAAAATTGCTGATCGTTGCATGCGTGGAATCGGTCGATCCATCATTAATTACGATCAGCTGCAATTTGGGATATTGGGTATTTATTACAGATTGAACGGTTTTCAGAATGCCGACCTCTTCATTCCACGCAGGAATAAGGACAGAAACCGAGGGTTGAAGATTAATCTGCACATTTTTTTGGCGGAGCCATTTTTTTACCGAATAAAACGGAGCACAGCACAGCTGGATGACATATTTCATCAAAAGGGGGAGCAGGAGAATAAACATCGCAGCACGTAGAACATCCAGTTCGGCGACCGGTTTATAAGTGTGCGTGAACGCGAGATACACGATCCCCGCCGTCGCGGCATAAAGCACCGCGAAGAATGCTGCAAATAACATTATGACTCCCCCTTAATTGGACTATTCCGGGGAGTCTTTAATGCAATTTACATGCCATGGATAGATAAAACCACGAATAGACGGCAGCAAATTATGGTTTTGGACAACATAGTTCAGATTATTCAGTGAGCGGCACCGACCATTCGCAACGACGGGACTCTCGCCCAACGTTAAAACCCGTAACTGAAACGGGTTGACGAAACCCGCCGACAGCGGCATGTTCACTCCCCATGAATAATTATAAACACGTGACCATGAACCTTGTCGTACGCCGCCCGGCCATTTGCTGGCTGGCGGCGTCATCGTCTGCGTGTATGGAGAAGCGATTAGGTTAACGACTCAATCCAAAGAACAATTTCCACAAGGCCGCAGATTGCAAAATCTGCGGCCTTTTTATTTTTAAACAGCAAAGAAAGGAGGAATAAAATGTCTATCCCATTGGCCTATATCATCGTGGTGCTGATCTGGAGCACAACACCACTGGCCATCAAATGGAGCGGAGAAGGAGCCGGTTTCCTTTTCGGAGTAACCGCACGTATGATTATTGGGGTCACGCTGGTGCTGACTCTGATTCGAATCATGGGACTCACCTTGCCTTGGCACCGGCGTGCCCGAAAAATCTACCTGATCTCCGGCCTGGGCATCTATACGGCCATGCTATCGGTTTATTGGGCCGCCCAGTTTATACCCTCTGGATGGATCTCGGTGCTTTTTGGGCTAACCCCCATCACCACCGGCATCATGGCCCGGTTATGGCTGAACGAACGCGGCCTCACACGGCCCCGATTGTTCAGTCTGATGATTGCGTTGGCTGGTTTAATCGTGATTTTTCTGCAAGGAGCGGAGCTGGGCGTCAATACCCTGTATGGCGTTGGCGGAGTCCTCGTATCGGTATTGAGCCACTCCCTCAGTTCCGTTTGGATCAAACGCGATGGGCTACAGATGCATGGATTACTTGTGACCGGCGGCGGTCTGTTGGTTTCGGTACCGCTGTTCCTGCTCACCTGGTTTTTCAGTGGCGAGGTCATACCCGATCAGGTAAGTGCCCGGGCTTTATCCTCCATCATTTATCTGGGCGTGGTCGGAACAGGAATAGGCTTCGCGCTCTACTATTTTATCCTGCGCCACGTCGAAGCCACCAAGGTGGCCATGCTCACGATGATCACCCCCGTGATGGCCTTGCTGATCGGACTGTTGCTGAACGGCGAGCAAATCAAGCCGCAGGTGTGGCTAGGTACCGGCTTGATTATGCTCGGACTCACCGGCTTTCAGCTCGGAGAACGCATAGTATCGAAACTGAAAAATTCGGGACCTCGTTCCGTGAATCGAGAACCTGCAGTATGAACTAAACCCAAAGTGGGCGATCCAGTGTGCGATACTGGATCGCCACCTCAGGGGTCAGAGTCCTCGGATCTCAGTGCGTTTCCTACTTCCTAACCACACTAGTCGTTCTCTTAATGACGCCGTTTACTAAACATGAACATCGTATCCGGAATTTACTGTCAGCGCCAATCTTTACTTATAAAAGTCTTTGTGAGGAGTCCCCCTACATTTCAATCAAACCAAAGACCTTCCAATCCTTGGAAGTGCGGCGGTGTTTTTGGGTGCGGAGATGTTGCGGTCGCAGGCAGGCATAGGACATCAAGTCTGCTGTTTACCGCTCGGTCCGAAGGGTCGGACTCCGCGCATGCGGAGAGAGCACGCCGAAGCTGCGCTGCTGCAGCGAACGATCTATGAATGAACGTTGGAATAAAAAGTTCTAACTTCTGGAAAGTTCCAGAGGTTGGAAAACTGCAGGGTGTATGGGTTCAGCTTAGGACTAAAAGCGGCGGAGTTTTTTCGGCTCTTTTTCCTGAGCGTTAGCGCGATGCTCAAAGTTTTTATCGACAATGTCACCGCCGCGGGTTTTCAGAATCGATTCTGCTACAGCTTCGAATTCTTTTTTATTCGATTTCACTTCGAGGAGGGTCCCGTGCTGGTCATAGACGACGGCGAGGTAGCCTTTGTATTCTGTCCCGGCGTCAGAGCGCCCATCGAGCTGGGAGCGACTGACACTTCCGCTCTTATAGGTATGTTCTCCGCGACTGCCTCCGGAAAATGTGAATTCTGATTTTGCCTGCTCCATGATGATGTAATCATCTTTATGTTCTCGCTGCCCAATCAGGAAAACTTCTGAATAGAGCGCTGCTTCATAGTGCGAGGTGCCTGTTTTTCGGATGGTCACTTCGGCCACCATGGTTTCGGTCTGGATCTGAACGCGGCGACCGTTGCCGGTGTTGCTGCGGTCGATATCCATATCCACATCGATTTCCAGCGGCGGGGGTGAATTTTTGATGATATACAAACGATCATCTTCACTGAGCGATTTCAGCGGGACTTTGGCCTCTGCCCCATCGGTCTTGCGCAGTAAGGCTTTATCGCCCGTTAGCAGAATAAATTCCGCCTCGACGGCGTTGCCCTGCGTATCGGTCCAGATCCGGGGCTCTGCAAAACCGGTTAAAACGGCCAGTACGGTGACGGATGATACGATGCTGATTTTTGTTTTCATGTCGAGTTCTCCATTTTGTATATGGAGTTAAACCCACTGCTTCTGAAAAGGTTCCGCCGAACATGAAATTTTTTCCATATAATCGAACCCAACAATAAGGGTGCAGGACGTGGTTCTTTTCACGGCCAAGTGATTGCGAATGATACTTTCCAATTGGAAAATGAGTCATAGGCTCGGCTCAATGGGCCACCTATATGCATCGATGACGCGCGCCTTCTTCGAGAGGCCCGCCCCGCACAAACCATGAATAAGCCGTAACTTTTCCAATCCCTGGAAGTTTCCAAGGATTGGAAATGGGGGCGCTCAAAGCACACGGAATTATCTGTTCAATTTGAGCGCTGTAATTCAACATCCCGTTGTTTATGCACACTTAAAGGCTATGCTTGTTGAGTATGAAAATTTTTGGATTCCATCATCAGTTCTTGTTCCCCTTGCTCATGATCGTGATGGGCCTGATGGCGATCACATCTGGCGCAGATGATTTTTTACAACTTCAAAACCCCAGAACGTTCACCCTCGCGGATCAAAAAACTGTGACGTTAAAGGTGATGGACTGGAATGAGCAAAAGAAAAAATTCCATGTTGAAAACGATAAAGGCCGACGAGTTTGGGTGAGTCCGAACAGTTTTGTCGAAGAAGACCAATTGTATTTTAAGGCATGGATTCAGGCGTACTGGTTTTTATCGAATAACAAGCTCTATGTTTCAGCCAAAAAAGCTGAGCGGGGAGGCTATATTTCTTATACCGTGTCCGTTCAGAATAAAACCCCGGTCGACTATTCAAAAGTCAATATGCATTACGAAGTAGAGCGAATCATTGATCAGTATGAAACGGGCGAGACAAAAGACACCAACGTGCCGGGGAAAATTTTTGTCGGCTTGATCAAATCCGGTGCCCAGAAAACATTCAAAACCCAAGCGGTTAAGGCTGGCGAAACCTACGAAATGGTTCATACCTCGGAACCGACAAGGGTGATGAGCGGCGTGGGTTATACCTACACCAATAGGGTGCAGCGAAAAACCGGAAAACAAAAAGTGACGGGTATACGACTCAAATTCCACGGACCGATGCTGGATAACACGCGGATCATCCGTGAAGTTAACCTGAACAAATGAACCATCCAATGTCTGGAACCGTACATCTGAAACTCCTGGCTGTGTTGCTGTTTTTTTTGGCCTCGCTCAACTGCGGAGCCCAGGAGATGCGCGAGTGGCGTTCCAGGGATGGGTCGCAAACGTTCCGCGGGAATTATGTAACGATCAGGAATGATCGAGACGTTGTTCTTGTAGGCGAAGAGCAGCAACACGTCAGAGTACCGATCGCGAAATTATCGGATGAGGACCAGGACTATTTATTTCAGTCTGAAAGTCGAAAATTTCTGAATCGTACTGCAGGAAAAATTAGCGGACTCTCCTACCCACAAGGCGAAGTGCTGGGGCCGGTTGACGCGATAGACGGCTCAAGCTTTTTTCTCTACGTCCCCAAATCGTTGCCCCGCAATCGCCCTGCCCCCCTGTTGCTTTTCACCGGGCCGACCGGCGGAAAAATGCCGTACATCAGGGACCTCGTCAAAGGCGCGGAGGTGATGGGTTGGATCGTGGCCGTGGTCGTTGAATCCAATTATTATAATTCGGTGGATGTGAATCGGGAAATTTGCAACAGCGTTATACAAACCCTGTTGAATACTGCGCCGGTTGACCGGCGGCGTCTCTATTTTTCCGGCTTTTCGGCAGGTGCATCGGTGAGTTATTACAATGGGGAAAAATGGCAGGCATGCGGATTAATTCCCACGAGTACCTACATCCCTCCCCGGCTCGAACCGCCCTCTTGTGACGCCGTCCTCATCACCGGCGGAAGTGACTTTAATCGCTATACCAGCGCATATGCGCGGAAGCAAATTGGCAAGAACGCCGTTCACTGGTTTCATCCCGGCGGACACAAGACCGCTCCAGCCTGGATGCTGCATGATGCCATGGCACTGTTGGAATCCCGGTTTCTTGAACGATATCCCGACAATAATGAGCAGGAGCTGAACCACTATATTTATTCCATGATCGATTGGATTGATACGTTCAAAGAAAAAGCCCCGTATCGGGCCTATAACTGGGCGGGCTATCTAAGAGAGCATCTTCAACTGAACATCCTCCAGCGCAGAAAACTGAATCAACTTTTCCAAACCTTGGAAACCAACGAACAGAATCAACGGTATGTTCAGGGCCTCGCCGATCTCGATGCACTCATCCTCTCCTATCTCGGAACCATTACCCGGGAATCTAAATTGAACTTTACCGACCCCTCATTAATCGCTGCGTGCGAACCCCTGTTGAAAAAATACAAAAATACGCCGGTTATCAACGATGTGTTGCAAGCCTTGTCTTCCCAAACGGATGAACCCGCATGCGTGCAACCGCATTGGGAGGAGTGACACCGAATTCAGATGGATTTCAGCCTGCCCAGTCAGTGCCAAGATGCCTAGTCTACATTGACCCCAAACCCTTCATTCTGTACCGTCTCGACATTATGACTGACAAAGCTGAAGCCAAGCAGAGGATCGATGAGCTACGCGCCGAAATCGAGCGCCACAATCAGCTCTACTATATTGATGCTGCCCCCGAAATTACCGACCGCGAATACGATGCCCTGCTCCAATCATTGGAAAAAATGGAGGCGGAGTTTCCAGAGTTTGGAAGCTCCAGCTCACCGACCCAGCGTGTAGGTGGCGCACCGCTCGACCGTTTTAACAACGTCAAACATGCGCTCCCGATGATGAGCCTATCGAATACCTACTCGAAAGAGGAACTGGCGGAATTCGATGTCCGCATCCGCAAACTGATCCCCGAAGAAACCTTCGATTATATTCTCGAACCGAAAATCGACGGCGTGGCGATTTCCCTGCGCTATGAAAAGGGCGAACTGGTCCAGGCAGTCACGCGCGGCGATGGAACGACGGGCGATGATGTCACATCCAATGTCCGGACGATCAATTCCATACCGCTACGCCTGTCGGATATGATGCCCCCGGCCGTGCTCGAAGTGCGCGGCGAAATTTATCTGGATACGCAGGGCTTTGCCAAACTGAACCAAAAGCGGCAGGAAGCCGGTCAGGAACCTTTTGCCAACCCGCGCAATGCCTGCGCCGGATCGCTGAAACTGCTCGATCCCCGCGAGGTGGCCCACCGTCCACTCGATGCCATTTTCTATGCTACCGGCGAGCTCGACGGAATTAATTTTGAAACCCATGAGCAAATGCTCCAGACGTTACGTAATTACGGATTACGCATTACGCCGAAGTATTGGCTGAAAGATTCCATCGTCGAAATTATTGACCAACTCGACGAATTGGAAAACATGCGCCATGAGTTTCCATTCGAAATGGACGGCGGTGTAATCAAGGTGAATGAACGGCGGCTTTACGGCGATTTGGGGTATACGGCCAAAAGTCCACGCTGGGCCGTGGCCTATAAATATGAACCGGAACAGGCCGAAACTCTCCTTCATGCGATTTCCATTCAGGTTGGACGTACCGGCGTGCTGACCCCGGTGGCGGAACTCGAACCGGTCCTGCTGGCGGGGACTACCGTTAAACGCGCCACGCTGCATAACGAAGATGAAATTCGGCGCAAAGATATCCGCATCGGCGACCGCGTCATGATCGAAAAAGCCGGAGAAATTATTCCAGCCATTGTCAAAGTGCTAGATGAAAAACGTACTGGCACGGAAATCAAATTTAACATGCCAACCCACTGCCCAGTCTGCGACGGCGAGGTGGAAAAACGGGAAGGCGAAGTGGCCGTGCGCTGTGTAAACCTCCAGTGCCCGGCGCAGGTTAAAAACTGGCTGACCCACTTTGCATCGCGCGGCGCCATGGACATTAACGGCCTCGGCGAATCTCTCGTGGAGCAGCTGGTGGATGGCGGACTGGTTAAAACGCCGGCGGAGCTTTATTCCATTGAAAAAGTAGAAGTACTCGGTCTGGAACGGATGGGTGAAAAATCGGCCGATAATCTGATCAAAGGCATCGAAGAGAGTAAAAAAAGACCCTTCGAAAAAGTCCTGTTTGGCCTCGGCATTCGCCACGTCGGCAAAGGCGCAGCATCCATTCTTGCCAATGAGTTCAAAAATATCGATGCCTTGATGGCCGCCGATATCCAGGCATTGGAAGAAATACACGACATCGGCCCCATCGTTGGAAAATCCGTTGTGGAATATTTCCAAGGATTGGAAACCCGCGCCGTGATTGATCAGCTCCGGGCCGCTGGTGTGAATTTTGAGCAGGCGGATGCAGGAGGAAGCCACGAGTTGGAAGGGTTGACCTTTGTGCTCACCGGTTCAATGGAAACCATGACGCGCGATGAAGCCGGAGATAAAATCAAGGCGCGCGGTGGAAAAGTGAGCAGCAGTGTTTCCAAAAAAACGAGCTATCTGGTTGCTGGTGAAGCAGCGGGTTCGAAGCTCACGAAAGCGGAATCGCTAGGCGTCACGATTTTGAACGAAGAACAGCTCATCGCTCTGCTTGGATCGGATGAAGCGGTCTCAGATAAAAAAGCCGGACAGATGGGATTCGAATTCTAACGGAGAAATAGATCATGATATTGGACACATTGGAAAATGCGGCGCGATACTCAGGGTTTAAACCCGGTCTATCGGAAGGATTTGGATTTCTCGATCACCCCGGGGTGGCTGAGCTGGAACCGGGACGCTACGAAATTTCGGATGATCTGGTTTACGCGATCGTTGAAAAAAATGACGGACGCTCGGTTGAAGACGGAAAACTGGAGGCCCACCGCAAATACATCGACATTCAGTATATTATCAGCGGTGATGAATCGATGGGCTGGAGTCCGCGGTCAGACCTCGTCGGATCCGAGGGGTATGACGAAAACCGCGACCTGGAATTTTTTACTGATAAAGTGCAAAGCATCGTCCAAGTCCCGTCGGGATCCTTTACGATTTTCCTTCCGACCGATGCTCATCTTCCAGGCATTGGAAAAGGCCCGATCCACAAGATCATCATTAAGGTGGCGGTGGATTAAACCTGAAACTGGAAACTGGAAACTGGAAACTGGAAACATGGTGATCCGATCAGACTTTTATTCAAGTTACCAGTTCCACATTTCTAGTTTCTAAAACGTATGCCCGATCAGGAAGTTGAAGCGGCCACTGCCATCGAGGTAGCGTTCGTCGTAGGTGATCGGCCAGGCATAGTCGAGGTGAAGCGGGAAGCCTGGCAGATCGAGGCGCAAACCGATGCCCCAGTCATCAGCATACTCTGACGGATCAAAATCCCAGGAATCTACATTCACAAAGCCCCAGTCGTAGAACACCGCACCACGAATTTTATTCCAGATTGGATAGGTCAGTTCAGCCGTCACGAAGGCCATGGAGTTTCCGCCTACGGTATCATCCGTATTTGGATCCGTCGGCCCGACATCACGGAATTCATACCCCCGTAGGTTGTAGGAACCGCCGAGGAATAGGCGATCGAAAATCGGCACGCCATCACCGTAGGTTCCGGCATTGGCCTTGCTGTCGCCAAAGGCCTCGACCGACTCGATCTGACCACGCAGATTGAAAATCATATCCCAAATCATGGGCCAATACTGGGTGGCCCGAACGCGTGCACCGAAAAGGTCGGTCTGTCCGCCGAGCATACCGCCGGCCACATAAGGGGTCACCGTCGTCTTGTTGCCGCTGGTCGGATTAAAGAAGCGGTCGCGCGAATCGAAAGTCCAGGTATAGTCCAGCCCGCTTTTCAGACGACGGCCCTCTTCGTCTTTAATGGCCTGTGATGCTGAGTCCGCAACATCAAACACATTGAACTGTTCCAGCGTGTAGGACAGATTGCCTCGGGTCCAGCGCGAGAGCGGTTTACCCAATGACAATCGGGCACCGTTATTCTGCTGGTCGTAGGAGTCGGAAAAATAGCGCGCTTCGCGATGAAACAGGTCGATGCCCATTGAAAGCTGCCGGTTCAGGAACCATGGCTCTATAAAGGAAATTTCAAGGTCGTTTCGCTCTGTACCCAACTGTGCGCGAATTTTAAATTTTTGGCCGGCCCCAATCGGAGGCCAGCGTTTCCAGTTGAAATTACCCTGTGAAAGCTCCACATAACCAACCAGTGAGTCAACGCTGGAGAACCCCACACCGGCGGTAAACTGTCCGGTTGGCTTTTCTTTTACCTGAACGTTTACGTCGTACTTATCGCCTTCGCCGGTCGATTCAGGATTGATGGTGACAATTTCAAAATAGTTCAGGTTGCGCAGGCGCGATTCCGAGGTCTGGATGCGACTACGGTTATATTTTTCGCCGGGATACATCACCAGCTCTCGGCGGATGACCTTATCCAATGTGCGTTCATTGCCGCTGATATTTACATCCTGAATGTAGCCAATGGTGCCTTCGGTAACTTCATACTCAATATCCACGATGCCCGTTTCGGCATTGGCATCGTACACCGGGCGCACGTTGGTACGGACATATCCGCGGTTGCCGTAAAAGGCCCGAATGCCTTCGCTTCCGGCTTCCGCATTTTCAACCGATGCAATAGCGCCCGGACGCAGGCGAATGGCTCGGCGAATTTCACGAACCGGATAAGCTTCTGCGCCGCTGAGCGTCACTTCACCAATGCGATAGCGCTGCCCTTCATCGATCTTAAAAATAAGTTTTGATTTTTTCGGGGTGGTGTCGTCCAGAACAGGCTCGGAAACCTGCGCATCCAGAAACCCGTTGTTCATGTAGAGACTCTTAATGGAATAGACGTCTGCGTCGACCACTTCCTCTTTATACTTGCCGGACCCGGTAATGAAAGACCACCAGCGTTTTTCTTTTTGCTGAATGACTTTCTGTAGCTTTTTATCATCGATCAGATCGTTGCCTTCGAACTCAATATGTTTGATGCCCATCTTTTGTCCGGCATCAATTTTGAAGGCCACATCGACCGTGCCCAGCTCATCGTTGGCTTCCGAGGTCCAGGTAATCTTCGCGTCGGGATACCAGTAATCGCGGTAGGCCTCGCGCAGTTTTTCCGCCGCCATCTCAAACGTGGAGTCGTCAGCAAACTGTCCGATTTCCAGTTCGGATTTACTCCGCATTTTACGGCCACTCTTGGATCCCCCGACAAAGGCAATCCGGCGTAAACGATGTTTGTGCACCACGGTATACACCAGCACGACGCCATCGGGCTCAACATTCATCCGGGCATTCACATAGGAATATCGCCCCGATTCCCGCATACGGTTCACATCGATGGCAATGGAGCTAAGGATCGTTTCGCGATCCGGCACCTGCTCTCCCACATTAAATGAGGTGAAAGCGGCGACCGAGCTGATGTCATACTCCTCGCCCGCCTGATTAACGATCCGAATATCTTTGATGGCTTCCGCGCGAACCACAGCGGCGGTCAGCATGCTGAACAGTATTGTGAGTGCCTTTTTCATTAATCTTCCAAAGGTTGGAAATTATGATTCACCAGGGTCGAATTGATCATCGAACTCCGCGCGATCTTCAAAACGGGTATATTCTCGGATGAATGAAAGTTTAACTTCGCCGGTTGCGCCATGGCGGTATTTGGCCACATCAAGCACCGCAAGATTGTCTGAGTTTCGGTCATCACCCTTTGCATAATAACTCGGTCGATACAGAAGCCAAACCATATCCGCATCCTGCTCAATGGCACCGGAGTCACGTAGGTGCGAAAGCTTCGGAATATTATCGCCAGTGCTTTCAGCCGCACGGCTGAGCTGGGAGAGTACGATCACCGGAACATCGAGCTCCTTGGCCATCGCTTTGACCGCGCCGGAAATGGCCATGGTTTCACGCTGACGCCCATCATTTGCAAACTTGGAATAGTTCATCAGCTGCAAATAGTCGATCACGACCAGGCCGATACCATAGCGCTCTTTCAGGCGGCGGGCCCGCGAACGCATTTCAACGGCTTCGAGCCCCGGCGTGTCATCAATATAAATCTTAGCCTTGGAAAGCTGGTCCACCGCGCGGGTCAATCGACCATGCTCATCCTTCGTCATTCCGCGACCATCTTTCAGCTTGTAGGCCCCGATTCGGGCATTACTGAACAGCATACGTTTCACGAGTTGTTCGCGCGACATTTCCAGACTGAATACCGCCACCGGAACAGGATCGCCTTTTGTGCCGAGCGCCGCATTTTCCGCAATATTCAATGCCAGCGATGTTTTTCCCATCGCCGGGCGCGCCGCCAGCACGATCATATCGGTTTTCTGCAGACCGCCGGTCAGTTTATTGAGGTCTGTCAGTCCGGAAGTCACCCCGGTAACCACCTGCGTCGGATCGGTATTTTCAATCTCGATAAACGCTTCGCGAACGGAATCTTTCCAGTCTGGAATTTTTTCCGCGCCGTGAGCGGAAAGCGCAAAGAGTTCTTCCTGAGCCGCATTGATGAGATGCGCAGCTTCCTCTTCGCCTTTGTAGGCTTTGTCGATCGACTCGGAGGATTTTTCGATCAGGGTCCGGTAGAGCTTTTTCTCCATGACGAGGTCACAGTAAAACTCTACGTGAGCAGGAACGAGCGTGCTGTCCTGCAGTTGGACTAAATAGTCATAGCCCCCGACTTTATCGAGGGTGTTTTTATTTTTGAGCCATTCGCCGATGGTCAAAGCATCCATCGGAACATTGGCCTGGCTCATGTCCAGCAGCTGCTCGTACAGCGCTTGGTGACGCCGGTCATAAAAACTATCGGGACCGAGGCGCTTGGCCAGACATTTATCAAGGGAACCGGCGGGATCCAGCAATATAGAACCTAAAACCCCCCGCTCGGCATCTTCGCTGTGCGGGGGGATTCTCAGTCCAGCTGATTCCCCGGGGATCATTTATCTTCGACGATCCAAACCTTGAGAGTTGCTGAAACTTCTGGATGTAGTTTGATGGAAATATCAAACACTCCGAGTTCATGCAAAGGTGTGGCCAGGTCGATCTTGTTCTTATCGAGGTCGATCCCCTGTTCCACGAGTTTTTCGAGAATGGCCGGCACACCTACAGAACCGAACATTTTTCCAGAATCGCCGACTTTCGCCGCGATGGTGCACTCAACACCTTCGATTTTCTTAAGAATCTCTTCCGCCGCCGCTTTTTCTTTTTCAAGTTGCGCGAGACGCTCGAGGCGTTTCTTTTCGATCTGGCGTTTTTTGCCTTCAGTCACTTCTGAGGCAAAGCCTTTCGGAAAAAGGAAGTTACGGGCATAGCCGTCAGCAACCTTCACGATATCACCTTCAATACCCAGGCCTTCAACCTGGTCCATCAACAGTACTTCAACAGCCATTGGTGTACTCCTTGGTTAGCGAACCAGACCCATAACACGGGCGCGGCGGATCGCTTTTTTGATATTACGCTGCTGCTGAGCATTAGCACCGGTAATACGCCCCGGAAGAATTTTACCGCGATCGGTCATAAATTTCTTCAGGAACTCTGCATCTTTATAATCAACCGACGTCACTCCACGCAGGAGCTCCGGGTCACGTTTGTAGTCATCTCTATCTCTTCGAGCCATAATTATATCCTTTCTCTAAAACGGCACATCATCGTCGTCGTCCGCATGCGGGGGAGGCTGCGGAACATTATCCTGCGGAGCTGACGTAGGTGCCGCAGAAAACTCCGAACTCTTACTGGGGGAACCGAGGAACTGAACGCGGTCTGCGCGTACACGCAACTTGCTCCGCTTTTCACCCTGCTGGTTTTCCCACTGGTCCAGTTGAAGTCGGCCTTCCACAAAAACAGGAGAGCCTTTTTGGAGATACTCGGCTGAAGTTTCAGCCTGGCGTCCCCAAACCACCACATCCACAAAGCAGGTTTGTTCAACCGTTTCTCCCGCTTTGTTTTTGAAGTTTTCATTTATGGCCAAACCCAGATCCGCAACAGCAGTGCCTGACGGCGTATACCGGATTTCCGGATTACGCGTCAGATTACCCATTAAGAGAACCCGGTTATAGCTGGCCATGGGTCTTACGCCTCCTGAGCGGCTTCCATTCCGCTGGCTTCAACAAACTGATGACGAAATACATTGGTGGACAGCTTCAGGCGCGCTTTGAATGCGTCGATCTGACTGCCGTCCAGCTTGAACATAATGTTCACGTAAAGACCGGCCCTCTGCTTTTGGAGCTGGCGGGCAAATGTCTTTTTTCCCATGCGGGCTGCGCTCTCAATAGAGCCGCCCAGCTTTTCGAGTTCTTCTTTCACACGGGCAATAGCCTGGTCGAGTCCTTCTTCGTCCAGCACCTCCGGAAAGATGAACAGTCCTTCATACGTATTCAATGGTATTCTCCTATACTTAACCTATTTGCAACTGGTTGAACTCGTTCATGGTTCGTTCAGTTCCAACGGAAAAGATGCTTTCTACCGCATCGGCGGCACGTTCGACAACCTTTTCCAACTTCAAATGGTCCTGCTCGGCAAAGTCGCCCAATACAAACTCAATCATGTCCGCATCGGCCGGCTTCGGCCCTATTCCAACCCGCACGCGGGGAAATCCCTTTGTCTGCAGCCATTCCAATATGGATTTCATACCGTTATGACTGCCGCCCGAGCCTTTTGCCCGAACCCGGATGCCGCCAAAGATAAGGTCGACATCGTCGTACACCACCACGGTATCTTCCGGAGCCACGCGCCATTTCTTCATCGCGCCCCAGACCGCTTTACCGCTGCGGTTCATAAAAGTGGTCGGTTCAATCAACCGCACCTCGTGTTCCCCAATCCGGCCATGTGCCACACGGGCGGGAAACAAAAACTTCTTTTTGAGCTGAGCGCCCTGACGCCGGGCCAGTTCCTCCACAACGAGAAAGCCGATGTTGTGGCGGGTACGCTCATACTCCTTTCCGGGATTCCCCAGTCCAATGACCAGTTTCAAAACAGCCTCCCGGAAAGCAAAGAGAATTACTCTTCGTCCTTCTTCTCAGTAATGACTTCCGGCTCACCATCAGCAGCTTCAGCGTCCTCTTCCTCTTCAGCATTCGGACCGGCAACACCGCAGACAATGGCGTCGCCATCAACCAGCGATTTAAAGGTGCCTTCAATGCCCAGATCGGAAACATGCAGGGTCTGACCGATTTCCAAATCGGAAACATCGACTTCGATCGCTTCCACCAGGTCTTTCGGCAGACACTCAACAGAAATACTGTGCATGACGTGATCCAGAATACCGCCCGCTTTGACGCCAGCAGCTTCGCCGATCAGCTCAATCTGGATATCCATGGTCATGACCTGACCGGCCACAACGCGCTGCAGATCAACATGCAGCAGATCGCTGGACACCG
>JGI12210J13797_10533591_pt1 | contig 22100 bp, 13 predicted proteins | sample ElkSlonscriptome_3_FD_13797 | JGI IMG/M metagenome (IMG submission 13797)
ATATTGGCGGACAGTGCTGTGCCGCGGCCCTCGGCGCTTGGCCCACCCAGAGTAACGCACGGGCTTAGCACCGCAGCACTGTCACCTTCACCTCGTCGGTCTGAGGCGATGCCTCGCTAGGCGTTCTACCGGGCAGCTGCGAGTTTCGGGGAGCGAGTGTCTAGGAAGATAATATCAATCAAAAAGTTAGCGGTGATTAAATTGGTATGCGAGTATGCTTGAGCGGGGATTTGCCGTGCGCGTGGCAAGCTGGAACATCCATCGCTGCATCGGCGGAGACGGGCGTCGAGACCCGCAACGGATCATCGCGGCAATTCTCTCGCTCGACGCGGATGTGGTTGCGCTGCAGGAGGCCGAAACCCCAGTCAAGAGTGCGCATAGCTCGACATCGTTGCCGCTACTGGGCTCGCTGGCAGAACAAGGCTACCAGCCGGTGCTCGGGCCGACGATCCTGTTCGACCGACATAGCTACGGCAATCTGCTGCTGACGAGGCTACCCGTGCGCCGGTGCGAGCGCGTCGACCTGAGCCGGGCCGGTCGCGAGCCGCGCGGGCTGTTAGATGTGAGCCTGGAGCTGGGTCGCGCGACGTCTGATGCCTGCAACCGATTCCCGCTGTTGCGCTGTCTCGCGACACACCTCGGGCTGCGTCGCGGCGAGCGTCGCGCGCAGTTCGAGCGAATCCTGCAACAGATCGACGCGTCCGGCGAGGTCGCTGGCCCCTCGCAACCGCTGGTTCTGCTCGGCGACTTCAATGAATGGCGCCAACGCAACTGCCGCCTAGCGTCGATCGATGCCGTGCTCAAACCGGCGCCACGGAAGCCGAGCTTCTCGGCCCGCTGGCCGCTGCTGGCATTGGATCGACTCTGGTATCGGCATGCCGTGCTTGAGTGCTACGAGACCGTTCGTACCCCGCTGACTCGCATTGCATCCGATCACCTCCCGCTGTTGGCTCGCCTGCGGATAGCACGTCGGGGCAACGGGATCTAAGACTCTGCGGAATGCCTTCGCGCGTCCAATAACCGAAGGGGCCAGACCGTGCCCCCGCCGGCCCTCGTGCGTCCCGTGACCACCGTCATACCGTCCTATCGGAGCCGAACAGTTCCGCCCTGCCGCCAACGGGGATAGAATCGAGCGCCTTGATGGTGGCCGGGGCGGCAAGGCGTGGAAAAGAAGCAAGAGGCGCACACAACCGAGCAACACTGCAGCGGGCCAACAGACCGCCAAGGCGACGCCGTGGCGTTTCCCGTCGTCGGTATTGGTGCCTCGGCCGGCGGGTTGGAGGCCCTGCGGTTGCTGTTTAAAGAGATGCCCACCGACATCGGCGCCGCGTTCGTGGTGGTGCAGCACCTCGATCCCACCCACGAAAGCCTAATGGCGGACCTGCTCGGGAAATGCACCGACCTGCCCGTGGTGCAGGTCAGCGACGGCATGCGCGTGACGTGCAACCGCGTCCATGTCATCCCGCCGAACACGTCGCTCACCATCGGCGGCGGCGCCCTGAGCCTGAGCGCGCCGACCGCTCGACGCGGCGCCCGCATGCCCATCGACCAGTTCTTCTCCTCGCTGGCCGACGATCAACAGGAACGCGCCATCGCGATTGTGCTGTCCGGCACAGGTACCGACGGCACCTCGGGCGTCGGCATGATCAAGGCGCGCGGCGGCATGCTGATGGCGCAGGAGCCGGGTGCGGCCCGCTTCGACGGCATGCCCCGTAGCGCGGTATCCACCGGGCATGTGGACTACGTGCTGCCGGTGGAAGAGATGCCGAAAGTGCTCGCCCATTACCTGCGCCATCTCGACAGCCGCAACCAGTCCCGCGCCCTCGAAAAAAAGGATGACGACTATGTCGAGAACATCCTCGCGCTGATCCGGGCGCGCCTCGACTACGACTTCGGCTGCTACAAGCTCGGCACACTGCGTCGGCGCATCCGGCGGCGTATGGGTCTGGCCCATCTCGCGCAGCTGGCCGATTACCACGAGCGCCTTCGCGCCGACCACCAAGAGCTGCAAGCCCTCGTCAGGGACCTGTTGATTGGCGTTACCGCCTTTTTTCGTGAGGCCGAGGCATGGGAGGCCCTTGGCCAGAGCATTATGCCGGAGTTGATCGCGCGCCATCGCAACGACGAGCCGATCCGCATCTGGGTGCCCGGCTGCGCGACCGGCGAAGAGGCCTACGGCGTCGCCATGGTGGCGCTGGACGCGATGGAGGCGGCCGGCCGGACGAATGCTTTGATCGTCTTCGCCTCCGACCTGGACAAGACCTCGTTGGATGTCGGGCGCAAGGGCGTCTATCCGGCGAGCGTGGTGGCACCGATCTCGCCTGAGCGCCTGGCGCGCTATTTCACCCGCGAGGGCGAACGCTTTCAAGTCAAGAAATCCCTGCGCGAGCGGGTGATTTTTGCAGCGCAAGATCTAGTCGCCGACCCGCCATTTTCCAGTATCGACCTAATCTGTTGCCGCAACGTACTGATCTACTTAGAGCCGGAGTGTCAGGAACGGCTCATGGTGCTGTTCCACTTTGCGCTGAGCCCGGGGGGGTTCTTGTTCCTGGGCAATTCCGAGACCACGGGCCAGCAGCAGGGGCTATTTAGGCCCGAGATCAAGAAGTGGCGTGTTTACAGGCGTGTCGAAAGTGCTACCGCACGCCACCCCAATTTCCTGCAGCGGGGCGGGCGCAGCGGTTACGCGGTGGGCACGACGCGGGCCACCGGGCCGCGGCAGCGGCCACGCGGCTACGGCCCGTTGACGCAGAAGGCGCTGCTGCAGCATTTCTCACCAGCCGCGGTGCTGGTCAATCGCGACGGGCGGGTGCTCTACTACCATGGCTCGGTGCGCGACTACCTCGGACCAATGGCCGGAGACCCGTCGGAAGACCTCCTTGGCCTCGCACCGGAAGGGCTGCGCGGCAAGCTGCGCGGCCTGCTGCGCGAGGCGGCGGCGGAGGGCAGGGCGGCCAGTGCGAGTGACGCGCATGTGCGGCGCGGCGAGCAGTGGTATTCGGTCAAGGTGACCGTGACACCGGTACGCGACGAGGATCAGCAGGGGCATCTGTTGCTGGTCACGCTGGAGGACGATGGCAAGCCCCTCGCCTGCGATGATGCCGTCGCGATCGACCACGATCGCCGCCAGGATGCCAGCTTCGGCATGCTCGAGGACGAGTTGCGCTCCACCCGCGAAGAGTTGCGCGATACCATCGAGCAGATGGAGACATCGAACGAGGAGCTGAAGGCCTCCAGCGAGGAGGTGATGTCGATGAACGAGGAGCTCCAGTCCACCAACGAGGAGCTGGAGACCTCCAAGGAGGAGCTGCAATCGCTGAACGAGGAGCTGACCACGCTCAACAGCCAGCTGGAGGACAAGGTACACGAGCTCGAAGACACCAATAACGACCTCGGCAACCTGCTCGTCAGCACCGACATCGCCACGGTCTTTCTCGACCGGCGTCTGCACATTCGCCGCTACACCCCCGCGGCCACGCGTCTGTTTCGTCTTATTCCGTCCGACGTGGGCCGCGCGATGGCCGACATCACCTTCGGCTTCGACGATTCCGATCTGCTCGACGACGCGCGCAGGGTACTTGCCGGCATCGCGGTGCAGCAGCAGGAGGTGCAGACCAAGGATCACCGCGTGTATCTCCGCCGGCTGTTGCCGTACCACACCGAGGACGAACCGCTGAACGGCGTGGTGGTCACCTTCACCGAGATCACTGAGCGCAAGGAGGCCGAGCTGGCACTGGCGGAGAGCGAGCGCACCTTGCGGCGAGTCACCGATGCCATGCCCGCGCTAATCTCCTACATCGACGCCACCGGCACGTATCGATTTGTCAACGCGGCTTATCAGCGCTGGTTCGGACACGACGCCAATGACGTCGTCGGTCGCAAGGTGCTGGACATCGACGGCGCCGAGGCCTTCGAAGTCATTCGCCCCCGTCTGGATCAGGCCCTGGCCGGCGATGTGGTGGAATACGATGCCTGGCTGGACTACGCGCACGCTGGCAAGCGCTATGTCCATGCAGAGTACACCCCGGATCGGCGTCGCAACGGAGAGATCGCCGGTGTCTATGGGCTTGTCAGCGACATCACTGAGCGCCGACGCAGCGAGGAGGCGATCGCGCGGCTGGATCACGAGAACCGCAGCCGGCTGGCGGAGATGCAGGCCCTTTTCGACGCCGCGCCGATCGGTATTTTCGTCGCCCGCGATGTCAAATGCCGTGACATGGTGATGAACAGCGCCGGCGCGCGCATGATGCGACTGTCGGAGGACGTGAATCCCTCGCTGACGGGGCCGGACGCATCGGCATTGCCATTCCGTGTCTATCGCGACGGCCGTGAGGTGCGCCCCGATGAGCTGCCGATACAGGTCGCGGCCCGGCGCGGTGAGCGCATCGATGCCTTTGAGGCGCAGGTGCACTTCGACGACGGCGAGGTCAAGACACTCCTCCTTGGGGCCGGACCGTTGCACGACGACGCCGGGGACGTCTGCGGGGGCGTCGGTACCTTCGCCGACATTACCGCATTGCGAGCATCCGAGGCGCGCTATCGCGAGGCCCTGGAGCGGCTCAAGCTGCACCTCGACAACACACCTGTGGCCGCGCTGGAATGGAATGTGGACAGGCGCATACTGCGCTGGTCCCCGGCCGCGGAGCGGGTGTTCGGCTGGGGCGAGGCGGAGGCTCTTGGTCAAACGCTCGACGCCTTGGGGTTCGTGCATCCGGGCGATCAGGCAGGCGTGGGAGACCTGATGTCCGCGTTGCTGAACGGCGATGCGCAATACAACCGTAACCTCAATCGTAACCTGTGCAAGGACGGCAGCGTGATCTGGTGCGAGTGGTATAACTCGGTTCTGCGCGATGGGAATGGGGCCCTGATTTCGGTGCTCTCGCTGGCGATGGACGTCTCCGATCGGCAGCGACTCGAGTCCGACCTGCGCGCGCATGCCGAGCGACTGAGCGACGCCGATCGGCGCAAGGATGAGTTTCTTTCGATGCTCGGACACGAGCTGCGCAACCCGCTGGCGCCGGTCCGTAACGCGCTGGCGGTGCTTGACCTCGATGGCGACAATTCGCGGCGCGTCGATTGGGCATTCGATCTGATCAAACGCCAGACGGCGCATTTGGAGCGTCTGGTGGACGACCTGCTTGATACCGCGCGCATTACCCGCGGGGCGATACAGTTGCAAAGCGAGCCGCTCGATCTGTGCGCGGTCCTGCGCGAGTCGGTCGAGTCCACCGAGCGCTTGATCGAAGAACGCAAGCATGACCTGACCATAGACTTACCCGATGGTCCGGTCGTTATTCATGGCGACGTCACGCGCCTGGTCCAGGTCATCACCAATCTCATCAACAACGCGGCCAAGTACACCGAACCGCACGGATCGATCCGCCTCTCGCTGGACCAAGCCGGGGGGGCGGCGCGTATCACCATAACGGACAACGGTCGAGGCATCGCGCCGGAAGATCTGGCGCATATCTTCGAAATCTTCGGCCAGGGCCGACGATCGTTGGGGCGCGCCGATGGCGGCCTTGGCTTGGGACTGCCGCTGGTGCGCAAGCTGGTCGAGCTGCACGGCGGGTCGGCCGCGGCTGAGAGCAGTGGCGAAGGGCAGGGCAGCCAGTTCGTGGTGTGCCTGCCGCTGAGCGCCGGTGAACTCGACCCCCGCGACGGCAATGAGCACGACCGCCCGATGATGCCGAAAGTCCCCGGCGCGACCAAGTCCAGGCGCATCGTGTTGGTCGACGATAATCCGGATGTGTTGGAGTCCTTGACGTTGTTCCTCCAGGCGCTCGGCCACGAGGTCTGGGGCCTGCCCGCCGGCGAGCCGGTCGTCGAGCTGGTACAGAGGCTGCAGCCCGACGCGGTCATCCTTGATATCGGACTGCCGGATATCGATGGAATCGAGGTGGCCCGCAGGCTCGGCGCGTTGCCTTGGCGCAGCTCGATGAAGGTCGTTGCGCTGTCGGGTTTCAGCGAAAAGGCCGCCGACTCGGGCTTGTTCGATGCCTATATGCTGAAGGGCTCCGATGTAGGGGTCCTGGTGCAAGTGCTCGAATAGTTGACAGAAATCGCCTAAGACGCCGCCGCCCGGATGCCGACCTCATCGATACGTTGCAGCAAATCGGCGGGGTCATCGTAGACACGATAGGCCCCAGCCCGCTCCAGTTCGTCTTGGCTGTAACCGCCAGACAGCAGGCCGACGCCAAGTGCCTTGGCGCGCCGTGCTGCCATCAGGTCCCAGATGCTGTCGCCGACAACCACGGCATCCTCGATCTGGACGGCGAGGCGGCGGGCGGCGGCGATAAAGAGGTCTGGGTCCGGCTTGGCGTGGGCGACATCGTCGCGATAAACGATCGGGACATGCCCTGGTACACCGAGCAAATCGAGCGTCTGCGCCGCATTCTCTTCGCGACCGCTCGTGGCGATTGCCCAGGGCGCGTCCACTTCGCTCAGATAGGCCAACAGCGCCTTGGCACCTGGGAGGGGCTCGATCTGATCGGCGAACCGAGCATAGGCGTGGTGATGAAGCTCCTTCAACCGGCGCGCGTTGTCCGCCGTCAGTGCCTGTCCCGTTTCGCGCAGCAGCGCGTCAATCATCAAGCCCCCGCTCATGCCGATGTTTCGGTGGATCCGCCACGTCGGCAGCTGAACCCCGAATCGGACCAGCGCTTCCCGCCAGGCCAACACGTGCTGGTAGACGCTGTCCACCAGGGTGCCGTCAAGATCTAAGATGAATGCCGTTCGGTTCGGTGCAAGGTCTTGTCGTGGGCGATCGTGAGTCATGTCGAGGTCTCGAAGTGGATCGATCGAAAGGCGAAGTCTAAGCAATACATGGACCACCAATCCATGCCGTCATTGATCGACGCCGATCCGAGGATGCGACCGTGACGGACGGGTCTCCGGGCCGCGGCAGCCTTCAGCAAGCGCTGTCGGGACCTGCCAGCAGACGGTGGATTTCGTCCTTTGAGGGGCTTTTGCCCTGCTGACACGGTGGCCGGTACCGGTGATTCGCGTCGACGCAGGATGGCGCGGTCGAGCGTGCACGGAGGTCGTCACAGCGAGGACCTTGCTTGCTTCAACAGCCCACTGGCCCATACTTTGCTTACATATCCGCAGAATTCCCACGCAATACGGTGTCTTCAAAACGGCGCGGGACAGGCGCGTCGACTTCGGTCGATTCAACAACTCGCGCTTGTTCCAGATTTCCGTTTTGCGGCGGTGCCGTTCCAGAGGATTCAATGCCCTATCAACCCATCGAACACTACGGAATCATCGGCGATCTGCACACCGCAGCGCTGGTTGGGAAAAATGGCTCGATCGATTGGTTCTGTACACCTCGGTTCGATTCTCCCAGCGTGTTTGCCGCACTGCTGGATTCCGAGCGGGGCGGTCACTTCCGCATCGCTCCAGTCGACAACGACGCGCGTACGAAGCAACACTATTGGCCAGAGACGAACGTGCTGATCACGCGCTTCTTCACCCCGGACGGTGTTGGCAAGCTCACGGATTTCATGCCAGTCAACCGCAAAGGAGCGGCGACGGGGCGACGCAGAATCATCCGCTGCATCGAGGTGATACGTGGACGCGTGACCTTCGCCGTCGACTGCCGCCCCGCGTTCGATTATGGTCGCGCGGAGCACAAGGTGAAACTTACCTCGGCCGGGGCCCTGTTCAGCAGCGAGACGTATCGCCTTGGTCTCAGCGCGACCTGCCCACTACGCCCGGATGGCGAAGGCATTGGCGGTCGACTGACGCTGCACGAGGGCGAGCGTGCGAGCTTTGCCCTGTGCGACCTCGACCCAGAAGAGTCGGTCGAGCCAGAAGAGTCGGTCGAGAAGGACAGCCAGAATTCGCCAGCGGCGCTTGACCCGCTGAACGACAGCGTCGCCGATGAATTGATGGCCGACACGGTCCACTACTGGCAGCGTTGGCTGGCCGATTGCACCTATCATGGCCGCTGGCGCGAGGTCGTGCATCGCTCGGCGCTGGTGCTGAAGCTGCTCACTTATGCGCCGACCGGGGCCATCGTCGCGGCACCGACCTGCAGCTTGCCGGAGGCGATTGGTGGTAAACGCAACTGGGATTACCGCTACACCTGGATTCGCGATGCGGCGTTCACCGTGTACGCGCTGATGCGGATCGGGTTCACCGAGGAGGCCGAGGCATTTATGGGGTTCTTGGAGGCACGCGCGCGGGAAATTGCGCCGGACGGTTCGCTGCAGATCATGTACGGTATCGATGGACGCCACGATCTGGCCGAACAGGAACTCGATCATCTGGACGGCTATCGCGGTTCACGGCCGGTGCGGATCGGCAACGGCGCACATGAGCAATTGCAGCTCGATATCGCAGGCGAGCTGCTGGACTCAGTGTATTTAGTTAACAAGCACGGTTCGCTCATTTCCTATGACCTCTGGAAACAGCTGCGACGGTTGGTCGATTGGGTGGTCGACAATTGGCAGCGAGAAGACGAGGGCATCTGGGAGGTTCGCGGCGGGCGGCGCCACTTCGTCGCATCCAAGCTGATGTGTTGGGTCGCGCTGGATCGCGGCCTGCGCCTCGCGGACAAGCGCTCGTTCCCGGCGGACCGTGATAAATGGATCAGGGCGCGCGACCGCATCTTCGAGACCATTATGGAACAGGGCTACAGCGCCACTCGCAAGGCATTCGTGCAGTCCTTCGGCAGCGAAAACCTGGATGCATCGATTCTGTTGATGCCGTTAGTGCTGTTTATGTCGCCCACCGACCCCCGGATGCTAAACACCCTAGACGCGATCTTGTTGCCCCCAGCGGAGGGTGGCTTGTGCAGGAACAACCTGGTCTACCGCTATTTGGTTGCGGACAGTGCGGATGGTTTCGATGACGAGGAGGGCACGTTCAACCTGTGCACCTTCTGGCTGGTGGAGGCGCTGACACGCGCCGGGCGAAAAGATGCGGAGCGCCTGGAGAGGGCGCGTCTGATGTTTGAAGAGATGCTTGGCTATGCCAACCATCTCGGACTCTATGCCGAGGAGACCGGGTCCAGCGGCGAGGCGCTGGGCAATTTTCCCCAGGCCTTCACGCATCTCTCGTTGATCAGTGCGGCGTTCAACCTTGATCGGACCCTAGATGCGGTCGCTCCGCCAAGCGCGTGAACCTGGTCCGCTTGGATGCTGGCGTCCGTGGTGCGCCGAGCCGACGGCTCGGTAAGGCGCTCCCCGTGCGGACCTCTTGGACCTAGGGCTCTGTTCTTTCTTTGACTTCCGCGCGCGTCTTCGGCAGCGCGTGCGGGTACTCTGCTTGAAGCCAGGTCGTCACCTTTTCACGCTGCAACTGCGAAGACGGCAAGCGTGGCCAGACGACGCGCCACCTGCGCGATCTCGATCTGGTCGGCGATCCAGGGCGCGGCGATGCCGAGCACCCCGATGACGAAGGCCAGCCTAAGGGGTCCTCGGGCACGGCGTAGCAGACGGACCAGCATCGGCAGGCGGCGTCGGTCGCTCGCTCGCGCAGCGCTGCACTATCCAGGACAGGCTCAATCCTGCCGACGCCGCGAGCGTGACGACCAGTGCGCTCGTCACCTCGGCCTGCCAGGTGGGAGGAATTTGCTCCGCAAGCGCCCGGCCTTGCTGCAGCAGCCATTCGGCCGCAGAGTTCAGCAGGTCGAATGCGCCACCGAGCAGATCCGCGCCGCGATCGAGCCAGGCGATGGCTTGATCACGCATGCGGCTACCAGAACACGGCAAGGACGCCAACAATAACCAACGCCAGGGCTAGGGACTGGAGTTTATAGTCGATGAACCAGGGGCTCTCGATGGCGCTGAAATCCTTACGGAGCCCGTTGCGATCCCACTTGATTTCGGCGATTTCCTCACGGTCGGGGGCGCGACCGATGAGACTGATGCCGATGAGCAGAAAGGCGCCGATGAACATCATGATTGTCGACATGATGGTGAAGTGGATGTCCGGCAGGCCGAGGTTCGCCCAAACATCGGTGATCTCTTTGGCAATGAACAGCGGGACGCCGACGGCCAAGCCAAGCACGATGGTCCAGAAGGCGCCATGTCCGTTGACACGCGGCATGAAGAGGCCGAGGACGAATACGACAACGATCGGGGGCACGACATAGGACAGTGAAGACTGGAAGTATTGGAATAAGCTCTCGAAGCTGGCGATCATGGGCGCATAGACTGCGCCGACCACCATTGCGATACCGGTCATGATTCGGCCGAGCTTCACCTGCTTTTTCTCGGATAGATCCGGCTTCCAGGGCACCAGGAAGTCTTTGACAACAAGGGTGCCAGCGGCATTCAGCGCGCTATCCAGGCTCGACATGATCGCCGCGATCAATGCTGCCGCAACCAGACCGCGCAGCCCGATCGGTAGCATGTCGAAGGCGAGTGTCGGAAACGCGAGGTCAGGCGTCGACAGATCCGGGTACAGGATCAATGCCATCAGCCCAGGTGCGATCAGAATGAACAGGTTCGGCATTTTCAGAAAACCCGCGAAAATTGCGCCGCGACGCCCTTCGTTGAGGTCTTTTGCGCCAAGCGCCCGCTGTACCACGAACTGATTGATGCCGAAGTAATAAAAACCGAGCAAGATGACACCCCAAAGGCCTGTCCAGGGGAGAAAATCGTCGTCTGCGGGCAGAATCAAATGCTTCTTTGCCTCTTCGGTCTTCGCCATCAGCTCGCCCCAGCCGCCGACTGCGTCCAAGCCCAGGAAGAAGATCACGGTACCGGCCACAATCAGCAAAATCGCCTGTACCGTGTCGGTGACGACCACGGCCCCGAGCCCGCCGAGGATGGTATAGAGCCCGGCGACGCCGGCCAGAATCGCGACCGCGCTCCATAGTTCAAGGTGTGGAACGGTGTTGGCAATGACCAGGCCACCGGCATATAGCGCACCCGCGGTATCGATGAACATGATGGCCAGCAGCGTGAACAGCGAAAATGCGCGGCGGCTGCGCGCGTCGTAACGATGCTCGAGAAACTCCGGAACCGTAAAGAGTTTGGCGCGAGAAAACGACGGCAGTACGAAGAACGCGAAGAAGATTAGCACCAAGGCCGCCGTCCATTCGTAGTTGAAGATCACCAATCCGTTGTCGTAGGCACCACCCATCAGGCCGACGAAGCTAGATCCGGACATGTTCGAGGCATAGAGCGAGAAACCAATCAACCACCAAGGCAATGTGTTACCGGCAAGAAAGTAGTCACCGGCGGTATTCTTTCCGCGGCTGACCCAGAGGCCGTGGAGTATGACTGCGAAAAAATAAACCCCGACAATGGTGTAGTCGATCCAGTGTAGATCGAAATGTGGTTTATCCATGAGTGCTGCCCCCGGTTGCTCGCCCACGCGCTCGGGCGCACGGGCTTGTGCTCGTAGCGAAAAGCAACTCCCATGCCGTGACCAACGTGGACGATCGATCCGACTCTAACGAGACTGGCTATCCCACCGCTGTCGAAGTCTCTTACGCCTCGATCGCGGCGGCCCAAGACTATCGGCGTAGGCCTGACTAGACTGCTTGGGGGCGCGAGATGCTTGCGGATGAGTCAAGTTTTTTGGTGACCAAGAGCGTGCCCGCCGGAGCGCCAAGGGCCTGGGGCAAATAGCGTGGGCGAGTGGTTCCGCTGCACTTGGCCCACTCAGGGCGACGCACGGGATTTGAAACGCAGCGCAGTCACGCGTCGGTCCGAGGCGAGGCCTCGCTCGGGTCACGCGGCGTGGTTGGCTTCCACCGGCCTGCCGGTGGATTTGCCCTGTTGGCACCGGGCATTGGGTGGCTGGGGCTGTTCAGCTCGCCCAGTGAGCCGCCCGGAGCTCCGTGCCTTTCATCGCCTACGGCTTTCTGCCGCTTGTGGCGCAGCGTTTGCTTCTTTCCTATCCGCGGTGGTCCGAGCGTCCGCCACTCGGGTCCGCAGGCAACGGACAACGTTGGCGCCGACCGGATAACGTTAGGGCAATCGAGTCAGCCAATGCCGACAACAAGCGTTCGTTTCGGAGTGCTGCCTTGGTTGGTCCTGGGGCCGGCACTCTTGTCCGCGTCGGTTCCAGGCGCGCACGCCGATAACGGCGACCCCTGGTCGCCGGGGCCTTGGTCCTATGGGCGCTGGTCACTCGCCAGCTTCGGCTACTTGCGCACTGGTGCGGGTTGGCAACGAAGCGGGGCGGACCAAGCCTGCTTTCAGGTGCCTGGGGCGCCGGCCAAGTATCGCCTCGGCAACGAGTGTGAGCTCTATTCGGAACTCGGCGGGCGCCTTGGCTATGTGTTTGACCAAGGCGGACAACCGGCGGCTGAGGTCGAGTTGGTGGGCCGGTTGAGTTTTCTTGCGGCGCCGGTGAATCGCTATTCAACCACCGCCACTGACGTCAAGGAGCTTTGGGCGTCACTCGCTCCGGGCGGGGACAAGGGGCTCAAGGTCTGGGCAGGCCGACGATTCTATCGGCGCAATGATATTTATATCAACGATTTTTATTATTGGACGGGCACCGGGCTGGGTGCTGGAATTGAAGGCGTCGACCTCGGCTTCGGGGAGTTCGCCGCTGCCTACTTCTACGCCAGCACCGCCAATCTGCTGGCCGCCTTCAACCAAACCAGCTACCACCGCGTCGACTTGCGCATCGAGAACATGGCCCTCGGCAAAAACAATCGATTGACGCTGGCGATTGACGCTCGGCTCGCGCGTTCGGATGCGGATGCGCGTAATTCAGGCGGGATCGGCCTGGTCGCGCAGGTTAAACAGAAGCGACTTCTTGGCGGCAAGAACGTCATTGCGTTGCAGTTCGGCACCGGCGCTGCCACGTCGCTCGACGCGGCCTCAGATCCCGATGCAGAGCGCGGCGATCTTGCGGTGCGACTGCTCGATCACTTCTTGATCTCTGAGCGCGGTCCCTGGTCGATGCAAGCGGCGGCCATTGCGCAATGGAAATCCGCCGATGACGATTGGCTCTCGGGCGGGACGCGGTTGATCTATGCCTTCAACGACTGGCTGTCATTGGCGACCGAGATCGGCGCGGATGCCATCATCCCGGAACAAGGCAGTTCGCGCGTGCTTGGCAAGTTCACCATGGCGCTTGAGTGGAAGCGCGGCCGCGCGTTCTTTGACCGGCCCGTGCTGCGCGCTTTCGTCACCACCGCCGCCTGGAACCAGGCTGCCGACGATGCCGGCCTGGCTGTGATCGACGTCGGCGACGCGGACGTGACCTTCGGAATTCAAGCCGAGCATTTTTGGTAACTCGTGAAGTGGGCCTTGCAAAAGATTAAGCAGTCCATGCTGCGCCTGGCGCTCCACGCGGAGCGGCTGATCGACCGATGGCGACGACCACCGCGCGATCCGCCGGTGATCGATCCCTATCTCGGCTATGCCAGCCCTGACAGCCTGGTGGTCCGTGGGCGGGTGCTGACCGCGCTGCGGCGAACGGCACCGGACCCGGAGCATGGTCGCCTGGTCAATGTCCGGCAGATGCTGTCTCTGTTCTTTACCCGCGAGGTTGCGGATGTGCCGGTGGTCAGCCTGTCTGACGACAGGCGACGCGCGGAGAGCGACGACGAGGGCTACTTCCGACTGGAATTGCCGCGGGCCGCGGAGCCATCGGGTTGGCATTCGGTGGTCATCGAGATCCCCGGTAGGCACGACACGCGGGTGCAAGCGCCGGTGTTGATCCCGCGCGACGACGCCCGATTCGCGATCGTCTCCGACATCGACGATACCCTGCTGAAGACCGGCGCCTACTCCCTGCCTCGGAACCTGTGGACGTCTTTGACGGGCAACGCCCTGACCCGAACCGTGTTTCCCGATGCGGTCGAGTTGCTCAAGCGATTGCATGAAGAGGGGCGAAATCCGGTTTATTACGTCAGTTCGAGCCCCTGGAATCTGCATGCATTTCTGGAGCGCGTGTTTTCGGAGAATGGGCTGATACGGGGGCCGATCGAGCTAAGGGATTTTGGTCTGTCCGAGAACAAGTTTATCAAGAGCGGGCATGATCACCACAAGGGTGATGCTCTCGATCGGTTAATGGTTGCTCACCCCGGCCTTCGGTTTGTACTCATAGGTGATACCGGTCAACAGGATCCGGATGTCTACGCACAGGTCGCGGCTCGCTGGCCGGGGCGAGTCGCGCAGGTCATCCTTCGGGAGCCGCGGCGGCGGCGAAGCAACGCCACACGGCGTGCGCTAACGCGGTTGGACGCCCTGAATGTGTCGACGCATATCGGGTCCGACTTCGAGTCCGCCTTGCACTGATGTTGAGCGCCGATCATCGCGCCTCCGCGGCAGCATTCCGCAGCGTCGATCCTGAATCAGGACAACCAAGCGCCGAAGTTGGCTGACCAAGGGCTTCGTGCTTGGGCCCGTGTCAATTGTATCTGCGTCAATGATCAGAGGAGATCCGATGTTAAACCGCCCCAAAGCGAGGGTTCGCGAATACCAGTGGGTAGATCGTGCTGACCCAGTCAATCCTCCAATGCCGGAGCCGATGCGATGAACAGTGACGCGCAGTCTTGGAGCTTTTCCCGCGCGTTTGGGTTAGGCGCCGCACTGGGGATGTTGGCGTTATTGGTTTGGCTGTTGATCGTCGTCAAGAGCGTCGTGCTGCTGGCCATGCTGGCGGGACTGCTGGCGGTGCTATTCGACGGCGGCGTGCGCTTCATGCGCCAATTCTTGCCGATCCCGCGCTGGAGTGCCCTCCTTACCCTCGCATTGACCTTGGTCGCCGTCGTCTTTGCGGCAACCCTGTTACTGTCGCCGCGAGTGGCTGCGGACATCAACGCGCTCAGCGAGCGCATTCCCCAAGCCCTGTTGCAGCTTGAGGAAACGGTCCGCGGAATACCCTGGGGACGTGAGAGCGTTGCGCAGTTATTGGAACTCCAGGGGTCCGCAAACGTCGAGCAAGCCTTTGGGCGTTTTCTGGGCTTTTTCTCTTCGGTGTTGGGTGTGGTCACTGGAACGCTGGTCGTCCTTGTGCTCGGCATTTTTATCGCCAGTGAGCCCAAAGTCTATGTGCAGGGGGTCATACGGTTGCTTCCGCCTGCATCGCGTGCGCGTGGCGGCGAGATTGCGTCCGCGGTGGGGCGCGGGCTGCGCTGGTGGCTGATCGGCCGGTTTGCGTCCATTGGCCTCGTCTTTGTGTTTACCTGGATTGGCCTGTTGCTGCTCGATGTGCCGCTCGCATTCCTGCTTGCCTTGATCGCGGGGCTGCTCTCGTTCGTCCCGACCTTCGGCCCTCTCGTTGGAGCCATACCGGCTGTGCTGGTCGGCTTGTCAGCAGGTCCGCAGCAGGCCCTCTGGGTGGCGCTTCTCTATCTCGGCATTCAGGTTGTGGAGAGTTATGGCGTCACGCCCTTAATTCAGCGCCGGACGGTACGCCTCCCGCCCGCGCTGTTGGTGCTGTTTCAGCTGGTCATGGCGGTGTTGGCGGGAGTGCTCGGGGTGCTCTTGGCGACGCCAATTTTGGTCGTTTTGATGGTGCTCGTGGGCACCCTGTACCAGGAGGACCGGCTGGGCGAGACGACCGATCTCCCGTGATCGTGGGAGAGGGCTGTCGGTGACGCGCTCAGGCAGGCTGCCGGCCAATGCGCCAAGGAGTCAGTCGCGCCGGCCCGCTACCGCTGAGCCTAAGCTGGGCTTCGCGGATCAAGCCTGGGACCATCTCCCTGTTCTGCGAGCGACCACCCTGCGAGCCTGCCGTGACCGCCCGCGGATCAGCATTGCGCGGAGCCGACGGACACGACACTGGCGCGCGGCTGCGCTGCGAGGTAGACGGCGAGCTGCCAATTCTGTCAGTCACCGCCGAAGGCCGCTTGGCCCCCGGCCTGTACTCAGGTTCGATTCGGCTCGCCGTCACCGCCCACGAGGCAGTCATTCCCGTTTCGGTCGAGGTGCGCGCAGCCTGGCCGTGGATCGCGCTGCCTCTGCTGCTCGGTGTCCTGCCGCTTCGCACCATGAGCTTCATCGCCGAGCAGCGTCAACTGGCCGAGGCGCGCGCTATCGTGCTGGGATTGATCAACACCAGGATACTGCTCGCGCTGCTGGTGGCGTGGATACTCCAGACCGTTCGCCTTTCGGCACATGCGCCTTTCGGGGCCAAGCCCACCGACTATTTCGAGGCCTTTGCGATCGGCGCCGGCAGCCAGGCCGGTCTCGAAGGGTTACTGTCGGTCTTGTCCAACTGAGACATCCGCACCCTGGTGATCCTGCGGCGGCACCTCAGCCGGATTCCGTGCGCGTGTCCGGTGTCACCTGAGGCGGCTGCCGGGGCGAGGGTAACTTTTGCCTTGCCTCATCCTTGTGCTTTTCCCTGATCAGCTCGTTCAGCTTTCGGAGCCCCTCCGTCAGAGAGGATGCCATGACGACGAGCCGACCCTGGCTGACGACAACCCGGGCGAGCTGGGGCATGCGCGACTCGGCGGTCGCCTGCAAGAAGATGCCCTGAATATAGGTCACGACACCATCGACCGGTACCACCACCATGCGGCCGCGATCGGCCTGCGAGCCCTCCTGGTTCCACAGGGTCAGCTCCTGGGTGATGTGCGGGTCCTGTTTGACGAACGCGTCCACCTGGGCCGGGCCGTAGACCAAGGTGCCCTTTGGGAAGTTGTAGATGACGATGTCGCCGTAGTCGTCGCCGTCGCTGCCGACGACGGCCAGTACGCGCATATTGCGCTGGCCGAGCGGGGTCATTGGTACGAACAGGCTGTATTCGAAGCGCTTGGGGTTGATCAGATTCAGCGTGAGATAATAGGACGTGATGCGTTGCATATCGTCGCGCCAGGGGACGGTCGGAAAATCCCAAACATCCTCCTGATTGTAGAAGGTCTGCGGGTCCGTCTGGTGATAGCGGGCATAGACGTCCATCTGTACGTCGAAGATGGCCTTTGGGTAGCGCACATGGGACTTGAGCGCCTTCGGCATGTCCGCGTAAGGTTTGAACAGACTCGGATAGATGCGCGCGTACGCCGCGGCGATAGGATCATCCGGATCGGTGATGTAGTAGTCGACGCTGCCGTGGTAGGCGTCGACGACGATCTTGACCGAGTTGCGGATGTAGTTGAACCGCTCGTCGAAGTGCTGTATTTCGCCCTCATAGGGTGTTGCGTAGGGATACCAGTCGGTCTGCGTCATTGCATCTTGGATCCAATAGATACGGCCATCGGCGACGACCACATAGGGCTTTGGATCCAGCGTTAGGTAAGGCGTCAGGTGACGAATGCGCTCGGCGACGTTGCGCCGAAAGAGCAGTCGACTGTCGTCGGTGGTCTGCGTGGTATAGAGAATGCTCTCCTCACCGAAATAGAGCGCAAGCATCCCTTTGCGGTACAGGCTGTCCACCGCGATGCCGCCGTCGCCCTTGTAATCTGTCAAATACACGTCGTCTTGTGACGCATAGTCCAGTTCACGGCTTGCGTTCGGCGCAATAACTGGAGAATAGTGTCCGGCCCCGTAATAGATTGCCGGCTCATCGATAGACAGGCCTTGCACGGTCTCCGGCGGGATGCCTTTGGCGAACCAATTGGTCGGCTCCGCCGCGACCTGGGAGGCAGGTGTCATCACCACCCCATAGCCATGGGTGTATTTTAGCCAGCGATTGACCCAGGTATTGAGTGACGGGCCGAGCTTGTCGATGTCGATCTCGCGGGCGGAGAGGAAAACCTGCTGATAGACATCCTCGATGTCGTAGCGGCCCACATCGACGTTAAAGAAGTTGTAATAGAGACGGATCTCCTGGAGTTCGCGGTAGACCTGGAGCAGGCCGTCCTCGTCCCAGACCGGTATGTTCTGAAGGCTCAGCTCCACATCCGGCGTGATCTCCTCCCAGGCCGCTTCGCGGATCGGATAGTCGCGCATCTCCACGTCTTGGAGACGGTAGCCAGCGAGCGTCGCCTCGATGTTATTCGCGATATACGGGGCTTGCCGCGTCATCTCGTTCGGTAGCACGATGTATTTATGCACCGCACCCGTGATCGCCGGTGTGTAGCGCAGACCCAGCACAGCAACGAAAAGCACCGTGAAGACAGCCAGTGCGACGGTGCCTCTGCGCATGTTCAAAAAGTAAAGGAACAGCCCGCCGACGATCAGAAGCAGGATGATCGCCGCTCCGAGCAGCGGCAACGTCACCGTCATCTCCTCATAGCCGGGCCCATAGAATAGTGGCAGATGACGGTCGGTGTACAGGAGCGTGTAGGCGTCACCGACAAAGTAGAGGGCGCCCATAATAAACAGCAGGAAGGTGATTAAGCTCAGATGAACACGGGCGCCACGACGCACGTGACCATACGCGCGCGGCATGGCTCGGTGCTCGAACCAGTACAGCAGGATTAGGCCGAGGAGTACGATGGCGAGCGCCACCGTCACTTCCGCATAGAGCAGCACATAGATCGGCATCGAGAACATGTAAAAGCTGATGTCATGGCCGAACACCGGGTCGCCGATGCCGACGTCCGGCGCGAACAAGAACATCAGCGCCCGCTCCCAGTAGAAGAACAGCGGTAGCGCGACGATGATCGCAAGGATCAGGGTCAGTGGCAGATAGACTGCGAGGGAACGCCGTTGAAAGCGCTCGTAGATCGAGCGCGGCGGGTGTCGCCCGGCCGCGTGCACGCTCTCGTCTGCGGGGCGGCGCGAGCCCAGATACTTGGCGCCGAACCAAAAATTAACGAAGAACAACAAGAAGAAGAAGACAACCGCGGCCAAGAAAACGCCATAGCGATATAACAGGCGCGACCAGAAATAGTCCCCGTAACCCAGGTTCTGGAACCACCAGAGATCGACCATAAAGTCATTGAAAAGCAATCCAAGCGCATCTGTGGCAAGGACGACGACGAGCAGGACGCCTAGGGTGGTCAGGGTGACGCGTTTCCAGGAGCGCATGGCTTCTCCGAATGGGTTGAGCGGCTGGGCGGTGCAGGCGCCCTCGCCGTCGCCGTCGGTGACACCTCGGCAGCCTGACGGAGGCAACGACGGCGACGGTTTCGCGCTGTGAGAACCGTTTGAGCGAACGTAATGATCGAACGTAGAAGCAATCGTTATGCCGTACAGACGCGAATTACCACTGGAGACAGACGGTGCAGTCCACGCGCGCCCCAGGCGGATCGCGGTTCGACTCGTAACGACGGCAATCCGCATTCCGGGTGGACCGGAGACGACGACTGGCTGGTGCAAATCCACCGGCAAATGGGCTCAAACAACCGCGCCCGGTGGCGCGAACAAGGGTCGGTCTGCGGGAGCGGTGGGTCAGTGTCAAGCCGTTGACCTGGCGTCTATCTTGCATCTTTTCGGCCTGGAGCCTGGGGCCGCGCCACTGCATGTCTGTGCGCCGTTGGTCCTTATCAGACATGCCCAAAACGCCTGGCCAGAGGAGTAAGCGCATGACCGATCTCACCGCGCTGGTGATCAACTGCACGCTCAAGTCGAGCCCCGCCAAATCCAATACTGCCGCCCTTGCCGAGACCGTGATCAAGGCGCTGGAGGAGCAGGGGGTTCGCTGTGAAATGGTCCGCGCTCTCGACTACGCCATCCTGCCGGGCGTCTCGTCGGACGAGGGGGAGGGCGATCAATGGCCGGAACTGCGTGAGAAAGTGCTCGACAACGACATTCTGATCATGGCCAGTCCCACCTGGCTCGCGCGCCCGTCCAGCGTCGCCCAGCGGGTGCTCGAGCGCATGGACGCAATGCTTTCCGAGACTGACGACCAAGGACGGCCGGTTGCCTATAACCGCGTTGCCGGCTTTGTCGTCACGGGCAACGAAGACGGCGCCCATCACGTCATCAGTGAAATGGCCGGCGGCCTGATCGATATCGGTTACACGGTGCCCGGTCAGGCCTGGACCTACTGGAATCGCGGCCCGGGGCCAGGCGTCGACTATCTCGATACCGATCAGGGCCACGATTGGGCTGAGACGACCGGTCGCACCGCCGCGCACAACCTGGTTGCGGTGGCCCGCGCGTTGTCCGAGCGGCCGATTCCAGCGCAATGATCGAAGTCGGGCCGAGCGGCCGCGGCCAGGCGTCCACGCCCGACCGCTCAGCGGCCTGAGGATCTTGCGGCCTCACGCTACGACCATCGCCCGAAATCGCTTTAACGGCTATTGGCCCTGGATTTGCAGTCGTATTTAGAGAAGGCAGTAAGGACCACTGGTCGGTCGATGCCTTCAATGCAAACGCCATTGGCTCCTATCGATTCTTTTGAAAGGTAAAATTGAGATGGAAATGGACCAACTTTTTTTCAGTGGTGGGCAAGGGCTGGCGCGCACCTTCGTCATCGGCGTATTCGCTTACGCCATTCTGGTCATTTTCATGCGATTGGCCGGTAAGCGCACCCTCGCGAGAATGAATACCTTCGACCTGATTGTGAACGTGTCGATCGGTTCCGTGCTCGCCTCGACATTGCTCATCAAGTCCGTCGCGCTGGCTCAGGGCGTGTTTGCGCTCGCCACGCTAATCGCTTTGCAGTTCATTGTGACCTGGTCGAGTGTGCGTATCGGATGGTTGCGGCGCTTTATCACGGGCGAGCCCCACTTTCTGCTGAAGCAGGGCGCGTTCCTCCCGAAAGCGCTTGAACGCGCGAGGGTAACGGAAGACGAGGTCCGTGCTGCTGTCAGATCAGCCGGCCTCGGCGATATCGGGTCGGTGGAGGCGGTGGTTCTCGAGACCAATGGCTCGTTCAGCGTGATCAAAAAGAGTGATGGCGCCGGTGCATCCAGCCTTGATGACGTCAAGGAATATTGAGCGAATGGAAACTGGTGCGGTTATCCGTCTCCGCACGACCATTGCTGGGAGTTCCGCGCAATGGTGAGGCTGGGCTCGTGCTGAAATGTCTCCTGCTCATCAACCCGAGGAGCCGGTCCGGTGGCGACGTGCAATCACAGGTTCAGCGTCTCTTCGAGCAGCCAGGCGTCGAGTTGGTCGGCCGCAAAGTGCACGCGCCGGAGGATCTAGCCGAGCTGCTCGATAGTTCGGTAGGGCGGGACGCCGATCGGATCATCATCGGTGGCGGTGATGGCACTCTGAACGCCTGTCTGCCGGCCCTGATGCGAGCGCAGATACCGGTGGCGGTGCTTCCGTTGGGGACGGCGAACGATTTTGCGCACAACCTCGGTATCCCCAGCGACCTCGACGGCGCGACCACGATCGCGTTAACGGGGCAGGAGCGCCGAATCGATGTCGGTTGCGTCAACGGCCGGGCGTTTTTGAACGTCGCCACCATTGGTCTCGGGCCCGAGGTCACAAGACACCTCACCAGCGAGCTGAAGGCGCGACTCGGGTTTCTGAGCTATCCACGAGCACTGATGAGCGCGTACCGGGAGGCGCGCCCCTTTCGAGTCAGGCTCGAGGCTGAGGAGCAGCACGCCATGCGGCTGCGCTGTATCCATCTGGCCATTGGCAATGGGCGCTACTATGGGGGTGGAGCCATCGTTAATCATCCGGCCCGGGTGGACGATGGACTGCTGCACCTCTCCGCGCTGAGGCCCAGGCCGCTTTGGCGTCTACTGCTCCAGGCCCCTTTGTTTGGCTTCGGGTGGCATCGGCCCGCGCCGGATGCTGTGGCGATTGTGTCTCGCGAACTCGTCGTCGAGACGGACCCTCCCAAGCATATATCCGCTGACGGCGAGATCATGTCCAATACGCCGGCGACCTTTGAGCTGCGACCTCAAGCACTCTCCATCTTGGTCCCGCGCATCAACCGTGGTGCCGGCATTCGCGGCGTTTGAGCCGTGTTGCGTCGAGCGCGTAGGGGCCACCAGCGCGATGTTGGGTCTCAGCCCCGGCCGTTGTAACTACGCGGCCATCTTTGGCCCTCGGCTACGTCGATCAGTGCCCAGGGTTACATCGGCATCACCTCCATCTCGAAGGCGGTCAGCGCTCGAATGCTCAGCTGAACGCGATTCGCCCTCGCGCGAGGTGGCCCCACGGCGATGGCCGAGCAGGGCAAGCAACAGCAGAACGGGCAGGCGACCCAGGCGCAGCAAAGCGCCAGTGCAGGCGAGCGCGGCGATGGAAACCGCGAATGGCAGCGCCCAGCGCGGCGGCACTGACGGCGGGCAGCAGCAAGACAAGATCGGGATGGAGACAACGAGCAAGAGTAGCGATCGATGATCCTGGAAACGGCAGCTGATCGCGATGCGGTCT
>JGI12210J13797_10099378_pt1 | contig 22087 bp, 13 predicted proteins | sample ElkSlonscriptome_3_FD_13797 | JGI IMG/M metagenome (IMG submission 13797)
CCCGGCATGGCGGGCAAACCCAGCCTGCCAGACGCGGCCGCCACTCCGGCTTTTCCGGGGAGTCTTTACCCTGCCATTCACCTTGCGAAGGATAAAAAAGAAGTGTTTGCCTGGTGATTGTCGCTGAGGGTGCAGGCAGCGTATACTACCTTTCGCAAAGCCGCTACCGCTGCGGATTTGCGAATATAAGCGTCTTGAGACACTGCTCCTAGGCCGCCCGGTCGTCTGCCTGGTGGTCGCGGTCGAGGTGGAAATTGACCCAGGAAGAAGTGCCTTTGAGTTCCCACAGCCGGGGGGGGACGAATTCGCCGGTGAGTTCGTCGGTTTCGCCGTAGCGCTTCATACGGTAAAAGGCCCTGACCCAGACACAGAGTTTATCCTCGTTGACTTCGCAATAGCCGTGGGAGCTGCCGCCGCAGGGGCCGTTTCGCGTGTGTTTGGGGCAGCCCGATTCTGGACAGAGGAAACCGACGTGCTGGATGCCGCAGTCGCCGCAGCTCTGGCAGGAAAGCATCAGCTTCTTAAAGGGGTCCTCGAGAAATACCTTCAGTGCCCAGGATGTTTTGGATTTGTCCAGAGAACTGGAGATTTTCTTATAGACCGGGGCCAGCGCCGCGTTTTTATCGAAAAACCAGTCATGGGCGGTGCGCAGAAAAAGATAGTGACAGTTGTCGCCTACCTTGAGCTTGATTTTTTCCTTGTAGGGACGAACAGTTCCCATCTCTGCCGGCTTTTTGTACATGTAGTAGCAGTGCTCGTCGTTTTCCTGGAATTCTTCCCTGTATTCCTGCCAGTTGTGTTCGATTTGCTCCATCCGGTCAAGTACCCAGGCGACGCTGTCAAAGCTGTCATGGATGCCGCCCAGATGAATTCCTCTGTAGCCGATGCCCTTGAGAACCACGCCGAGACGGGCGATTCTTTCCATTGCCTGTCTTTTACCGCTGCCGTCTTCGAATTCAGCCAGTACCTTGGTAAGAAGCGTGTTTGAAACATGCACACCTGGAACTCTGCCGGCGTTCATCATTTTCGCCGCGCCCTTACCGAGCAGATAGAGTGAGGCCAATATGGGAATGTCGACATCGGCCTCATCGGCATAGAGCAGCAGTTCCTGGTATTTGTCGATGTCGTATCCGAGCTGGGTTATGGCAAAGGAGGAACCGGCCTCGACTTTCCGTTCCAGCTTACGATACTGCACCCGGGTTTCCCCTTCGGTGAATTTGAAAGGCGAAACGGCACAACCTACCCGGAAGATTTCCGAGTGGCCCGTTTTGATAAGACGCATATTGAGATCGCTGAGCATGGAGGTCAATATCACCGAATCAAAGTCGAATACCGGGGTTCCGCGCCCGCCGAAACCTTTGCCTGAATAGTCGCCGGTCAGGGCGAGGATGTTCTTCATGCCCATGTGGGCGAGCTGCAGAGCCCGGCTCTCCATGCCGACTCTGTTGGTATCTCTGCAGGTGAAGTGGACAATGACGTCCATTCCCTGGGCTTTCATTTCGTAACCGAGGCCGTCGGGGCTCAGTGCCGGATTGCCTCCGGGATTGTCGGTGATCGATACTGCCGTGATGCGGCCGTCGTCACAGGCGTCTCTGGCTATTTTCTTGATTTTATCGAGCTTCTGTCCTGCTATTTCGCGGCCGGGAACGAGCTCGAGGGTCACCACGAATTTCTCGGGTGTGGATATGTCATCATTGAAATTGCGCTTCACGTGCTGCTCCTTCCATACTGCAATCGCATGCCGCTCTTACGCTGCCGGGCGATTGTCTGTGGGATGTGCGTGTATTACCGTCTCGCCTGACATGCAAAGCCAGATGAGGCTGTTTCTTCTTTATACTCCACTGTAGTATAATCATTGCCGGGGCAATCAGCTTGTTCAAAGCAGAGATAAATGATTACATCAGCGACGTTTTTTGCTCTGTTCACAATCCGTTGTACCGCGGAAAATGAAAAAAATAATACCAATAGTATTGGAAGGTTTTTTCAGCAAAAATGATAAGATGGTCGAGGTGATTGAAAGTGTAGGAGTTCTGATGTGTTACAATGTGGTAGTGACGAGAGGGGGAGGTCTGGTAAAAAACAGAATAGTGCTTCGGGGGCTTTCTCTTTGGATGGCGCTCTGACAAAGAATGCTTCGGTATTGCCGTGCAATCGTTTTGGGAGGTACCTTCGAGCGGATTTGAGGGTGGTAGCCGGCGCCAGTTGCAGAGAAATCTGGCGGGACGCCGGCGGAGTATAGCCGTTATTCGTGCGGGGCGAAATAGAGCGTATCGAATGTGGACACCAGTTCTTTGAGCTTGGCGCTATTGGCCAGATCCGTGGTCTGTTTGCACTTCATGGCATAGACCAGCATCTGGTGGAGTACTTCGAGTTTGGCCCCGTATTTGCCGTGGTCGGCTTTGATGCGCTGGGTCAGGAAATACTGGCTGACGATCTCCTGGAATTGATTGGCATGGTCTTCCTTGTTCAGCACCCAGCGGATGAGTTGGTTGCTGTTGGAATCTTTTTCAAGCTCTTTGATCATGTTCATCGATTTTTCGATGGTGGTTATGTGTTCCTCGAGCATTGAAATGCGCATTTTGTCGTCATAGATGCCGCAGGGGATTTCACAGTGTGCCAGGACCGGAGTGGCTGTGAAAAACAGTAGAAAAACAAGCGGTAATGCATAGGTGAGTGATCTGAGCATAGTATCCTCCTTAACGGTTGATTGTAGTGCAGAGCTGAACATCTCTCTTCTCACACGATAGAACGCAAACGGAAAAAGACAAGAAACTCTAGGGGCGCGAAAGGGAAAGGGCATCCGGGGGGACGGATGCCCTTTATGGTGACAGCAGCCGTATCGGTAAAACAGCTGCTGGAGGGAGAGCGTGTTGATTAGGTGGTTTCTGCCAGAGTGTGGTGTCAATCGCTGGGATAGGATCGCACCGTTTCCGGCAGCGGCAGTTCGAGTTCGCGTATCATGAAGCGGGCGACCATTGTGGCGGCATCCTCAAAATATTCAGGGTTCAGCCACTCTTCGCCGCGAACCATGGCAATCGGTTTGGCAGCCAGTATATAAAAGAAGGCATGACTGAATAGAGTGTCTGCCCAGATGGCCGCCTGCCGGTCCGTCATTTCCGGTCGTACCATTTTACAGAATTTCTCCGAACCGATAACGCTCGACTGCATGAAGGTTTGCGCCAGCAGGGGCAAAGCCGTTGACGGGCTGATGATTTCCCGTACCAGCAGTCGTGCTTCCCAGCAGGGCCTCTGAGGGTCAAAAATATTGCGGAAATACAGGCGCACTGTCTTTTCGACTATATCCGCCTGCCCTTCAGCGGTCATTTTCTTTTCCGGATTCTCTGCCAGGATCTCGAGAAAATCAATGCGCCGTTCTTTTTCATAGGCATAGCGAAAGGCTTCGAGATAGAGTTTTTCCTTGGTGCCGAAATGATAATGTATGGCGCTTAGCTGAACCCCCGCCGCCTCACTGATCACACGGGTGGTGACACCATCGTATCCCTGGTCGGCGAAGAGTTGCCCGGCTGAGATAAGCAGTGCCCTGCGGCTGTCCACAGATCGTGTCGTCATCGCTGTCCAACGCTCCATTCTGTGCATTCCTGGGACCTGTATTGGCAGCCAGTTCCTGCGGATGATTGATCTGCGTTGTTGGTCCCCTTCATCAGAATGTATAAAAATAGGTCAAATGACCGAATATGTCAAGCATGATTGCTGTCCGTCTATGAAGGCACGATGCTGGAAATACTTGCCATATACGCCGGGAAATTCTATTGTGACGGAGGCCAGCTTGCGCCGTTTTGCAAAGGAGATGCTCCGATCATGGCCGTCGGGGAGCGCCTGCAGGGAAATTCTGATATGCCCGTATTACGTCTGCGAAAACTGTCTTTATCGTCAGCACCTTTTTATACCTCACTGATGGTCATCGTCACTTTAGGACTGTTCATCGGCTCGTTCTGGGCCTATATAGAATACGATGCCTATCGAGACAGTGTTGCCAATATCCGTGCCAACTACGACCAGCAGTATCGTAAGAGATTACGTGAAGAGGTAGATCGAATTACCGACTTTGTCGAATATAAAAGGGTGCAGCAGGACAGCCGGATCGAAATTGAGATCAGGGAGAGGGTCCAGGCGGCCTATTCCATCGCCGCCCATGTCTACAGCCTGTACCGGCAGGACAATTCCGTCGACGAATTGCGGCGAATGGTTGTGGAACTGCTCCGCCCCATCCGCTGGGACAATGGTCTCGGCTATTATTTTGCAGGCAGGCTTTCCACCGGCTATCTCGATCTTTTTGCTGAAAATCCGCAGCTTGAGGGTTTCAATCTGCTCGAACACGAGAATCCGCAGATCAGGGAGGTTGCCAAGCTCATCATTGATACCGTTAGCGCAAAAGGTGCAGGGCAGATTAATTATTCCTGGAGTAAACCGGAAACCGCGGGCATGAGTTCTCCTAAAGTCACCTTTGTAAAATATTTCAGCCCCTTCGACTGGTTCATTGGTGCTGGAGTATATGTCGATGAAATGCTGGTCCGTACCCAGAAGGATATTCTCGACCGCATCGGCCGAGTTCGCTTTGGAGAAGAGGGCCAAGTAACGGTCTTCCGACTCGACGGCACCATTTTGAGTAGCAGCAGGGACACGAGTTTACGCGGCCGGTCGATAGCTACTCTCGTCGATGTCAGGGGGACGGGGTATGGTGCAGAGGTACTCGATATTGCCAGACAGGTCGAAACCGGCGGTGGTTACTTCATCTACAGCGGTCGGGGGAGGGAGGCAGGAAACATTTCCGAGAGGCTCGGTTACGTGAGGGACTATGCCGACTGGGGCTGGGCCGTCGCCGCCTCGATATCCATGGTGGAGATGGAAAAGGCCATCGCTGTGGAAACAGAAACCTATATGAACATTACTTTCAAGAACACGGCACTTTTCCTGGTGTTGTTTCTCTTGGCGGTGACGGCGCTGTTGTGTCTTTCCTATTTTTATTCGTTGCGGATTCGTAGCGGCATAGACCATTTCAATGAGTTTTTCAGAAAAGCCGTGGATTCCAAGGCCCGCGTCGAGGAAAATGAACTCGGTTTCAAGGAATTCGCCGTTCTCGGAGAATATGCCAACCGCATGAACGCTGATCGGCTGGCCAAGGAGAAGATTATCAGGCGGGATGAAAAACGTCTCGATACTCTTCTCCAGCTCGGTCTTATGGATAGTTCAAGCCTCAGTGATCTCTACGACTTCACGCTCCTGCGCATAGCCGAGATCGTCGACAGTGAGGCGGCCTATTTAGTCACCATTGAAGACAAGAAGACCCTGCTCCAGTCGCAGGTCGTCTACGATGGCGGTCAGTGGCGCAGCCTGGAAATAGAAAGAGGCAGCTGGGTGAGCTCCGATCTTGATCTGCAGAAGGTCATTCACAATCAGCATTTCGGATTGAAGCGCAATACCTCGTCTTCCTCGGCAAATACACTGTTTGCAATTGAAGAAAATCTCATTCATCGACTCGATCTTCCTGTATTCGAAAACGGGCGGGTTGTCGCCGTCGTCGGTGTCTGCAATAAAGCCTCGGGTTACACTGAGGACGACAAACGGCAGATTGCCCTGCTGCTGGAGGGAATGTGGCTCCATGTCACCAGGGTTGTCGGCAGAAAGGAAATGATACGGCTGCGCCGGCTGCTTAAAAACATTACCGACTCCATGCCGTCGATGCTCATAGGCGTCGATGGCGAACTCAGGGTTATGCAGTGGAACCGGCTGACAGAGCAGCAGACCGGCGTCAAGGAAGCTGATGCCCAGAATCGGCAGCTCATGGAACTGATGCCGCGGCTTGACGTATACCGTCAGCAGATACTGCAGGTCATCGACAGCGGCCGGCAGATGCATATCCGGCGGATACCCATGGAGGGGAAAGAAGGTCTCCGGTATGAGTCGATAACCATATTCCCGCTGACCTCTGAGGAGCGCCAGGGCGCCGTCCTGCGCTTTGACGATGTGACGGACTGGGTGGCCATGGAGGAGATGATGATACAGTCTGAGAAAATGCTCTCCCTCGGTGGTCTGGCGGCAGGTATCGCCCATGAGATAAACAATCCCCTGGCCTCGGTAAGTCAGAGCCTGCAGGTGGTAAGAAAGCGTCTCTCGTCTGAGTTGGAGCAGAACCGGAGTGCGGCTGCCGAACTGGGATTGGATCTTGAACAGCTGCGGCATTATCTGCAGAACAGGGGAGTGGAACAGCTCCTTGAGATAATCGGCAGTGACACGGAAAGAGCGGCCAGACTCGTTCACAACATGCTGTCGTTTAGCCGAACAAGTGCTTCCTCTCTGGTCGAAGCCGATGTGCGTGTACTGCTCGACAACGCTCTTGACCTGGGTCTGGCCGATTACGATCTGAAAAAGAATTACGATTTTCGCCAAATCTGTCTATGTCGGGACTATGAGGAGGATGTTCCGGTAATCCAATGTGAAAAGACCAATATACAGCAGGTCTTTCTCAATATTATCCGCAACGCCGCCCATGCCATCGCCGAAAACCGCAATTCCGGTCAGGTTCCGACCCTGGCATTGCGAATCACAGGTACAACGAACGGCGTCGTTATCGAAATCGAAGACAATGGCGTGGGCATGGACAGCACTACCTGCAAAAAGATTTTCGAGCCGTTTTTCACCACCAAGGATGTCGGCAGAGGGACCGGGCTTGGTCTTTCCATCTCCTATTATATTGTCGCTGATCAGCACAAAGGCTCTCTCAGGGTACGGTCGCAGCCGGGAAAGGGAACCGTTTTTACTATCGAGCTGCCCGTCATTCCAGACGCGGAGAAAAAATCGTAAGGTAGATGGCATCTGGTGTGGGCAAAGTTTTTCACTGCTGGTAAGAGAGGTGTTGCCAAAATGGCAGAAAAAGGGCAACTATTGCCGTGAAAAACACGGAAGATCTTTATCGTCATCCTGAAGATGGAGCGTAGCAGACGCTATAGCCTACTGAGACATGGAACTTTTTGCATGAGTGAAATAGTACTGATCAATATTACCGGCAGAGACCGGAAGGGACTTAACTCCAAATTCGCCTCGATTCTCGCCCAGTACGATGTCAATGTGCTGGATATAGGTCAATCGGTCATCCATGAGCATATATCTCTTGGAATACTTGTAGAAATCCCTCAGGCGGCCGACTTTCCCTCCTTGTATAAAGACATGCTGTATGAGGGACACAACCTCGGTCTTGCTGTCGACATCAAGTCTGTGAACCATGACCGTTACGAATCCTGGGTCAGAGCCCACGGCAGGGAGAGACGCAAAATAACCCTGCTGGGAGAGAAACTTACCGCCCAGCAGATCGCCGCCGTCACCACGGTAATCTATGAAAACGGGCTCAATATTGACTCCATTTCCCGACTCACCGGCAGGATATCGCTGGCGACACCACAGGCGAAACCGCGCGCCAGCATTCAGTTCAACGCCAGCGGCAAGCCCAAGAACACCCAGGACATGCGTCGGGGATTCATGGAGATTTCCAAAAACAACGGTATCGACATCAGCTTTTATGCCGACAATATCTACACCCGCAATAGAAAGCTTGTGGTTTTCGATATGGACTCCACCTTGATACGGGTGGAAGTGATAGACGAGCTGGCCAAACTTGCCGGAGTGGGCGCCGAGGTGACGGCGATTACCGAGTCGGCCATGCGCGGTGAAATAGATTTCAAGGAGAGTTTTCGCCGCCGGGTGGCGCTGCTCGAGGGTCTTGAGGAAGAAAAACTCGACCACGTCACCACTGCCCTTCCTCTGGCGGAAGGAGCGGAGATCGTCACGAAAACGCTCAAGGAGCTCGGCTACAGGCTGGGGATACTCTCCGGCGGATTTACCTTCGTCGGCGAGTATCTGCGGGACAAGCTGGGTTTTGACTATGTTTTTGCCAATACGCTGGATATAGCCGATGGTAAGGTTACCGGCAGGGTGGTCGGTGAGATAATCGATGGCGAAATGAAGGCCCAGCTTTTGAAAAAGATCGCCCGCAGCGAAAATATTACTCTCGAGCAGACGATAGCCGTCGGCGACGGCGCCAATGATTTGCCGATGATAAGTCTGGCTGGTCTCGGCGTCGCTTTTCACGCCAAACCCATCGTCAGGGAAAAGGCCGGCAACACCATCTCCAGCGTCGGTCTCGACGGTCTGCTCTATCTCATGGGCATCCATGACCGGGAGATTCGCCAGGAGAGCTAGGGCGGGCAGCTGCAAAACAAAAGGATTTTGCAGCTGCCGTCGTCGCGGTTATTTTTTAACCGCAGGAGCCGGGGCCCTGGCAGGGGATTGGGAGGGTACAGTGAAACATTTTCTCAGGATAGCCTGAAAAATATCCCAGTCTGTGGTGGCCGTAAGCGCCTGTTTGGCAAATGCAATCTCGCAATGTAACATGGTGTTCTCCTCTGCTGGAAGTAGAGGCCCGGAACGACACAAAGCCCGGACCAGTTGTATGATCCGGGGTCCCTGATTTCACCACAGATGCACCTTGGGCCTCGTTTCCTCGGAGGCCTGGAGTTTTTACGAGGCAGGTCTTCTGACTTCCGGATCATCCCTCTACCTGCGCCTTCCCGGCGTTAACGCCAGTGGCCTTCTGCAGGCTGGTCCCCGGTTACAGCGGCGGGCCCGTTTCCGATTCGCACGGAATTCCCTGTTAATCGTCCGCAGACTTCAGAAGATACCCGAAGGCGGATGATACCTCGTGGGTAATATCATACCGGAGCGATGGAGAATCGTCAAAGAGTATATGCCGTCGGTACGAGGTACTCTGTGGAGTATATTGCCCGAAATCCTGGAATGTGCTTGCAGAATTCGTACGTATCTCTATAGTAGGGGCTTCGCCGGCACCGGTAGTGGGAAAGTTTGTGCCGATGTGAAGGGGGGCAAGAGGCATATTTTTGCCTCTTCACGGCAACCCCGTCGGTTATTGCAATGGTTTGGCCGTGGCGGAGAGGGCATGATCTTTTCTTGAGCGGTGGCTTTTTTTTTGCAGTTCGTGCCGCAGTTCTTACTTTGTGAAGGTGAGTCGGGATATGCCAAGAAGTAGTACAGACAGGTAGTACAGACAGCCGGTGAATGACAGCAGAAGGTGAGCGATGATAGACAGGCAAACAGTTTCAAGGCTTGAAGAGATAGTCGGGGCCGCCAATGTTTCCGTGGCGCAAAGCGATAGGATAACTCACTCCTACGATGCAACCAAGGAGCAGTTTCTGCCCGACGTGGTTGTCTATGCCGAAAACACCGAGCAGGTGAGAAACATTGCCAGACTGGCCGATTCCCAGAAAATACCCATTTTGCCCCGAGGCGCCGGCTCCGGCTTTACCGGGGGAACGTTGCCGGTGCATGGCGGCATAGTTCTGGTGCTCACCCGGATGAATGCTATCCGTGAAATCGACAGCGACAATCTCATTGCTGTGGTTGAGCCGGGAGTGATTACCGCCGATCTGCAAAGAGAGGTTGAAAAGCAAGGCCTTTTTTACCCGCCTGATCCAGCATCCAAGGAATTTTCCACCCTGGGAGGGAACGTTGCCGAGTGCGCCGGTGGTCCACGTTGCGTCAAATACGGCGTTACCAAGGATTTTGTTCTCGGTCTGGAGGTGGTCACAGCCAGCGGTGAGCTCATCCATACCGGTGGTCAGACGCTGAAGAATGTAGTGGGGTATGATCTGACCAAACTCTTTGTCGGCTCTGAAGGCACCCTCGGCATTGTAACCGAGATAACCTTGAAGCTGGTGCCGAAGCCGGAGGCCAAAAAGACCATGCTGGTCCAGTTCGAAACCATCGAAGGTGCGGCCGGCGCCGTATCGGAGATTATCCGCTCCCGCATAGTGCCGACGACGCTGGAGTTTCTCGATGCCACCACCATTGACTGCATTCGCGATATATCTCCTATTCCTCTGCCGCCGGCCTGCCGGGCCCTGCTGATCATCGAGGTCGACGGTGACCCGCTCCTTTTGGAAAAACAGGCCCAGCAGATTCTCAGTGTGGTGCAGCCCATGGGAGTGGTCGATGTCCGTATTGCCGAAACTCCGGAGGAATCCGAGGAGATATGGCAGGTGCGCCGCAACGTCAGCCCGAGTCTGCGCAAAATCAACCCCGACAAGTTCAACGAAGACATTGTTGTTCCCCGCTCGAAGGTGCCGGATATGATTCGAGCCCTTGAGAAAATTGCAGCAAGGTACCAGGTTCCCATCGTCAATTTTGGTCATGCAGGCGACGGCAATATCCATGTCAACGTCATGGTCGATCTACGGCAGGAAGGTATGGCTGCAACCGTTGAAGAGGTTATGGCAAAAATTTTCACCACCGCCGTCGGCCTTAAGGGCTCGCTCAGTGGCGAACACGGTATAGGCACGTCCAAGGCCCGCTTTCTCGGCATGGAACTTAATGCAGCGACGATCGGTTATCTGCGTGGTATCAAGAAGGCCTTCGATCCTCATAATATTTTGAATCCAGGAAAAATCTTTTTTGAGGCCGATACACAACCGGCCTCTGTCATTGAATATGAGCACGAACAAGAAACTTAAAGACTTTGAGGAGCAGATACGCCAGTGCGTAAAGTGCGGCGTCTGTCAGGCCCACTGTCCTGCCTACCGGCTGAGCCGCAGAGAGGGTGATGTCGCCAGGGGCAAGGTTGCTTTGGCGGCTTCCCTGCTCGACGGCGGCGTAAAGCTCGAAGAGCGCCTTGAACAGAACATTGGCATGTGTCTGCTCTGCGGGTCCTGCGTCAACAAGTGTCCGAACAAGGTGGCCACACCGGAGATTGTTGCGGCCATACGCAGGGAAATAACCGATAACAAGGGTCTGTCGCTGATCGGTAAATCAGTCTCGACGGTAACCGGTTCCCGGGCGCTGATGCAAGCCATAACCAAGGGCGGTGCCCTGTTCTCGCCACTGGTTTTGAAAGAAGTGCCGAAATCAAGCGGCCTGCGCCTGCGTTTTCCCATGAAGCGGATGGAAGCAAGGACACTGCCGAAACTGCCTTTGCGCAATCTCTTCGAACGGGTTCCCGAATTTACTCGAGGAGATAAGGACAAACCTGTGGTGGGGTTTTTCGCTGGTTGCTCGATCACCTACGTCTATCCCGTGGTGGGTGTGGCCATGGTCAAAATTCTCCGCCTGCTCGGCTATTCCGTGCATGTGCCGAGAAAACAGAAATGCTGTGGCGTACCGGCGCTGTCCTCGGGGGCCGGCACTGCCGTTGAGGAACTGGCCGAAAACAATATCAAGGCGTTCGGCAAATACGATGAGAGCATAATCATTACCGCCTGTGCCTCTTGCTACGGGGGTATAGGCGAATACTACGCCACAATGGAGCATGCGGATAAAACCCTCAGCGACAAGGTTATCGACTTCAGCGTTTTTCTCGAAAAACACGGCGTCGTTGACATGCTGCGCGCCATGAAGCCGTGGCCCGAGCGTCCCAGGGTCACCTATCACGATCCCTGCCATTTGAAAAATCATGGTATCACCGCTGCGCCCCGCGCTCTTCTCAAAGCCCTGCCCAATGTCGACTTCGTTGAAATGGAAGGAGCATCGCTATGCTGCGGCCTTGGCGGCACCTTCTCTGTCTCCCATTATGATGCCAGCCGGGCAATAGGTGCTGAAAAGATACCCGGTCTCCGCGACAGCGGCGCCCGGAAAATTGCCACGGCCTGTCCCGGCTGCATCATCCAGCTGCAGGACAGTATCAATCATGCCGGTCTTGAGGTGGAAGCGGTCCATATCCTTGAACTGCTCGAAGAAGCCCTGATGGCAGCAAACACGGAGTAGCGGCTGCAGATTCTTGCTCTCTGCCCGGCCAGGTTCAATATTTCTGGAACATTCCGGTTAGCCCGACGGGTGAAGATGGACATAACCGCCATTGTTTTCTCATTGTACAAACTGTTACCTCCACAATCACCTCAAAACTGGCCATACCAAATTGATATTTAACGTTATATTTAACACTCAGGCCATTTTAAATAAAATGTTAGGGTTAGCCGGTGGTGACCTCTTTAAAGGCGCTGCCGGCAAAAAAGCAGTAGGGACATTCCTCCGGCGGCTCCTCGCCGTAATGGACATGGCCGCATATGCGGCAGCGCCAGGTTGTATCGGTGGCAGGCGGCGCCTGCGGATCCAGGGGATCGTTCTGTCTGTGCAGGGCGAGATCTTCCAGCGGCGGCAGACCCGGCTGGTATTTTTTCAGCAGATAGTCTGAGAGAATGAGGCGCTGGATTTCGCTGGTCCCCTCGTATATGCGCAGCAGACGTACGTCGCGCAGCAGTTTTTCCAGGGGAAACATCTTGGTATAGCCGTAACCGCCGAAGATCTGCAGCGCCTCGTTGACTACCTCCAAGGCGGTTTCCGTGGCATAGAGCTTGGTGATGGAGGCGCTTACCGTGTTGTCCAGCTGCTGATCGGATTCCCAGGCGGCTTTCCAGGTGAGCAGACGGGAGGTTTCTATTTTTTGGTACATTTCGGCCAGCTTGAACTGGATGGCCTGGAAACCGGCAATGGGGGCGCCGAAGGCCTGCCGCTTCTTGACATAATCAAGGCTGTATTCCAGGGCCGCCCGGGCGGCGCCGACGCCGAACGAACCAATGATGGGACGGGTCCTGGCAAAAGTCTTCATGGCCAGGACGAAGCCGTCGCCCGGCTCTGCCAGGATATTGGCTTTGGGAACCCGCACGTTCTTGAAATTGATGCCGACGGTGTTGGAGCAGCGCTGGCCCATTTTCGGAATGGTCCTGCCGACGGTTATTCCCGGCCAGTCCATTTCCAGGAAAAAGGCGCATATGCCCTTGTGCCTGCTTTTGGGATCGACGGTGGCGAAAACCGAAAGGTAGTCGGCGATACCGCCGTTGGTGATCCAGTATTTGGTGCCGTTGAGAATATACTCTTGGCCATCGGCTGATGCCTGACAGCGGATTCCTGCTACATCCGATCCCATGGTCGGCTCTGAAGTGGCGAAGGCGGCGAGCTTGCCTTTCTCGGCGATTTGCCGAAGATAGTGCTTTTTGGCGGCATTGTTGGCTGAAAGCAGCAGCGGTTCCATGCCCAGGGAAGTGTCGAAAATCGATGTTGCCAGGCCCGGGCAGGTAGCGGCGATTTCCTCGGTGATCAGGGCTGACTCGACCAGGCCGAGCCCCTTGCCGCCGTAGTCTTCGGGGATGTCCGCACCGACAAACCCGGCCTCGAAGGCCTCGCGGATGACCTGCAGGGGCGTTTCGTCTTTTTCGTCGTAATACCAGGCGACGGGCAGTACCCTGGTCAGGGCGAATTGGCGGGCCGTCTTCTGCAGAGACAGCTGTTCGGAGGTCAGGTGAAAGCCTAGCATCGAAGTCTCCTTGTTGTCTGGTGATGTGAGTTTTACCCGGTTTCTGCAACTGAGCTTTCTGAAGGTGCATCTTTCAGGAAAAGCCCAGGAAGCAGTGATGATGGACGTGGCAGGGACGCTGCAGGGCAGAAGAGTCGACGTTGCGTGCCGTCCCGGCTGCGCCTTCTATTTTGAAGCCTACCGGAAACAAACGCTAATGTACAAATATTTTCCCGGAAAGCGTGTCGCCGTCAAAAGGGAGTGAGGAGGGTGAGAAAATGAATGGCGAGAAAAATCATGGCGAAAACGGGAGAAGACTTTAGTGTGGTATCAGCAGGTTCGCCAATGTCCTCCCTCAGGGGCGGGCCTGTGGGACCGGCTTTGAAGTGGCGAAGAGCAAGAGCGGGTAGGATTCTGTAGGAGATGGAGCGGACATGTCAAAAAACTTATATATAACAGCACTTGAGCGTCGCAGCGGCAAATCCCTGGTAGCCCTTGGCGTCATGGAATTTTTGGTAAGGAACCTGGACCGGGTGGCCTTTTTCCGGCCCATCATCAATCAGAAAAAGGGCAGCGAGGATACTGATACGGCCATTCATCTCATTTCCAGCCACTATGGCCTTGATCTGGACGTCGAACAGATGTACGCCTATACCTTCGAGGAAGCCAAAAGTCTGGTTGCCGAAAAAAAGCATGATAAACTCGTGGAGGGCATCCTCCATAAGTACAAGGAACTGGAAAACGATCATGATTTCGTTCTCTGTCTGGGAACCGATCTGGAAAGTGACTCCTCTTCTCTGGAATTCGAACTCAATGTCGAGATAGCAAATAACCTCAGCTGTCCCGTGCTGATGATATCGAATGGCTCTCAGGGGACTGTTGACGGCATCGTCAGCAGCTGTCGTTTTGCTGTTGAATCCTTTGAGGAGCGGGGAGCAAAGATTTTTTCGCTGATTGTCAACAGGACGCCCGCTGACGTGTGCCGGCCGGTGCTTGAGGCCCTCAAGGAAAATCTCGCCGGCCGTGTAGAACAACTCTATTCCATACCCTACGAAAAGAGCCTGGACCGCCTCACCATGGCCGAGATAGTCAAAGCCCTCGACGCCAAGGTTATCTATGGCCGGGAGCAGCTCAATCGCCCGGTCTCCCGGTTCATCGTTGCCGCCATGAATCTGCGTAACTATCTGCCACGCCTCAGCGATGACAGCCTGGTGATAACGCCTATCGACCGGCTCGACATTATCCTGGGTACCCTGGCCGCTTATCGCTCCTCCACCATGCCCAACATCGCGGGTTTTGTCCTCACCGGTTACCTCGAACCCGATCAGCTTCTGCGCAACCTGCTCCACGGCATGGAAAATCTGGTACCCATTGTCAAGGTGAGCGAGGATACCTTCACCACCGCCACCAAGGTGGAGGGTATTCAAAACTCCATCACTGCCGAGTCGCCACGGAAAATTGCCGAAGCGCTGGGATTGTTCGAGTCCAGCGTCGATACCACGGAGCTGAGAAAATCCATTATCCGCCACCGGATGCTGTTCACCTCGCCGAAGATGTTCGAGTTTGGTCTTATAAAGCGGGCCCGCGCGCACAAGCAGACCATCGTCCTGCCCGAAGGCGAGGAGGAGCGAATACTTCAGGCGGCGGAAATCGTCATTCACCGTGATGCCGTCGACGTCCTTCTTCTCGGCAGAAAGGAGGTGATAGAGGAAAAGATAACTTCATTGGGGGTGTCGCTGCCCGAGGTGAAGATTATCGAGCCGTCACGGTCGGACTTTTTCGAGGAGTATGTAGATACCTATTTCGAACTGCGTCAACACAAGGGCATCACCAAAGACAATGCCAGGGATGTGATGAGCGGCGTCAACCATTTCGGCACCATGATGGTGTACAAGGGACATGCCGACGGCATGGTTTCAGGCGCCGTCCACTCCACTCTCAACACCGTTCGGCCGGCCCTGGAGTTTATCAAGACCAGGAAGGACAGTACCATCATGTCCTCGGTTTTTTTCATGTGTCTTGAAGACAGGGTGCTGGTCTATGGCGACTGCGCCGTCAATCCGCGGCCCGACGCCCGGCAGCTCGCCGAAATAGCGATCGAATCGGCGAAAACAGCGGAGCTTTTCGGCGTCAAGCCGGTGGTGGCTATGCTCTCGTATTCATCCGGTGAGTCGGGCAAGGGCGAAGATGTCGACAAAGTCAAGGAGGCGACCACGATCGTCAAGGAAAAAGAGCCCTCGCTGCCGCTGGAAGGCCCGATCCAGTACGACGCCGCTGTCGATGCCACCGTCGCCCGCACCAAAATGCCGGAGAGCGAGGTGGCGGGCAAGGCCACGGTATTCATTTTCCCCGATCTCAATACCGGCAACAATACCTATAAGGCGGTGCAGCGTTCAGCCGGTGCCGTGGCTATCGGCCCGATAATGCAGGGATTGAACAAACCAGTCAACGATCTCAGCCGCGGCTGCAAAATCGCCGATATTGTCAATACCATCGCCATTACCGCCATCCAGGCCCAGAGGGAAAAGGACATCATATAAACCTTTCAGAGGAACAAAAGAGACGGGACTACGGACGTATCAGCCGGTCGGGAATGACAATTCCCTGTTCGCGGTAGAAACGGGCGGCACCAGGATGAAGAGGCAGTGGCAGGCCTGTGATGGCATTTTGCAGGGTCATGGCTCCAGTGGCCTGGTGGATATTGCCCAAAAACTCCAGGTTGTCGTAGATGGTTTTGACGATTTTATAGACCGATTCGTCGTCGACGTCGCTGCGTACGGCCATGAAGTTGGGCTGGGCCAGAGTCTGCACCGGCCTGTGCTGGCCCGGGTAGGTTCCTGCCTCAATGGTGTAGGCACTCCAGAGATCGTAGTCCCTGTTGATTCTTTGCAGCTGCTCAGATGTGCAGCCGAGTATGGTGATATCCTTCCCCAGGGCGGCAAAGGCCCGGGTTACGGCGCTGACCGGCGGACCGGCCGGTATATTCATGCCGGAGATGATGCCGTTTTGCATGGCGTCGGTACTGTCGCCATAGCCGAGGTTTACCAGTTCGAAGTCCTTTTCCGGGGTGAAGCCGAGGTGGGTGAGGATGTGGCGGCCCGAGCCCTCGGTACCTGAGTTTTTTCGGCCGATGGAAAAGCGTTTGCCGGTAAGCATCTGCATATCGCTGAGATTGCCGGTGCGGACGAGATCGGACTTGATGACGAAATGCTCGACGTTCTGCCAGAGCATGGTCATGGAGCGGAGGAACCGTTGTTCGCCCTGTTCTGCGAAAACGCCTTCTCCCCGCCAGGCCCAGGCACCATAAAGTCCCTGGAGGATGGCGAACTGGGCCTCGTTGTGGCGCAACATCTTGATGTTTTCCCCGGAACCAGCGGAACTGATGGCCGAGAGGGATATTTTGTCTTTAGGCTCGAGTTTGATCTTGGTAAGCGTCGCCACGGCTACGCCCACCGGATAATACGTTCCGCCGGTCGTGGCCGTGGCGAAGATGTATCCGCGGTCGGCACCGGCGGCGCTTACCGGCAAGAGCAGAAATGCAGCCGTAGCTAGTATAGCCAGCTGTTTGAGCTGGCGAAGCGGATGGTTTCTGGTATTATTCATCACTTTTATCTCCTCCGAGAAAATTTCTGCGTGAAAGGCCATGGTTGTTCATCTTCTGGTTGAGAGTGCGTCTGGGCAGGTCAAGCTCGGCGAGTATCGCTCCAATATTGCCGCGATGCCGCTTCAGCGACTGTTCAATCAATGTGCGCTCGAATTCCGCCGTCTGGGAGGCCAGTGAGCAGGAAGCCGTCTGCTGGTCCGCGGTACAATGGTGAAGGATATGAGTAAGGCGCTGTTGCGGCGGCAGCGACGAGAGGACATAGCGCTCGGCAACATTTTTCAGTTCCCTGACGTTGCCGGGCCAGGGGTGGCTCATAAGGGCCTGTAGGCATCCCGCGCCGAGTACCGGCAGCTCGCGGCCGTATCGCTCTGCCGCCTGCATAGCGTAGTATTCGAACAGCAGGATGATGTCGCTGCCGCGCTGGCGCAGCGGTGGAATTTCAATTTCGGCAACGTTAAGCCTGTAGAAGAGATCCGCGCGTAAGCGGCCTGTTTCACAGGCCTGCCTGGGATCGCCGTTGATGGAACTTATGATGCGGATGTCAATGGCGATGGGAGTATTGCTGCCGAGCCGTTCTATCTCCCTTTCCTGCAGGACACGCAGAACCTTGACCTGCAGAGCCGTCGGCATGGAATGTATCTCATCGAGAAACAGGGTGCCGCCTGCCGCTTTTTCGAATTTGCCGATACGCCGGGTCAGGGCGCCGGTGAAAGCACCGGCTTCATGGCCGAAGAGTTCGCTCTCAAAGAGGGTTTCGGGAATGGCGCCGCAGTTTATGGCAACGAAGGATCCATCTCTTTTCGGGCTTACTTCATGCAGGCAGCGGGCCACCACCTCCTTGCCTACCCCGGTCTCGCCTATCAGAAAAACACTGGCGTCGGTGGGGCCAAGCTCGGTGATCTCCTGACGGATAAACTGTATGGTTTCGCTGGTGCCGAGCAGGTTTCGCTCTATCCCCGTTGATTTGTCCAGAAGTTTTTTCAGAGTCCGATTTTCGAGCACCAGTCGGCGTTTTTCTCCGGCGCGCCTGACTGTTTCAAGTAGTATTTCCGGTTCAAAGGGCTTTTCGATGAAATCATAGGCACCGTCACGCATGGCGGAGACTGCCATGGGTATATCGCCGTGGGCGGTGATGACGACAACCGGAATCTGTGCATCTATTGCCAAAACCCGGTGCATAAGTTCCAAACCGTCCATGCCCGGCATGCGCAGATCGGTGACCAGAACGCCGTTAAATTGGTCCGAGAGGTCGGCAAGGGCGGCATCGGCACGCGCAAAACTTTTCACCTCGTAGCTGTCAAGCGCCAGCCACTGAGAGACGGCTATGCGCATACTCTTTTCGTCGTCGACGATGTATACCGATGTCGCTTCTGTTGTCATACGCTCACTCTTTTTCGATCATGGGCAGTTCGATGGTAAAGCAGGCGCCGCCCTGCCGCAGGTTTTTGGCAGAGATTCTTCCCCCCATATCCTGGATTATGCCATAGGCAATGGAAAGACCAAGCCCCAGGCCTTCACCGATGTCCTTGGTGGTGTAGAAAGGATCGAAGAGAGAATCGAGTGCTTCGGCGGCGATGCCATCACCACTGTCTTTGACGATGATGTCTGCGACGCTGCCCGTTGTTCCGAGTTGCAGTTCTATCTCCCTGCGTTCTCCATACTTTACTGCGTCGATACCATTGTGCAGGAGGTTACTCATAACCTGTTCGATCTGCAAACTGCTTCCGCGGACATGGATACTGTTTTCCTCAGGCAGTCGGGTGGTCAGCAGGATTCGGTGTTTTCGAATTTGTGGCTCCATGAGAAGCAGTATGGCGTTGACCGTCTTTACGAGATCTATGGTTTCTTCCCTGGCCTTGTTCTTTCTGGCAAAGGTTTTTAACTGGCCGGTGAGACCGCCCATGCGGTCGGTGAGGCCGGCGATGTGATCGAGGTTGTCTGCGACCATGTCGAGCTGGTCCCGCTTCAGTAGTATGCGGCAGCTGGCGATGAAGGTACGGATGGCCGTTACCGGCTGGTTGAGTTCATGAGCAATGGCTGCGGACATGCGGCCGAGCGCCGCCAGTTTGCCCGCCTGGATCAGCTCCCTCTGAGTGGTACGCAGATTTTCCTCGGTTTTCTTGTGTTCGGCGATCTCAAGGTGCAGTCGATGATTGATCTCTTCAATGGTTCGGGCCCGCCGCGCCTCCTGCCGGGAGATAAGCTTTTGCCGTCTCTCCCGCATGAACAGCAGGGTGAGCAAAACGGTAAACGCCGCTCCCGCCGAGGTGAGGATTGCCAGTCTGGCAGCACCTTTGACGGTATGAAGATCGGTGAGATAGTGGATTCTCCAGCCATATTCCGGCAACTGCAGCGCCTGTTCGAGATAGTCGGTATTGTCAAGACGCAGGACTAAATGATTATGCCAACTCCGTCTTTCCATGTCCAGGGCCGTCAAGGGGGCATCGGCATATTGCACGGCCTGTAGTCTGCCTACCGTTTTTACGGGCAGATCACGCAAAGAAGTGTATTTCCAGTCGTGGTTGCTGGTGAGAAAGATAACGCCGGAAGAATCGCTGACGATGACCGTTTCGCCGCTTTTTTTCCAGACCTCCTGCATTGGTTCGAGGTCGACTTTGACGACAATTGCCCCGAGAAAGCGACCCTGGTCTTTCACCGGATAGGAAAGAAAAAAGCCGGGGCGGTGGGTGCGCAGACCGACGGCATAATAGCCGCCGTTTTGGCCAGATCTGGCTGCAATGAAATAGGGCCGGAATCCGTAGTTGTGTCCCATGAGGCTGTTCGGCTGCCGCCAGTTGCTTGTCGCTACCGTGGTGCCACCCTGATCGAGAACGTAGATGAGGGCCTGGGTGGCTTGGGCGAAGTCTTCTAGGTGGGGATTGACTCTGACGGGCGGCACAGCATTGTGCAAGAGCGCGAGAATGCGTGAATCGCGGGCCAGGACATAGGGAAGATGCCGGTATTTTTCCAGGGTATCCCGGAGGGAGGCGGCATAGAGATGAATGCGCAGATTGCCGGTATACGACAACCGGTCCAGGCTCTTCTTTTTCGTTACTTCGGCGATCTGCCATGTCATCAGGCCTGTCAGCAGCAGAAGTACGATGATTCGCATGGTTCTGCTGCCCGGGATGTGTCGACTGCGGCCAGTCGTTTTCTTTCGTTTCGCCGTGCTCATCGTTTGGTGCGGTACCTGAGCGCTGTCGTTTTCTGGCCAAACGATAAACCCAAACACCCTGGCCTAAAGATCTGATATGTCTGCGAGGGAGTGTTTATCTTCACGTGTGGTTCTCTTTCTGGAGTGTCAGTCGGTATATTCTCTGTGTATCTACCACGGATGAATAGTTTAATAGAATATTTGATCACCCCTTATTCTCAGCAACTCGGCCTGAGACAGGGATACTCTTTTCCCGGTACGCCATGAACCCTTCCCTGGAGGCTCGGCTGCAGCCGTCCAGGCTGCTGACGCCCGTGAAAAGAGCACCCCTGTCTCCCCATAATTGGCTAGGCTGAGTTTCAGAGGTAATCAGGATAGAGTATACCGCCGGTATGGTTTTCCATACACGATGTGGAGCGGGCAAAAATGCCTTGGCACCGGAAAATATGTTTGGAAAAAACCTTTTCATAAACTATTCGGAGGCACTTTTCCTGACCATAAGACTGGCGTTGGCGATATAGCTTACAGGTTCTTGCAGGTGTTGAATGTGATCAAGAGCTTTGGCGCTGCTCCATTTTTCCACACCGATGGTTGTACAGATCGCCTCGTCGAGTTCAGTGACCATGGCAATACGGATGCGATCTGTTTTGGCCATCATGGCCAATGCCGTACCGCCGTTGCCGGCATAGCAGCGGCTGAGCTGTTCAAAAGCAGCTGCGAAGCCGCCGAGATCGAACCAGGGCAGGAAGGTCTCCGACCCTATACCGTCACGGCACTGGGCGAAAACGAGCAGGGTGCCGCCATCGGCGACGAACATGGAACCATTGTGAATGGCCTTGTGGCTTTGAATGAAGTTGATGTCTTTGGGATATCCGCCGCAGGAGGCGATCACGGTGTTTGAAGGGACCGAGTCGGATTCGTAGAGATCGGCATGGACAGCGCAGGCCCGGAGGTAGTCTTCCTTTGAGGAACCGGCAACGATGTCGCAGAGTCGACCCTGGGCGTCGAGTATGCCGTGAATGGCGAGGTCGGCGGGCCGGGCAGTGCTTATCTCGAAGAGATCTTCAGCCAGGGGATTGCCCTCGAGTCGTCCCGGCTGGCAGGCCGGCTGGAGCAGGCCTGCTGTCCTGTCGAGGTAGAGTCCATGATTGGCGTATATGGCTTGACGCTCGCCGCATCCCGGAAAAATCAGCTTTCTGCCGCCGCCGTAGCCGGCGAAGTAATGGTGGCAGAGCGGTCCCATGGTGATGACGCAGGAGGCGCTGAGGAAATCTGTGCGCATACGGATTGGCACTCCCCGGGCGGTGGTGCCGAGATCGGTGAAGACCTCGGGTTTGCTGCAGTCATGATGGATAAAGGTATGGTGGTGGTATATTTCACCGTAGCATTGCCGGCACTCCTCGTCGCTTTGTCGGGGATGGGTGCCGTAGGCGATGACAAAACGCAGCCTGCCCTCATTCAGGCCGAACTCTTGAAGAACCTGGACAAGGATGGGAAGGTATTGGCTATAGCCGCACAATCTGGTCTTGTCGGTAACGACGATCATCACCGAACTGAGATCGAGGGGGTGAAGCTGCAGCTGGCCACTGATCTTTCCTGCAAAACCGGCAGGTGAAATGCTGCACTGCGGTCTTTTCGGTGCCAGCAGGGTGGTGTCCGGGGGAAACCGTGTGGTCAGAGTCGTCGATCCGTAAGAAATAGCTTTCTGCATGTCAGCGCATGGAGTGGTCGGCGCCCATATCGATGCCCAGTTCGAAGGCCTCGGTGTTGAGGGCGATAAAGTCTCTGGGCACGCGGTCCTTGATGGCGGCCAGCAGGGAGGCCGGCTTGATGATGCCTGTTACCCCCACCAGAGCGCCGAGGACGGCGATGTTGAAGACGATGGGTTTGCCGATTTTCTCCATCACCTCTTCGTAGATGGGCAGCTCCAGCTGCTTGGCATCGACCTTTTTGGCCTGCTGGACGAAGCGGGAATCGCTCAGCAGAAAGCCGCCGGGGCGGATGATGGAGCAGAAGGAGG
>JGI12210J13797_11286111_pt1 | contig 22072 bp, 19 predicted proteins | sample ElkSlonscriptome_3_FD_13797 | JGI IMG/M metagenome (IMG submission 13797)
CTGCAAGAAAAAGCGAGAATCCCCAATACCGAGGTTTCCAGACTGGTTGGGCTTGCCCCTTCGGCGGTACTCGAGCGCATCCGAAAGATGGAGGGACAGGGGATAATCGACGGCTATGAAGTCCGGCTCAATCCCGAAAGGTTTTCCAGAAATCAGGTTGCCTTCATCCAGGTTTTCTGCAACTGTCTCGAAGACGAAAACAATGCCGTCGGCGATTCTCTTGCCGCCATAGAAGAGATCCAGGAGGTTCACTTCTTAGCGGGTGAAGACAGCTATCTTGTCAAGCTGCGTGTTGCCGACACAGCAGAGTTGAACGACATGCTCCGCAATAAAATCATGACGTTGAAAGGAGTGATTTCGACAAAAACCTCCCCCGTTCTGGAAACCTATAAAGAAACAGCCAGAATTCCCATACGTTAACTACAAAAGCAGGATGCCACAATGCCAATATCAGCTACCTTCCAAAGAGCGCTTTATCCTCAACTCGACACTATAGCATCACATTTCGGAACCCCTTTTCATATCTACGATGAAGCGGGTATCCGTCAGACCTGCAGAGGGTTGAAAAAGGCCTTTGCAGGAATTGAAGAATTCAAGGAGTATTTCGCCGTCAAGGCTCTGCCCAACCCCAGCATCCTGCAGATCATGCGAGAGGAGGGCTTTGGCTTTGACTGCAGTTCGGTCACCGAGCTGGTGATGAGCAGAGAGTTGGGTGCCAGGGGGCAGGACATCATGTATACCTCCAACAATACCAGTTCGCGGGAGTTTCATCTCGCCCAAGAGCAAGGTGGCTGCATCCTCAACCTCGATGATATCGCCCTGCTCGATAAGGTGCCACAACTGCCCAGGCAGATCTGTTTCCGTTATAACCCAGGCAACAGCCGCAGAGGCAATGAGATCATCGGCACCCCGGAGGAGGCCAAATACGGGGTGAGTCGCGATCAGATAGTCGACGCCTATCGCCGCGCCAAGAAAGACGGTGTCGAACGATTTGGCATTCATACCATGCTGGCCTCCAATGAACTCAACTACACCTACATGGTCCAGACCTCGCACATGCTCCTCAATCTTGCAGAGGAGATCGAGGAAGCACTCGGCCTCCGCTTCGACTTTATCAACATAGGTGGCGGACTGGGTATCCCCTACAGGCCCGAAGATGCCCCCTTTGATCTGAAAAGCATGGCTGCAGAGATAACCTCCCAATTTCTGCAATACAAACAACGCCGCGGCTATATGCCGGCCCTGTACATGGAAAGCGGCAGATACATGACCGGACCACACGGCGTATTGGTAACCCGGGCCATCAACAGAAAAGAAATCTACCGGACCTACATCGGCGTAGACGCCTGCATGACTGCGCTTATGCGTCCGGCAATGTATGGTGCCTATCATCATATCGACGTGCTCGGCAAGGAGAGTGGCGCACCTCAGGAAGTGGTTGACGTCGTCGGCTCACTCTGCGAGAATAATGACAAGTTTGCCATTCAGCGGCAACTGCCGGTCATCGATGACGGAGATATACTTATCATTCAGGACACCGGTGCCCACGGCCATGCCATGGGATTCAACTACAATGGTAAACTTCGACCACAGGAACTCATTTTGCGGGAAAACGGCAGCGTCGAGATGATCCGACGTGCGGAAACCGAAGACGATTATTTCCGAACCCTGCAGTTCGACCGCAATGTCCTGGAGCTTTAACGTCACAGTGGCAATACTGCCCTCTTAACAGCCAGACCCTCTCATGAGCATAGATATAGATTTCTTTCTCACCACCGTCGAAGAGGCAGTCGCCGGCAAGAAGGTGCCGGTGGTCGACCTCATCGCCGTCCAGACACGAGACCCCTACAAGGTGCTGACAGCGACGATTCTTTCAGCCCGCACCAAGGACGAAACAACCTCAGAGGCAGCCCACAGACTCTTCCGCAAGGCACCGAGTACAGAGATGCTGGCCAGGCTCTCGCAGGAGGAGCTCGAACGGCTGATCTACCCGGTGGGCTTTTACCGCAACAAGGCCAAATTCCTCAAAGCACTGCCGGCGGCACTGGAGAAATACCAGGGCCAGGTACCGGACACCATGGACGAACTTTTGAGCCTTCCCGGAGTGGGACGTAAAACCGCCAATCTGGTACTTTGCGTCGCCTTCCGCAAACCGGCCATATGCGTCGACACCCATGTGCACCGGATCATGAATATCTGGGGCTATGTCGACACCACAACACCGGAACAGACCGAGAAGGAACTGCGCCGCAAGCTGCCCCGCAGACACTGGATACCCGTCAATTCACTGCTGGTGGCCTTCGGCCAGTCCATCTGCCGGCCGGTGGGACCTCGCTGTGATATCTGTCCTCTTGACCAGCTCTGCCCCAAGAAGGGCGTCACACCGCGGCGGGTTTTCACGGCCACCGTCGATCAGGGTGCGCTTCAAACCTTCGTCTCCTGGAATGTCAACGGCATTCGCGCCATTGAAAAAAAAGGGTTCACCGATATAGTCGCAGACCTCGGCGTTGACATACTCGCTCTTCAGGAAACCAAAGCCCAGCCGGACCAGCTTTCAGAGCAGCTGAAAAACATAGAAGGCTATCACGCATACTGGCACAGCGCTGAGAAGAAAGGCTATTCCGGTGTCGCCATCTACACCAGAACAGAACCGGTCGATGTCATCGAGGGCATAGGTTCGCAGACCTATGACTGCGAAGGCCGGGTGTTGACCCTTGAATACAAGGACTTTTATTTCATCAACATCTACTTCCCAAACAGTGGTTCGGAACTGAAAAGGCTGGATTTCAAGCTGGATTTCAACAGACGGTTGCAGATCTTCGTCGAGGAGCTGGCACAAAAAAAGAGTGTTGTCATCTGCGGCGATTACAATGTCGCCCATAAAGAAATAGACCTGAAAAATCCCAAGGCCAATGTCAAAAACGCCGGTTTCACTCCCGAAGAACGTGCCTGGATGGATGCTTTTCTCGCTGCCGGATTCATCGACACCTTCCGCTTATTCAACAGTGAAGGCGGCAACTACACCTGGTGGAGCTACCGGTTCAATGCCAGAGCCAAAAACATCGGCTGGCGTATAGATTATTTCTGTGTCGACAGCAAAAGCCGACACCGGGTAGCGGATGCGCAAATCCTTCCGGAAATCGTGGGCTCTGATCACTGCCCTGTACTGCTGCGCTATCATACAAAAAACTGACCGGCACAGTTCGTGTCCAAACGAGATAAGAGATATTTCTGAGGCAATTTCTTAAATTTATAAAAGAGACGCCGTAGATATCTATTGGCTGCAGGCCTGCAAGCAGCGTGAACTGCTATTCGTTGTATTTCCGCATCACGAAAAAGATCAGTGTTGGTCATGAATAAATCCTGAAGTAGCCGCCTTGCCGCAGCAGTACCTGTTACCTGCTCGACCAACCAATCGGTCATCGCCCCCTCATCTCTGTATGTCCTGATTTTAACGGTATCCGGAAAACGCTTACGGACCGGGTCCGGTTTCTGAAATTTTTCACTGATCATAAGCTTCGGTATCGACCGTAATACTGGAAGATTTGGTTGCGGTTGCAACTTTCGACGTGGACTCCTTCAGCCCGCCATCATGTTTTGCTCTTCGCAGAACATCCTATTTCATGCCTTGCTTTTTGGCTACTTCCTTCTCCCCATGCACCCTTCATAACTGACCAAAAACTACGCCCAATAATCGGCGGTGTGCCGAATATTGGTCTTAAAAAGCTGGTGTCAGAACAAGACGTTCGCAGATATACTTCATAATTACAGGGTGCTATCTCCAGCATAAAGGTTTGGCTTGGTAATTGCTTAGGAAAGATAAAACTCCCTGGAGCAACACAGAGGTGACTTATGGATGTGGAATTGAAATATGGCAAGGGAATGATATCTGTCCATTTGCCTGAGTCGGCTGAAAGTCGGATACTTGAACCGAATGAAATGCCTTCGCTGCCTTCGATTCCGGATGCTCTGAAGGAGGCGCTGTCCGATCTGGCTGAAAAAGACAGAAACACCTTACCAGGCGTCCACTGTGGTAGCGTAGCTATCGCCATACCTGATGAAACCAGACCATTACCAGTTGGGGAATTATTGCCTGTTCTTCTGGATTGGCTTTTTGCTCATCTGCCGGATATCGATCCTGCCAAGGTACTTATAGTCATTGGAGGGGGACTGCATCCTCCTCTCGATGATGAGGCTGCACGTCAGCTTATATCACCGGATGTTACACGAGGCTGCCGTGTTCTTTCTCATGATGCCAACAATAGCCCCATGGATGATTTCGGTCGCACTAGCTGGGGGACTCCGGTTCTTGTTAACAGGGAGTATAACCAGGCCGATTACAAAATTGTTATCGGCCAGATAGATCCACACCAATTCGTTGGATTTACAGGTGGCTCGAAAGGCGTGGTAATCGGCTGTGGTGGAGCAGCAACGATAGAACATAACCATGGCCTAATGTTTCAGGACAATGCAGTGGTGGGGGTGCTTAATGGCAATCCTGTCAGAGAGGATATCAACGAAGCCGGTGAGATTATTGGTGTTGATCTGGCTGTTAATTGTGTGCTGTCGCCAAGTAAGGAAGTAGTTGAGGTGATGGTCGGCAGGCCCTTGGATACACTGCGTAAAGGAGCGAAAATCTGTGCCGATCTTTACGGTGTCTACATTGACCGTAAATTTGACATTTTAATAGCCAGTTGCGGAGGCTACCCTAAGGATATTTGCCTGTATCAGGCACAGAAAGGGCTCAATATGGCTTCCATGGCAGTTAAAAAAGGAGGAAAGATCCTCTTGCTCGCCGCTTCGACTAAAGGAGTTGGCGATGATGTCTATTTTGATTATGTGTCCCAGTTCACCAGTCCCGAGGAAGTGCTTGCTGATTTTAAAAAACAGGGATTCAGGATGGGTGCACATAAGGCCTACCTTTTTGGTAGCACTTTGAGCCAGTACGACGTGGCAATCTGTTCCGAGATGGACCCAGGCATTTTGCAAAAATGTCATCTGCGTGCCGCAGATCCTTCGCGAGTTATAGCTGAGTGGATTGAAACATTTCCCGGAAGACCGAAAATTGGCATCATTCCAAACGCGAATACAACCTATTTCTATGGAATGAGTACTTCATCAGCGACCTGAGATGTGTATTGTAACCTGCAACTCGGCAACAGCAGCAAGTCGAATAAATAGAGATCTATCACCTCCTGGAGAAGGTAACTGGTGAGGGATTTTTGCTTGAGGTAAGCGGACGGATCGAAAATGCTTTTTTGTAAAAGGAAAACAGGTAAGGTCCTGTTTTTTATCGATTCTATTTTTAATAATATTAGGAGGAACACATGGCTATCGATTTTTTAGTTCATGAAGCTGCGGATGGCGTAGGCGTAGCGGTGGTGGAGGGCTTGGCCTCCAACCAGGAAATAACCGGATGGGTTATGAAAGAAGATGAAACCATTAATGTCAAGATCATCAGTGATATCCCTATCGGGCACAAAGTGGCGCTGAAGGATTTCGCTGTTGGCGATACCGTCATTAAGTACAACACGGATATAGGCAAGGTGGTTGCTCCCATCAAGAAAGGCGAACATCTGCATGTTCATAACGTTAAGACAAAGAGGTGGTAGATAATGGATAATACAATTTTCGGATACCGACGTGAAAACGGTCGAGTGGGAGTGCGCAACCATGTTGTCATCCTGCCATTGGATGATCTTTCCAACGCTGCTTGCGAAGCAGTCGCCAATAACGTCAAAGGAACACTCGCAATACCCCATGCATATGGACGGTTACAATTTGGAGAAGATCTTGACCTCCATTTCCGCACACTGATCGGAGTGGGTTGCAACCCGAACGTAGCAGCCGTTATCGTAATTGGCATCGAGCCGGTCTGGACCGATCGGATTGTTCAGGGTATAGCCGAGACAGGCAAACCTGTGGCAGGCTTTGCCATTGAAAAGAACGGGGATCTTAACACAATTTGCGCTGCATCCCGAAAGGCGATGGAGTTTATGCAGAAAACCAGTGAATATCAGCGGACCGAATGTGATGTCAGTGAACTGTGGGTCTCAACTAAATGCGGTGAATCCGATACCACATCCGGTATCGCCACCAATCCCACCGTCGGCGATGCCTATGACAAGCTCTACGAAAAAGGCAACACCCTTCTGTTCGGCGAAACCACTGAGCTGACCGGTGGCGAGCATCTCGTCCTTGAACGTTGTGCCAACGATCAGGTTCGCAAGGACTTCCAGTTCTATTTCGACCGTTATATGAAAGTCGTTGACGATCACAAAACCAATGACTTGTCAGATTCCCAGCCGACCAAAGGGAACATCGAGGGCGGCCTGACTACTATTGAAGAAAAGGCGCTTGGCAATATCCAGAAAATCGGCCGTAAGGCTCCAATTGTCGGCTGCCTGGAGAAAGCCGTCGCTCCTACTGGCCCCGGCCTCTGGTTTCAGGATTCTTCTTCGGCTGCGGCAGAACAGGTCACCCTGTGCGCCGCTTCCGGATTTGTCGTACATTTCTTTCCCACCGGTCAGGGCAATATTATCGGCAACCCGATACTGCCGGTTATAAAGCTCTGCTCCAACCCTCGCACCTTGCGAACCATGAGTGAGCATTTCGACGTTGATGTTTCCGGTTTGCTCCGACGGGAAATTGATCTCGACCAGGCTGGAGACAAGCTTTTGAATATGATGATTCGTACTGCCAACGGTCGCATGACTGCAGCCGAGGTGCTTGGACATCGTGAATTTATTATGACCAAGCTATACGAGAGCGCGTAAACATCCACCAAATCATCTGAAATGCGTAAAAATGCCGGTGGGCAATAAAGCTGACCGGCGTTGCGCCCCATGAGGAGGTTATTATATGAAATTCGTATCCAGTATGTTGTCCTGCTTGGCTGTCCTTGGACTGTTAACCGTTCCTGCTGTAGCAGAGTTTCCCGAAAAACCGATCACCTATTCTATTCCGTTTGGCCCTGGCGGGCAGTCCGATCTGGAAGCACGCCGGCAGCAGCCACTCCTCGAAAACATTCTTGGAGAAAAAGTCATTGTTCAATATAAACCCGGCGGAGGGGGTTCAGTCGGCTGGGCCGAACTGATGAATAAAAAGCCGAATGGCTATTTCATATCCGGTATCAATATTCCTCATATTATTCTCCAGCCCCTTGCTCGAGGAAACGCCGGTTACACTACCGAACAAATAGAACCGATCGCTTTTTTCCAGGCCACACCTATCGGCTTGGCGGTATTGAAGGACTCAGAGTTCAAAACCCTCGATGACCTGATTGCCTACGCCAAGGCTAACCCTGGTGCTCTTATAGTGGGTGGTTCAGGGACGTGGTCCGGACATCACATTGCGAATTTGCAGTTTGGAAAGATGGCGGGTGTTAACATGACCTACATACCTTCAAAAGGCGCTGCCGATTCAGTGGCTCAGTTTTTAGGTGGACATGTTAAAGCGTTGTGGGCCAACAGCAACGATCTGGTACAACATGAGGATAAAATCAGAGTGCTCGGTTTTGGTACCAAGAAACCGTTTGTGGCGATGCCGGACGTCCCTACCTTTGAAAGTCAGGGATTCAAACTCTATGCATCAATTGATCGCGGCGCCGGTGCCCCTCCAGGAACCCCGGCTGAAGTGATCAGCGTATTGGAAAAGGCTTTTCTGCAGATCGCCAACGACCCAAAAATTCAACAACAAATGATTAAAGACGGTTTCCAGCCGTTGTCCATGGGCAATGCTGAGTCAAAAGAGTATATCGCCGAAATGGTTGAACAATGGGCTCCAATTGTAAAGGAATTCAAAGAATAAAACTGCAGCAAAGTTTATACCGCTCTCCCTTTTCTTCACGTCTTTTGGCGTGGAGAAAAGGACTCGTGTTTGAAGCCTTTCTGAAGATCTTCTAGGACGACATATGGACGCCATACTTCACGGACTGCTAACCGTTTTTATACCGACTAATTTCCTCTTCCTCTTCTTGGGGGTTTTTATGGGGATCGTTTTCGGTTCTCTTCCCGGTCTTACGGCGACCATGGGATTGGCCCTGCTGGTGCCGTTCACCTTTACCATGAGTCCTGCCGCAGGTCTGATTATGCTGGCTGGAATCTACGTTGGTGCGATGTATGGGGATGCTATTCCGGCAGTCCTGATCAACACACCCGGGACTCCCGCGGCAATTGCCACCACTTTTGATGGATTCCCGCTGACCCAGAAAGGAATGGCGCAGCACGGTCTGGTTGCTGCTGCTTTTGCCTCAAGTTGTGGTTCTCTAGTCGCTAACGGTGTGCTTATCACTGCCGCACCACCCCTTGCGGCATTTTCTTTAAAGTTTGGGCCGCCGGAATACTTCTGGCTCGGGGTTTTCGGCTTGACCATTATTGCCTCGCTTTCTTCAGGATCCATGGTGAAGGGGTTTCTGGCCGGCACGGTCGGATTGATTCTTAGTGCTGTCGGCATGGCGCCAATCGGTGGCGACGTCCGCCTGACCTTCGGCTTTCCCGAGTTACAGGCCGGCATTGAACTGATTGTTGCGCTTATCGGCTTCTTCTGTCTTCCCGAGATTCTATCGAGTGTCATCGGCAAACGCCGCGCAGCATATTCCGACAAGCCGGTTACTCCGAAGCTCGCTGTTATCGGCGAAGTAATCGTTTCACTGATAAAAAAGCCCGTACTGATGCTTCGCTCCTCGGCAATTGGCACAATTATCGGTTTCGCCCCTGGAGCAGGCGGAAATATCGCCAGTATGGTCAGTTATAATGAAGCCGTTCGTTGGGATCCCAACCCTGAAGAGTACGGCAAGGGAACAATAAAGGGAGTAGCTGCATCTGAAGCGGCAAACAGCGCCATGGCGCCCGGCTCACTCATCCCTTTGCTCACTCTTGGTATCCCGGGATCACCACCGGCAGCGGTGATTCTCGGTGCTCTGATGCTGCATGGCATGCGCCCCGGTGTTGAGTTGTTTACCAGCTATGCCGAAGTCACCTATGCCTTTATCATGGCCCTGCTCGTCGCCGCGTTTTTAGTGACCTTCATCGGCTCTTTCGGCTCCTATGTGTTTGCTCAGATAATCAACATTCCTTCACGCTTTCTCGCACCAGGGATTATCTTTATGACAGTATTGGGCAGTTTTGCCATCAGAAACAATATCCTCGATGTCTGGATCATGTTTGTCTTCGGTATAGTCGGTTTTATCAGCAACAAGCTCAAGTTTCATCCGGCACCGATTGTTCTTGGCCTTATACTTGGTCCTTTTGTTGAGGAAGGTCTCGTTAAATCGATGCTTGCCGGTCAGGCTTCCGGTTCCATTATAAGCTATATGGTCCTGCGACCTATCAGCATGGTACTGATCGCCATGAGTCTGCTCAGTGTGTTCTGGCCGTTCTATGCGGACTGGAAAGCGAAAAGGAAAAAGAGCCAATGAAAGATAATCTTGCAGAAAAGAGAACTAAAGTGCGTTTAAACGGCGATCTCATAACTAGCATTTCTACAGCGGTACTGGCTTTAATTGTTTTCAGTGTCACCAGAGATCTTTCCCGTCTTGGAGTGGTCTTTGTTAACTACGTTCTCGTTATGATGGCTGTTCTCAGTCTGGTTGTTTTTATCAAGGCATTTATAAAACCGGAGAGAGTCATTTTTTTTGAGTCTGTTATCGAGCGCAATAATGTTCTGGCAGGCACCAGTATTCTGCTCCTCTATCTTATATTTTTACCTTTTGCGGGCTTTTTGCCGTCGAGTTATATCTTTTATTTTGCGTTTAATACCTATCTTGCTGACGAACATCGGTTTTCAAAACGCAATCTTTTCCAATCAATGCTGATCAGCATCATTGTGGTAACAGCCTTTTATTTTATTTTTGGTAATTTACTCGGTGTCCCTTTGCCTGAAGGAAGTTGGTTTGACGGTGAGTAGTATTTTTGCAGATTCAACCCGGAAATTGCATGAAAGATAATGGCGAAAGGATTAACTGTTAAGCAAAGCGATCAGGGATTTAAAACGATCACTTCCATTACCCAGACCAGGACTTTTAATTTCATTTCGTAATGCAGCCCTATTAGAGCCTGGCAGTCTCATTCCCTCCCAGGGAAGCACAACGTTAAGCAAAACTGCAATACGTCTCAAATGGATATTTGACGAGAGAGAAGCTGGCGAAATTGCTCCATCATAGTTTCTGGAGTCCAATAATCCACCATCATGCTGTTATTGGAAGTCTGCCGAGTTGATGCCCAGTTTCTTAATACGGTATTGTAAGGTGGATCGGTGCATGCCGAGAAGTTTGGCGGCGCCGTTTTTACCGCCTATCACCCCGTTGGTCGTCTTCAGGGCACGCATAATGTGGTTGCGCTCAGCCTGGTCCAGAGTGGTGAACCCTTCCCCCTGCGGTAAGCCGGACAAGATTGCAGGAATCGTCATTTCAATATCACCTTTCCGTATGCGAGATCCGGGTTGCATTATTATCAGACGCTTGACCATGTTTTTCAATTCGCGGACATTGCCGGGCCAATGATAGCTGCACAGTAAATCAAGGGCATGGTCGCTGTAGACTGGAGGTGGCCGATGCAGTCGGTCCGATTCGCTGGCGTTGATGTTGTTGATGAGCAGCGGAATATCTTCTCTGCGTTGCCGGAGCGGGGGGACATGAATCGTTACTGTTTCGAGGCGATAGAAGAGATCCTGGCGGAATTCTCCTTCCAGGATGCGGTGCTGTAGATCCTTGTTGGTAGCGGCAATAACACGAGAATCGACTTCTGTCGGAACAGATTCGCCTACCCGCTCAAATTTTCGTTCCTGCAGGACCTGCAGTAATTTTGCCTGCATATCTGTCGATAAATCACCAATCTCATCGAGAAAGATTGTTCCTCCTTCCGCGAGTTCAAATCGACCGGACCGTTTTTGCTCCGCACCGGTAAATGCACCTTTGGCATGACCGAAAAGTTCACTCTCAAAAAGAGAGTTGGTCAATCCGGGACAGTTGGTTTTGACAAAAAGATGTTCGCAGCGGTTGCTTCTGTCATGCAGCATACGAGCGAGAAAATCTTTTCCAGTGCCCGTTTCACCGGTGATGAGTACGGTCTCATCAGTGTCGGCGACCTGATCGATAAGGTGTATTATCTGCTGCATTTGCGGTGAGGCAAAGAAAAATCCTTCGCTTGAATATTCACGGTTGTGTGTCAGGAGGAATTGTTTCTCTTTCTGCAATAGCATGTTCGACTGCTTGAGTGCCGTGTATGCCATCATGTTGTCAACGGCTATGGCGATCTGTTGAGATACTGCCTTGAGCACTTCGGTGAGTTCCGAGATAGCTTGCGGAGCTTTGCGGAAACTGAGGTGGATGGTTCCAAGCAAGCGGTCACGAATAATCATTGGAAAAACCATGGTGGATGTCAGCCCGGCCTTTACCAGTTCTCCAACAGACTTCAAGTCGGTGTAACGGGCGAGATCGTCAAAAACCACGGGTTGCCTGGATTGGACGACCATTCGGGCAATATCTCCATGAGCGAGAGGTCGGGATTCGTGGGCGACGACTCCTCCAGGCTGGATGCCGTCGGCTGCTGCAAAATAGGCAATCGAGCGAGCTTCACTGTCATACAAAATTATACACATCCGGTCATAGGCAAAGTGACGGTGTAATTCTTGTGAAAGGGCCAAGAAAAGGTCCGGCCTGGTCTTGCAGGTGGCAATAGCGTTGTTGATTTCAAGAAGAATTTTGTAGCGTGTTTCTGTATTCCATTGCATGAGCTGTTTGTCTCCCAAGATGTATATTATCTGCTTCACTTTCAATTGATATGCGCAATTTGACGAAAAAACAAGACCAATAATGGGCGTCGTGACGAATATTGGTCACAAAAGGGCAAGATGCTCAGAAAGTATATAGGCAAATGCTGCATGATTCCAAAATCTTGATTGTAATATGGTTGAATGGCCCAGTAATTGCTCCACAAAAAAGAGAATCGATGCAATCGGGAAGGTGTAAAAATGTGGAGTTAGAGGGGGGACGGTCCGCTGGATCGGTTACATTATCACTCTCGAGCTTTAGGGTAGGGGTGCTTTAAATCGATTAAGCGATTCTCTATTTTCTATTCCATACTGTTGCAGGCGCCACCTAGAAGTTAGAGCTGAAAAAGCGAAGACATCCTGACGGATTGTTTTTTAAAGCTGTACGTGGAACAGCCATTAAACCTTTTAACTTTTTGCCGGCATCGATTGACGGAACTCGTGCGGAACTGTGCGATTTGATCTTCGCTCTGGTGTCGAAAAGATCACTTGTCTTCGACACCATCAGATAGGAAGACAATGGTTTGCTCAGTTCACAGATAATGAGAGGCAAAATAGTCTGCTAATTTTCTGCGAAGCTGCCGAATCAACACGAGATTGTATTTTTATTTACCCTGAAAGACGGAGGAGTTTATGGCTTACGGCTATAATGGAAAGATTCTGTATCTGGACTTAACGACAAGAACTCACGAGATCAAAACTCCAGATGAGCGATGGTATCGAACCTATTTCGGTGGTTCCGGAATAATTGGACAAAAACTGCTCAGTGAAATTCGTCCTGAAGCTGATCCTCTCGGACCGGAAAACATTCTTGTTTTCGCCTGCAGCGTGGTAACCGGAGCTCCCATTTCGGGCTTTAACCGGTATGCGGTTGGAGCGAAATCTCCTCTTACAGGCGGATTTGCCAGGACTGAAGCGGCAGGTTATTTTGGACCGGAACTCAAATTCGCCGGTTTCGATGCTGTAGTTATTACCGGAGTTGCTACTGAGCCGGTGTATGTCTTGATCAACGACGATACGATTGAATTCAGAGATGCTGCTCAGATATGGGGGTTGGACAATTGGGAAACCCTCGAACGCATCAGGGAAGACACAGGTGAGTCGAAAATACGCGTAGTCAGCATCGGGCCGGCCGGTGAACGCCTTGTTCCTTTTGCCTGTTTACAGAACGACCTGGAGCATTTCAACGGCCGCACCGGCATGGGCGCGGTCATGGGTTCCAAGAACCTCAAGGCTATTGCCGTTCGAGGAACAGGCAAACTGGAAATGGCGGACATGGATAAGGTGAAAGAGATTGCCCGCTGGCACAGAGAGCGAATAAAGTCTCATCCGCCCAATGTCGGTTTGAAAAAATTTGGTACACCGGGACTGGTGCAGGGTGTCAATGCCGCAGGGTTTTTGCCGACCCGTAATTTTAAAGAAGGCCAATTTGAAGGAGCGGAGAAACTCTCTGCTGAGAATTATCATAAAACCATCTTTTCATCACCCGGCACATGTTGGAACTGCGCTGTAGCCTGTAAGCGCAGAGTGGAACTTGATGATGCCGATTACCCACTCGACAAGCGCTTTGGTGGTACCGAATATGAAGCAATCGCTGCTCTTGGACCAATGCTTGCCATTGATCATCTGCCGGCAATTGCCTACGGCAATCAGCTTTGCAATCTTCAGGGCCTCGATGTTATTTCTACCGGGTCTGTTATAGCTTTCGCCATGGAATGTTTTGAAAATGGCATTCTGACCACAAGCGATACCGAAGGAAGGTCTATAAAATTTGGTGATGCCGATGCCATGGTATGGCTGATTGGGCGAATAGCCGCTCGGGAAGGCATTGGCGAAGTACTCAGTCTGGGAGTGAAGAAGGCGTCGGAACGCATCGGTCGAGGCGCGGAAAAATATGCCTTCCATATCAAAGGTCAAGAGATGGCCTTTCATGATGGTCGTGGGAAGACTGGTATGGGATTGGGATTTGCTCTTTCGCCGACCGGAGCTGATCATATTGAAACGCCGCATGATGTCGCTTTCCAGGGAGAAGGTATCAGCAAGCTCTATCCTCTGGGCCTCTTTGATCCAGTGGATCCTGTCAAAACCGATGCCGCCAAAGTCCGCTTTTTCTATATCGGTCAGAAAGCCTGGGGTATTAACAACCTGCTCGGGCTCTGCAATTTCTGTTCTGTTCCTATTCATGCGATGACCTTTGGCAAGCTGGTGGAGGCCGTTCAGGCCATCACAGGTTGGGATACCAGTCTGTATGAGATCGTTCTTGGTGTCGAGCGCGCAAATGTTATGGCAAGGGTGTTTAATAACCGTTGTGGTTTTACCCCCGACGACGACACTCTTATTAGACGCTGGTTTGAGAAAATGCCAAGCGGACCTTTGAAAGGTATGCGTTTTGATCCGGCGGCATTCAAGGGCTGGATAGAACTGTATTACCAAATGTCCGGTTGGGACAGCGAAGGGAGGCCGACCGACGGGAAGCTGATTGAACTTGGTTTGGACTGGCTCATGAATGAGCAAGTATCCTAACAAGCCTGCCCTGGAGTTGCTGGTTTTCACAGTAACATCTGGACACTGAAAAATGGATGGCAGTTTGGAAACCCGTATATGAAGCAGACGTCGTAACAGCGACGCTGCAAGAACGAATTACATAACTGAGGAGTGTCACCATGTCTATTGGATTTGTAGGAGTTGGCTTGATGGGCGGGCCTTTGGCTCGGAACCTTATACGTGCCGGCAAGGAAGTTCTTGTATTTGATCTCAGCGAGAGCGCGGTTACGCAGACATTGGATGCCGGCACTAGCGGCAAAGCTGCCGCCGGTGTGGATGACCTGGCTGGTTGTGAGCTGGTTTTTACAAGTTTACCGATGCCTGATCATGTCGAAGGCGTCATGCTTGGTGAAGGCGGTCTTTTGAGTAAAATGCAGGCGGGTACAGTTCATGTGGAACTCAGTACTATTGACCCGCAAACCTCTGTGAAACTCCAAACTGCAGCAAAGGAAAAAGGGATAGGATTTCTGCAGTGTACCTTGGGAAAAACACCCGCACATGCCGAAAAAGCCGAAGAACCAATGTTTGTCGGCGGAGACAAGGGGCTATTCGATAAACTGCAGGACATCTGGCCCATCATCGGTCAACCCGCCTACTACATGGGGGGAGTGGAAGCCTCCTGCGCGGTTAAGCTTATCAGCAACATGGTAGGCATGGCTAATCTTGCTGTAATGGCAGAGGGTATCCGGGCAGGTGAAAAAGCCGGAATAGACCGAAAAATGCTGATCGAGCTGCTTCAGGACACCGGTGCGCGAAGCTTTCAGATGGATGTCCGCGGTCCCTGGATTGCCGCAGATGATTTTAAGAATCGTTTCGGCCTCGATCTGGCCCTGAAGGATGTTCGGCTTGGCTGTGAGATGGCCAGAGCCTGGGGACTTGATCTCAAGGCCATGGAAGCGGCACTTGAGCTGTATAAAAAAGCCTCAGCAGAGGGATTTGGTAAAGAGGATTGCAACGCCGTTTATAAGGTTATCGGTAGTTAGTTTTATTTCAGGACTTTTTCTATTGGAAGAAGATTTAAAGAGCATTTTCATAAAAGGCGGTGGAGAAATGGCTACTCAACCTGGAGAGTTCGGAAATATAAGATTGACCCGAATTGCAATTACAATATCTGCGGTCTCTTTTGGCCTCTATGTACTTAATGTCCTCATCGGCAAGGCAAATATTGTTTATGGGTTGAAAATTTTTCATTTTGGGAACGTCGGTGAGTTTCTCATTCTCCTTGTAGCATCTGTAGCGTTTATAGCAGTCGCTTTATATGAAGAGGCGACAGCGAAGTCAACCATGCATCTAGAGCAAAAAGAGGTGAACAAATGACCGAGAATGGCCAAGATTACGAAATCAAATCGAAAGACCGACGTCGTTTCATGGAGCTGAGCGCAAAGTTTGGCTTTACTGCTGCCGCAGTTGCACTAGCTAAAGGCTTTGTGGGAGTTTCCAGCGCCGAAGCGGCTGCAGTTACGGCCAACGAAGAGAAAGAACGGCAACAAGATGCCAAATATACCATGAATGTGGCCACGGCATACAGGCTTGGAGCTTCTCGCGCCTATCCCATCATGCAGCTCGATTTCAAAGAAAACATTCAGAATGCCACTAATGGGCAGGTATATGTCAAGCTCGCGCCGGCAGGCCAGCTTGGTGCAGGAAGTGCTCTTGTACAAAAGGTTCAGTCTGGCACCATCCAGGCGGCGCAGCACTCCATTGCCAATTTTGCGCCATATGCCCCGGCAGCTGACTTAATTAATATCCCCTACTGGTGTGGTGAAAATCAGAAATTTATCAATCTGGTTACCTCCTCTGCCTGGAAAAAGGAGATCAATCCTAAAATTGAAGATAAAGGATTTAAGGCACTGTGGTATGTGTGCATTGACCCTAGAACCTGTGCCATCCGTAAAGGTGTGGATGGACCGATCAAAACACCTGAGCAGTTGAAAGGTCTTAAGTTTCGGGTTCCCGGCTCGAAGATTTTGCAGCAGTTCTACCAGCTCGCCGGCGCAAATCCCACACCGGTTGCCTGGGGCGAAACGTCTTCGGCGATAAAGCAGGGAGTTGCAGATGCATTGGATCCTTCCGTTGAAGCGCTTTTGGTATTCGGTTTCAAGGAGATCCTTTCGAGTGTTACCTTCAATGCGGCTGTTCCCGATTCTCAGGTCTACTCCTGCAATATGAAATGGTTCAAGGGCCTCCCTGCTGATGTTCAGGAAGGTATTGAGTTTGCCAGTGAAATTACCAGCAGGCAAAACCTTGCCAAAGTGCCTGCCGCCCGCAATTACGCCATGGCCGAAATGACTAAAGCAGGTGTCGAGTTTTACGTGCCAACCGATGAAGAAAAAGAGCAATGGGTCGCTAAGGCCGGCGCTCAACTGCCCGCCTGGGATGCCATCAAAAAAGAGTTGGTTGGCTCGCTTGCCAAGTTTGATGAGTTGGCGGAGGCTGCTAATACCTACAACAACTACTACGTTCATGATATTTAACCGCTGCTAAAACTGGAGTGGCCTGCCTCTTAAGCAGGCAGGCCACTCCAGTCAACAACGAAAGACGGGTGATTTTATGCGGTTTAAGAAAATTTTGAAACAAATTGATAAGAACGGAGAACGGTATCTACTATTGCCTTTATATGCCCTAATTGTAAGCACCGTTTTTATGGAGGTGGTAAGGCGCAGCCTGCTTTCGTATTCCTCGATCTGGGCTGAAGAAATTGCCAGGTACGCATTTATCTATGTTGCATGGATTGGAGCATCCGCTGCCATCAAACAGCGAGCACACATTCGTATTGATGTGATTTTGAACTTATGTTCCCCTAAATTCCGCGCACTTCTCTATATTTTCGGGGATGTTGTAACATTGATCCTTGCAGTGATTGCCATATACATGTCCATGGAACCGGTGCTGAATTCCATCCATTTCGGATCGGTCACGCACGGACTGAGGATCAGCCATGCCTGGTTTCTTGCTGCTGTTCCAATTGGTTTCGCCATGATGGTTTTTCGTATTTTGCAATCTATGAAGCGAGATTGGAATGATCTGAGGGCAGGCCGTCCCGTCTTTGAGGGAAGCAAACTCTTTGACTAAAAAAAGGAGCTGAGGACGATGTATTATATGCTGGAACAACAAGAGCTGGCGCTTGGCTGGGAGTTCTACGTACCGCTGATCGGGATGGTCGTTCTGATTCTTTTGGGGGTCAGAATCTGGGCTGTTCTCGGGCTTGGCTCCGTGATAATGCTGATGACAACCGAGGTGTTGCCGCCGACTCTGCTTGGTGAGGCCCTGTTTGACGGAGTCGACTCCTTTGCCCTGATAGCCGTACCTCTTTTTATTCTCACCGGCGACGTTTTAGTCCGGACGGGATTATCCATCAAACTTCTGGAAGTGGCGGAGGCAACGATGGGATGGCAAAGAGCGGGACTTGGTACGTCAACTGTTCTTGGTTGCGGCTTTTTCGCCTGTATTTCGGGCTCGGATGCCGCCGACGCCGCCGCGATCAGCAGAATAACCATAGATCGCCTTGTCGCCAAGGGATACCCAAAAGGATACGCCTGTGCCATGGTGGCTGCGGGAGCATGTACCGGAATTCTGATTCCGCCCTCGATTGCATATATCATAATAGGTTTGGTGCTTGGCATTTCCGCTTCCACCTTATTCCTTGCCGCTGCGATTCCTGGCGTGCTGATTCTTGCCACTGTTATGATCACCAATACCGTGGTAAATCGGTTTAAATGTTATGAAGTGTCCGATGTTGGTTTTGATCTGAAGCATTGGCTAAGGACCGTCTATTCAGCCCGTTTTGCTCTGCTTATTCCTTTTGTAATTCTTGGTGGGATATACTCAGGCCTGTTTACTCCGACGGAATCGGCCGCAGTTGCCGTAGTGACGACCATTATAATTGGTTTTTTTCAGGGAACATTAAAATTGAAAGATTTTCCTGAGATGCTCGAATCATCAGCAAAGGTGAATGGAGTTATTGTACCGATTATTGCAATGTCTCTGCCTCTGGCCCAGACATTGGCTTCTCTCCAGGTTCCCCAGTATTTCGTCTCAGGTATAACGGAAATGACGACGAATATGTATCTGATCATACTGCTGATGCTGGTTATCCTGATGATCGCCGGCTGTGTCATGGAAACCACACCCAATATCGTAATCCTCTCTCCGCTGCTTCTACCGCTAGCGCAGGCGATAGGCATGAACGAAATCCATTTTTGCATCTTTATGATTACCGCTCTTGGCGTTGGCTTTATTACTCCGCCAATGGGGCTGAATCTCTTTGTACTTTCGGGGGTGACAGGGACATCTGTGATGGCGATATCGCGGCACGCAGTTATCTATGTCGCGGCGATGTTGATTACCGTACTGGTGATTGCTTTTGTCCCGGCATTATCATTGTGGCTGTTATGAATCGAGTCTGCAATATCTTGCAAGGGTAATGAAAAACACGGTCAAACTCTACCCTCCGCTGACTCTGAACAGGTTCAGCGAGGCGGAGGTAGTTATGGACAGACAGGCTACTGTTGCAAATCTTCTGGTTCATCTTGGGATTACCCAGGATGAAGTCGGTTCAGTGTATATAAACGGACATGGTGGTACTTTCGAGCAGCCGCTCGCCGATGGAGATCAGGTTACCTTCCTGCCTCTTATTGGAGGCGGCTGATTTGCTGACTTTTCTCATATCCCGGAACTCAGAAATACGCGGTTCAGGAGTGATTTATGAAATGTTATAATGTTTTTCTTAACGGTAGCTGGCGAAATACAGAGCAGCAACTGCAGGTTATCGATCCATCCACCAACACTGCTTTTGCCGAAGTAGCGATGGTTGATCGTGCAACCGTCACGCAGGCTCTTACTGATGCCCAGACCTCTTTTGCCGGGTGGAACCAACTGACAGCGAAAAGGCGAGGTGAATATCTGCGGGCCATTGCCAGCGAGTTGTCGGCTCGTCATGAGTCTCTAGCAGAACTGATTACCAGAGAAAACGGTAAACCACTCGCCCAGGCAAAAGGCGAGGTAGATATGGCTATTGATCATCTGCTCTGGTTTGCCGAAGAGGGGCGACGGGCTTATGGCCGGGTCGTCCCTCCTCAAGCCGACGGCAAAAGACATCTTGTCATCAAACAACCTGTAGGTGTGGTAGGAGCGATCGCCCCCTGGAACTTCCCCCTGGTACTGGCCTTACGCAAAGTCGCACCCGCACTGGCCGCCGGGTGCCCGGTAATTTTAAAACCTGCCAGTGCGACACCCCTGTCTGCGATAGTGCTGGCAGAGTGTGTCGAAGCAGCAAAACTTCCTCAAGGTGTTTTTCAGGTTATTGTCGGAAAAGCATCTGAAATAGCCGAAGAGTTTCTGGAAAACCCGATTTGCCGGAAGATCAGTTTCACCGGATCCACCGACGTAGGGCGTTCTCTGATAGCCGGGGCTGCGAAAACATGTACCGAGCTTTCCCTGGAGCTGGGGGGGAATGCCCCGCTGATCGTTTTCGAAGATGCTGATTTTGACAGAGCGATTGAGGGCATTTTGATTACAAAGTTCCGCAACAACGGCCAATCCTGCATCGCCTCAAATCGGATTTACCTGCACAGGTCCATCTTTGACCGATATAAAGATGAACTGCTAGAGAAAGTGGAAGGACTTAAGGTTGGCAGCGGACTTGAACAAGGCGTAGATATCGGTCCATTGGTAGACACTCAGGCGCTGGAGTCTGCCCTGTCTTTTATTGATGATGCAGTTGCTGCAGGCGGGAACATTCTCACCGGCGGTAACCGTTATGGAACAACAGGAAATTTCCTGGAACCCACTATTATCACCGATGTTTCTGAAGACGCCCGTTGTTACCGGGAAGAAATTTTTGCCCCGGTGGTAACACTTTATTCCTTCGATAGTGAGACAGAAGTTGTCGAAAAAGCCAATGACAGTGAATATGGTCTTGCCGCCTATGTTTTTACAACAGACCTGAATCGTTCTTTGCGAGTTGCAGAGGCGCTTGAAGCTGGAACAGTCGGGGTTAATGATCCTGTGCCGTCCACCAGCAACTGCCCTTTTGGAGGGTATAAGCAAAGCGGCTGGGGACGAGAACTGGGCAGTGAAGGAATCGATGCCTTCCTCAAGACAAAGCACGTCTCTATCGCTGGTATAACTTGAGAGTTAATAGGCCAGCACAACGGATCCTGCTCTTTGCTGGATAATACGAAAAATAGAGCATCAGCTTTTTACAGTTCCTGTAATGCAATACTATTGGGTAGCATACATAAAAGGGTAAGAATGGCATTTGTTTATAGGTTGAATGAAATCGCAGAAAGAGTTGCGCCTGCCCCGTATAACAGATACGCAAAAGCTGTTTTCGATCACAGCATCATTGAAGAAACTCCACTTTCGATAGGGTTTTTTCGCTTGGAACCAGGTCAGTCAGGCCCTAAGCATCTCCATAAAAACGAAGTTGAGATTTATATTATAATTACCGGAAAAGGCATAGTTCTTCTGGGAGAAGAAGAGGTTGAATTACATCCTGGAACTGTTGTTTATGTTCCGCCACAAGCACAACATCAAACATTCAACACTGGGTCGAGTGATCTGGAGTTCTATGGAGTATTTTCTCCTGGTATCGATTTTACAGAGATCAGGACCTGGCCTGAGACGGTAAAGCGGGAAGCATAAGAAGATAATACGGGTTATCAGTATTCATGAGCCCACTGCACTTGTGCAATATTCGAATATGCTTCTTCCTGACCTGGTACCTTGTTGTGACTCCAAGGTAGGTTGTTAGATTTCTTTTCCGGTGGTAAGATTTAATTCCCCCAGCACTGAGAGACAATTTCCCTCATGTTTTTAATTACTTACGCTGGAGACTTTCACATAAACTAACGGTTCCAAATCAAGAATTCTCCTTTCAACATTCCCGCCGCAGGTACTCCAAGCGATTGGCCCGCAGAAATTGAATAAACTTGCGGTGGCCCGCCGGAAAAGCAAAATTGTCGAGCTGATCCTGCTTCACCCAATGATAGTGCTGGGCGGCATGCAGTTCCGGCAGAGTGGAAGCACCGGGCAAGCGACAGATAAAGCAGTGCAGGGTCACTTTGTATTTCGTGTAAAAATGGGTTACTGCGGTTACAAAGTCACAGACTTCAATACCAAAACCGGTCTCCTCCAGGTATTCCCGGACCACGGCTTCCTCGGCGGACTCCCCGGGCTCCAGCCTGCCGCCTGGAAATTCCCACATGCCGCCCCATATATCGTTGTCATGTCTTTGCTGGATAAAAATGCACCCGTCTTTCACCAGCAGGCCGGTAGCCATTTCGATAGGTATGGTCTTTTGCGGTTGTTTCTTAATCGGCCGGTCATGAGTGAAGTCACCGAGATAGGCGCTGCAGTGCCTGGATATGGGACAGTTGCCGCAATCCGGGTTTTTGGGAGTACAGATCATACCGCCTAGATCCATAAGGGCCTGGTTGAAATTCCTGGCCTCGCCAGCGGGCAGGAGTTGACGGGCTATCCCGCGGATGGCCTGCTGCGCCTTTTTTTCCTTGAGTGGTACGTCAATATCGACAAGCCGGGAAAAAATACGTTCGACATTGGCATCAACCACGGCAATATCACGGTTGAAGGCAATGCTGGCTACGGCGGCGGCTGTGTATGGGCCTATTCCCGGTAAACGCAAAAGATCTTCATACGTGTCGGGCACCCTGCCTGCGTGCTCTGCGGCCATAATCTGCGCCGCCCTCTGCAGATTGCGCGCCCTGGCATAATACCCCAGCCCCTCCCAGTATTTGAG
>JGI12210J13797_11830305_pt1 | contig 22061 bp, 11 predicted proteins | sample ElkSlonscriptome_3_FD_13797 | JGI IMG/M metagenome (IMG submission 13797)
ATCTGCCACAAGCTAGCGAGCCGGAAATGTCAGCAACGGGGTCGGTTGCGGAATGTCCGCTCTTAAAGCTGAGCCAGCCAAAACCGGACAATCTCCAACCGGCCCAAGTCTGCCAGTCAGTAACGCTCCCCCATCTCGGTCGTTGCAGCTCTGCCACCGCTCGCCTGGAAGCGGACATTGGAGGAGCCGAGCGTAAAGGATCAAATGTACGCCACGTGTTTGACTATGGTTGCACACGGTTCGTTGTGGCCGAGACCCGCACCGCCCGACTCCTCATCTTCCCGCAGCCATACTCTGCGCAGATCTCGTTTCACGACGGCCGTGTGATGGGCGACGAGCATGTGCGGCGCCGCAGATCGGCGCACATAGCCAATGATATCTAATGGAGATGCGCGCGCTTTGCCTGTCGCGTTGTTACACCCCGCTGTGAAAAAATTCGGAATAGAACGGGTCTGCCAGTTGCAGGACAGTGAGTTTGATCGGCCCGAACCGGCCTTGGTCGGTGATGTCAGCAACCGTCATTATCGTGCGCGGATCCAACGGCTCAGCCCACGTCCCGTCTCGGGCTATCAGCGAGGAGGCGCCAGAGCGGTTCCGCCGCCGTCGGCCATGCCTTGCCGCTATCAAAATCGGGATGGTTGGGTTCGGTGACGGGCTTGCCGTAGCGATCGCGCAGATGGTCGATCGCCTGCAGGCAAGCCCGAATAGGCTTGGCGTCTGGTCGGCTCAGCAAATGGCGAAAGGCGGCGTGGCGCAATCGAGCGAGCGGAGCGGCTTCGAGTTCGAAGGTATTTGGCATGCCCTCTATGGGCCGCCGCGATACTGCGGCATGCTCTAATTGGCCGATCAGCACGCGGGCGATAACGGCGCCCGATGGCGCGTCCGCAAGTTCAAGGAGAAAGATCGCCTCCGATTCGTTCATCGTTTCGGCGAATGCGTATGCGATAACGCCGCGCTTGCGCGAATCATCCAGCCCTTCGAGAAGACGCTCAGCACGCCGGCGCGCTTCGGCGGAACGCGCGAGCAGTACGGTCAGCGCTTCGCGCAAGTGATACGTATCGCACCAGGCGGCGCGATCCTCGGACAAGGCGACAAGGGCATCGAGCAACGCGTTTGCGGCCTGCGTCGTCCCTATGCGCGCGAGCGAGCGGGGAAATCCTTGGGCGAAGAGAGCTGGATCGTCATACAGCATGTGAACAAGAGCATCTACCGCGGTAGGAGAAATCGAGCGGCCAAGCGCTTCGACGAGATCTCGCACGCGATAGCGCCTGCGCAATTGCGCGGGTAGTTCGCCAAAATCTGGCAGCGCCGCACGGGCGTCATCGGCATAGGGAATAAGCCGCAGCCAATGTTCGAACCGCCAGAGCTCGCTTTCATGGATCCATGTCTTCGCCGCAAGCACGGCGGCCTCAAATGCAATACCATCACGAATGATATGGACAGGGATCGCTTCGCCGCGTTCGGCAAAGGCCTTGCAGAAGTCTCGGCACGCTCCGCTGGTCTTACCGGCCTCGATCAGCTCGCGAAGTACGCCGCCGCGATCGCCATAGTTCATCAGGGTGAGAGGAACAGCAAGGTTGAACGCGCGCGTGAGCGCTTCTGCATCCTCGGCCGCCATCAGCGTTTCGATTTTACGGATGATCTTTGCTGCAACCGGATGCGGCGGACTTTGGCTGCGCGCGGTGAGCCTTGCGCGGCGAACTGCAAGGTCCTCCATTTTCGGCCCCATCGGCCCATGCTGCACTGGATCAATCTCGAGCAACTGGCCGAGCACCACAGCGGCGTCATGTTCGAAGACGGGGTCGTCGAGCTTCGAGCTCATGGCGTCGATTACCGCGTTCCCGCCAATCTCGAGCATGGCACCGCGATATTGATTGTCAAAGCACATGAATGCCATTCGCGCGCGCGGGTCATGGGGATTGGCAGCGATCGCGGCACGCTCCGCCGCATAGCGGGATTTGTCGCTTTCCCAGAGCCGGATAAGGGCGGGCAACAGCGTCTCGCTGCCAATGCGGCCGATCAGGACCGCGAGGTCCGCGAGGGCGCTGCGTGAGAGGTCGTTTCCCCCTTCCGCGAAGAGCCCCAGCCATGTCCTTACCTGCCCAATCAGCGCATCACACTTACCAGGAGGCAGAGGCAGCTTTTGCTCATCATCATCGCCTCGCCAAAACGCGAGAATTGACGCGAGTGCGGCGGTCTTGGCGGCGTCGAACGGCCCGCATTCCAGAATTACCGCCAGCAGAGGTTCAATGCGCACCTCGCGCAGCGCATCGCGCGCATTGCGCGTTTCCTCGTCGCGCAGATCCTTCGGGCTCCTGGCGCGTTCGACCATGAATCCGACAAGTTCTGCGATGCTTTGGCGTCCCAGAAGCTGGGCGGCGGTCTGGCGACGATAGTAGTCCATCTCGCCGGAGCGGGCGATAATAAGGAGGCGGTCCTGGTCGTCCGGTTCATAGCCTTCAAGATATGATTTGGCGCTGTAGGGAAGAGTCTGCCCGGCGAGAAGGCGGGCGACCAATGCAGTCCGGACTGCGTCGGGAAAGCGGTCGAATAGTTCCTCCATCAGGGCATGAGTATTCCAGTGATTGTCGGCTTTGAGGTTTAGCACGGCGTCCAGGATTGCGGCCGGCGCCGCACAGTCGAATTCGAGCGCGAGCTGTATCCACTCTACGCCTTCGGCGCGTGCGACTCGCTTGCGGCGCAGCCTAAGCCAGCGGGCGCGATGTGTTTCGCTGAGATTTCTAGCCAGGCGGCGGCGCGAGAGCGCGGACCACGTGGCCCGGGAAATGCGGCCAAGAAGCTGCTCAAGATGCGTGTGTTCCTCATAGATATCGAGATAGTCGACGACGCTGGCGACGACGTCCGCGGACGGATCGGGTGCCGCCGCTCGGACCACGAGATCAAGGCCCTCGATTGTGCCTTGTTCGATGATGTCGATCAGAAGGGCGCGGCGGGTCTCCTCTTGCAGCGCTGGGAAGCACTTGCTCCAAAGTGGCAGCAGGGCGGTGATCGGGAACCCCTGCTCAGACCGGTGGAAGGTGTAGGTAAGCTCGCGGCTCGTCTCAAGCGTGGACCACAGGCAGGGACCGAATTGGTCGAGGTCCGTTGCCAACATAAAGGCGGCGGCTCGGTCCGGATCCTCGATCCGCCAGTTTTCGACGAAAGTCATTATTTCCGCATCAAGCGTCTGCCCGAGTACGGGGCGCGCGTGGCGAAACATCTCGGCAGCGAGAAAGGGTTCGATACCGAGGGCGGTCAGGATGAGAGCGCGAAGCTGGGGCAGCGTTGTGCGGGCACGGGACAATCGCTCGATGGCCAACATGACCGCCTCGGACCAGAATGGCGCGTCGAGCAGGCGGCAAAGCGGCGGATTGACCGGACCGCCTGTCTCAACTTCGATCATTTCTGAGATACGAAAGGAGGCGAACCATTCCTGGATCAGGTGATGTTGCAGGGAGACGAGACGTTCGCCGGGTTGGCCTGTTGCGACCAGCAGATGGTGGTTCACCAGCAGGTCGAGAATGGTTTGGGGGGAGAGAGCGGCATCCAGCATGTGCCGTTCGATGAGCGCGCACGTCACGCCTGCGATCGTAGGAAGCAGGTCGTCCTCTGGGCAGGAGATTGTCCCAGACTCCATGAGCTGCCAAGCGATTTCTCGAAGATAAGCGATATGCTGACCACCTAGCGTTACGCGCAGCTGCTCGCGCTGGGCTAAGGTGCCACCGGCCTGCGTCACCAAGCCAGCGATGACGGTCTCGCGGTCATTCGGCATGGTTCCGTCAGCGCCGAGGCGCAGGATCGCTGCCAACAGGATGGGTGTGCGCATCAGCTGACGGAGCGCCGGGACAGCGCGTGCACGCAATGCCAGGTCATGGCCTGCTTCTCCGGCAATAAGGCGGGCGGTCTCGAACTGCCGTTCACGATCGAATGGCAGAACTTCAAGCGCCGTTTCGTCCGCGAATGGGGTGGCGGTGCCAGCGCGGGTTGCGACGATCAGCAGGATCGAAGGATAGCTGCGCTGGAGCGCGTTGAGTTCTCCCCAGGCCCATTGGCGTTGCCCGGCGTTGAGCTCGTTCCAGCCATCGAGCAGAAGCACGAGCCTTGCCGCATTGGCAAGATCAGCGAAGTGCGCGTCCGTAATGGCGGCTAGGCTCGCCTTGCCAATGAGCTGAGAGGCGATCGGTTCGCCGTGCTGAGCGAGATGCGGAAGCTCTCGCACGATCGGTACGATGTCGGGCCGGGCAAGCAGCGTTGCCGCGATCTGCCTGAGTGCGCTCGACTTGCCTGCCCCAGGCTCGCCGACAAGGACAAGCGACCGTGCGGCGCGAAGCTCCGTCTCGACATCGTGAAGGTCTGCCCTGCGGTCCGGCGCCTTGCGGTTGGACGCTTCGCGGACTTTGAATTGAGGCGCGACAAGAAACGGCGCTTGTTGTTCGCAGAAGCGCCGGAGCTCGATTTCGGCGGCCGATCGGCCGAGAGCGAGTGCGTCTTCGCCGCCTGGCGGTGATGCGAGCGCAGTGCCAAAGCGGTCGCGCAAGAGTGCTCTGGTCTGGCTAGAATCGACCTTGGCAGCGCGGACATTGAGCTGCTTGGCGAGCGCTTCCAGAATGGCAAAAAGTTGTGTCGCATTGGCAGCGTCAGGCAGCGCGACTAGGCGGAGCTGATCGATGGCGCGCAGACGGTCCCGACTGCGGTCGCTCGTTCCTTCAAGCCGCTCCAACACGAAGTTACGCCAGAAGAAATGCAGCTGCTCGCGCGTGGGCGCTGTTCCTAAATGGTGGGCAAGGATCTCTGCGACCGTCTTATGGGCTCTGACCGAGGTCCTCCCAATCGGTCCTTGCACGGCATCGGCAAAGGTATCGGCGTCCCCGGCGACACGTGCATAGTCGCTCAGCTTTTCGCAGGCCGTGAGGTTGTCCAGCGAAATTTGTTCGGCAAGTCCGCCGGCAAGATCGCGGCTGTCGACGAATTCCTGCAGTTCCATCGTCGCCCAGGCCGCGGTGACGACTTTTGCGAAGCCTTTCTCCGCGTCGCTCGACAACGAGATGGTACGCTTCAGCTGGAGGTCGAGCGTCCCACAGCGTCCGGCGTCGTCCTGCCAGTCGATGACAAGGTCATCGAGTGGTCGCCCGTGGCTCTGTTGCTGTACCGCGACTGCCGTCACTATGCCGGGGCACGCCGGTGCATGTGAGCTGGTCAGAAGCGCGGCGAGATATGCGGCGATGCTGGCTTGTTCATAGCTGGTGCCAATGCCGCCAGTCGCTTCAGGAGAGGCCACCGAAGCAGGGATTATTTTGGGCGCCTGATCTGTATGGCGTTCCGTCATGCGTTGAATGTGTGAAACCTCTTGATCATGGCCTGCGTCCGGCTGCGTAGCTCGCCGCGCACGTTGGCAACAGGAACGACCCCAGTATCGTCAGGCTAGTCGAGAAACGGAAAATCATCGGCAACAAACCCCCTCCGTGTTTCCAGATGGCGATTTTCATTTCGACACACTTTGCGGCGTCGCCTGCGCAGCGGCGCGCTTTGGCTTCTTCCGCAGCAGAGGCGGCCTTGATTCCCATGTTACTTCAGTCAGTCCTCATAAATTTGGTTCGTATCGGCATGCTGCTTCTGCTGGACTTAGACTAGCCTCCATTTGCGCTCGAGGCGGTCCATCTCGTCGAGCAAGGCTGTGTACATCAATTCTCGGTCGGTCGCGCCCGATTTGAGAAGCACGGCGAAGGTTTTTGAGAAGTGCGGGCGAAGCCTTGTATAGCCGCCGTCAGCTTGCATAAACTCCAGCAGCGTGCGCTCGTCATGCGATTTGCGAAAGCCGTTAGCCAGCGAGCGGCCAACAGTGACGAGGTGCCGTCGCGCGCGAGCATCCTCGGCCGCAGCCTGAACCCGTGCTTCCAACGCCTTTTCGCCACCGTCGTTGGTAAAAAAGATCGCTGCAATATAGGCTGCGGCTGCAACGAGGCATCCGAAAGCCATCAGGGGGTCGCCCATAGCTATAACAGCATCGCCCGCAGCTTCTGCAATTATGTCGCGCAGACCGTCCCACACGCCGGCGGCGGCGATTGCCAGTGTGGCCGCAGCGCCGGGGGCGTAAATCAGGAACTTGTGGATCAGGCCTTTCATGTGTGCCTTATCTCCAGTCGGTCGCCACGTTACAACCGGTATCAAGTCATCCGGCCTCACTTACTCGTATTTTGTTCCCTGCGAACGGGGAGGACAAGTGAAGCCGCGGACGACTGCTTGTTCTCCACTTCTCAGCTGTTATCGTCGACTGTGATATCGAGAGTGTATGGACGGATGGAAAGCCGTTAGGGTGGATCTGCCAAGGTACCCTGTGCGATCGCTATGTAACCCCCAAAGCGCCCATTAATGTCAGCTTTCTCCCGTCATGGCCTCTGAAGCCGCCAGTCAGCTATCGGCCCAATAGCTGAAATAAATCCGGGTCAGCCTAAGATAGGGCTACGTATCTGCATTAATGGTCAGCGTCGTTGGTCGACTTGCACCGCTGGCGTGAAGATGCGAACAGTTCGCGGCTTGCCGCCGAGAGCGTGCCACGGTGTCTCCACGCTGAAATAACGTTGGTCGGTTGAGCGCGGTCGAAGGGGTCCAATTCGGCCTTGCCCTTGCGACCCATGACCTCCTCGAGTAGCGCTTCACAGCCTCTGCTATCACTTGACGCCCATAAATTTTCAAGCCGTGCGATCTCCGTTCAGCCAGTCGTCCTGTCAAGCGGTCCGTCGAGCCTTAATGTGGCCATGCGCGCAATGCTGGCGGAAAGGTCGCGGAAGTTTTCGTTCCAACTAGCCACCGGACCTGACCTTCTGCACCAGCGCCAACTGCCGATGACGCTTGCGGCTCGAAATACTTTCACCACGGCGAAAATTAGCAAGCAAACGCGCACGGCAGCGGACATTGCCCACTGTTACAATTAGGTGCCTGACAAGACCCGTGTTTCGACATGTTCACTTTCGGACCGATAAGCCAATGGCAGCGGATCGAAATGTGGGCGGTGTCGTGACGCAAACCGGATTGGCTCGACTGGCGAAACGAACACTGTCTCTCCGCCGTATTGGTCCAATTTCACCAACGACCAGTGCGAAAACACCTGGCTCGACCCGTCCATACCGATTTGGCTGAGAACTCGACGCTCGTGCTCGACTAGCCTGAGCGCTTCAGCACATCCCGTCTCGTCGATAGCGATCAAGTAGAATTCTGGTCCATTTCGATGCACGAGCCCACTAACGCCGTCAAAATCACCGCGCGCTTCAAAACCCAATCTGAGCTCGACAGGCCCGAGCCATCTGCCTTGAGGCACGACTGCTTCATCCGAATCGAAGTACGTCATTGGGCCGTAGTTGATTGAATTCAAACCGATCGCAACTGGGCCAGCAATGCCTGGTATGATCCAAAGAAGGTCGCCAACATCGGTTAAAAATAGGCCTGGTGGTGTGAGCGAGCAGAGCTCAGTTAGCTCGTTGTCCTGTTCTTCATATCGCATTTTGTTCTCCTTCGAGAACACATTATTAGTCTGTAAGTAGTTGTTTATCAAGGTTTTTCTAGTGTTCGCAGATAATCGCAGCCGTTCGTTATCGTTCGGGACGTCATTGGTCTTCCATCACTTTTGTGACGAAAGTGATGCATATTCGTAGTGGCTCATCAGCGCAGCCTCTAGCCGCGCGATTGCCAGTCCAAATTTTCGACAGCGTCGGTTCTCTAAAAGCCTATCTTTATATGAGGGCGGACGAGCTCGATCACGAGTTTTGGCTTGGAGCTTGTAAGGCTTTACCCGAAGTCGAGGAGACGAACGCTGTAGAGACTGCCCTTCGCATCCTTTGTGAGTGGCTCGACACCGGGAATACCGAATTACACCCCGAACCCCTTCCATTCGCCAAACTGAACGCTGAGCCTGATTGGAAGGCTAAGCTATGGTGTGACTTTGCGACCGCGAATGAAAGCAATGGTTTCCGAGTGTTGATTTTTAATAGAGGAACACATGCGAAAGCAGTTGGCAATGTCTACAAATGGGTGACAGAAACTTTGCTTATAAGTCAGCTAGGAGCGAACTAGGAAAATGCACAGTTGCGGTCTGAATTCGCCGGATCCTTCAACGTGAAGGAATTTACGAAGCGTGACATCGATCAAGCTTATCGCGACTTGGGCCATCGCTGGGGCTGGTCTTTTATGGGCGTGCCGTCCGAACGGCTTCACTCGGCGCAGGTGGCTTTTGTCGGGCTCAATCCCGGCGGCGGTGGCGAGAAAGACACTTACCCATATGGTCATCTTTGGGAATCCGAGAGCGTAAATTGCTATTACGACGAGCAGTGGGGATCGAACGGCAATACGGATAGCCCTCTCCAAACTCAGGTTAAGGAATGGCATCGCCTACTCGGGCTGCGGCCTGACGATCCGCTGTGCATTCAGTTTTGCCCTTTCAGGTCACCGAACTGGAAAAGCCTCGCCAAGCGCGAGGATTCAATTGCGTTTGCGAAGGACTTGTGGCGCTGGGTACTTAGCGTTTCGTCGGCGAGACTGTTCGTCACAATGGGCAAATTACCAGCCCAATATCTTGCCGATCTTATGGGCGCGAAGTGGATGGCCTCCCACCCGACGGGCTGGGGCAGGCAGACAATCGACGTGTACGTTTGCCCAGACAGTAAGCGTATCATCGCCATGCCTCACCCTAGCCGCTTCCGGATTTTCGGACGCGGCGAGGAATTGAGCGGTGATGTCGAGCGCGCCTTTCTAGCCGCCGCTGACGCTACAGGCCCAGTACAAAAGTGACAAACTGTCATGACGGGCCTTTGATCGGAATCCGATGTGGCTTTCTCCAGAAGCCAGACGCGTGCCTTTGCTTAACCGCGCCATCAAAGTCTCCCGTATTTGAGAAGCAAAACTGGAAAGTGTGGCTATGCTGAGGCAAGAGTTTTAGCGATCAGCTGGCCAAGGTATCGATCTCTCCCGCCGCTCATAAATAGCAGGTGCCGCTCCTCCAAGGTCGCCTGCGTTTCTTTATCTCCTATATTTAAGAGGTTCTCAAACGCTGTGTTGGAGAGGATGAAGGCGTTAAGGCTGAGCGAAGGGTCGCCCACCTCGCCTTCGATATCCTTAATCTCGCGATAGAGTTGCAGCTTGGGATCAGTCAGATCGACGAGCTTTATGCCTTTGGGATCAACAAAGCTCAGCCACTGCTGCCCGTTTGTCTCGTCGAGGATCCAAAGTAAGTAGTCTGGATAAAAATTACCTGCCGTCGCAAAGCCTAGTCCCTTTGCCTTCGTGTCGGCGTTGCGCAATAGATAGAGGCTCTTCCCCGCCAAGATTGCCTTGCCGGTATCCGACGCACAAAAGGCTTCAAGATCCCTAACAAACTGCACTTCGCTAGGCGCATCGAAGGCAATCGGTCGCATCCTTAGAGGCAGCGTTTGGCCTTCTGCCGGTGACATAAGAGGATAGTACAGGTGTTCGCGGAAGCTGATGGCGATTAGCGGGCCATCACCCCACTCCCGCGCGGCATCGATGTCACCTGTGGCAACGACAGCCTGCAATTCCTTCAGGCGCGAAAGCCAGGTCTCGCCTTCATCAGTGTTATCGATTTCAAACCGGTAGGCCTCAAGCATCGATCCATGATCTTCATCGACATAATCAACCTGAAAAAACTGCCCTTCGTACGCTCCTTTGAGAGCCTGATAGAAGCGGTCGGTATAGTCGATCAGAAGGCGTATCACGATGCCCTGCTGCTTCTCGATGTCGGCGAAGGATCGAACTTCCAGCTCACTCGCAGGAGCGTACAGCGTGTACCAATCCTGCCTCGACGTGCAGAACGATTTAAGCCGCTCCCGGTCGAGGCGGAGGTTGCTCCAGGTGCGCAGGAGTTTGTATTCTTGCACGGCCAGGAACACAGCGTCCCAATCGAAACCGGCCATCGCATTGGGTGAGATCTTACCCTCGTTGCGCACTTTGGCTAGTTGCGAACCTTCCGCAGCTTCCTTCGTCGTCAACGCCTCAACTCGCGGGTACAGATCGAGCGCGATGTGCGGTTTCTTCACACGATCGGCGAAATCCCCTAGATCATACAAGGTCGGGTAGTGGGTACGCTTGAAGCCTTTGGCCTGATTGTCCTTGTACCCATCCTTCAGCTTCAGTGTTTTTAGGCGTTTGCCCGCTGGCAAGTTTGACTTGGTTGGAAAATCCAGCTCGAGCATTTCATCGCTCGGCGTGATCCCTTCCTCGCGCAGATAATCCTTGAATGTCGCCATGTAGTTGGCGCGCACGCCGAAGATATTCAGCGTTTCGAGCGTCTCCAGATGTGCGCCCTTTGCCAGCTGCTGGCGCTCGGCCGGTGTTGAGCGCTTGAGCGACATGCCGCGACCTTTGAGGCGAACCCCGCGCCCGAACAGTTGGATGATCTGGGTACCCTCACCGCGTCCCATGTTGAGCAGGCCCATGGTCGACACGCGCCAGCTCGACCAGCCTTCGGTGAACTTACGCGATCCGATCAGGATGTTGAGCTTACTGCCCTTGTCATTGAGTGTTTCGAACAAGCCCGATCCAAAGTCGTCGCTGACCGCATCGTAAGGCTCGCCTTCATTGTCTGCCGTTTTAAAGAAGCCGCTGTCATCGCCAATGTTGATGAGGCCGAACGGATCCTCTGTTCCTACCTGCAAGGCCAGTTCGCCATCGCTGTTCTTGAGGTTCACGAGCTTCAGACGTTGGCGCGATCCGGCGTTGAACAGGCGGCGCAGGATGTCGGCGAAGATCGTGTCCGCATTCATGGTTGAGAGCGCCACAAAGCGCCGGGCGAAGATGTTGTTACCCTTGGGATCGAGCAATTGAGCCCGGTCGTTTACCAGCTCCTCGATCCAGCGCGTCGATCGCTCTTTCTCATTCAGGAAATCGCCTAGGAAGCGCACCACTGCGAGGATATCGCTGTCGTCATCCGCCACCTTATTGCCGACAAAGACCCAGAGCGGCTTGGCAATGTTGAAGTCTGCGATCTTCTCGCCCTGAGTATCCCACAAATAGAGCTGCTGATAGAAAGCCAGCAGGCAAGCGGTGAAGTACAAAGCGATCCGCTCCTCCTCATCCTTCTCATCGAGGTTGAGGATCAGAGATTCCTTACCATAGCCATCGGCGTAGAAGAATTTGTAACTGTAATCGAACAGCACTGCCTTGGCGTAGGCTTCCTTCACTGCATCTGTTTTGGCCTGGCGCTTGTCGGCGGAATTTAGGGCTAACCTGGCAAGGTCATCCTCGCTCAGCTTGCGTAGATCGCCGGTGTCGAACCACCGCTTGGCCTTGGACTTGAGGATCGCCTCTTCAGCCTTCTCGATCGTCAGGCCCTTCTTCACGGCCTGGCCAAAGGTAGCGCTGTATTCGAAGGCGAAGCCCTTGCTCACCAGCGCCTCGCGCCGGGCCATCCATGCGCCGCCCGCGCTACCTGCACCGCGATGACCCTCGTCCACCAACACTAGGTTGTTGCCTTCAAAGGCTTCGACAGCAACGGTCTTATCGCCCATTTCGTCGCCCAGCTTGTTGATGTCGATCACTTCGATCGTGCCGGGGAAGTCAGGGCTGCGGTTCTTGTCGAATAGGCGCGTGAAGCTGAAGCCGGACAACGCCAGCTCTTCGAGATGCTGCCGCGACAGGCCCTCGTTCGGGGTCAGCAGGATGATTTTGTCGGGATAGCTCTTGCCGTTGCCGCTTTGGAAGTAGTGCAAGTACTGGTGGATATTGACGTGGAGCAGTAGCGTCTTGCCGCTGCCGGTCGCGTTCCAGAAGGCCAGCTTGTTGAGATCGTCCGCCGTGTAGTCGCGGAACGGTTCTGCGCCATCCTCCTTGCGGTATTCGGCCATTTGGGCGTTGAGCCCGTCCAGCAAATCCTGCCGCCGGTTGAAATACCAATCGAGATAAATCTCGGTGAACAGCAGGCTGAGATACTGGAAGTATTTCATCGTCAACACATGTCCGTCCATCGCGTTGCGGCGGTGGGTGATGGCCTGCCAATGCTTGACGAGGTTGAGGTCGTATCGGCGCAGCTGCGCCTCGTCGATCCGGTCGAGATTGAAGAGATTGCGCGTCAGCTCGTGGAAGAATTTGGTCTGGCCGTCATCCTCCAGGCCCTCGTGCCGGTCGGCGCCGAGACGCTCCTTGAGCGCTTCCAGACTGCCGCCATGGAAGAAGCAGAGCATCCAGCGATTGAGCACCAGCTCCTGATGGAAACTGCGCTTTCTGCGGGGAGCGCGTGCCATCAGGCGTCGCTCACATCGAACATGGCTTCCAGAAAGGCCGGTTCGATCTGGCGCAGCTTCAGCCGCTTTTCGATCCCGCCTTCCTCCTCGGACGATTGCACGACCGAGGGGATATTGTGATCACCATTGATGTAGACGACTTCATATTCGCTGTCGGACGGATTGATCGCGAGCTTGTCGCACAGCTTGGTCAGCTCTTCGTAGCCGATCTTCTCGCAATCGCGCCACAGCACCAGCGTGCGCTCGCCGGTGGGCAGCGTGCCTTCAACGGTGGTGAAGCCCTGTTTGAGCTGCATGTCGATCGTTTTTACGGTGAGGCCGATCAGGTAGTTGAAGGTCTCGACCAGATCGACCTTTCGGCGCTCATAGGCGCCGGCACTGTCGACCGCGATATTGAGCTCGTAGTCGAAAGGCTTTCTGAAATCCTCAACCGAAAGCAGCGATCCGCGCGTTTCGACATCGAGCATGTAGCGCATCAGGTAGTCGTCGCGGGCTTCGTCGCTCATCCCTTCAACGAGGTCTTTTTGGCCTTCGTCGTGTGCGAACGCGAGATTGTTGAGCGCATCTTCGTAGCTCTCGATCTTGAGGGTCTTAAAGGTGTGAGAGACGCCTGCTTCGGAGGTAGTTGGCTTGCCGCTTTTCCAGTCCGGAGAATAGACAATCCTTTGAATGCGTTGTCGTAGCACATCGTCAAAGTAGTCGCCCTGCTCAGCCAAGATATATCGACGTTTGCCGTCATCATCGCGGTTCAGCGCGATAACCGCATGGGCGGTCGTTCCGCTACCGCCGAAATAGTCAAGAACCGTAGCGCCTGGGCTCTTGCGCACAACGGCAGAAATTGAAGCCTTGGTAGCGTAGAGGGACTTTGGATAACCAAATGCCTTTCGGTCTCCAAGAATATCGCGCAACAAGTTGGTGCCGTGGCTGGATGCGTCTAGGCTGGAATCGACCCAAATAGTTTTTGGCTTTCGACCCTCCTTAATTCGGTCCTTCAATTGGATCGTGTAGCCGCCATCGTTTTGGAGCTTCGCCACAAATTCACCAGAGAGCGCGTTCTCAAGAATTTTGCTTCTTGCAGACCATCGCCAAACACGGCGTTCATTGTTTGAGTCGATCGGCATGACCGCTTTGAGCTCGGGATCGGACTCGAGGCTCTCGAAGGTGACCTCAACTATCTCACCGTCGATAATCCGATATCCAACATCCGCCGTATATTCTGAAGGATAATCAGCAGTCCGTTTTCCGCCAACAGCGACAATCTTAGAAGAATTCTTCTCAACAAAGAGAGGAAACTCCGAATTTGGTCGATCATCTGGCGTACTGAGTCCACCGCTGCGGCGGAAAGGGAGCAGCCTGTAGGCGGAAATTTCATCCTCGAATTGATATCCGCCTTCCTGCTCTTCACTCAAAAGCTCGTCACAGATTTCAGCTCGATCCGGATCGTTGGCGTAAGCCACCGCGTAATCGTGGCTTGTGGCAAAGAAGCTGTTAATTCCTCGACCGCGAGGATTACTCTGTATTGCAATGGTGCCAATGTATGAATCGGGAGAGAACAATCCGTCGAGCATGGACTTGAGACGATAAAGCTCTTCGTCATCAATCGTCATCTGGAATATGGCATCGCTCGTCATGAATGGCTGGGAATTTTGAACCCGCGTCTCCACCATCGAAAGCCAAGATGAATGCTTGTACTGGTTCTTATAAACGAACGTCGCTTCTGAAGTATTGTACGGTGGATCGACGTAGACGCACTTCACGCTCTCGCGATACCGCTCTTTGAGTAGGCCGAGTGCCTGATAGTTGTCGCCATGTACGAGCAATCCATCGGTGCTCGCATCAACGTTTGAAATCGCCTTCAGCATGTCCGCATTGAACGCCTTATCAAACAGCGCCGTATCGACCATCAGATAGGGTTCGGCCTTCAGGTCTTCGACCGTCCCGGGCTTGGCATTCTTGCGCATTCCCAGATCGTGCCACTGCGCCCATTGCGCTTCGTTGGCAGCGATGGCGGGATAAAGCTCCTCCGGCACGCGATCAAGCGTGACGCAGTAATGCGCCGAGACGACGAATTTCTTTTTGAGCCACAGCTTCTTCTGAAAGTCCTCTATACTGGCGAGGAAGACGATCAGGTCCAGCGCGATGGCGCGCAGGCACTGGATCATGCGCAGGTTCTTCTCGATCGCGCCGAAACTGGCGGCGTCCTGCACATCGTCGAGGTTCATCACCTCGTTCTTGATGTAGAAATCCAGCTCGCGCCGAAGGAAGCCGCCCAGGTCCTTGTGAATGAAATAGTCGGCGGTGTTCTTCTGCGTGTAAGTGGTCAGATGCATTTCCAGCAGCGTGCGCTGGGGCTTTTTCTCGGTCGGTGCACGCTTGGTGAGATTGAGCCAGCGCTCCTTCACCGCCTCATCAGCCAGCACCGTTTCGACTGCCTTATCGACCAGCGTTTCTTGCTTGGTCTTGGTCGGAAAGGCGCGGTATTCGAAGCGGATGATCAGGTCATCGCCGTCTTCGCTGACGGGGACAATCTCCTCCTCGTACGCCTCGCTCTCATCGTCCATCCGCGTGACGGTACGCGCTTCAGCCAGGGCAAAGTGGCGCTCCTTGTCATTGTCCTTGCGATTGTCCTTGGCAGTGTCAGCGGCGATCAGCCGGAAATGGACGGTGCGACCGTCTTCGAGCTTGAAGGCGTAGTTGGAAAAAGCCTCGCCTGACTTCGTATAATATTGGTCCTTGTTGGCCCAGTGCAGCACCACTTCCTCGCCCGCATAGGGGATGGCGTAGGTATCGCCCTTGTAGCGGCGCTGACTGATGAAATCGCCTTTGTCGTAGTAGCGACCGAAGAAGGCGAGCAGGTGGCTGAAGACGGAATTTTCGTGCTCCGACGCACCGGATGAGGCGGCGGCGATGGCACTCTTGAGCGCCTGAACCTTGGGCGAGGTCTCGGGATCAACATCTGCCGCTTTGAGGTTCTTGATCGTTTCGTCCAGCTCGTGCTGCTGCGCCTCGACATTGGCCGCAGCGCCAGAGGCCAGCGCTTCGGCCACACGCTCCTTCAGGCGCTTTGAAAGGTAAGCATTGATCTCGTCGGCGCGGGCATTGAGGATGCGATAAACACCAAAATCCAGTTCGGGCCGGTCGATCTGAAAGATCTCGCGCAGCTTGCGGACCAGCTCGTCGTACTTGCTCATAAATTCCTGATTCCCCTCGGTTGACGACTTTCCTAGACGACTGACCAGCGGATCGTGAACAGGGTTTCGACCTCCTGTCCACGTTGCATCCGCTTTTGCAGAGCGTCGATAAGGGAATCGCGTTTGTCCGCGATCTCATCCTCGACATCGAAAATCAGCTGGCGCTGGCGACGCTGTTTGCGCTCAAGCTCTTGCAGGCGCGTCTGGACAGCATGCTCGTCCTCCAAAGTCGCGGCCTGCCGTGCCTCTCTGCGCAGCGCCTTAATCTGCTCCTTCGTGTCCTTCAGCGCCTTTTCGGCAGCAAGAACCTTGTCCTCCGCCCAGCGTTCAAGCTTCTCTCGCGCGCTCGCAAAGTGTGCGTTGTTTGTTTCGAGCGAGCGATTGAGTGCAGCTTTCTCCGCCTGCTTCGCGCCCGCTTCTATCCGGCTGGCGACGTCTCCGGGTAAGGATTCTAAGTCCTGCACTGTCGCTGCAATTCCGAACAGCTTCTCGCACGTCTCCTGGTCGAGAGAAGCCCCTGCATCGTCCATACCGGAGAAGAGGAGATACTCCTCAGTCTCAAAGGAGGTGACCGTCAAGCGCTGGAGAGTGAGCCAGCCGCTCCTACCCTCAAGTCCCTCAACGATGGCGCTGCGCGTAGGATGATTTGTGATGTCGAACCTAAGCTCGGCCAAGGGGGTATGGAGAGCCTTGGCATTGTCGAGCACATGTTCACCAAGTGGATGAGAAAGCCGGTACAAGAAATTGCCATGGTCGTTCGCTTGCCCATCATTGTTGCGGGAAATGAGATGATAACGCCCCTTGGCAATGTCTCTGGTGGGCGGTTCCATCAGATCGAAGGTCAGCGCCTGCTCATCGAACCGAGCCTGATCTCGCAGCATGAACTGGGTGACATCCCAGAAGCGCTGGCCAACGCGATCCAACTGCGCGCGGGTATCTTCAAGTCTCAGCTTCAGCCGTGCATGCACATCCTCGTCGAAATGCTCCAGCAAAGCCTGCCTGGTCTCGTCCATGCGTGAACGGATTTGCTCGTCCAGCTCCTGCTGGAGGGCATCAAAGGCTGCATTGATTTCGTTGGGTGTACGGCAATCCTGATAGATTTTCAGGATGCGCTTTTCAAAATCGACCCCGGATTCCAGTGATCCAAGAACCTCGTCTGACGCGCCGAATACACCATTGAAGAGATTGAATTTCTCGCTGAGCAGCGTGTGAACGCGCTGGTCAGCCTCGTTCCTTTCATTCAGAAAGTTGATGACGATGACATCATGGGTTTGCCCGTAGCGATGGCAGCGCCCGATCCGCTGCTCGATCCGTTGGGGATTCCACGGCAGATCGTAGTTGATCACCATCGAACAGAACTGAAGGTTCACGCCCTCTGCCGCGGCTTCAGTAGCAATCATGATCTGCGCGTGATCGCGAAAATGGTCGATTAGGGCCGAGCGGACATCAATCTGTTTCGATCCGGTAACGCGGCCGGTCCCATCATTGACCTGCAACCACTGCTCATAGATCCGATTGACCTCGTCGCCAGAATTGGTCCCGCTGAAGGATACGACTTTGCCGGTGTAACCGTTGTCTTCGAGGTATTGATGGAGGTAGCGCTGCGTTCGCCTCGATTCCGTAAAGATGAGTGCTTTGTTCGCGGCCCCCATTCTTTGCTGCTCGGCAAACCCGACATCGAGCGCCTTCATTAAAGCACGTGTTTTCGTGTCGGTACCAATGGAGCGCGCTTGCTCCGCCAGTTCTGCGATATTCTCTATCTCGGACCGTAGCTTGGCCGGTTCGGCTAGTTCCTCAAGCTCATGGTCATCTTCGTCAGCGAGCCACTCATCAAGCAGCTCCTCTTCGATCTCCTCCGCCTCGATGATCTCCTCGGTCCAATCCTCGTCGGTCTCAATCCCGTCACGCAGATCGACGAGCCGAGCCTTCATGGTTTCGAGAGTGCCGGCAATCGCATGGGACGAGGACGCCAAAAGCTTCCTAAGGATAAGAACAGTCAAGTGGCGCTGACGCGACGGGATCGCATAACTTCCCTCGTCCTGAAGGAAACGCGAAATGGCGTCATATAGCTGCTGCTCGGCGTCGGTTGGCCTGAATGGCTGCGTGATCGCTTTGCGCGCTGTGTATCTGACATACTCCAGGACCTGCCGCCTGAGAGTTCGCTTGCAAAAGTCTGCAAGGCGATATCTCAGCTCGCCAACGTCGCCCCCACCGTTGATGTAGCGGGACCTGAATGCACTCGGATCGCCAAACAGATTCTCATCGATGAAGGTGGAGAGTCCGTAAAGCTCCATCAGACTGTTTTGGAGCGGAGTTGCAGTGAGCAAGACTTTCTTCTTGCCTTCGACTGCCCAGCGTAGGGCCTGACCAATCCGATTGCTCGGTCGATAGGCATTCCGAACCTTGTGCGCCTCGTCGATGACAACCAAGTCCCAAGGGATAGTCCTGATTTCGTCTTGAAGCTTTGCCGCATAATGAAACGACATGATGAGTACGGCTGGTTGCTCTAACGGCCAAGGCTGCCCTGCCTGCTTCAAATGCCGGTATGATTTCGCGTCAAGCACAATTGCTGGAAGGCTGAACTTCTCTCGCAGCTCGTTAGCCCATTGCTGCCTGATTGCGGCGGGGCAGATAATGAGCAATCGCCTCTTCCGTTCTGCCCACTTCTGGCAAAGTACAATCGCTGCCTCGATGGTCTTCCCCAACCCAACCTCGTCCGCGAGGATCACGCCCTCGGCGAGTGGCGACTGCAATGCGAACATTGCAGCCTCGATCTGATGAGGATTGAGATCGACTGCGGCATCAAACAACGCCATCGACAATTGGTCATCCGAACCCGATGGCGCTTGGCGCGTTATGTCATTTGCATAATATTTTGAATGGTATGCGGTAATCATGACAGCCGCGCCCTCCCAACGGCACGCCCAAGAAGCATCTTCGAAAACACTTAGTAGCGCAAGCCGACTCCAATCCTTGGGTCGGTGTCAGACCACATAGCGATGAAACCTGAAGAGCATAAAGCACCACTCAGTACAAAATTGAGAAAATGTCATATGTCGGCTTTGCGCCCCAATCGCGGTCATCCAGACCAATCCTCCCACTTCCTGAAAGCAGACATTGAAGACCATGCAATAGAATGCGCGGGTGAATTTTCGATCGGCCCCTGCGGTCGGGTTGCCTCCCCTTAATCGCCAGCTGGAAATTTACATACTGTTGTAATTGCCATCTAGATGAATTTAGGTCGGCCCAGACAATAATTTCCGATCGATTTAGAAGGACCGGTAAATGTCGACAGAGTACTCTGAGCCTTTGAAGCTCGTCGCGCGACAGGAGGTAATTTCTGGGGCAATCAATGCGCTTACTGCTGATCGCAACCAAGCCACCTTATGCCGTCGATCGTACGTACGAGAAGTGCGCGATGAACTCATCAGCAGGGGTAGTTATGACGCCTACGCGGCTGAGGATCTGAAAGACGAGACAATCGATCGCTGGGAAGCATTCTACGATTCCATCACCCAAAATAGGGACGCGGCGAGTCTAAAGGTAGCCTATCTCTGCGGTCCGAACCCACAAAATGACCTCCGCGTATTTTGCGCGGCTGGCATCTTGCCCGAAAATATCTGGGCTTTTGAGTCTGATGCCACGTTACACAACCAAGCAGTAGAGTCGGCGCTAGGATCGGAATTTCCTTTTATCAAAGTGATTAAGGGAGGCATCGATATCTTTCTCGAAGCCTCTCCGATGCGTTTCGACATTATCTATTTGGACTTCTGCGGCCCCATGCCAAGCAGGAATAAAAAGCAGAAAACACTTCTCGCAGTTACGAGGGTGCTAGCGCGCCACGCGCTAAACTCTCCCGGAGCTCTAATCACCAATGTATCGCTGCCCACCGAAGCTGGCGATGCTTCCGGGCGAGCGCTCTTGGCGAAGCTAGTTGCCTGCTATCTTTATCCGAAGGAGTTCCTCGAAGGCGACGGCGATAATACCCCTGAGGGGCCAATCGCTCAGGGGATCGAGTTTGACGAATGGCTCGCGATCGTCACCGGAGACCTAGAAAACTATTATGGTCAGTTCGTCACCCGCTTGCTGATGGACCATGCAAGCTTCATCTCTCCGTACAATCGCTTCCCGAAGAAAAATCGGATCTATAGTAACTTTTTTAAACCTTTATCGCGCAAGGAAAGCGCTGCGCTTGCAGCCTCAGCCTTTCATTTTCAGGACGATGGACCGGGCACGGGTGGCGACGTGATAATCGATGCTGGGCAGTATCCGGTCTTATGGGCCTTTGCGACTTTGGATAAAAAGACCAACTCGAAGGATGAGAATTATCCTCAGTGGGTAAATTCCGATCCAGATTTTTCCTCGCTGGCCGAAACATTTTTGTCTCAGCTTCGCATCGACGGGAACAAGGATGATCTGATCGCCGATAGCTGTGAGATGACATTCTCGATGCTGGGAGGCTCTAGCCAAGAGAAATATCTTTCGGAACCTCTCTACGAAGCGGTTCGCGATTATGACTTTAGGGAATACTATCAGTTCTGCGATCTCATGCTTGAGCATCAAATTGTCGAGTTGCTGTTTCGGCAGATCGCGTTCCCATACCATGTGAATGTCGAAATGACGCGCCGGTGGAGATACCAAGCGAAGGACACTCCGATGTTCATGGACCTAACGATCCTGGATGAGTGTCGGTACCTTTACGACTGGATGCCAACTACGGAAATGGTATCCGCGGGCTTCTCCGACCCGGAGCGTCAGCTAGCCTATCGCTTTGTGCTTGATGGCGTCTCCAAACATCGCCGATGGTACAACACCGAATATTTCCACGGCACTGCGATTATCGATCAATTCACAGAACCCTTTGAGGCGAAAGTTCTAAAATTAAGGGTTCAACTGGGTGCGAATGAGTTGGATCAAGCGGGCGGAGCGTAGTGGCTTGTTGGAATCAATAAGCCAAAATTATTAACTCTGTTCAAACAGCAATGAAAAGGCGGCTACCAATCTCGCACAGGCAACGTGGATTGGCTGGAAATCTTAGGGTTGAGTTCCCAATCGGGAATGGCGGCATTTTTGCGACCGTCGCCCATAACCTGACCTTCAGCAATCGGCCCACTTCCGGGCATGATTTTGGCGGAAATAATCACGCGGCAAGAGTTCGCCAAGTTAGCGATTTTCAAAAACCAGGTCCCGTCAGTCGCTCGCTTTCAGCGCGTCCAAATGGTCGGACCACCATTGCGCCATGCGCTTGCGCTCCTCCCAATGTTCGCCGCGATGGTAGTTGCCCCGCACCGTGCTGCTGTTGTCGTGGGCCAGCGCACGCTCAATCGCATCGGGGCTCCATTTGCCGGACTCATTGAGCAATGTAGACGCTATCGCCCGGAAGCCATGCGCCGTCATCTCTTTGCCAGAGTAATTAAGGCGGCGCAGAGCTGCGTTGATCGTATTTTCCGACATCGGACGGTTGCCAGGGTACAAAGATGAAAAGACATAACGCTGGCCCGAACTGAGCGCGTTTGCGGCCTCGAGGATCGCGAGCGACTGCTGAGAAAGGGGCACGATGTGCGGACGGCGCATTTTCATTTTCTCAGCCGGTATCGTCCAGCGAGCGTTGTCAAAGTTGAATTCTTGCCACTCGGCGCGGCGCAGCTCGCCCGGCCGCACAAAAACATGCGGGGTCAATTGCAATGCCAGTTTGGTAAGCGGTTGCCCATCGAACGTGTCGATCGCGCGCATCAAGCCGCCCACTTTCCTCGGATCCAGGATCGCAGCGTGGTGCGTAACCTTAGGCGCGATCAAAGCTCCGCGTAACACGCTCGACGGATCTACTTCAGCGCGGGACGTCGCGACGGCATAACGAAAAACGCGACCTGCGAACGACCGCAACCGCCTAGCGGTTTCATAGTGACCCTTCTCGTGGATGGGCTCGATCGCCGCGAGCAGTTGCGCAGGCTTAATATCCGACACGGGCATCGACCCGATCGACGGTGCCAAGAGCGATAAGAGCCATTTGCTCTTCTTTATGGTAACAGCTTCGCGGCCTTCGGCAGCGATCTTCTCAAGATACTCTTCCGCGACGCGTTCGAAGCTGTTTGCGTGGCGTGCTTGCGCTTCGCGCTCAGCTCGCTTTCGTTCCTCAGCTGGGTCTAAGCCATCAGCGACGATAGCTCGTGCTTCATCACGACGCTTCCGAGCGTCCTGCAACGTAACGTCGGGGTATCGCCCCAGACTCAACTTCTTTTCCTTGCCGTCGATCCGGTATTTGAAACGCCAAAGTTTCCCGCCCGATGGCTGCACCAGAAGAAACAGCCCTGCAGTATCACCGAGCTTTTTGGGTTTCTCGCCGGGCTTCGCAGAACGGATCTTCACATCAGTGAGAGGCATAAGATGGGGGCCACTTTTTTCCGGTTTTAGGCTTGGCCCCCAGAGTGGCCCCCAACGAACCCCGATTTCGGGCGAACATTGGCGAACCACGGCGGAGTGCCGTAGCGTGCTTTTACCAGAATTCTGCGGTTTATCCAACCTTTAGCGAACGTTCGCGATCAAGGTAATGGTGCCCAGAAGAGGACTCGAACCTCCACATCCTTGCGAATACTAGCACCTGAAGCTAGCGCGTCTACCAATTCCG